>Ga0302324_100016570_pt1 | contig 14673 bp, 13 predicted proteins | sample Palsa_T0_1_FD_201949 | JGI IMG/M metagenome (GOLD analysis project Ga0302324, IMG submission 201949) | Peat permafrost microbial communities from Stordalen Mire near Abisko, Sweden - Palsa_T0_1 | ecosystem: Environmental > Terrestrial > Soil > Palsa > Peat permafrost | place: Sweden: Abisko...
CATCCGGCTAGCGCCGCCGCGCCAGCGGCGAGAAATACGGCAGCGCGGCCGGCGCTCGCCAAATCTCAGATTACTGAACTTGCGCCCGCGCCGGCGGCCGGCACCGGTACGCCGCCCGCCGGCGTCCCGCTGCAAACGCTGCTCACGCAGCACCAGGATGCGACCAGCCCCGACGACGCTTTTACGCAGCTCTTTTTGCTGTGGGGAGCGCATTATGTCGCGGGCGATACCGATCCTTGCACTCAGGCCGCCCAACAGGGCATGGAGTGTCTCGTGCAGCGCGGCTCCTTCGGCCAGCTGCGCGTCTATAACCGGCCGGCCATTCTGCTGTTGAACGATGATGCGGGCACCAAACATCAGATCGTGCTCGCCGGGCTCGATGATGAACGCGCGCGCATCGATCTTGCGGGGCATGTGCACGAGGTCGGAATCGGCGAGCTGTCACGCTACTGGTTTGGCGACTTCATACTGCTGTGGCGGCCGGGCACGCAGAAGGTCAAGCCGCTTACGGTGGGCATGCATGGGGATGAGGTGCGCTGGCTGCGCGAAAGCCTTGAGCGCTTGCAAGGCGTGACCGCCGGGCAGGCGGTGAGCGATGTGTTCGATACTGAACTATCGCAACTCGTCAGGGAATTTCAGCGTCAGCATCGACTCGCGGTCGACGGCATCGCCGGAATTCAGACGCAAATCGTGCTTGCAAGCGCCGTCGCGGGCCCCGACTCTCCGCTCCTGAGCGCAACCGCGGCGCACGGTAGTTAAAGATGTCGTTCATCCTCGATGCCTTGAAGAAATCGGAAAGCGACCGCCAGAGGCAGACCGGGCCTGCCTTGTTTGAGGTAAAGGTCGCTCCTCCCAAACCACGCTTTCCGTTCTGGGCCCTCGCTTTGGCGGCGCTGCTCGTTATCAACATCGCAATAGGAGCATGGGTCTTCCTGCGCCGCCCGCAGCCGGAGCCGGCGAGCGCTCCCCAGGCCGCCACGCCACCTGCCGCTGCCCCTCAGCAGAGCGCGCCGCCGCAGCAAACGGGCGCACCGCTTGCGGCGCCCCTGCCGGCCCCGCGCGCCGCGGCCACCGTTCAGCCGCCGCCATCGCCGTCGGCCGGGCCGGCAGCGCCCCCGGAGAGCCGTCCTGAACCTGTCCTGTCGGGCGCCGAATCCAGAGCGGGAACCGCCAATCCTGATGACTACGCGCCAGCTGTCGAACCTCAAAGGCAGAGGATGGACGGCGTTCATGTCACAAGCGGCACCGAGAGCGGCTTCAAGAGCTACGCGGATGCACAGGCGAACCCGGACTTGCATCTGCCCGTCCTGCGGGTTGACCTGCACGTCTATGCCGCAAATCCGCAGGAGCGCTTCGTCCTAATCAACATGCGCCGGTTGCACGAGGGCGACACGCTCCCCGAAGGCGGCCATCTCGAGAGCATCACGCCCGACGGCGTGGTGGTGTCCTACCAGGGCACGAAGTTCTTTCTTGAACACGAGTAATTCGCGAGCAAGCCCCGCGCCGGCGAGACTCTGCCGGCCGCAGATTATGTCATTCCGCGGTCGCGCTCCGGGCGACAGCCCAGGCGTCACGCCATTTCGCTATGTGCGTTGCCGTACAGACCTTGCCCGGCACCCCGTCTAGCTTATTGCCAAGCTTCGCACCGCACCAGCGTGCAAGTGTCAGCTCCGTCACGTTGGAACGCGGGGACGTACTTTGTTGTCGGCAATCGACTGCATAAAGCAGCAAAAGCGCGCCATCATCGGTCGCTATACGAAATCCGACGATGTGAAGGGCGGCACGCAATTTCTAACCACATTGGTGCCCTTAACGCTGCTGTGGGTAGCCGCCATTATCGCTGCCCGCACGTCCTACTGGCTCACCGCGGTGGCCGTGCTCTTCATCAGCTTATTCACGCTGCGCGTCTTCTCGCTGATGCATGAATGCGGCCATGGCAGCCTGTTTCGCAGCCGCCGGCTGAACCACGCCATCGGCTTCATCCTCGGTGTCGTCGCGGGCATGCCGCAGTACGTGTGGTCGCAGCATCATAGTTTTCACCATACCCACAACGGCAATTGGGAAAAATATCGCGGTCCGTACACGACGCTGTCGATAGACGAATATGCGGCGCTCAGCGGCGCACGGCAGCGCATGTACCGACGCAAGTGCAGCATCGCATCCGCGCCCATTACGGGCTTCATTTACCTGATCTTCAATCCGCGCTACACCTGGATAAAGGGCACGATCGAGCTCCTCATCCATAACGTCGTCATGAAGCTTGCGTATCCGGACGTGCCAATGAACGAGCATTCCGCATGCTTCACGTCGCTGTATTGGAAATCGCGCAAAGAATACTGGCACATGTCCTGGAACAACATCGTGCTCTTGAGCATATGGGCCGCCATGTGCTGGGCATTCGGGACGGCGCTTTTTTTCTCGGTTTATGTCGTGAGCGTATCGATTGCCGGCGGTGCGGGTATCGTTTTATTCACTGTGCAGCACAATTTTACGCACGCCTACGCGAGCGACACGAAGCACTGGGACTACGATGCCGGTGCACTGGCGGGGACGAGCTTTCTGATTCTGCCGGCCTGGCTTAACTGGTTTACGGTCAACATTGGCTATCACCACATTCATCATCTCTGCGCGGGCATCCCGAACTATTGCCTGGTCCGCTGCCACAATGAGTATCAGCATCTGTTTCCGGACGTCACCCGCGTGAAGCTGTCGCAGATTCACAATGCCCTCAAATGCATTCTCTGGGATGCGCAGGCGCAGAGGATCATTTCGGTAGCGGAGTACCGGCAGCAGATTCAAACGGCCTGAACGCCACCATAACGCGGGGCGGCTGCCGCCGCTGGTTTTCTTAACTGCGCTCCGAGAAGCCGTTCCACAGTGCCAGCATCATGTGGATCGAAAGGCTGAGCCAGACGCTTGCGAACGCGAGCCCGGTCGCGGCGGCGTAACAGGCGAGAGCCACTGCGTAGCGCCGCGTGATCGTGCGGACACCGCGGGCGGAGGAATCCGCCGCGAGAAACTCCTCGCGGCGCCCGAGCCACCATAAAACATTGAATGTGAGCGACGTGAAAATGAGGGTCGCACCGTAAAACGCCGCGGCCGCGGTGCGCGTGCCCGGATCGGCCAGATGATCCGCCAGGACCGCCGTCGGAAACGGCAGGAATGCGACCCCCATCAAGAGAAAAAGATTTGCGAGGATAAGTGCGCGATTGACGCGCCGGATATATTCAAAGAGCGCGTGGTGGTTCGCCCACATGACGCCTATGACCAGGAAGCTCAGCGCATAACCGACGTAATTAGGCCAGCGTTGTCCAAGCGCGCTCCACAGACCGCCCGCGGCGGTGATCTCGTCCGCCTGCGGCACCTTGATCTCAAGAACCAGCAGTGTAATCGCGATGGCAAATACGCCATCGCTGAAAGCTTCGAGCCGGTTTGTGGAAGAAAGCGCCACGAGCTTGGATTCGAACCTCTAAATCAAACGCCTGATCATATGGGCCCGCAGGCGGCGGCGTTGCGCGAGCGGCTCTGTGCCGATCATGTTGTTTGAGCCTGTCACGTGCTTGGGTTGCAGCTTATCGCAACCGGCCACCAACCTCGCCTGCGCGTTTTATACGGCTTCGGGCCGAGGCTGAGCTACTGGAAATTCGCAAGCGACGCGACGCTCCGGCGCGCAGCACCGATTGCAAAGTCTTCGTCACGAAATAATGATTTATTATTGCAGCCACGTGGCGCACACAGACGGCGCGCCTGCCTACGCCCCGACGGCGCGGAATGAGATTGCAACCATGTCGACACGTCCTGATGACAAGGGTGACGCTGATCCGGCGCTGCAACGCCGGCTCGAGCGGCTAGGGTTGGGCGGCCACGAATACGAGTGGACCGACCGCTACTTGCTCTGCAACTATCTGATCGATCCGCCATCGGCGAGGGCGCGGCAGAAATTCGAGGCGACCAGCCGTTTCATCCGCGATTTAGTCGCTCATCGCTGGGTAAAGACGCGGCGCGCGCGCGAGAAGACTAACCCCAAACGCGTCCACTATCTGTCGATGGAATTTCTGCTCGGCCGGACGCTGCGCAACAACATGATGAACTTGGGCGCGGAAGCGATCGTGCAGCGTGTGATGCAGCAGGAAGGCTGGAATCTCGAGCAGCTGATGGAAGAGGAGCCGGACGCCGGCCTCGGCAACGGTGGCCTCGGCCGCCTTGCGGCGTGTTTCATCGACTCCCTCGCCACTTTGCAGTATGCCGCCATAGGCTACGGCCTGCGCTACGAGTACGGCATTTTTCGGCAAACGATCCGAGACGGCTGGCAAGTCGAACTGCCCGACAACTGGCTGCGCAACCCGGATCCCTGGGAGATCATGCGGCCGGGCAAGACCTATGTCGTTCCGTTGGCCGCCAAATTTGAGCTCCGCGCCTCCGGCATGATCGTGACTCCCAATCGCCCGTCCAGTTTGCTGGGAATCGCCTATGACCGTCCCGTTGTCGGCTACGGCGGCAGCTGCATCAATACGCTGCGGCTGTGGGCGGCGGCGGCTCCCGAGTCATTCGACTTCGCCGAGTTCTCGCAAGGCGATTTCGTCGGTGCCGTCCTGCAAAATGTAGCGGCAGAATCGCTCACGCGGGTTCTCTATCCTGACGATTCCACGGAGGCTGGCCGGGCTTTGCGGTTTCTGCAGGAATATTTCATGGTGAGCTGTTCGCTGCAGGACATCATCGCCCGCTTTCGTAAGACCAATGCCAGCTGGTCCGCGCTGCCGGACCATGTGGCGATCCAGATGAACGATACGCATCCGGCATTATCGGTCGCCGAGCTGATGCGGATCCTGCTCGATCAGGCCATGCTTCCCTGGGCTTCTGCCTGGGAGATCACACTGCGCACGCTTGCCTATACGAATCACACTCTGCTGCCCGAGGCTCTTGAGCGCTGGCCGATCGAGCACTTCGAGGTACTCATTCCACGGCACCTGGAGATCGTCTACGAGATCAATCGGCGCTTTCTTGACGACGTCCGCCGCCTGTATCCCGGGGATGAGGCGCGCGTGCAACGCATGAGTCTCGTCGAAGAAACACCAACACGGAAGATCCGAATGGCGAATCTGGCGGTCGTCGGCTCGCACAGCACCAATGGAGTGGCCGCCATCCATTCGCAGCTGCTGCGCACCCATCTGCTGCGCGACTTCGCCGAGATGTTCCCGGCACGCTTCAACAACAAGACCAACGGCGTGACGCCCAGGCGCTGGCTGCAGCAGGCAAACCCGTTCCTGGCTGAACTCATCAGCAAAGAGATCGGTAGCGCTTGGGTAACGGACCTTGCGCAGCTTCGCAAGCTTTTGCCTCTGGCGCAGGACGGCGGATTCCGCGAGAAATTCCGGCAAGCCAAGCGTGAGGCCAAAGTCGCGTTTGCCAACTGGCTTAAGGCAACCTCGGGACAGATCGCCGATCCCGACACGATCTTCGACAGCCAGATCAAACGCATTCACGAGTACAAGCGCCAGCTTTTGAACGTTCTTCATATCATCATTCTTTACAATCGACTGCGCCGCGACCCCAACCGGGAGATGACGCCGCGCACATTCCTGTTCGCCGGCAAGGCGGCGCCGGCGTACCATTTGGCGAAACTCATCATCAAGCTCATCAATAACGTCGCCGGCACGATCGACGGTGACCCGCTGGTGCGCGGCCGGATAAATGTGCTGTTCCTGGCCGAGTACAACGTCACCATGGCCGAGCGGCTGATCCCCGCAAGTGATGTGTCCGAGCAAATTTCCACCGCCGGGTTCGAGGCGAGCGGCACCGGCAACATGAAATTCATGATGAACGGAGCGCTCACTATTGGCACCCGCGACGGGGCGACAATTGAAATGGCGCAGCAGGCGGGTGAGGCGAATTTCTTTCTGTTCGGACTCACGGCCGAACAGGTGGCCGAGAGCGCCAACTCGTATGACCCCGGCTGGCATTACGCCAATGAACCGGAGACGCGCGCGGCCCTCGATCTCATCTTCTCCGATTACTTCAGCAAATATGAGCCAGGCGTTTTCACGCCGATTCGAGATACTTTACTGCGCGACGGGGACCGCTTCCGGCATCTTGCGGACTTGACGGACTACGCCCGCGCCCATCGGGACCTCGCCAGCGTTTATGCCGATCCTCAGGCGTGGGCGAGGAAGGCCATCATCAATGTGGCCTGTTGCGGTAAATTCTCGAGCGACCGCGCCATCACGGAGTACGCGGACGAGATCTGGAATTTGAAGAAATCTCCGGTGGAATAACCGCAGCTGCGATGAAAGCCGAACCTCAGTTCTGCCCAGCGCTCGAATTAAGCGCGATGTCGACAATGACCGGCAGATGATCCGAGCCCACCCGCGTGCCGCGCCTGAAGCCACGGACAAGAACGCCGCCGCTGATCAAAGCATGATCAATGTGGATACCAGCCGGGGGCAGGAATGTCGGCCAGGTCGGCTGCCAGCCACGGCCCTGCGCGGCGGATCTCAATTGGCCGCCGGCAACGAGTGACTGCAGATGCCGCGAGAAGGGCGATACGTTGAGATCTCCCAGAATGACGAGCGGACCGGCTTGCAGGCGCGCAAATTCTCCGAGGCGCTCGAGCTGTTGATCACGCAGCGCGGAGCATCGCGGCCCGAGCGGCCAGCTCGTGTGCACACCCAGTACCTGCAGACTGCGGCCGTGCAGCTGCAAGGTCGCGGTCACGGCGGGCTCCGCGTCCGCGTAGTCTGGCAGGATGGCGGCCTGCATCGGCCAGCGCGACAACAACAGTACTCCCGCGCCTTTCGTGCCGCGCGTCACGTAGCGCTGCGCATACTCGTCGTCCAAAGCCCGTAGCGCCTGATCCCATTCGGCGGTGACCTCGACGAGCACCACAGCGTCCGGTCGCTCGTGCCGGATGAAGTCGACCACGCGCTGAAATTGGCGGTTGCGGTAATAGACGTTGATCGTTGCGAGCCGTATCACGGGACTGGCGTCGGCCGCCGCGGATGCGGCACGAGCGCCGCGAGGCAAGAGATGAGGCGCTGCAATCACGAGGTTGATTGCTGCGACAAGAAATGCGACCGCGGCCCAGGCTGGCTGTGCAGTGGCGGCGAGGATGAGGAGGCCCGCAAGGGCCAGCGCCGCGAACTGCAGGCGAAAGTGCACGCCTAAGTCCGCGACCCAGAATCGCGGCGCGAACAGGATGCCGACCGTCGCGACGAGCGCGATCCAGGTCAAAAAGAGACCGATTACCACCGGCGCATCTTACCCGTGCCGCGGGCCTCGATTCCGAGCATAACGTGCTCAAAATCGCCACAAGCCAGCCCTCCCAGGCCTAAGCCCGGCAGCCGCGTCTCGGCAAGATGACGAGTTTCACAGAATCGGGCAGTCGGTGGCGACAAGGCCGGGGCACTTGCCGCATCGTCACAGAGGTTGCGGGCGTCCTTCGGCCGGTGGGTCAGGGATGCCTTTGGGAGACGCCAATTTCGCCGAATAACGCACTGAGTCCTGACTCCACAGAGTTGCCTGCCTTCGACCTGATACCCAGCTCGGACCTGCGCGTGCGCGCCAGTCTTGTGGCGCTCACGCATGATGCCGGGCTCGTGAAGTCCTTGCGGGCCGTGGGCGCGCAGGATCGTGACATATTCATTGTCGGCTCCGAAACGGATCTGGCAAGACACCTGGTTGACGACAGCGCAGGCGTCGTCGTACTCGACGTTGCTGCGACGGTGACGGCGATTGCGCAGTTGACGGATAGTCTCAAGGCGCAGTTTCCGGATGTCGTGCTGATCGTCGCGGGGGGCGTCGCTGAGCAGACGGTGCTCACCGAACAAGTGTCGAACGGAGCGGTCTATCGGTTCCTGCACAAGCCCGCCTCGGAACAGCGCGTGCGTCTCTTTGTCGACGCGGCATGGCGGCGTCGCAACTCGGAATCCACGGGCGTGTACGCGACCAGCACGCTCGCGCAATTGCCCGAGCCCGCAAGTCCGCGGATGGGGCTGGGCGTGTTGGCGACGGCGGCGCTCGGCGTCGCCGTTGCAGCCGGCATCATCGGCTGGCTCATGGGTCACAGCGGCACCGGAAAAAGTGCTGCGCCGACGCCGAGCGTCACGCTGCCGCGAGCCGCACCCACGGCCGCGGCGCAGGCCGGTACCGACACGCTGTTGAGCGGCCTTCTGAGTCGTGCGGCAGAAGCTGCCGCGCGCGGCGATTGGATACTGCCTTCCGGCAACAATGCGGCGGACCTGTACCGCCAGGCGCTTGAGCGTCATCCCGGCGATGTGCAGGCGCAGGCGGGTCTCGACAAAGTCGTCGACCAGCTGCTCTCGGCTGCCGAGCAGGATCTGCTGGCACAACATCTGGACGACGCCGAACATCTGACTGGCATAGCGCACGAAATCGCGCCTAACTCCGTGCGCGCCGCGTTTGTCGCAACTCAGCTCACGCGCGAACGCGACCGTGCGCAACGCGCCCAGGCGCGCCAGCAATTGCAGCAGCAGCAGGTCGACGAACTTGATCGCAAGCAGAAGCTCGTGGCCGATGCGCGCGCGGCCTTGACTGCGGGCAACCTCGAAGAGACTGCAACGCTGATCGCCGCGGCCACCAACGCCGGCGTCGATCAGGAAAGCATCGACAGGCTGACTCGCGACCTGCAAGGCGCGCGGCAGGTCGCAAAGATCGGCGAGACCGTGGCAGATAAAGCACCGGCAGCCGCAGCGGCGACGCCACCGGCCGCAGCAGTCGCCGCCCCACCGACATCTGCTGCGACTGAAGCACCGACCAACGCCGCGGTGCCGAGCGTGCCGCAAGCCCGCGACGCCATCACTGCAAGCAGCCTCGAGCGCGTGCGCTACGTCGCGCCCGAATACCCTCTGAGCGCACGCCAGGGCAACCTCAGCGGCTGGGTGGATGTCGCATTTGACGTGCAGACGGACGGCTCGGTCGCCGATATCGCCGTGCTGGGCGCGGAACCCAAAAACACCTTCGAGAAGGCGGCAGTCGCGGCCCTGCGCAAATGGCGCTACCGCCCGGTGGAACGAGACGGGCACCCGGTCGCCGTACCGCACGTGCAGATGCGCATCAGATTCACGCTTCAATAATTTGGCCGAGCGCACCTGCATCATGCAAGCACGTCTACTGATCGTCGAACTTGATATGCGTTACGGGGAGTGGTTGCGCCATCATCTGGGTGTGCGCTGTCCCGAGGCAACGACGACTCTGCTTGATATGCGCGATCTTTTGCTGCAGGGAGATTCGCTGACCGAGCGCGACTGCGATCTTGTGATCCTGTCGGCGAAATTCGGCACAAGCCCGGACGATGAGAAGGCCGAAGGCCTCAATCTGCTGCGGCAAATTCGCGCCCGCGGCAACTTTCCTCCCGTGATCGCGGTTGCCGAGGATGGCAACGAGCTTACGGCGGTGCGCGCACTGCGCTTAGGTGCGCTCGACTACTTGCCCAAGCGCCTGCTCACACCGCAACGCCTGAACGCCGCTGTACGGCTCGCTTTGCGACGCATCGAGCGGCGTGTGGCACGGCGGCTGAACCGCCTCGCGCACTCCGGCAAAGCTGTGCTTTCCGAGCGAGCCTCCAGCGGCGGCTTGCCGGTCGCGGGCTCTGCGTTGCACGACTTCATTCCGAACTACCGGATTCGCAAGCCCATCGGCGAGTCGGAGAAGGCCGTCGTCTATCTCGCCTCGAGTCTGGAGCTGGGGCGCAACGTCGCGCTCAAAGTCACTAAGGCCATTGAGGATGGCGCAAACGAGCAGCAGTTGCTCGCGCGCGAGCACGCAGCGCTCGGCGCACTTCGACATCCGGCGATCGTCGAGATCCACGACTATGGCAGCCACGCAGGCCATGAATTTCTCGCGATGGAGTACTTTGCGCGCGGCGATCTGAAAGCGCGCCTGCGCCGCGGCATCACGGAAGAGGACACGCTGCGCTACATCGAGAAAATCGCGACGGCTCTGCGCGTGGTCCACGCCGCAGGCATGCTGCACCGGGACTTGAAGCCACCCAATGTGATGCTGCGCGAGAACGACGATATCGTGCTCATCGATTTCGGACTTGCACGCCAGATGGTCGGCGGAACGAACTACACGCGCACCGGTGTGCTGCGCGGCTCGCCGTATTACATGAGCCCGGAGCAGGCGCTCGGCGAGCGACTCGATGCCCGCTCGGATCTATACAGTCTGGGCGTGATGTACTACGAACTTCTGACCGGGAAGAAGCCGTACGCCGGACGCTCGGCCATCGAGGTACTCGAGCAGCATGTGAATGCCGCGGTGCCGCGCCTGCCCGAGGAACTTGCACACCATGAACCGCTCCTGAGCCGCATGTTGGCGAAGGATCGCAGCGAGCGCTGTACCGATGCGGCCGAAGTCATTCAGGCCATCGCTGACGCAAGAACCTCAGAAGCGCTGCGCTCCAGCGCCGCCTGAGGCGTGAACCCTCGCCGACTCTTCGTGCGCACCCGCGCCGGTGCGCGGTTGCCGAGAAGCTTGACACCTATATGTCATAAAAGGTGCAATGCGGGACCGAAGCTTGCTGACACCTCTCAGGTGCGCGAACAGCCCTGGACTCTGCATGCACGTCGTCGACACGACCCTTTTCTACTCGCCGACGAGCGGCGGCGTGAAACGCTATCTCACCGCGAAGCATGCGTGGCTACGGGCGCATACGTCCTGGCAACACACCATGGTGGTCCCCGGCGAGCGCGAATACGTTGAGCGCGGGGGCATCTGCACCGTACCGGGCGTGACCCTGCCGGGCACTTTCAATTACCGCTTGCCACTGAATCCGCGCCGCTGGGCGGCGCTTCTGGACGCACTCGAGCCTGACCTCATCGAGGTCGGTGATACTTTTCATCCGGCCTGGTGCGCATGGCGCGTGGCGCAGCGCCGCGGCATTCCGCTCGCAGCCTTCTATCACTCGAATCTTCCGCAGATCATCGGCCGGCGCATCGGCAGCGTGAGCGAGCGCACGCTCGGGCATTATGTTCGCTGGTTCTACGAGCGCTGCGACGTCGTGTTCGCGCCGAGCCGCTCGATGTGCGACTTTCTGAACGGCTTGGGCGTGCGGCACACGATGCACCAGCCGCTTGGAGTCGACACCGAGATCTTCTGTCCCGAGCGCAACACGCTTGATCTGCGTGCAAGCCTGGGCCTTGCTCCGGAGACTCGGGTGCTCGTATACGCGGGCAGATTTGCGCGCGAGAAGAATCTGTCGGTATTGCTGCAGGCATTCGCAAGCCTTGGACACCCGTATCACCTGCTCCTGATCGGCGGCGGGGGAGAGCGCGAGACGCGCCCCATGCCGAACATCTCGCTTCTGCCGTATCGGCGCGACAGTGTCGAGCTTGCGCAATGGCTCGCTTCCGCCGACGCGCTCGTCCACGCCGGCACCAAGGAGACCTTTGGCCTGGTCATTCTCGAGGCGATGGCTTGCGGGCTGCCGGTTATCGCCGCGCGCGCGGGCGCGATACCGGAGCTCGTCGATGAAACCGTGGGCATGCTCGCAGAACCCGGCGATTCCACGAGCATGGCGGCGGCGATCGTCGCGCTCTATGAGCGCGACATCACGGCGGTTGGGAAAATGGCGCGCGAGCGCGTGCTGCGACAGTTCACCTGGACGCAGGCCTTTCATACCCAGACCGGGATGTACGCGAATCTGCTCGGCACCCACCGGGTGCCGGTCGCGCCGACGGCCGCCATCGAGCTGGGCTCGCCGAGTTCCTGATATGCCCTTCTAGCGAACGATCAGTCCCACGCCGGCCACGAGCAATGCGACGCCGGCAAGCTTCGCCACAGTAATCGGCTGGGTGCCAAAGCCAAGCCAGCCGTGTTGATCGACAAGCAATGAGGCAATGAGCTGGCCGAGAACGGTCAGCGCAAGCAGTGCCGCCGCGCCGATCCGCGGACCCACGAGAGTCGCCACCGCGACGTAAAACGCGCCCAGAAGGCCGCCGAACCACGCCCACGCCGGCACCGCAGCGATGCCGGCGCGCGTCGGCAGCGCGGTGCGAGTCGCCGCGAAGTAGAGCAGTATTCCGGTCAATCCGACCACGAAGTTCATGAGAACTCCGAAGCGGAAGTTGCCGACCGCGCGCCCGAGTATCGAATTCAGGCCAACTTGCACTGTCAGGAGGAGACCTGCCAGAAACGCGAGACCGTAAAACGTCAGCTGCATGAGCTTTGCTCCGAACGAGTCGAATTATTAAGCGCCGCGCGCCTTGCGAACGAGCGCGCGTCCCGCCCTCGTTGCCGCGAGGGCGAGTACGATCCGCCAGAAGAGCCGCTGCGTCCAGCGGATCGGCTGGGGTGGGATCGCCTTGTAAAATGCGGCGGTCACTTCCCGATGCACGTGCGCCGCGCGGGCGGTCACCGTCCAGCGGCGCGCGCCGCTTGCAATGGTGAAATGCTGGGGGCTTACCCGCTCAATCGTTGCGTTCTCGAGTGCGTCGGGAAGATCCGCAGGCGGCTGGCCTGCGAAGGATACGTGCACGAGCTCGTGCGGGTGTTGGACGGTGCGTCCCGAGAGCACAAGATGAAGCGGGCCGCAGTCGTCGCGGCGAGCCTCGACCCGACCCGAGAATTCAACGACTGGCTGGACGATCATCGGCCCGAGGATAGCGTTCGCGTGCGACGAACGAAACTGTGCGCTTAATCGTTTGCGCCGACGCGCAGACTCAATGGCCAGCTGATCGCGCGCACTGAGTCGGGATTACCCCATGCCGAACGCAGGCTCTCCTCGAGGGCGTCGGCCGGATCAACTCCATGCCGTTCAACGTAGCGCGCCGTCGCCGACCAGCTGCGGATGTAGCCGATGAGCTCGCGCAGCGACCATTGTTCGTGCATGGCAAAATCCGGCACCGTCATCTCTGCGAACGCGAACGCGAGCTCCCGATAGCCGCTCTCGACATGGCGTCGCTCGGGTGGCCAGTAAGGGTGCACGGTGTGCCAATAAAATTCCTGCACCAGGCGCTCTACCTCCTCGCCCTCCACGCGCAGAGCTCCATAGGTCCACACCGCGAGTATGCCCTGCGGGCGCAGCACACGGCGCACCTCAGCGTAGAACGGCGCAAGATCGAACCAGTGGAGCGCCTGCGCCACGGTGATGAGGTCGACCGATGTCGCAGCAAGACCGCTCGCATCCGCGGGCGCCACGCGATAGCGGACGTTACGGCACGCCGGCGCGGTAGAGATCTGCGCCGCGCTCGCATCGGTTGCAGTCACGGCATCGAAGCGTGCCGCAAGATCAAGCGTCGCCTGGCCGCTGCCGCAGGCGCAGTCCCATACGCATTCACGTCGTGGGCAACACTGCGCGAGATAGTCAAATAGCGCGGCGGGATAGTGCGGCCGGAAGCTTGCGTAGTTCGCCGCGAGCTTGGAAAAATGGTCTTTGAAGCTCATACGCGCGCGCCGCGCGCGCTCACTCGAACACGGGCTCGCAGCGCAGTTCGGTCGTCACGGAGTTCGCGATGAAGCATTGCTCATGGGCTTTATGATGCAGCGCCCCAATATCGGCATGCGTGGGTCGTGCTTCGCCGGAAAATTCCACACGCGGCCGCAGCGTGACGACGGTCATCGCCGTTTTTCCTGCGCCGTTTTTGCCCAGCATCCCGACCGCAGCGTCGACATAGCTGTCAACACAGAAGCGCCGCGCCGCCGCGAGCGATAGAAACCAGAGCATGTGGCAGCTTGACAGGGATGCGATGAAGGCCTCTTCCGGATCGACCGCGGCTGCGACGGACATAGGTACGGGGACGACCTGTGGGGAGGAAGATGCCGGCACCTCAATGCCGCCGTCGAAGCGCCAGGTATGCGCGCGGCTATAGCGGTTGTCGGTGAACTTGGCCTCGCCGCGCAGCCAGCTCACCGTTGCCGTGTATTGCGACATAACAATCCTCCACTAAGAATCAGCGCCCGCTCGTCTCGAGTTCCCAGACTGTGATTGGCGAGCCGCGTCGCAACCAGAATCCCGCGCCAGCTTCGCGAAATCCGCGGTGCAGACGCGCGCGGTACCACCGCCCGGTGCGCAGGTGAACATTACGGTCGGTGCGCCTGCGATCACAATTGTGCAGCCAGTCCTCGCGCGTGAGCACCGTGAAATAAAGGACGCCGCGGCACAACCGCGCAAGATTGGCAATCGCTGCGCTTGCACGTTTGTCGTCGAGGTACTGCAACACGTCGTAACATACGACAAGATCGAACGGCGGCGCCGCGCGATATTCCTCCAGCAGACCCTCTTCCCAGCCGTAGCGCTGGCACAGGTAGGCGCTCGTCTCCAGGCCCACGTAGGTTGACCGTGGCAGGAGACGCAACAGCGTGCTTCTGAGCGCGCCCGTGCCGCAGCCCGCATCCAGAATGCGCCGGACCGGCAGGCCAATGTGCGTTGCGTAAGCGGCAATGAGACGCGCGCGCGCGCGCATCTCGGTGCGCGAGATCACCGCCGTGCGCGCATTGAAGTAATAGCGTTGGTAGTAATCCCGATCAAACTCGGTCACCGTTGGCGTGGCTCGCGGCACTGATAGTCGACGGAGTAGCATTGCGCTGCGAACTGTAGAGGAGTCACTTGCCGTGCTGCAACTGCGTCCAAACTGCGAACGCTGCGACCGCGACCTTCCACCTGCATCGCCCGACGCGATGATCTGTTCATTCGAATGCACGTTCTGCAGTCAGTGCGCG
>Ga0302324_100016573_pt1 | contig 14673 bp, 12 predicted proteins | sample Palsa_T0_1_FD_201949 | JGI IMG/M metagenome (GOLD analysis project Ga0302324, IMG submission 201949) | Peat permafrost microbial communities from Stordalen Mire near Abisko, Sweden - Palsa_T0_1 | ecosystem: Environmental > Terrestrial > Soil > Palsa > Peat permafrost | place: Sweden: Abisko...
GAATGCAAATCGGAACAAAGGTCCAAAACTGTTCGCGGCAGTCACGCCGACGAAATGGAGCCCTGGCACCGATGATTCGAAAGGACGACGCAAGATGGGCGTGTCGGCGGCGCAGCGGATACGCTTCATCAATGAGTCGTGCACGAATGCAAGGCGCGAAATCGCGACCTTGTAGCCCGTGGCCGCGATGAGATGATCGGCGTCGATGCTATGGCGCTCTTCTGCCTGCTTGAAACTCACCTGGATGCGGTTGTTGGCGATCTGTGCATCGAGGAGTGCCGCACCGAGATGCAGGGGCATCCGGCCCACTACCGCGTCCCGAGTGAACCAGCAAGGTGCCGGGCCCAAATGGCCGGCCACCGCGCGCAGGCGCATCGATTCAGGCAACAGATGAAACGCGAGGGGCAAATCGCAGGACAAGCGGGAACGCCAACCCGTTCCCAGACCCGAGCGCGGCTCTCTGAGCCTTTCGAGGAGCGGGCGAGGCTCGCGCGGCGGATCATGAAATCTGATGGTATCGGTCCGTGCAATCAACTCGACGCTCGCTCCCGCCTCGATCAAGAGCGCGGCGATATCGAGAGCGGATGCGCCCGCACCCAGTACGACGACTCTCCGATTCTTGAAGGACTGCAGATCGGAGTGCGCCGAGCTGTGGGTGACGAGCGAAGCGGGCATATTCTCGAGCACGCGCGGCAGGGAGGCAAAGTGCCCGATGCCGGTTGCGACAACCACCCGGCGCGCCCGTACAACCTCGCCGTTTGCCGTGCTCAACTCAAATCCCGCCGGCGAATGCGTGAGTCCGACAACTTGAATATTTTCAAGCGCAGGAACATAGCGCCGTTGGAACTCGGTCCCATAGGCGATGAAGTTATCGAGCGCAACGGGCAGCCCGATGTCGGCGTAATCGATGCCTCGCTCGCCGCAAAAGGCCTCGAGCGTGAACTCCCCGTTTGGGTCGGAAAGATTAGAAGCGAATCCCTCGGACTTGAGGCGCATGCCGCGGGGCATATGCTCGCTCCAAAACCTCATGGGCTCGCCGAAAATTCGAAAGGACCGGCGCATTCGGCCGAGATGTGCCGCGAGCGACAAACCGTACGGTCCGGCTCCGATAATCGCGATATCAACGACAGCCATGCTACTCGATGCTCCAATTCGGCATGCCGATAAATTCATGGTGTGATCGGGTCGACTGCAAATTAACCACCGGGATGCATACTGGCTCAGTCGGGAACCACTCGAAAGGAAACCATACGAAACTGAGAGGTTCGCACAGGATTATGGTAACCGGAATTTCATCTCGGAGCGTGCTGAAGCATTACTAAAGTGGCTGAAGTCAGGTTGGAATCAAGACGTTTCACAGATGTACGCCGCCCGTCGGTCCTAATAGTCGCCGCCAAATGGTGGCCGCTGTCGGCTCGCCTAGCCTCGGCCTTCGTGAAGCATGGGTGCGCAGTGAATGCACTCTGTCCCGCTGGGCACCCTCTGGCGAAGGTCTCCGGTCTTGAGCGCGTCATACGTTACGGCGGCATAGACTCGCTCTTCAGTCTTCGCTGTGCACTCACGATCGCACGCCCCGATTTTATCGTACCGTGCGACGACGAAGTGGTCGCTCAACTGCACTCCCTGCACTCATCCGAGCCGACCTGCCGGGCGCTCATAGAAAATTCTCTTGGGCACCCCACGGGGTTCCCAATTGTTTGCAGTCGCGAGCGCCTGCTAGAGACGGCGGCGGAACTCGGCATAGCGGTCGCGCAAACTCGACGCGTACTCGGACCTGAGGATCTCGTCCTCTGGCATCGGCAGTCGCCGATGAGTGTCGTGAAAGTAGATGGCGAATCCGGTGGAAACGGTGTACGCATCTGCGGCTCGATCAAGGAAGCCCTGGCAGCCTGGCGCGATCTGAACAAGCCGCAGGGCCTGATGACTGGTTGGAAGCGGCTCCTCATCGATCGCGATCCGATTGCTCTATGGCGATGTGGAAACCGTCGTGAGATCACGGTGCAACAGATGGTTCGAGGTCATCCGGCAAATTGTATGGCCGCATGCCGTAACGGCAAGGTCATCTCGATTGTCTCGGTCGCGGTACTCGCAGCCGACGGACCGACCGGCGCGGGAGTGATCATCCAACGAATTCGCAATGAGCCGATGGAAAACGCGGCCATTTTGCTGGCCGGGAGGCTCAAAATCACCGGGTTCTTCGGGCTGGATTTCATGATCGCCGCCGACACGAGAGCGCCCTACTTGATCGAGATGAATCCGCGCAGTACCCAACTCGGGCATCTGGAGTTCCCTGATCAGGGAAGCCTGGTCGGCGCAATCAGCGCCCATTGGCGTGGCGAGCCGACACCGCGAGCGCAAAATCCCATTCTGGCCCGGTCTATCGCGCTATTTCCGCAGGCGCTAAAGGCCGCAGCCAGCCGGCATCACGATTCGAGCTATCTGGACGTGCCATGGGATGAGCCCGCTCTTCAGGCGGAGCTCAAACTGCCTCCTTGGCCACAGCGTCAATGGGCCGCCCGGCTCTACCATGCTTTCCGACCCATCGATCGGGCCGCCGCCGTCGAGTACGATAAACCGGACGACAAGATCAAGTGGCGCATTGGCTCCGCCGCCGATTGGAATATTCCGTGAGCCAAACTCACGGGGGCGTCGTCGACGCGATGAGAGCATTAGCGATACGGTGAATCGAGTCGCGCCGAGACCAGCAGATGCCGCAGTTCGGTGAGCCGCCGTTTGCCCATCGCCGCGAGCCGCAACAGAGGTCCGGCGACTGAGAGCACCACGAACGGCGCATAGCTTGCGATGTGCGCGAAGCCGTTCTGAAACGGGCTGTTGAAAAAGTCGACGAAGAAAGCCAGGGCGATGTACTCGACTCCAATGGTTCGCAAGATTCCGCAGGTACGGGCCCTGAGCCTCGCCGCGAAGGAGTCGAATGACAAAAGCGCGATCAGGTAGGTCCAGAAGATCCCGATACCGAAGAAAATAAGGGTGTTCTGCGATGGCACTTCCTTGCCATGGACGATAGCGTAGTAGTAGAGCCAAACCACGAGTCCCACGTGGGCGAGGTGAGCCGATGCGTAGGACAAACCCAGATCGCGAGCATGCGCCGCCAGCGCTTGAAATCTTCCGCCGAAAAGAGCGGCCAGCGCGCGACCGACGCTCGCCAACCAGAACAAGATGAACGACCAGCGCGCCGTTGCGCGCAAAGCACCGGACACGCGCTCGCCGGGACCCGCCCCCAGCCAGTACACCACGACGATTGCGAGCGCCACGGCGAATGACGCAACCATGCAGTTAGCCGTCGTCCGTCGGCGCATCGCTCGCCCTCACGCTGGCCAAGTAGTAGACGCCACAACGAAATCGGCTTGTTACTTCGATCTGCCCTCATATAGCTTCACGAAGTCGCCGAATGTAACTGGAAACTTCGTCTCGCCCGACTCGTCAAATGGATCGAATCCCAGTGCCTCTTCGAGGCGCATGACGATTAACGCAAAACTAAGGGAATCGAGCCCCGAGTCTAGAAGTCTGAGGTCGTCGGATAGCCGCGTCAACTTTCTCTTTTGTTCGAGAGCAACTTGTTCGAACTGTGTTGCTATCGTGGATCTGACGTTCATCTGAATCGCAAACTGCGGTTGTTCATGAGCTTGATTATAGGATAAGCGTCCGGTGATGGCACGTTGATTTTGATTGAAATAATGGGTAACCCTCGTGCCCCGATTCTGCCGTGAGGCGTGCAGTAGGCAGCCGATGCGTCGGGCTGGGTTGCCGACGGAGCACGAGGCGTATAGTGTGTGGTTTATCGCTGGTATTGGACTATTCCGCTCACTCGGCAAGCAAATCATTTTAATTACCGGCACCTTCGGCATTGACGATGACTGAACTCGATATCGCAGTGGTGATTGTCACATACAGGTGCGCGGCGCTGACGATAGAAAGCCTACGATCCGTTGCCGCGGAGCGATCGGCGGCAGGATTGCATATACGAGCCTTCGTGGTCGACAACGCCTCCGGCGATGCGCCATCGATCGCCGAGGCGATCGAATCGAATGACTGGCGCTCCTGGGTCACACTGGTGACCGCGGAGAAAAACGGTGGCTTTGCGTACGGAAACAACCTTGGAATCGCGCGAGCCTACCAAGATCATGTCCCGCGCTATATTTACCTGCTAAATCCCGATGCTCAGGTTCGCCCGGGCGCCATCGAAGCCTTGGCTCGGTTCTTGGAAGCACATCCGGAAGTCGGGATCGCGGGAAGCAGCTTTGAAAATTTGGATGGGAGTGACTGGCCAATCGCGTTTCATTTTCCAACTTTGATGAGCGAAATGCTCCAAGGCATGGAATTCGGCCCATTGATTCGTTTATTCAAGCGCCGGGTAGTTGCGCAACACATGACCAAGGAGTCCCAGCCCATTGACTGGATTTGCGGTGCATCCATGTTGATTCGCCCGTCGGTTCTCGAGTCGATAAGAGGAATGGATGAAAACTATTTTCTTTACTTCGAGGAAACGGATTTCTGTTACCGCGCAAAAAAGGCCGGCTTTGCCACCTGGTACGTCCCGCAAAGTCGCGTGATGCATATCATGGGGCAAAGCACTGCGGTAACTGATCCCACGAGCGGACCGAAACGGCTGCCGTCTTATTGGTTCGAATCCCGAAGGCGCTATTTCGCCATGACGTATGGAATCGGACGCGCCATGGCAATAGACATCGTTACCTTCCTTGCATGTTCCATAGGTCTCGTGAAGCGTGCCGTTCGCGGACGCACGGGTAGCGCCACGCCCCATTTCATCCGCGATCTCATCCATCACAGCAGCGTGTGGCCGCGAAACCGTAAGTTCCCCCCCGTGCGATGTCGATCAGTCTCATAGAGACACACTCTCACAAGCTACCAGTAGTTAGGCACATGCTGCCGTAAGGATTGCGTTCTTGGAGATGAGAGTACTGATAGTCGCGGAACACGCCTCCTTGAAATTCGGCGGGGAGGCGGCTCTTCCCCTGCACTATTATCGGATTTTGCGCCGGCGGCAAGTACCAGTGTGGTTGGTGGTGCACGAGCGGACCCGCAGCGAGTTGGAGTCACTATTCCCGCTCGATCGTGACCGGATCGTCTTTGTTCCCGACACTAAAGCGCATCTCTTAGCGTGGCGGTTAAGTAAATTCTTGCCCGATAGAATATCTAACTTCACAACGGGATTTCTCTTGCGCTACTTGACCCAGGTCGCGCAGCGGCGGGAAATTCGGCGGTTGATTCGCGAGCAAGCCATCACAGTCATTCATCAACCGATCCCGGTCTCCCCGAAGGAGCCCTCGTTGATTTATGGGATGAACGTTCCGGTTATCATCGGGCCCATGAATGGCGGCATGCATTACCCACCGGGCTTTCTGAAGCTGCAAAGCCGGACGGAGCGCCTCGCGGTTGCCACCGGTCGACGGCTCGCTGATTTCATGAACTATCTGATGCCGGGAAAACGGCGGGCCGCGATGTTGCTGGTGGCAAATGAACGCACACGGGCGGCGCTGCCGCGCGGGGTATGCCGCAACGTCGCATTGCTCGTCGAGAACGGCGTCGATCTGGCGCTCTGGAGCATGCCCCAGCGGAAAGAGGCAGCGACTGCAGCCGCGCGCTTTGTCTTCATGGGGAGACTTGTAGATTGGAAGGCGGTCGACCTGTTACTGCCGGCGTTCAAGCGCGCATCCGACCAAGCTGCAATGACTTTGTCGATCATCGGGAGCGGGTACGAACGAGTCAACCTGGAACGAATGGCGCGCAACCTTGCTATTCTCGACGATGGGTGCGATCAACCGGGGAAGGTATGCTTCCTCGGCTGGATGTCACAAGCCGAGTGTGCCGGGCAGCTCGCTCGGTGCGATGCCTTGGTATTGCCGAGCATGGCAGAGTGCGGCGGCGCCGTTGTTCTCGAAGCCATGGCAATGGGAGTGCCGGTCATTGCCACGGCATGGGGCGGACCGGTCGACTATCTCGATTCTTCGTGCGGAATTCTCGTCGAACCCTCCTCAAAGGAGGCCTTCCTTGACGACCTGGCGCTTGCTTTGGTTCGACTCGCCACACACCCCGAGGACCGGCGTGCAATGGGAAAGGCGGGCAGGCTCAAGGTAGTCCGAGACTTTGACTGGGAAGGCAAAGTGGATCGAATGTTGGAGCATTATCGGTCATGCATGGCCGCGTCCGAGCCAGCTATCATCCCAACCATGAGGAATTCGTGACAGATACGATCACGCACCTCGGTTGGTTACCGCAAGAGCCTGATTGGGCGATGCGCTTGGAGCAAGCGCGCAAACTTGAGCCGGCCGCCGCACTTAGATCTTTTGCTCAACTTGCCAATTTTGGCATCGATTTCATACAAACCACACGGCTTGATCGCGCCGTTCAGCGAATTGCAACATATCCCGGCATCCTCCCTTCCATGAGGGGGTCGATCCGGTTGGCATTGCTTGGATCTTGCACCTTGACACACCTGATCGCCGGCATTCGGATCGGCGCGTTGCGTCGCGGCTTATGGGTAGACGTTTACGAGGGACCGTATGGTACGTACCGACAGGAACTGCAGGATCCCTCCTCCGGACTGCATGCCTTCAGGCCGGATGTTCTATTGATGTCCCTGGACGCGCATCATCTCGTCGATACCGAGGGAGCGAGCGTCGAGCTTGCGCTGAGCAATATCCGTGAATGTTGGAAGTTGGCCAAGCAGTCACTAAGATGCACGATCATTCAGCAAGCGATACTGCCAGTTTTTCGTCCGATCCTTGGCAACAACGAGCACCGCTATCTACGATCGCCCTTGACGCTGGTGACTAAGCTCAATGAGAGTCTGCGGCCTCTCGCGGATGAGGAGGGTATTCACGTGCTCGCGGTAGATACGGCTGCTGCGCGCGACGGCATCACACAGTGGCACGATGAAGGGCTCTGGCACCGATCAAAGCAAGAGATCCACCCACGAGTGCTGGATGTTTATGGCGATCAAGTCGGAAGACTCCTGGCGGCGATTCGCGGACAATCTTACAAATGCCTGGTGCTTGATCTTGATAATACGTTGTGGGGTGGCGTGATCGGCGACGACGGTTTGGCCGGAATCGCTGTTGGGCAGGGAAGCGTCTTGGGAGAGGCGCACCTGGCTTTTCAGCGCTACGCGTTGGAGCTATCCCGACGCGGCATCCTTCTGGCGGTGTGCTCAAAAAACGACGAGGCCAACGCCCTTGAGGTTTTTGACCGACATCCCGAAATGCTCCTTCGCCGCAAACACATTTCTTGCTTTGTCGCCAATTGGGAAGATAAGGCATCGAATCTGCGGCAAATCGCAAGGCGGCTGAACATCGGCACCGATTCGTTGGTTTTCGCTGACGACAACCCGTTTGAAAGAAATCTCGTTCGCCAGGAGCTACCTGAGGTAGCAGTTCCCGAACTGCCTGAAGATCCGGCCGGCTTCGCTGCCTGCATCGCCGCCGCCGGTTACTTCGAGGGCCTGAACATCACGAACGAAGATCAAGAACGACTCAATCAATACCGCGCCAACACCGAACGCGAGCTGTTGCGCGACTCCACGACAGATATGGGCGCCTACCTTCAAAGCCTGCGTATGGAGCTGCATTGCGGCCCGTTCGACCCAATTGGATTACCGCGCATAGTTCAACTCATTAACAAAACCAATCAATACAATCTGATGACGCGACGCTACACGGATGCTGAAGTGCAAGCCGTGATGGCTGATCCGTCGGCGTTACATCTTCAATGTCGTCTGCAGGATCGGTTTGGCGACAATGGAGTAATCGCCATAGTTATTGGTAGACTTGATGCTGAGCGGAACCTCGTTATTGACACCTGGCTCATGAGCTGCAGGGTACTCGGTCGACAAGTCGAAGCCGCCACTTTGACGGTGATTGCGAAACGGGCTGGCGCAATGGGCGCGTCGGCTTTGATCGGCTCATTTCGTCCCAGTCCAAAAAACGAAATGGTAAGGGATCACTATCAAAAGCTCGGGTTTGACGAATTGGGAAAGAAAGATGGCGATACGAAGTGGATACTTCCTCTCGATCGATTCCGAGCGGCGGCGGTGCCGGTGACCGTACTCGAAGGATTTATATGATTAGCACTGAACAGATCTATCAACGACTCACCGAGATTTTCCATGAGATTTTCGACGATCAATCCATAGTTCCGACGCCAGAGATGACAGCCGACGACGTGCCTGAATGGGATTCTCTGAATCACATCAACCTCATTGTCGCCATAGAAGCGCGCTTTAAAATTAAGTTCAAGAGCACCGAGTTGGAGTCTCTGCGAAATGTCGGCCATCTTGTAGAGTTAATAGAAAAGAAGCTGAATGCGCCGCCACGAGGATAAGTTGCGTGGGTGATGGGCCGCGCGCTGCAGGCGATAATCCTAGCGCCGATGTCGAAGACAATTCGTTAGAAGCCGCGCCCAATCGTCTACGTCTCCAGGCTTATCTCTCGTTGATGCTGCTTATTCCGGCGTTGTTTCTTGCCTCCTCGATTCCAATAGTTCGTTCCAAATCTTTCCCGATTGAGTCCGGCGACCCATTTCTATTGAATCCCGATTACGCGTTCAGCCTCCATCACGTGGATTGTGATGTCGTGATTTACGGCGACTCGACCGCCCTAACGGGGCTGGATCCCGGCGTAGTTTCACACGCTACCGGCTTAAAGACTTGCAATATCGCACAGGCCCAGAGCATCGTAGACATACTGGGGATGCTGGCTCTCGATACCTATCTGAAGAACAACGCCCCGCCCAAGTACATCGTCATGCAATTTGCGCCAGAGACGTTATCTCGCGACAGAAGCAATTTCTTCTGGCCGGAGGGACTCACGCTTCTGCTGCGCAAGAGATCCCTCTTGCAGGCGTCGCCCACGTTTATTCGGCATCCGGTCGAGGCGTACCATTTTTCAATTTGGGCAATTAAAGTCAAGATCACCTCTCTGATAGACTCGCCGGTCGATTTTGCCTCCACGCAGGCCATTTTTCGCTCGCACGGCGGATTGCTGATCCTCCCCAAACCGCCGGAGACACACTGTCTCAACGATATCGCGTATACGCCGCCGTCAGTCGACTGGGTGCGCACGTTGAGGGAACGGTATGCCAGCAATAGAACCCGGGTGTTGATTAATGTCTCACCTCTACCGAACTGCTCTCCAATTGCCGCGCCCGTTGCTGCGGGCATGCGAAATGTCACAGACAATTCCTTATCTCTTTATCCCGTTGGGCTTTTCTGCGATCTTGATCGACACCTCACTTTGGAAGGAGCGGAGCGCGCGTCGCTCGAACTCGGAGAGCAATTGTCGGCCGGGCAAAACATCGCGGCGCTGCGAGGCATGAGCGCGTCCATACCGCCATCATTCCACATGACCGCGCTCCGAGACGTCCACTAGATCATGCTGTTTAATTCTCCCGAGTTTCTCTTCTGCTACCTGCCCATCGTGCTCCTGGGCTATGCGGTTCTCGCTAGATTTGGCCGCACTTCGGTGGTCTCTTGGTTGGCTCTCTCGTCTGTCGCGTTTTACGCATATTGGCGGCTCGAGTTCGTGTTTCTCCTGCTGGGATCAATCGCGGTCAATTACGCTTGTTCGCGAGCCATTTGGCGCCTTCGTGAGAGATCGAGACCTCAAATGGTCGTTCTCACGCTGGCCATCACGGCCAACCTGGGGACCCTTGCGTTCTTCAAATACCTATTTCCTCTATTGCATTTCTTAGACGATACGCTTGGGCTTCATGCGCGAATTACCCACGTTATCCTACCTCTCGGCATCTCGTTTTTTACGTTCACTCAAATTGCCTACTTGATCGACTTGTCACAGGAGACGGCGGAGCCACAAGATTTGATCAGCTACGTGCTATTTGTGACTTTCTTCCCGCACTTGATTGCCGGACCCATTCTGCACCATCGGGAGGTGATGCCGCAGTTCGCCAAGGGCCGCGATTTTGCTCTCAAGTGGCCAGACGTCGCGCTCGGCCTGAGCTGGTTCACCCTCGGCCTCTCCAAGAAAGTACTGCTCGCCGATAGATTCTCACCCTATGCAGATGCTGCCTTTGCGCACACCGGCAGCCTAACGATGACCGGCGCCTGGATCGGCGTACTTAATTATGCGCTGCAGTTATATTTCGATTTTTCTGGGTACTCCGATATGGCAATCGGACTTGCCCGCATGTTCTCGATCGAATTTCCTTTCAACTTCGATTCTCCCTATAAGGCCCCGAGCATAATTGAGTTCTGGTCTCGCTGGCACATGACGCTGACGCGCTACCTGACCCTCTACCTCTACAATCCGTTTGCCATGTGGGCCAATCGTCGCCGAGCCGCCCTCGGAAAGCCGAATTCGCGGAAGGCGCTGCGCACGGTCGGAGGATTCGGAAGTCTTGTTGCATTTCCGACGATCGCGACGATGTTTCTCGCCGGCATTTGGCACGGTGCCGGGCTGCAGTTCATTATCTTCGGTGTCTTGCATGGCTTATATCTTACCGTCAATCATGCGTGGCGACTCTTGCGGCGCGATGGATCGGTTGTTTCTCGCGTCATTTCGCGTCCGGCAATAAGCGTCGGCCTGACGTTTATCTCGGTTATCATAGCTCAGGTATTCTTCCGTTCTGCCTCAACACGCAATGCTTTGGACGTTGTGGCTTCTCTCTTTGGCCAACACGGTGTGGGATTCCGGGAATTCAGCAACCAGCCGCCACGCGCGTTCCTTTTCCTATTGGCGCTTCCAGTGATCTGGTTCTTCCCCAATACGCAAGAGATCTTGAAACAGGTGAGCACTGTCCGGGCAAATATTTTGGGCTCGAGTACACTGCTAGCGTGGCGGCCGAGTTGGCTCTGGGCGAGCGGCCTTGGTTCGCTGCTCGTCGCCGTTCTTTGGTACATGACCGATACGAGCTCGTTTCTGTACTTCCAGTTCTAATTTATAGGGTCGCACTATTGTCTGCAGCGGAGTCTTGCTCGATGTCGGACCCGACAGTTGCCGCCTCCCGACATTGGGATGTGATTATCATCGGCACCGGTGTTGGTGGCGCGACGGTTGGTCGCTCGCTAGCATTAGGGGGCCTTAGTGTACTTTTCCTGGAAAAAGGGGGCCGCATTGGGCGCAGCGAAGAAAGTAATGCGGCAGTCACTCCCGAATCTCGATTGGCACAGGGCTGGTGGCCCCAGCCCGTAACCCATAGACAAACCAGCGGAAATCGCAAGCGCTTTTATGCCGCTGTCGGTTGCGCTGTGGGTGGATCTTCAATTCATTACGCGGCCGCCCTGGAACGCATGTCCGCCAGCGATTTCGACGGCCTGCACACGCCGAGCGGGTCAACGTCCCCTTGGCCGGTTAGTTTTGAGGAATTCTTGCCTCACTACGAGGCCGCCGAGAAACTCTACGGGATAAGGCGCGACTCAAGTCATAGCGCTGAGCAACGCATGAGTGAATGGGACCGAGCGTTGATGGAGCAGATGCGCCAAAACGGCCTAAAGCCAGAGCCGCTTCATGTGGCCATCCGCTACGATGAGCAATGCAAAGAGTGTATCGGAAGGGTATGCCCGAGGGATTGCAAATCCGATGCTCGCGTTGCCTGTCTGGAACCGGCACTGCGCGAGCCGCAATGCCATATTCTCGAACATTGCGACGTACAGACACTAGACGCCGACAAAGAAAGCGTTCGGGTGGTGAAAGCGCTGCAACTTGGGCACGAATTAGAATTGCGCGCCAGAATTGTCGTGCTGTCTGCGGGTGCAATGCATACGCCGCAGATCCTGTTACGCTCGCGCAATGAGTATTGGCCGCAAGGGCTTGCAAATAGCTCCGACCAAGTAGGGCGGAATCTGATGTTCCATACGTCCGACATCTTTGCGCTGTGGGCACCGCATCGATTGGCCCGACAAGGGCGTCAACGAAAGTCGATTTCTGTTCGTGACTTCTATGTTCACAAAGGTCAGCGCTTGGGCTACGTACAAAGCATGGGTCTGGATGCGGGCCGAGGCGAGATTGCGGCTTACATAAAGGACCAATTGCGCCGACGTGGCGTGCACAATGAGTTGTTATTGTCGTTGCTTGCGAAGGCGCCCTCCCATATTGGCGCGCTTATGTTTGGCGGTGCAGGCATTTTCGCCGGCATGACCGAGGACGATCCAAATCCGAATAACCGCATCATTCTCGACCCTAGTGAGCCGGACGGCGCCAGCTTTTCGTATACTCTCACGGATGATCTCCGTCGGCGAGCTGCGGAATTACGTCGAGCGTTTTCGCAGGCCGTACGGCCGTGGAGGATGTTGCGCATTTCCACAGAGCTCGAAATGAATTACGGGCACCCTTGCGGAACCTGTAGATTCGGAGATGAGCGTGGTTCCAGTGTGCTTGATCGAGACTGCCGCGCGCATGATCTCGAGAACCTCTATGTGGTAGATGCCTCATTCATGCCGCGAAGTGGCGCGATCAACCCAAGTCTTACTATCGCGGCCAATGCCTTGCGAGTCGCGCCGCAAATTGCTGCTCGGCTATCCAACATCGCCGCGCAGTAGGGGGCGTCCCGCAATCGCGATGACGTAACGCGGTGAGGCTCCGGCGAGCGAAGTGGCGTCTCGGCATGCTCCGTTCCATGGTCTCGATCGTCGCGGTTGCTCCGTCACGGTCGTGAAGTCCTGAGCAGCACCGCCACGTCATTCCGCGTCACCTCTATGAAGTCCCGTGGTATGCGCGCCGCGTTCCACGGCAGGGTCACCAGCAGATACTGGAACCCGTGTCGCACCTTGCCCCAGTCTGGCTGCTCGGGCGGAGTGCTGATTCCATGAGGGAACTCGTCGTACTCGTACCAGAACGAATTGGGAACATATCCCCGATCAACGTAGCGAAAATAGGCCATTGGCGGATTCATGTCTGCAGCGAACAGGTACGGTGTCATCGCAGCCGCGTCGAGCGTAACAAAGGAGCCGGCGCTCTGGAATGGCCGGCATCGGCCGATCGGCGGTCGTGTGTACACGGGCAGTACAGTGGCCCCGGCTGGAACTGTGGCGGCAATCTTCCTGTATTGGCCGAGCGCGTGGTTCTCGGGCTCCAACTTCATGGCCACATAGGCGAGATTCGCGGTCACGACTAAGCAGGCAGCGGCGAATTGCACGCCATCCAAGCCAGGCGAGTGGCGCGCGATGAGGAGGCCAGCGAAGACAAGGAACAGCAAAGCGTACGGCAGTGCACGGACATCGACCCAGAAGACGTTGCCGGTAACGCTGGGCAGTGCAAAGTACAGCCCGAGGAAAGCGGCGACGCACAGCAACGGCTGCACTGCCGGCAGGGTGTCGCGGAGCGGCCGGCGGAACACTGGAAACAGCGCGACGCACAGCCACGCCACGAAGATAGCAATATCCAACGCCGGGCTGAAGCGCACAACCGGCGAAAACAGGTACACCAGCTTGCTGCGCAAGGTACCCCAGGTCGTTGGCCAGTCACCGTGCGCGGAGTGGTCTGCAAAGCCCATGTTCAGCAGCAACAGGAGACATGGCGGCGCCAGCAGTACCGCCGCACGCCACGGCGACATCTCACGTCTCACTACTGGCAGGAGTACGGAGGTGCCCACGAATGTGCCGATGAAAACAACCGCGGACAGGTGCATCGCGTAGCCCAGCAGCAGCCACAGCACGTAGCCCGACCATGAGCGCAGATCGTTTGATTCCCGGGTACGTAGGAACCAGCCATACGCGAAGAAGGCGCAGGCCATGGCGAGCTCGTAGTTCAGGAAGCCCATGGTGAAGCACCAGCCCGTCGCCACGTAAAGCGACAGTGTGCTCCCCGTGAGAACTGTTCCGGATGGAAGGCGATGCGCATCCAGGGCGAACCGCACCGCGAACGGCAGCAGCACGATCGACGTTGCGATCCAGAGGCGGGCCGCCCACACCGTCCCCATCCATCTGTCCATCAGCGCCAGTATGAGATCACCGGACAGATACGGACTAAAGGAGAGCTCGACCTGAAAGTCACGCCCGTAAACCGCGCCGTGGTTGAATAGCAAGTCGGCGATGATGTGCGCGCGGGCGAGATGGTTGGGTACATCCTGCAGTGGGGCATTGTCCAGCGACAGGCCGAAACAGCCGTAGCCGACTACCAACAGCGCAAACGCCAGTTCCCTTGCAATCTTCGCCGTGGCCAGCTCAGATCTGGCGATACTCATTTAGCCATGATCCGGCAAATGGCGACCGTGTACGGTTGCCGCACGGCCAGATAATGACCTCCACGGCGATCCAAAGCGAATTCCACCAAAGGCGGTCGAAGCCATGGGATCACTTCCATTGTCCGGAAGTATCCGGTCCATTCTCCCAAAGTATTTGCGCGAACTTCAGGCGCGTCAAATGGTTTTTTCCGAAGACCTATTCGAGCGTGGCCGCCGCATCGTTCTCGACCCACGAACGCTCGTATCGATAATATTGCCGATTACGAAAGGAATGGAAACCAAGATGGTTATGGTCCCGTACGCTTCCGGGAGCAAAGAACGTTGTTGGCCCTGAGACTTGCAGTCCGATGTTGCGGTGATCTGGGCAACCGTGCGTACGCCGCCGGTAGGCCCCGCTACTACGTAGAACATCCTCTCGACTCCCAAATTAAAGCTGTTACTTTGGACCATACGAGTGGACCCGTCCCCTCGTACGCGCGTAGACTCTTGTCATTCCAAGGC
>Ga0302324_100016574_pt1 | contig 14672 bp, 12 predicted proteins | sample Palsa_T0_1_FD_201949 | JGI IMG/M metagenome (GOLD analysis project Ga0302324, IMG submission 201949) | Peat permafrost microbial communities from Stordalen Mire near Abisko, Sweden - Palsa_T0_1 | ecosystem: Environmental > Terrestrial > Soil > Palsa > Peat permafrost | place: Sweden: Abisko...
CGCCGCGCATGCGCTCGAATCGTCTTTCAAATTCTGCGTGAAAGCGGCCAAACCAGCCTTTGGCCTCCGTGCCAGTCTCATGCACATGATGGCGGAGAAAATACATGACCAGCGTCGGCACCACGGTGCGGGAGAGCAGATACGAAGCCAGCATCGCGAACACCACCGCCTCCGCCAGCGGCACAAAAAGGTAGCGCGCCGTGCCGGTAAGAAAGAACATGGGCACGAACACAATGCAAATGCACAGCGTCGAGACAAAGGCCGGCACGGCGATTTGCGCGGCGCCATCCAGAATGGCGGTGCGCAACTCCTTTCCCTGCCGGAGATTGCGTTCGATGTTCTCGATTTCCACCGTGGCGTCATCCACCAGGATGCCCACCGCCAGCGCCAAGCCGCCCAAGGTCATAATGTTCATCGTTTCCCCCAGGGCGCTGAGCGTGATGATGGAACAGAGGATGGCCAGCGGAATGGAAATGACGATGACGAAGGTGGTCCGCCAATTGCCCAGGAAAACCAGGATCATGATGGCCGTCAGGCAGGCGGCGATGACCGCCTCCTTGATCACCGATTGTACGGCCGCGCGCACGAACAGCGACTGATCGAGCAGGGTGCGGATTTCCAGTCCTGACGGCAGGGTCTTGGCCACGATCGGCACGGCCTTCTTAATGCGCGCCACAATATCCAAGGTGGAGGCGGCGCCGGATTTGATGATCGTCAACAACGAGGCGCGGATGCCGTCACTGCGCACGATGTTTTGTTGGACCGCGAACCCGTCGCGCACGTGCGCCACGTCGCGAATATAGATCATGTGACCGTTGACCTGCTTGAGCGGGATGTCGTTGAGTTCCTGCATGGAGATCGGGCTGCCGTTCAACTCCACGGCATACTCGGTGCTGCCGATCTTCTCCGTCCCGGAAGGCAGGATCAGGTTTTCCGCGCCAATGGCGTTGACCACGTCGCTGGGCGAGAGGCCTTTGCCGTTCAAGGCGGAGATGTCGATATCGACCATGATCTGGCGCATTTTGCCTCCGTAGGGGTTGGGCATGGCGGCCCCTTGTACCGTGGCCAGGCCGACGCGGAGGAAATTCACGCCGAGATCGTTGACCTCAGATTCCGAGAGCGTCTTGCTGCTCAAGCTCAGTTGCAAAATAGGCACGCTGGAGGCGTTGTAGGTGATAATCAGCGGCGGTGTGATGCCGGGGGGCAGGCTGCGCACGCTGGCCTGGCAAATGGCCGTGATCTGCGCGATGGCCATGTCAATTTTCACGTTCGGATGGAAAAACACCTTGATCACGCCCATCCCGTTGAGCGACTGGGACTCGATGTGCTGGATATCGTCAACGGTGGTGGTCAACCCGCGCTCGCTTGGAGTCACAACGCGCCCGGCCATTTCCTGCGCCGACATCCCGGCGTAGGTCCAAACCACGCTGACCACCGGGATGCTGATGTTGGGAAAGATATCCGTGGGCGTGCGCATGATGACCACCGGGCTGACCAGTAAAATCATCAGCGCGACCACCACAAAGGTATAGGGCCGGTTCAGGGCCAGTCGGACAATCCACATAAACTCGTCACCGCCAACACATAGCGTTGACAGTCTAAGGCCGACTTGCTGATTTTCAAGGGGAGTCGGCGTCGTTGACCCCTCAGTGCAAAATCGGCAGCGGGCTGCCTTGGCGAATTAATGTCGCGTCCAGGCCCAGGTAAAAATCCAGACGGCGGTCCGTCTCGGCGTCATCGACCGCGCGGGCCATGAGAAGATAGGTCGCATAATGGTTGCCCTCTGATTCCACCAAACCGCCGTAGAAGGACGCCAAATCCGGATCGATGTTCCTGAGTTCATGCGCCAGCATCTGGAACTTTTCGCAACTGCGTCCCTCGATCAACGCGCAGCAAATAAGATGGTCGATGGCTTGATGGCGCTGGCCGTTGCGGATGGAGCGCATCAAGCCCGTGATCCAAGGGCTGGGATGGGGCTGGCCGAAAGGAATGCCGCGGGTTTTGAGCAGGCTGAGCACCAGTTGAAAATGCTGCAGCTCCTCGATGGCGATGGCGTTGAGCTCCTCGACCCGCCCGTAGAGATCGCGGTATTTTTCCAGGTTCAACGCGGTGGTGGCCGCCTTGCGCTCCAAGTGGGCGTGATCAACCAGCACGGCCGGCAGGTTGGCCAGCACCTTGGGCAGCCAGTCGGCCGGAATTCGTTCTCGGAACAAAAGCATAATTAGTTTGCCAGCATGGCCGTTTGAGTGAATTTTGCAACGGAAACAGGATCAAATTAAAACGTCGTATGTTCCAATATACCAGCCTGGCCCGGGACAAGAAGTGGCAACCGGGACCGTATCCGGGCGTCGAATTGCTCGTGCTGCATAAAAGCGAGGAAACAGGCGGTCTGACCGTCCTGCGCAAATTTCACGCCGGGACGATCGTGCCGGCGCACATTCACCCGCAAACCAATGAGTCCGTTTACGTGCTCTCCGGCGACTGGGAGGAAGAGGGCGTCGTGTACACCACCGGCGCGTTTCTCTTCGCGCCGCGTGGCGAGCTGCACGGCCCGCACTTGGCCCGCACCGAAGTCATCAGCCTGACTATTTTCGACGGACCGCTGACGGTGGTCTGAGGTGAAGTCCGCCGGCCCATTCCGCGTCGTGCTGGTGACCGCGCCGGACTTGAAAACGGCGCGCCGTCTGGCCCGCGCCGCCTTGCGTCAACGGCTGGCCGCCTGCGCGAATTTGATTCCCGGCCTGGAGTCGCACTACTGGTGGCAGGGAAAAATCGAATCGAGCCGCGAAGTCCTGCTCCTTTTCAAAACGCGCGCAGGCCGCCTGCGGGAATTGGAACGGCTCATCCTGGCCGAACACCCGTACGACACGCCGGAGTTCGTCGTTTTACAATTGACTACCGGAACCAAACGCTACCTGGCCTGGCTGCGCGAATCCATGAGTGAATGAGTGAATAAGTGAGTGAGTGAATTCAGAATTCATTGATTCACTCATTCATTGATTCACCGATTGCTTAGTGGTGGCACCCGCAGCCGTGACCGCAGGAACTTTCTTGCAAGTCCTCTTCGGCGGGAACGCGGCCTAATTCAAAGGTTTTGGAGACGAATTGCTGCACTTCCTGTTGCAGACCCTGCATTTCCTCCTGGGCGTCGATGAATCCTTTGGCCACCGGATTGCTTAGGAAGGCGTCGCGCTCGGAATCGAAGGCGGCGATTTCACGGCCATCCAAGGGAAGGCCCTGATGCTGGCGTTCGTGCAGCGAGCGGCCCTTCTCGTTCAAGCTCTGGTATTGCTGTTGCGCGCCGGGGTCGGCCATGAAGGACTCGACGCGCTGGCGGATACTTTGAAATTGGGGTTGCCGCACAATGGTTTCGCACAATTCCAGAGTTTTCTGGCGCACCGCATCCTCGATCTGCGTATTTGTTTGCATAAATTGCAGTGAATATGCGGGCAGAATCGCGAGAACGCAAGTTCTCTTCATGACCATTCCATTTCGTTTTGCCCTCAAAACCATAAGTAAATCCGGTCTTCCCGGAATGTGCTTGCTTGCCGCATCGTATTGAGTAAAAATACTCAATGTATTGAGTAATTTGTATGATCCGGCAGACCATTCATGACGAACTGTTGAAACGGCTCAAGGAAAAGCGCCGGTTCTTGCAGGTGTTGGCAGGCCCGCGCCAAACCGGCAAGACCACGCTGGTCCGACAGATCATGGCGGCGTCACACCTGCCCTCCCACTATGCTTCCGCCGACGAACCGACGTTGCGCGGCGACCGGACGTGGCTGGAACAGCAATGGGACATCGCCCGGCTCATGGCCAGGGAAGGGAAATCAGGCGCGTTGCTGGTCTTGGACGAGATCCAAAAAATCACCGACTGGCCCAGCGTGGTGAAGCTGCTTTGGGACGCGGATACCCATTCGGGCATGGCCCTCAAGGTGGTCTTGCTCGGTTCCGCCCCCTTGCTCATTCAGAACGGTCCTAGCGAAAGTCTGGCCGGGCGTTTTGAAGTCATCGCTGTGCCTCACTGGTCGTTCGCCGAAATGCGCGAAGCGTTCGGCTGGAATCTGGAGCAATTTATTTTCTACGGCGCGTATCCCGGCGCGGCCGGGTTGATTGAGACGCCCGAACGCTGGCGGCGTTACATTTTGGATTCACTCATTGAAACCACCATTTCGCGTGACATCCTCTCGTTAAATCGCGTGGACAAGCCGGCGCTGTTGCGCCGTTTGTTCCTTCTTGGTTGCGCCTATTCCGGCCAAATTCTGTCGTATCAGAAGATGATCGGCCAGCTCACGGACGCAGGAAATACCACCACCCTCGCGCATTATTTGGAATTGCTGCAAGGGACGGGCATGCTGGCCGGGTTGACCAAGTATTCCCACGGCCAGGCGCGCCAGCGCGGGTCCAGCCCCAAACTGCAAGTATTGAACACCGCCCTGATGAGCGCCGAGGATCATCGCTCTTTGGCGGAAGCCAGAAACGACGGCGACCATTGGGGGCGTTTGGTTGAATCGACTGTCGGCGCGCACCTATTTAATTCCAGCTTTGGCACGAACGTCAGCGTGACCTACTGGCGTGAACGCAGCCAAGAAGTGGATTTCGTTTTGCAACAGGGCAAGGCGGTCATTGCCATCGAAATCAAGAGCGGGGGACGCCGCGCAGCGCTCCCCGGCATGGCGGCGTTCGCCCGGCAATTCAAACCCAAGCGCCAATTGCTGGTTGGCGGGCAAGGCATCGCCTTGGAAGAATTCCTTTCCAAACCGGCGGCCTACTGGGTTCAATGAAACGCTTTAATGAGATTAAACACTATGAGGGGAAGCTCTAACCTTAAGACCGGCCCGGTTTTGGGCGCCATTTTTCTGCTCTCAAGCTCCGCGCTCTTCGGCGGCGACAGTTCGGGTGGTGATTGGCCCCGTTTTCTCGGGCCGCACGCCAACGGGATTTCCGACGAAACGGGGTTGCTGGACCGATGGCCGGCCAATGGTCCGACCTTGGTTTGGGCGAAGGACGTCGGGACGGGCTATGGCGCTCCCTCCGTCATCGATCAAAAGCTCGTGCTTCACCATCGCATCGGTGATGAGGAGGTGGTGGAATGTTTCGCCGCCGACACCGGGAAATCGCTCTGGCGATTCGCTTACCCGAGCCATTTCATCGATCCTTATGGCTACAACAACGGCCCGCGCGGCACGCCCCTGCTCACCTCCAATCTGTGTTATACGTTCGGCGCGGAAGGAAAGTTGACCTGCCTGGAGTTGCAGACCGGCAGGCGGGTGTGGCAACGCGATACGGGCCCTGACTTCCACGTGCCGGAAGCCTTCTTCGGCGTCGGCAGCACGCCCCTTCTGGAGGAGGGCTTGCTGATCGTGATGGTGGGCGGACAACCCAATTCGGGCATCGTGGCTTTCGACCCAGCCACGGGCAAGACGGTTTGGGAAAGCGTCGGGCAGAACAATTGGCAAGGCGTCCCGATGTCAGGCTGGCCGGGCGAACAAACCGTGAGCTGGCGGACGTCGGACAAACAGGCCAGCTACTCGACGCCGGTCGCGGCGACCATTCATGGGCGGCGGCAAGTTTTGTGCTTGACGCGTCAGGGATTGGTTTCGCTCGAGGCCAAAACCGGCGCCGTGAACTTCAGCTTTTGGTTTCGCTCGCGTGTCAACGATTCGGTCAACGCGATGTGCCCCGTGGTGGTGGATGATTTGATTTTCATTTCCGCGGCTTACTACAAAGTCGGCTCTGTTCTGTTGCGGGTCAAGCCCGACGGCAAAGGCGTGGAGGAAGTCTGGCGTGGCACTTCGCTGGAATTGCACTGGACGACGCCGATTTACCTGGACGGTTATCTTTACGCTTGCAGCGGCCGCAACGAACCTGATGCGCGAATGCGCTGCGTGGAACTAAAAACGGGCAAACTAATGTGGGACCTCGACGAAAGCTGGCCGCCCCATAGCACGCCGACGCCGGCCGTCTATGGGCGCGGCTCGAGCATATTGGCGGACGGAAAATTGATCACATTGGGCGAGGGCGGACTGCTTGGTTTATTCAAGCCCAACCCAGTCCAGCCGCAAGAGATCTGCCATTTTCAGTTGCCGCAATTGCGTTACCCCTGTTGGGCCGCGCCCGTGCTCTCGCGAAAAAAGCTCTACCTGCGCAACGAAGACCATCTGGTCTGCCTGGACCTGGCCAAGTAGCACACTTCCGCTTCCAGATCTTAATCGTAATCGTAATCTTAAACGTAATCTTTGGCGCAGCATGAGAACACCTCTGCCAGAAATTCTCGTCCCGCTCTGGGGTGGGTCCGAGCTCGTCCTGACGCTGGGCAGTCATATGCAACGAACCCGACGCCTGATCCCATGGGTTTTTTGATTTCCCAGCACTCACCACAACAACCGCACCACGCCGGCCAGAGTAAGGATCAGCACCATTCTCTCGAAAAGGCGCTGGTTGATGTGATGCACGATGCGTGGTCCGAGCAACGCGCCGGGGATCAGCGGCACGAGCAGAATCGCATCCATCACCAGCGATGCGGGCGTGATTAAACCCAGTTGCACGCTGAAGGGCACTTTGAAGGCGTTCACGAGCAGGAAAAACCACGCGCCGGTGCCGATGAACACGAGTTTCGGCAAGTCGATGGCCAGGAGATAAAGGACCATCACGGGGCCGGCGGCGTTGGCCACCATGGTGGCGAAGCCGGCGAGGATGCCCATCAGAGCCGTGAACCACAGCGAGTGCGGCAGGCGGGCGGCCAGATCGCCTTGCGGGCGTCCCCGCCACCAGTGCAGCGCCAGCATGGCCAGCAGGATGAAGGCGATCATCCGCTGCACTTGCGCGTTGTTGACACGCCCGAGCGCGAGATAGCCGGCGACCACACCGGCCATCACCCAGGGAAAGAGCCGCCACAAATGCGGCCAACTGGCGTGCTTGCGGTAAAACGTCACCCCAAAGAGATCCCCGCACAAGAGCAGCGGCAGAAGCGCGCCGGTCGATTCCCGCGCCGGGAGCACGTTGGCAAAGAGCGCCACAGGCAGGATGCCCAAGCCCGCGATGCCGGTCTTGGAGAGCCCGGAACAAAAAGCGGCCACGGCCAGGCAGATCCATTGCCAATACGATAAATGCACGGGTAAACTTTTCTCACAGAAAGGCTGAAGGCTAAAGGCTAATCCTGATCGGAAAGCCGAATCATTGGCGGCATGATTGCGGAGTCGACCAGAAGGTGCATCCGTTTGGAACGCGCAGGGCCGTCGGCGGGCCGCCGACGGCGGCGGTCGGGACGACCGCGCTCCCCAAGAATTCGCTAAGTTGGGGAAAGAATGGCGGGAAAAGCCGGCTTGGCATTCCGCCACCGGGCTGGTAGGATTTCTCCCGTCATGGAACGGTCATTTCCTTATCGCCATTTCCGCCCTGCGCCGCCTGCCCCCACGGCCCAGAAAAAAGTCCTGGCGCAGTGGCGTCGGTGGGACTGGTCGAACGAGGAAAAATCCCGCCAACCTTCCGCCCAATCTGCAGCCGAAATCATGCCCCGCGTGTTGGCGGGTGTGCGGCTGGACCGGCGGCAGGCGGAAGCGGAGATTCTGAGGGTTTGGAGCCACCAACTGGATCCCAACATCGCCGCCCACGCCCGGCCCACCGGCTTGCGTAACGGCACGCTCTTCGTCGCAGTGGACAGCAATGTGTGGCTGGACGAAATCGTGCGCTACCGCCGGCGCGAGATTCTGGAACGGCTGCAAAACAGTTTCGGGCGCGAACTGGTGGCCAGGATTTCCTTTCGCTCTGGATAGGGGCCTGTTGAAAAATTCGCCCGGCGGGGGCACCGGGCCTACACCATCGGTGAACGCCGATGAAAGCCTGCAGGCCGCGTGCCCCCACGCGGCGTTCAGCGTGGGATTTCAACAGGCTATTAGGGGCCGTGCCTCACTGCGGGGCGGTTGGGACGGCCGGCGCTTCGGCCGAGGCGGGAGGCGGAGGTTGGGGAGCGGTCGGTTTCGCCAAGCCGAGCTTGGTGCGAAGAATATTCTGGGCATAGACGCTGATCAGGCTGGTTTGGGGGTTTGGGTCCAGCATATAGTTCAAGGTCCTCTGGCGGATCTCTTGCCACGGCTTTAATTCAAGACGCTGCTTGGAGATCGTCCCGATTTTGTCGGTGTAATGGTTCCAGACCCTCTTGGCGAAATTATCGTAATTGACGGCGGTATCATCCTGGTCACTCACCAGAGCTAAGAACTCCTTGACGTACATGCCGGCTAGGTTGGCCATGACCCGGTTGGGGTCCGTCTCGGTGTCGTCTTCATTGACGGTGGCGGCGGCGAAGTCCTCCAACGACATGTTGGCCTCTTTGCCGACGAAGGCATTAGTGAAGTTTTTTTTCAGGTAGTCGAACCAGAGATTGGCCTCCGGCAAACGGCCATTGACGTAGAGCAAGGGGATGGCCTCCTTGAGAAAATTCTTCTGCGCGTTTTTGAAATTCAAGTCGGGCTGCTCCCGCACCATTTCTTCGTAAGCGCCGTTGATGTGGGGCACCAAATCCAAGTTGGGCCAGAGCATAAAATTCTGCTCGGTCACGTTGGTCACCGAAGGCGGCAACTCGCCGCCCCGCAGGCAAGCCATGCGCAGGCTCTGAAAGATGGAGCGGCGCAAGGTATCCGTATCGTAGCCGTTGGTGTCGTAGGTGCTGGCTTTGGGCCACAAGCCGTTGGTGTCGGCGGCGATCTGGCGATAGAGCTCCGCCCAATAAACGGCGTGCGCATCGGGCAATCGCCAGTCAAATGGGCCGTACTGTTCGTCCACCCTTTGGATGATGGCGGGGTCCATCTTGTAAACTTCGCGCAACCTTCGCGCCCGCTCCTTTTCTTCCGGGGTGGTCGGATGCTCCAGCGCCTGGATATTGGGGTGGCGGCCCAGCACGTCTTGCATTTCCTGCGCCCAGTGCAGCTTGTAGGTCATGTGGGCGTCATCCAGGTTTTGTCCTATCTTGTGTTGAAACATCCAGGAAAGATCGCGGTAAAGCAGCGGCGCGTCTGGGTTCAGCGGGATGCCGTGGTCGCGCAGCAATTCGATGCCGCGCTTGACCCAAAGCCAGCGGTCTTCCGGGTTCTTGAATTTGACAGAGACGTTGTAAGCCATGTTCCAGGCCTGGTTGTTCCAGACCTGGACAAAATGGGGTTCCAAAGCCGTGGTCCAATCGGCCAATTGCACCATCTCGAAGAACTTGTCGCTATTCTGCAGATCGTTCATCCGCATCCAGAGGGCGTTGGCGATCAATCCACGCAGGCCGCCCAGCGCCACGGTGGTGAAGGCCAGCAGCGGGGGCGCGTTCTTCAAGGGCGGCAGATGCGTCAGGCCAAGCAGGCCGCGCTCGGAGTTGAGCAAGTTCTGCATTTGCGACGAAACGCAAAGCAGAAACACGGCCAGTCCGACCAGCGCCACTTTGTAGATTCGAGTCTTAGTCATCCTGCCTCAAGGAGGGTACGATAATTCGGACGGTCTGACAATGGCTTTTGCTCGATTTTCGTTCGTTGGCAGCCTATTGAAATACCACACTGAACGCCGCGTGAGGGCACGCGGCCTACAGGATTTCCTCGCAATTCACGAGTCATGTAGGCCCGGTGCCGTCACCGGGCGAATTTTTCAACAGGCTGTTAGCCGCGCCTTCCACCTTGCCGTTTGCGCTTGCCTCTTGGGAAACCAGGCGCATGATTCATCGACTGACATATGAATAAAGCAGCCATTTCTGTCGCAGTCACCGGCGCCGCCGGCGCCATCGGTTATTCCATCCTGTTCCGGATCGCTGCGGGCGAATTGTTCGGTCCCGATCAACCCGTCATCCTGACCTTGGTCGATGTTCCAGAGGCTTTGCCCGCCCTGCAGGGCGTCATGATGGAACTGGAAGACTGCGCCTCCCCTGCCCTGCAAAAGCTGACCGCCACAGCCGATTTGAACGAAGGCTTTCGCGGCGTCCATTGGGCCTTGCTCATCGGCAGCGTCTCGCGCAAGCCAGGCCTGGAACGTAAAGACCTCCTCGCCATCAACGGCAAAATCTTCACCGGCCAGGGGCAGGCCCTGCAAAAAAACGCCGCCTCAGACGTCCGCATCCTGGTCGTCGGCAACCCCTGCAACACCAATTGCCTGATCGCCCGCCACAATGCGCCGGACATTCCTGCCGAGCGCTGGTTCGCCATGACCAGGCTGGACGAAAACCGCGCCAAGGCGCAATTGGCCAGAAAAGCCGGCGTCGGCATCGCCTCGGTTTCCAATTTGGCCGTGTGGGGCAATCACAGCCCAACGATGTTCCCCGATTTTTACCACGCCAAGATCAACGGGCAGGCGGCCACGGCGGCCATCCTGGACGAGAATTGGCTCAAGACTGAATTCGTCAGCACCGTCGCCCAGCGCGGCACCGCCGTGCTCAACGCCCGCAAAGCCGGCAGCGCCGCCAGCGCCGCCAACGCCGCCATCGACACCGTCCACTCCGTCCTGCGGCCCACACCCCCCGCCGACTGGCACAGCGTCTGTGTGGTGGCCGATGGCAGTTACGGCATCGATGCCGGGCTGATCTGTTCCTTCCCGGTTCGCAGCGACGGCCAGAAGCTCCAGATCGTGCAAGGCTTGGAACTGAACGAATTTGCGCGCGCCAAGGTCAATGCATCAGTCAATGAATTGAAGAGCGAAAAAGCGATCGCCGCGGAATTGGGCTTGGTCAAATGAGGGGTCCCTAACCCGGACATTTCACACTCCCGAACGCCGCGTGGGGGCACGCGGCCTACAAGCCCAAGCGCTCCTTCTGTAGGCCGCGTGCCCTCACGCGGCACCCTGATGGCCTTTCCGCCGAAGTGTGAAATATCCGCTCTAGCGCCCGAACCGGCTGAACGCGCCCCGATCCAGCCCCTTTGAGACAGGTGATAAGGGCGAAGACGGCGCAAAAGCCACAAGCCGTAGCTAAGAGGATTCCTTCTGGTAGCGGTTGATTTCCAGGACAAGGTTCTCGTGGGCACAACAATGCGTCAGCACTCCAATCGAATCGACAAAAGAGCGCCTCGATGCCCTTCCCTATCGAACTATCCCCGTTATTCGACCAACGCGTGACAAGGCCCGGAATTCGGGCCTTGCCGCCACACGATCATCCCCTTATGAAAAGCTGGGGGAGACTTCGAGTTTTTGGCCCGGCTTGACGACGAAGTCATTCCCGGCCGACCAAACCTGGTCGTTCAAGAGCACCTTGAAGGTGATGGGTGAGGCCACGGTTTGCGACCAGCGCCAGGTGCCGCCATCCACGCAGGCCAGCGGCACGCCGTGGTCCCAAGTCAGGCCGGAGCCTTGCCCCCGCAGGAACAGCGCGTTGCCAAAGCCCACGTCTCTTTTCACCTCGATGGTGGTCAAAGCGCCGGAAGCGGGCTTCGGAGCGGCAGAAGTGGATTTCACAGCGACGGAATTGGAGTTCAGATCGCTGCCAGTGGATTTTATCTCGGTCGGTTTCAAAACGGCTAACGCCGCGTTTTTTTTCGTTTTCATAATTTAGATTTGAGTCAATCAATGAATCAATTATTCAGTCAATCAATCAAGGAGGGCAGAGTATTCGCGCGTCTCTGCTTGGAACGTCAAAAGCAACCAGCGTTCCCATGACGCATGAGACCCTCTCCCCAAAGCGAATGTTCGCATTTTTTTCCGGCCAAGTCAATACCTGCAAATTCGAGCGGCCAATCTGCCGCTGGCCGGGCTCTCTTGCCCTTCGGTCCGGGTTCCCGAACGCGTTGGGAGCGGCGCATTTAGGCTTTTGCGCGGGGTTGTTGTAGTTTACGCTAGGGGCTATGCTGGAATTGCCGCCATCCATCCAGGCGCCGCGGGGCGTCAAGCGCTACTCCGGCCGGGTCATTTACGTGTACGCTTTTGACGTGGCCTACGAGATGTTGCGCCTGCCCCTGCCGCAATTGCTGGGACAGCCCGTGGCCCAGTTTTCCGTCGATGCCAGTCGGCGCAATCCGCGGCATTTGTTTTTTTACCGGCCGCAGATGGTGCGCTTGCCGCCCATGGAACGCATCGGCCCCAACGGCCCGGTTCGCATCGAGCGGAGCTTGAAGTTGCTGCCGGTGGGCGCCTTGAGCATCACAGTCTCGGTGCCCTTCGAAGTGCCCGCCATCGCGGACTTGGTGGCGTTTCACGATTTGGAGTTTTCCAACGGGCAATTGAGCCTGGAAGTGCGGCAGATCGCCGAGGAAGCGCGGCGCGAACTGGCCCGCTATTGCATCAAACCGGTGGCGCAGTTGGCGGAGGAGGAAGCCTACACAGTATTTTGTATTGACGCTCCGTTGGTGGCGGAGGATGGACGGCCGCTCAGCACCGAGGATTGGCTCCATGAACATCGGCGGGAAGTGGCGGCGCTGCTCACGCAGGAGTCGGATGTGAACCAGCTTTCCCGGCAGGAAGCGCATGAATCCACGGGACGTTTTTTGAGCTACTACGAAAACGATCTGGCGGTGCTGGACTGGGACGCGGCCCTGATCGTGCAGGAACCGGGGCAGTTGGACGAAATCCTGTATGTGCTGGAACTGGCCAATTTGCAATTGGCGGAGTTAGAGGCTTATGACCGCATTTTGGACACGGCCTTGGAGCGGTCCTATCGGGACCTGGCGCGGCAACCGCGGCGCAGCCGCGAAGTGATGCGGGAGTTGCGCGAAATCCGCGTCGATCTGGCGCGGTTCAGCGACGAGCTGTCAAACATCACCAAGTTTTTTGGCGACTGGCATCTGGCGCGCCTGTACGAGAACATCGCGGCCCGCTTTCACCTGGGTGATTGGCACCGGACCATCGACGAGAAGCTCAAGACGCTCGGCGACCTTTACCAATTGTTGAGCCAGGACCGCATTAACCAGTGGATGCTGACACTGGAGGTGACCATTGTGCTGCTGTTCATCGTCGATTTGATTCTGCTGGTGATGGGACTCAAGCGGCCATAAACCTCACATCTTGCCGTGGCGCAACATGGCAATCAAGAGCCAGAATCCCATCACCCCGGCCAGCAGATAGCCGACCACGCCGATGGCCGACACTTGCTGGTGGCCCCACAACGGCGGCACGCGGGCGTGCAGGATCACGGCGGAAGAAACGATCAAGGACGCCAGCACCAGGGCGAAAGCCAGACGGTTGACGATGCGCTCCAACGTGTTCATCAAGTCTTCCAGGCCCTCATGATGAACGTGGAAACGCGCGCGGCCTTCCTTGATCTGGGCCATCAGCCGCCGGATTTCCAAGGGCAATTCCCGCGCCAATCCGGCCGCCTCGCCCCCGAACTCCAGCCAGTGCCGCAGGAGCCGCCGCGGACCCAATTGCTCCAGCAACACGTGGCGCATGAAGGGCCGGGCCTGGGCGATAATGTCGTGGCCGGGATCGAGGCGGCAGACCAGGTCCTCCATCAGCGCCAGGGCTTTGAGCATGACCGAGAGGTCGGCCGGGAGTGTCAGGTTGTGGCGTTCAGTCAAGTAGAAAAGATGATTGATCAACTGGCCGAACACCATTTCGCCCGCCGGCCGGTAGAAATGCCGGTGCATGAATTCGGCCACGTCCCCCTCGAAGCCGGCCCGCGGGGGATCCAGTTCGGCGTGGGCCAGCTTGAGCAGGGCGGCGGCGGCGGCGGCCTCGTTTCGTTGGGCGATGCCCATGACAAACTTGGCGAAGGTCTGGCGCGTTTGTTCATCCAGAAATCCCACCATGCCGAAATCCAAAAAACAGATCACGTTGCCCGGCAAGATATGAATGTTGCCCGGATGAGGGTCGGCGTGGAAAAAACCGTGGACAAATATTTGTTTCATCACCAGGTCGGTGATGCGCGTGGCAATCTGGCGGCGATCCAGCCCTGCCGCCGCCAGCGCCTCAATGTTCGAGGCCTTGACGGCTTCGATGTATTCCATGGTCAACACGCGCTTGGTCACCAAGCCGGGCACGACTTTGGGGACGTAGATGGTGGTTTCTCCGGCGAATTGATAGGCGAATCGTTCTAGATGCGCGGCCTCGGCCGTGAAGTCCAGCTCCTGTTCCATGCTCTTGGCAAACTCCGCCACCACGGCGGTGGGCTGATGCACGCGCCAGCCCTCGACGTGGTTCTCCAAGAGCGAGGCCAGATAGGCCATGATCTCCAGATCCACGCGCACCTTTTTTTCGATGCCGGGCCGCTGGATCTTGACGACGCATTTCTCGCCGTTGAGCCGGACGGCGCGATAGACTTGAGCGATGGAGGCGGAGCCGATGGGCGTTTCCTCGATGCTGCTGAAAATCTCGTGCAGCGGCCGCTTCAATTCGGCGACCAGAATGGCCTGGGCTTCGGCAAAGGGGATGGGCGGCACACGGTCGTGGAGGTTGGCCAGTTCGAGGGTAAATGGGCGCGGGAGCAAATGGGTGCGGGTGGAAAGAAGCTGGCCCAGTTTGACAAAGGTCGGGCCAAGCTCCTCCAAGGCCTGGCGTAAACGCTCCGGCGCGGAGAGCGGAGACAATTCCTCCTGAATCCTTCGTTGCGAGCGGAAAGGAAGGTGCCACGGGCTGGGCAGCGGCAAGCGCCGCGCCAGCGGTTCGTAGCCGTACCTCAAAAAAACACCGACGATAATACGCAACCGCTGGACGTGCTCAACCGCCCGGCCAATTTTTCTAAACCGTCCAAATAGCATGTCTTTATCCGGACAGAGTAGCATCTC
>Ga0302324_100016575_pt1 | contig 14671 bp, 17 predicted proteins | sample Palsa_T0_1_FD_201949 | JGI IMG/M metagenome (GOLD analysis project Ga0302324, IMG submission 201949) | Peat permafrost microbial communities from Stordalen Mire near Abisko, Sweden - Palsa_T0_1 | ecosystem: Environmental > Terrestrial > Soil > Palsa > Peat permafrost | place: Sweden: Abisko...
CTGCATGGCCCGTCTCCGCTTCGCCAGCACCATCAGCTTAAAACTCTTGCCGCCTCGAATGAAATCATTTATCATCGAACGGTCACCTGTCTCTTAACTGTTTGTCTCAGCGCAGGGGACAAGTTCAGTCGTCAGAGCGAGTGCCCGTGAGCATGTTCGTCAAGGCCCCGATTGTGCGACTTATTTGGGAACTATTCAATCTTTCGTGCTCGGGGATCTTGGCTGCAAACACTAAGGCATCGCGAGCGACCGCACGTGCCAGATCAAGCCGGCCGGCCTGCGCAAAGTACATCGCTTTCCAACCGCGAATCCGGAAGTTGTGAGTGGAGGCCGCTCACCTCCGAACATGTTTGAGTAAATTGCGTGGACTGAGTAGACCGGCCCCCAGGGGATTCCCCACCAAACCAGAAGCCACGTTTTCCCAGATGCCCTGTATGCACGCTTCGCCCCACATTCGGCGCAAAAAATTCCCTGCTGTACAGCGCGCCAAGTGGCAAAGATGACGCTGACTACATTCCGATAAATAACGTAGCGGGGTTGAGCAGTCGCTCCTTGGCGACTGGAACAGACGACGGGATCCGGCTGATGGGCGACCCGGGGCGAACCCTCTTCCGGAGGTCCATACGATCGTGCATCGTAGTTCGCTCTCGCTTGCGAGTTACCCAGAACCTGATAGGCTTCGTTGATTAACTCAATGGGTAAGCCACTGGTTCGACCAGTGAGACTCGAAGAGGTTTGACCGTTGCGGGAGTAGAATCCTCTCCAAGTGGCTGGATGAACCCACAAGGAGAGGATGAAATGTCAGAGCTTTATCAGAGCCTATCCCATTCGAAATGGGACTGCAAGTATCACGTTGTATTCGTGCCCAAACGACGACGCAAGGCCATCTTTGGCCAAGCGCGTCTTCAATTGGGACCAATTTTCCAGGCCTTGGCCAAACAAAAAGAGCGCCAAATCATCGAAGGACACCTAATGCCAGACCATGTACATATGTGCATTTGCGATTCCACCAAAGCACCCGGTGGCGTTCGTAATCGGCTTTCTGAAAGGGAAGAGCGCCATCGCCATCGCTCGCATGTCGGGTAAAGAGAGAAACTTCACGGGCGAACATTTCTGGGCTCGCGGTTACGCCGTATCGACCGTTGGGTCCGAGCTAGAGCAGGTCCGAACATACATCCGCGAGCAGGATGCCGCGGATGGCGCCGGACAATTTTGAACCAACCAATAAGGCGCGCTGCGCGCGACGCCTAAACCAGCAGACCAACCGCCTTTGAGGCGGTCCAACTCACCAAGCCACCCGCTTCGCGGGGGGTGTCTGACTGAAACTCCCGCGTCGCTTCGGGAGCCGGGTTCCTGTCGGGATGAAACTGCTGAGCCTTGGCCTTATATGCCCTCTTGATTGCGCCGCTTGTTGCCGACTGATCCACCCCAACGACGGCACAATGGCCATACGGATCGTTGGGCGACACGTTTTGCCGGCCACCGAGTGTTTCATAATATCAATCGATATGGATTTGGTTGGATTAATCGCTCTGGCCATTGAAGCCGGTCTCCCCGAAGCATTGCGCGATCGCCTCCAGCGGGGCCCGGGGAAGAAGCGCAGGCCAACGGCCGTCAGATTCTTACATCTTCATTCGTAAAACAGAACCGGTGCAACAGTCGCGATCCCATCAGGCTGCTTGCAAAAGGATCGTCTCGACAACTTCCAGTAGCTTGGCCGGCGCTAACAACTGAAGCATGCCGCACAGGCGAGGCAAGGGCCTCTCAACCTTTGCACTCACTAGCGGGTGGCGATCCTGCTACCATCAAGTTGTATGGATCCCCGCATCCGGGTGCTGGTCGCCAAACCGGGTTTGGACGGCCATGACCGGGGAGCGAAGGTCATCGCGCGAGCTTTGCGCGACGCGGGCATGGAAGTGATTTACACCGGCCTGCGCCAGACTCCGGAAATGATCGTGAGCGCGGCTTTGCAGGAGGACGTGCAGGTAATTGGGCTGTCCATCCTGTCCGGCGCGCATAACGCAATCGTTCCGCGTATTATGGATTTGCTGCGCGAGAAGGGCATGGACGATGTCCTGGTGCTGGTGGGCGGTATAATTCCCGACGAGGACGCCGCCGAGCTAAAGAAGCTGGGCGTAGCGGCTGTGTTCCAGCCTGGAGCGTCGCTCGAAGCGATCGTCGACTTCATACGGTCTTCTGTAAAGCAGACCGCGTGAAGCAACCGCGGGAGAGAGTCCCGCTTATTTTGAAAACAAAACACTGGCGCTGAGCGCCGTGTACTAACGAAAGCTAAATGCAAGAAAAACTGAACATCGCCGTGTTTGTCGATTACGACAACATTGAAATCGGCGTGAAATCGACTTTGCGGCGGGAATTTGATGTTTCCCTACCGCTGGATGCGCTCAAAGAGCGCGGCGACCTGGTGGCGAAATTCGCTTACGCCAACTGGGGGCGACAGGAGGGCGCGGCCCGCTCCATGGCGGAGAACGCGGTACAAATGGTGCAGCGGCTACCCTCGCCGCGCGGCGACAAGAACGGCGGCGATATCAATCTGGCGCTGGATGCGCTGGAGATGGCGTTCACCCATCCGCACGTGAACGCGTTCGCCATTGTCAGCGGCGATAGCGACTTCATCCCGCTGGTAAACAAGCTGAAGGAATACGGCAAGACCGTGTTTGTGGTGGGAGGCAAGGCCTTCACCAGCACCATCCTGCAGCAAAACTGTCACGAATTCGTGAGCTACGAATCGCTGCTCTCGGATGCCGATCGCGGCCAGAGCCGGGAGCGTCCCCCGCGCCCGCAAGGGCCGGCGGGAGAACAACAGCCGGGGCGAGATCGGCCGCAAGGCGGACAGCGCATGCGCCCCGCGCCGTTGGATCTGGCGCAGGCCATGCCGCTGGTGGAACGCGCTTTGCAAGTGCTGGAGCGCCGCGCCGTGCAACCGCAGCTTGGCCTGTTGAAATCCACCATGCTGCAACTGGATTCGGCCTTCACCGAGAAGGCGTACGGCGCGAACAGCTTCTCCGATTTTGTCGAGAAATTGAAGAAGGCCGATTACGTGAACGTCAGCGGACAAGGCGGACGGTACATCATCGAGCGCAAGGGCGCGTCGCAGCCGGAACGTCCCACACCGAAGCCCGAAGAGGCGCTGCCGCCGCTGCGCGACGTGCTGGAGACTCATCGCCTGGAGATGGAGAATGGCGTTCTGCTGGACGATTTGGCAGCCTGGGTGCAGACCGAGGTTCCGAACTTCTCAGCCGCGGCCTACGGATTCCAGGAATTTTCCGAGTTCCTCAACTATGCGCAGGACAAGCTGGTGGTGCGCGTGGAACCGGACGAAGAGAAAGGGCCCATCGTATTCATGGGCGCCGAGTTCTACCCGCCCGCCGAGCCGGAGCGTCCGCCTGAGGCGCAGGTGGAAGAGGAAGAGGACGAGAAGCAGCCCATTGTGGAAGGCCAGCCTTCCCTGCTGGAGCCGAATCCTCCGCCCGTCAAGCCGAAGCCGGTGCGGCGAGCGCGGAAGCCCGCGGGGTCGGGCAATACCGCCGATCGGCCGCGTCGTACCGGCGGGACGCGCAAGAAACGTCCGCCAGAGCATCACGGACCAATGCAGTAGGGATGTGTAGCAGGAAGCTGCTCTATGCTTCTGAAGCCGGTAGCGAAAAGTCCCAATTCGTATGGCGTTGAGCTTGATTCGGGAAAAGGGCCTGATCTTTCGGATCACGCACAGGGACAACGTGCCCGTGGATACTCGACAACGGAATGCACGCTCGAAACGGTGGGAACTTCAATCCGAACTATCGGAACATCGGGAATATCGACCTGATCGACAAGAGGTCCAGGCGTCTTGTCCCCGTGCCGCCCGATGGCACGCTCGGCGACTATGTCCCTTTCTACTTCACTCCGTTCTCGATCATGATGTACAACATTAAGCTGGGTACGGCGTTAAGCAGGTGCCAAACGACGACATTGTGATCTTCGTTTCGTCGCTTCCTCGCATTGCGGAACAGGGGATCGAGTTCGTCTTCACGAATCAGCATGCTTATCCTCTGATGGCCGATTACTTTACCGACTTGGTCCGACTCGATCAGATCGACTGGCCGCTACTACAAAGCCGCGATTTCAAACACGACCCCGATGAGCCGGGGAAGAAGGAACGCTACCAAGCTGAAGCGCTGATCTGGAAACAGGTGCCGCTTGAAGCTTTGCAGGGAGTATGTTGCTACACAGCGGTTGTCGAACGACAAATCCAGGCTGCGATAGAGCGGCGAGATTTGACGTTCAAAGTTGCTGTACAGCCAAGTTGGTACTTCCAATGATGAGATTTCTCCAAGGAAATTTGCTCGATGCTCCTACGGAAGCGCTGGTTAACACTGTCAATACTGTGGGTGTCATGGGGAAGGGTATCGCCTTGATGTTCAAGGAGGCGTTCCCCGACAACTTCCGTTCTTACGATGAGGCGGTGAAGCAAAAAGAGGTCCGGATTGGCCGAATGTTTATTACGGAGAATAGTAACCTCGACGGGCCGAAATGGTTGATCAATTTTCCGACGAAGAAACACTGGCGCCAACCGTCTCAGCTGGAGTGGATTGTAGATGGCTTGAAGGACCTAAGGCGGGTGATTGAAGAGAAGGGTATCCGCTCAATCGCTCTACCTCCGCTGGGTCGCGGGAACGGCGGATTGGACTGGAGCGAGGTTCGGCCGGAAATCGAGCATGCGCTTGGCGGACTCCATGACATCGATGTCTGGGTATTTGAACCCACGCCGAAGTACCAGAGTGTCGCAAAGCGAACCGGCGTCAAGAAGCTGACTCCGGCGTGGGCTCTTGTGGCCGAGATGATCCGGCGCTATTGGGTGCTTGGAATAGAATGCACCTATCTGGAGGTCCAGAAACTAGGTTGGTTCCTTGAGCGCACTATCCTCGAGTTGGAGATTGAGTATCCGTTAGACCTAAGGTTCGTTGCCGACAAGTATGGGCCCCTATTCAGACCTCCTTCGACATCTCCTCAATGGCCTAGACGGAAGCTATCTTCATTGTGATAAGCGGTTGAGCGACGCTGGCCCGTCAGACACTACCAACGGGAGCACTGTGGCGCTGGAGATCGAACACGCGGGTTTCGCGCCGATCGCTGTACAGGAAACTGGCATTGGGGGTCTCGCCCACCTTGCCTCCCCCGCGTGAAACAGTGCAATAGATGATCTCCACCACATATGATCGAGCCACCTTTTCCCCCCGCGCGGGCTGAAGATAGGTGATCGTTCCGGGGTCTTAGGTGGCTGAGATCGTATCGATCACTCCCGAAGTTGAATGGCGCCCAGCGCGCTGACCATCATAGTTTGAACCCTCGTGAGAAGCCGGGAAACAGCCGGCGCAAAGGGCTGGAAAAATTGCTGGCGCGGCATTGCGCCAGGGTGTCTGGCCGAACGATTTCGTATTGGGAGGATGTGGCGCCGGATGGTTTGTTCCTGGCGTGGATGGCGCCGGTAGCGCTTCCCAGTCCTGGGTCAGATTGGCTGTTCCTTTAGCGGGCTGTGTCGAACCGGCTTCTTTACGGTCGCGCCTCTGTAAGCGCGGAATCTAATGAGCCGCGCGCGAGCAAGCGGCCTCTTCGTCCTCTCGACTGCAACTTTTCGGCGGGCGCGGTATCATAGCAGTGGAAGGAGTTCCACGTATGAACGACACCAAAAACCAAACTAATAAGCAAGACCATAACAATAGACGGCAACAGAGCCAACAGAAGCAGGGGATCAAGAGGCAGGGCCAGAATCCCAACAAGCTTCAAGAGGATCTGAAGCATCACGAACAGGAGCATCCCGAGACGCGGATGACCCGTTAGTCTCAAAATAGCCGAACAGACAATCGAACATCGTATTGTTCCAAAACACCCCTCCTGCGGCAGCGTGGGAGGGGTTTATTGCTTTACGATTAAGGTGTGCGAGCCAGAACTACCATCACCTTGGACGACGACGTGCGCGCCAAGCTTGAGGCCGAGATGAGAAAGTCCGGCCGATCATTTAAGGAAACCGTAAACGAAACCTTGCGGCTTGGACTACTTTCCTCCCCAAAGAACAATGGCAACAAGCCGTTCAAAGTGCGGCCCAAAGCCATGGGTCTCAAACCCGGCTTCAGCTATGACAAAGTTTGGGATCTGATCGAACAGGTGGAAGGGCCCGGGCATCAGTGATTCTAGTTGACGCGAATCTTCTGCTTTACGCTTATGACAGCGTCGCCAAGGAACATGACAGGGCGCGATCCTGGCTGGAGACCAGGTTTTCCGGCGCCGAAAAGATCGGTCTCTCCTGGGTCACAATCCTCGCCTTCCTCAGGATCGGCACTTCCCGGCGGCTTGAGTCCAAGCCTCTGAAGTCGGATGAGGCTTCATCGATCGTGACCGAGTGGGTGGGCCGTCCCAACGTGATCCTGGTTCCCCCAATGGACCGGCACTGGCGCGTTCTGAACGATTTGCTCCTAAAATCGGAAGCGCGAGGGCCTCTGGTTATGGACGCGCTCCTGGCGGCACTGGCCATCGAACATGGCGCGGCGCTTTGTACCAACGATCGCGACTTCCTGCGGTTTCCCGGACTCAAAGTCGAATTCCCGTTCCAGTAGCGGGTTATCCTAGTAGTTTGGAAACCAAATCCCAAGTCATGCAGGCCAACAGCCAGCCGCTTCCGCTGCAGGAGCGCGTGGAGGCTCAGGGTCACCTGATCGACTCCCACATCATGGAGCAGATCTTCGACACCGTGGTCGAGTTCGGCGGCCGCTTCGAAGTGGAGCAGTTCAGCATCGGGCGCACCAACAGCGACGGTTCCTACCTGCGGCTGAAGATCGACACCGACGACGCCGAGTCCATGGAAAAAATCCTCTCGCAGTTGCTCGGTTTGGGCTGCGCGATGGTGGATTCCGGGGAAGCCGAATTGTTTACCGTGGAGCAGAATTGCTGCGCGCCGGAAGATTTTTATTCCACCACCAATCACAAAACTTATGTTCGTCATTCCGGACATTGGCTGGAGGTGCAAAACCAACGCATGGACGCGCTGATTGTGGTGCAAGAAGATCAGGTACAGGGCGATCAAGCGGTGTGCCGGCGTTTGCGCGATATCAAAACCGGCGATCGCGTAGTCACCGGGATGCGCGGCATTCGCGTGGTTCCGGAGTCCAAAGAACGCGACCGGCTGGCGTTCGCGTTCATGAGCAACGGCATCTCTTCGGAGCGGCAGGTGGAGACGGCGGTGAAGCAAACCGCTGCGCTGCTGGAGCAGGCGCGCGCGGCGGGGCTGGGAATTATCGCCGTGGCGGGACCGGTGGTGGTTCACACCGGCGGCGCCGGACCGCTGTCACGGCTGATCCGCGAAGGCTACATTACCGCGCTGCTGAGCGGCAACGCGCTGGGCGTCCACGACGTCGAATCGGCGCTGCTGGGAACATCGCTCGGAATCCGGCAGAGCGACGGGCGTCAGGAAGAACACGGGCATCGCAATCACATGCGCGCCATCAATGCCATCTACAATAGCGGCGGCATTCGCGGCGCGGTGGAGAGCGGGCGATTGCGCAGCGGCATTTTATACGAGTGCGTGAAGCACAACGTGCCGTTCGTGCTGGCCGGCAGCCTGCGCGACGACGGGCCGTTGCCTGAGACCATCACCGATATGAATCTGGCGCAGGATGCGTACGCCGAGCGCTTGAAAGGCGCGGGACTGGTGCTCTGTCTCGGATCGATGCTGCACTCCATCGCGGTGGGAAACATGCTGCCAAGCTGGGTGAAAATCGTCTGCGTCGATATCAATCCGGCCGTGGCCACCAAGGTGAGCGATCGCGGCACGGGGCAAGCCGTTGGCGTAGTTACCGACGTTGGCCTTTTCCTGGATCTGCTGTCGCGCACGCTGATCCCCGCAAAATGAAGCGTCAATATAGCGATGAGCACGCCTCCGCCGGCGTGCGTGCGCCGCTGCCGGAGATCGAGACGTGGCCGAACCAATATCCGGGATACGAGATCGAAATCGTCCTTCCGGAGTTCACTTCGGTTTGTCCCAAGACCGGGCTGCCGGATCACGGCGAGCTGACGCTGCGCTACATACCGGATAAACTTTGCCTGGAGCTCAAATCGCTCAAGATGTACATGCTGGCGTATCGCAATTTGGGAATTTTTCAGGAAAATGTGGTCAACCGGTTTCTGGGCGATGTGGTGAAGGCCTGCCAGCCGAAGGAAGCCACGGTTACGGGCGAATTTACGCCGCGCGGCGGCGTCTACACAAAAATTACGGCGAACTGGAAGAAAAGTGGACGCAAAAGGTGAAGAACTCGCGGCGGTGATCGCCGAAATCCGGCAGCGCGTGCGCGCGCGGAATCCCAACGGGATGGCGGCAAGCAACGTCCCGCTGCCGGACCTTACGCGGCTGTTGCACGCGCGCGACGCCGCGGAAGCCAAAGTGGCCAGCATCGGGACAGTGAACCCGCGCCGGGGCGGCCTGAAGAATTCGGTCATCCAGCGCGTCAAGCGCCTGGTGGCGCGCGCGTTGGATTGGCATGTGCGGGAGCAGGTGGAATTCAACCGCGGCGTGATGGCGTGCGTCCAATCCACCGTGGAAGCGTTGAACGAATGTAAGCAGGCGCTTTCGCTGCTGGCGGGTTTACGCGAGCAGGGGCTCGAGTTGAAAGATATTCGCGATCGCTTCACACAGACGGAAATTCAATTGCTGCGGAGCGTTGCCGAGCTGCAGGGCGCTTTTCAGCACCGCGTCACTCTGATGGACGCCAACTATCGCGAACAGGTGAAAGCCCAGCGCGCCGATTTCGAGCGGGCGCTGGAGCGGCAGCATGCCGGTTTCGAGCGGGCGCTGGAACGCCAGTCTGAGGAGATGCAGCAACGATTCTGGAACGAGGTAGTCCGCGCGCGAGCCGAATACGAGCGCGTCATTCATTCCGAGCTGCGACTGGTGCGCCAGAGGGCCTCGCTCGCACGGGCCGTGGAACAAGTGCCGCGGAGCGCTCCGCCTGAGTTTGCGCAGGTCGACTGGCTCAAGTTCGCAGAAAAGTTTCGCGGGTCCGAAGAAGACATTCGCACGCGGCAGCGGATGTACGCATCGCGTTTCGGCGGGCACGCGCCGGTGCTGGATATAGGCTGCGGACGCGGCGAAATGCTCGAAGTGTTCCGCGAGACGGGAGTCACGGCGCGTGGTATCGATTCCAACGGCGATTCGGTCGCGCTGTGCCAAGCCAACGGGCTCGATGTCGAGCGGGCGGATCTGTTCACTTACCTGTCCGAGCTTCCGGACGCATCCCTGGGCGGCGTAATCTGCTGCCAGGTGGTGGAACATTTGCCGCCGGCGCGATTGCCGGAGACGATCCGGCTGATCCACACGAAGCTGCGCGCAGGGGCACTGCTAGCGATCGAGACTCCGAATCCGGAATGCCTGGCGATTTTCGCCACGCATTTTTACATCGACCCTACGCATCGGCATCCAATTCCACCTGCTCTGGCGAGTTTTTACCTGGAAGAAGCGGGTTTCGGCCTGATTGAGATCGAGCGATTGTCGCCCGCGATGGAGAACATGCCATCGCTGGGAGAATTGCCGGAGGCGTTCCGCAAGGAGTTTTTTGGCAGCCTGGATTATGCGGCTTTTGGAACTAAGCTCGGCTAACTTAGCTAAAGCTAGCCCGACTTTCGCAAAATTAGGCAAATGATTCTGGCCATAGATTTGTAAACATCGGACTTAACTCCGTTTCTTAGATAGATGAAGGAATTGGAATACCGTGAATAAGGCTCCCGGGCAAGCCGGGCACTTATCCCGGAGCCTCCGTGCCAGCAGATGCGGTGGCTCCGCTTGGCTTCCACGGACGTTCCGGACTGGCATGCATGCATCCAAATCGCTGCCACCAAGCCTTTGTGTTGTGACTGGCATCCGCAAAACGCGCTCCGCTCAAAGTGCTGGTTCTTTCATCTAGCCACACAGGCGCACTCTGAACAATGTTTACGGCCCTTTCGCTAACAAAACGAACTCGACTTTGCGAAAGTCGGGCTAGGCAGCCGCGAGAGATTCTGGCCTTCTGCAAGGGACATGTTTCTGCGCGCCAATAAGAGGTTCAAAGATGGCAAAGAACATCGCTATTACACGGTGGTCGAAAGCCGGCGTCTCAGCTCGGGAAAGTGGCGCAGAAACAGGTGCTGTACTTGGGAGAAATCAACGACAGCCGGCAAGCCGCCTGGCGCAAGACACTCGCGGTCTTCGATGAGCAAGAGCGGCGCTACACGCCGCTGAGTCTGTTCCCCGAAGACCGGCCCATCCCTGCCGACGCGCTCGACAGCGTGCGCGTAAAACTCCACCAGATGAAACTGGAGCGGGCCCGACCCTACGGGAACTGCTGGTTGGGATGCGAGTTGTGGCGGCAATTGCAATTAGACCGGTTCTGGGAGGAGAACTCTGCCGCCTGGGCGAGAGGACGTGCCTTGGGCGCAAGTGCTGGAACTGCTGGTGGTGAACCGGTTGATCGAGCCCGGCAGCGAGTTCCGCCTGCACCGGCATTGGTTCGATCACAGCGCCATGGACGTGCTCCTGGGCCGGGACTTCGCGGCGGCGGAAAAGGATCGTTTGTATCGATGCCTGGACCGGGTGTTGGAACATAAGCCGGATCTGTTGGTGCATTTGCAGCAACGCTGGAAGGATCTGTTCCACGCCGAGTTCGATCTGCTGTTACGATCTGACGAGTACTTATATGGAAGGGGAAGCGGAGAGCAATCCGAAGGCGCGCTATGGCTACAGCCGCGATGGCCGGGCCAGCAGCCCAGTCGAGGACGCCAGCGGAGTCGTGCCCTGGACAACATCGACTCGGAGACTACCGGACGGGGGGCCAGCAGCCCAGTCGAGGACGCCAGCGGAGTCGTGCCCTGGACAACATCGACTCGGAGACTAACGGACGGGGGGCCAGCAGCCCCAGAGGCGGGACGAGCGTTTGGATTCGTGCGGATCAACCTGCCGCAAGCACGCCAAGAGGTGACGCGAGAAACGTTCACGTTTCGATTGGACAAGGCCAAGTTGAAAGAGGCGGAACTGCGCGATGGTCACTATCTCCTGCGCACGAACTTAGTGGCGGAAGATCCGGCGGTATTGTGGGACCGCTATGTGCTGTTGACGCAGATTGAGGCGGCCTTCAAGTGTCTGAAGAGCGATCTGGGCATTCGTCCGATTTACCATCAACTGGAGCATCGGGTGGAAGCGCATATCATGGTCGCATTCCTGGCGTATTGTTTGTCGGTGCCGCTGAAGCAAAAGCTGCGAGGACACGCGCCTGGATTGACACCGAGAGCGGTGCTGGAAAAGCTCGCCGCCATCCTTTGGACGTCTCTTTTCCCACCACGGATGGCCGGCTTCTGGTTATGCCGCGCTATACCGAGCCGGAACCTGAGCAGGCAATCGTGCTACATCAGCTCGGTCTCTTACTCCGGACCGCAGGGGTCGGCGCTTTTCCCCAACTCAAAATGTAGTGGAGACCTTTGGGATGCCTCTGTTGAAAACAAAGGAACCCCCGGTCTCAGATGCTCCCAACTGCGAAAGTTGGGCTAAGACTGATCGCGCAATCCGAAGAAGACCTGAGAAAGGGGAAGTGGCTTTCGCAAGCAACGGATGGAAGCAGAACTGCGAAAGAGGCTGGGTGATTGAAGCGCCTGCCAGTTCGATGGGCTCGATCTGCGTCGCTGGACTTGATCGAGATTGTCGAGTTCATCAAGCAGGATCGGCCCGATGCGCCCCGAAAACTTGGCCACAGCTTTCTGGTGAAAGCTTCCCGTCTGCGCCGCAACCCCCGGCAAGGGAAAGTCGTGCCGGAACTCCTGGAAAACGGTGTCGCAGACTACAGGCAGTTGATTGTGTCTACGTATCGTGTGATCTACGCGATCCGAACAGAGTTCATCGATATTGTCTCCGTGATCGACGGCAGACGCGATATACCAGCAGCGCTCTTACAGCGTCTCATGCGTTAAAGAACTACACCAGCTTCGCCTTGAGCATCTCATTCACCGCCGCCGGGTTCGCCTGCCCCTTGCTCAGCTTCATCACCTGGCCCACCAAATAGCCGATCACGCCCACCTTCCCCGACTTGTACTGCTCCACTTGCTTCGGGCTTGCGGCGATCACTTCGTCCACGATCTTCTCCAGCGCGCCCGTATCGCTGATCTGGCGCAGGCCTTCGCGATCGATAATTGTCGCCGCCGATTCGCCGCCATCGAACATCTTCGCGAAAATGTCCTTGGCCATTTTGCCGCTGATTTCGCCCTTGCCGATCAACGCCACTAACTCGCCCAGTTGCTCCGGCGACACCGGCGACTCCGTAATCTCGCGGCCTTTCAGCGCGCCCAACAAATCGCCCGCCACCCAGTTCGCCGCCATGCGCGGATCGCCCGCCACTTTCGCCACTCTCTCAAAATAGTCGCCGATCTCGCGCGTGGCTGTTAAAACCTGCTCGTCGTATTCGCGCAGACCGTAGCTTCCGATGAACCGCGCGCGCTTGTCCGCGGGCAGTTCCGGCAGTGTCGACCGAACTTGCTCCAGCCAAACCGCGCTCACGCGCAGCGGCACCAGATCGGGCTCCGGGAAATATCGATAATCGTGCGCGTGCTCCTTGCTGCGCATCCCCGCGGTTTCACCGGTCGCAACGTTGTATAGCCGCGTCTCCTGTTCCACCCGGCCGCCGCTCTCCAGCACGGCTACTTGTCTGGCTATCTCATAATCCAGAGCCATCTTCGCGAAACGGAAAGAATTCAAGTTCTTCACCTCGGCCTTGGTGCCGAGCTTCTCCACGCCCTTCAAGCGCACCGACACATTCGCGTCGCAGCGCAGTTGGCCCTTCTCCATGTCGCACTCGGACACGGCCACGTACTGCATAATCTGCTTCAGCTCGGTAAGAAACGCGTAAGCCTCCTCCGACGACCGGATGTCCGGCTCCGTCACAATCTCAATCAAAGGCGTTCCGCTCCGATTCAAATCCACGTAGGTATAGCGGTCCGAATCCTTGAAGCCATCGTGGATGCTCTTGCCCGCGTCGTCTTCCAGATGAATGCGCGTGATCCCAATGCGCTTCTTCGCTCCATCCAGCGCCGCTTCCACCCAGCCGTGCTCCGCCAGCGGCTGATCGTATTGCGAGATCTGATAACCCTTGGGCAGGTCGGGATAAAAGTAATTCTTACGCGCGAATCGCGAAAATGCATTGACCTTGCAATGCGTGGCAAGCGCCGCTTGAATCGCCATCTCCACTACGCGGCGATTCAATACCGGCAGCGCGCCCGGCAAACCCAAGCACACCGGACAGACGTTGGAATTGGGCGGCGCGCCGAAGCCCGTTGGGCAGCCGCAAAAAATCTTGGTGCGCGTATTGAGCTGGACGTGAACCTCCAGCCCGATGACGGGCTCGTACTTGCCGATCTCTTCCGCCGTAGCTCCTTTTGGGTGCAAAGATGTGACCGGCGCGCTGGAGGACATGCTTCATTATAGAAAACACGGTTCGGTCGCCGTAGCAGTTCGAATCCACAATGGGGAAAGAGCGGTTTTTGACACGGCTTGACACGCCAGCGATTAAGATTACAATCGAGAGCAATGTCTTACTCGCTCAGGGCTGCGCGACCCTCCTTTCTTACTGTATTTTTGATTCTTCTGAGCATAAAAGGAACAATGGCTGCGTCCTTACAATTACAGTTTGTTGAAGGCCAGTGTCAAGAAGACTCGGCATCCGATGCCCCAGTCCCATATATAAACGCGGACATCGCGGTTCCGGAGGCATCCGGTACCTCCTCGGCAACACCGCCCGCGACTCACACGATTCGCAGCCCCTCGACAGATAAAAACGGACTAACTACCGTCGACCTGCCGAAGGTTTCACCCGGCATGGCCGTCAACGTAACTGTCGGGAAGGGTTACTCGATCCAATTCCCGACGGGTGGACAAGCTATAATCCCTCCGAGTGGCCCTGTTAAGCTCGTCGTCGCACCTTCCCAGAGCCCCGACTCCGTTGAGTGCAGCCTGAGCGGGCTGGCTTATATCATCCTGGACGCCGTCGCACGGACCCCTCCTGGCACCAGCAGCACTGGGTCCTGGGCCGCCCCGAAACTCTTAAATGGAAAAAGCGATGGTGTGCTTAGACGGCTGGACGGGCCAAAATCCGATCCCTTTTACCGGGCAGTCCTCGACCTTTATTTTCGAAAGTTTCCGGCGGTTATCGAACTCCTCAGCGGTTACAACAGTTCTGACTCCGACTCCGAGAGACGAGCCGAAATTGCCTTCGTTCTGGGAAATGCCTATTTTGAGCAGGAAAAATACGAGGCCGCTGCCCACCAATTTTACTACGCGGATTATTACCGGCCCAAGGATCCGGTTGTGCTGCTCGATTATGCGACCAGCCTAAGTCTCGCGGGCTCTGATGCCGAGAACGATTTCAAAAGAGCGCTCAAATCGATGGATCCGGAGACCCCAGAGAACAAACCTTTGAGGGCGACGTTGTTCTCGAACTACGGCGCATACCTGAACACGCTTGGCAGATATCAAGATGCGGAAGCCGAACTGAGGACAGCCCTCAAGCTAGGAGTCTGTCCGAGAATTCGGTCCTCACTTCGATTTAAACCTGGCGTTCTGAAACAGAATAGGCCCATAATGTTTTATGGCCAAAAGCTACCGACCGTACTT
>Ga0302324_100016576_pt1 | contig 14670 bp, 4 predicted proteins | sample Palsa_T0_1_FD_201949 | JGI IMG/M metagenome (GOLD analysis project Ga0302324, IMG submission 201949) | Peat permafrost microbial communities from Stordalen Mire near Abisko, Sweden - Palsa_T0_1 | ecosystem: Environmental > Terrestrial > Soil > Palsa > Peat permafrost | place: Sweden: Abisko...
CTTGGCCACGACCGTCGTCTCCGGCGGCGTCGTGTACGATGGCGGACTCGCCAATGGGGCGGTGGTGAACGCCGGCGGCCTGCTCTCCGGCACAGGCTCGGCCACCGGCTTGATCGTGGCCTCCTCAGGCGCGACCGTCGATCTCGGGGCGGTCCTTTCGGGCGGCTTCGATGAATATTATTCGGGCGCCTCCGAAAGCCTCACGGTCTCGTCCGGCGGCGTTCTGGCGTTGGCTGGCCAGGTCCTGAGCGCCGGCGAAACCCTGCAGATCGGCCTCGTCACGCGCACGGAGGTGGTCAGCGGCGTCACCGTGCTTTCGGGGGCGACCGTCGAGTTGGCCGCGACGCTGGTCGAGACAGGCGAGACGCTGGACCTCGCGGCCGGGGCCATCGTTTCCGGCGTGACACTGCAGAGCGGCGCGGTTATCGGCGGCGTGGGGCTGATCGAGGGACAGAGCGTCGCGTCCTCCGGCGCCCTGCTTTCCAGCGCCAGGATCGCGTCGGGCGGCGACCTCATGCTCTCAGGCGGCGCCGTCGGGAGCAGCCTCACGATCAGCAACGGCGCCGTCGTGTCGGGGCCCGGCCTCTTGACGGGCCAGACCACCGATGACGGCGTGATCGGCGGCGCCCTGATCGGCGGGCAACTCGACATCGCCTCGGGCGGCGTGGTGTCCGGCGCGAGCCTCGTCCCGGGCGCGACGGTCAGCGTCGCCTCGGGTGGCAAGCTGGAAGGCGTGATCCGACTCGCCGGACCGGTGACCCTGGTGATTCAGCGAGGTGCGACGGTTTCCGCCGAAACCGTCAACGAGTTCTATTCGAGCCCGCCCGAGAAGGAGACGCTGCCGGGCGGCGACACGTTGGAGATCGTCGGCGCCGTGATCGTCTCGGGCGCCGTCTATGCGGCAGGCAAGCAGGCCACGTCCGCTGCGTTCGCCGGCGTCACATTGGACCCCGGCGCAATTCTGGCGCTGGCCGCGCCGGCCGTACTTTCGGGCGGGACGTTGGAGGTCCGCTCAGGCGCCTCGGTGTCAGGCGCGGCTGTGGCTTCGGGCGGCGCGCTCATCGTCTCGTCGGGCGGCGCGGTGGTCGCGCCGATCGTGAATGGCGGTGCGGTGTTCGAGCTCGGCGCGGCGCTGGTGGGTGCGCTCGTGGGTTCGGGCGGCGTGATCGAGTCTGGCGGCTCCCTGGTGGTCAGTTCGGGCGCGGCGTTCCGCGGCGAGGTGGTGATCAGCGCGGGCCAGGTGGAACTCGTCGGCGCCGGCGGCGTCGGCTCCAGCTCCGTCGACTTCGCTGCTGGATCGTCAGGCAGCGCGCGACTGCTGATCAAGGCCGTCGATACGCCGGCCGCCGGCGCGACGTTCGCCAGCGAGCTGCTGAATTTCAACCAGGCGGGCGACTCGGTGTTCCTCGCTGGCTTGCCCGATGCGGGCGGCTCGGCGACCGCCGTCGCGCACGGTTCCACGCTGGTGCTGACCGACGGCGGCAAAACCTACGACTTCAGGCTCGGCGGCCAGATTGCCGCGTCGTATGCGGTCTCCGTCCTCGATGGCGACACGCTGATCACCGCCGGCCCGCAGATCACCACACAGGCTCACGTGATGATCCAGGCAATGGCGACGTTCGGAGCCTCGAGCGAGGCGCCGGGGGCGCCGACCGGTTCCAGCCTTGTCGCCGCGGCGAGCAACTTCATCGCCGGGCCGCACCCGGCGACGACCATTCCGCGCCACGGATAGGATTATTTTCCGGTCGCGAGGCCTCCGCCGCCGTCGCCGACGAGGATGAACGGCGCCCAATAGAAGGGATGGCCGGTCTCGGCTTGCGAATAAACCTTGGCCTCCGCGTCCGACATGGCCTCGCGCACCGATTTGCGGTCCTTGGCGGTTTCAGCCAGCAGGACGCCGATCTCGGTCTTGGAGGCGTCTGAATCGACCATCCATTCACTGGCCAGGACATTGCGGGCCCCCGCGTAGATGAAGCCCCGCGCCAGGCCGCTCAGGGCGTCGCCGCCGTCGTCGAGGCCGGTGCGCGCCGCGTCCAGCTTGCCGCCGGCGGCGGTGTCGCAGGCCGACAGGATCACCAGCCGCGCCTTCAGCTGCCGATCGAGAAGCGCCGAGGCCTCGATCAGTCCGTCGCCCTTGTCGCCCACCGACGTCAGCAGCGCCGGCTCCGGGAAGCAGGGTGAGATGGCCAGCACGCCGTGGGTGGCGAGAAGGATGACGTCGGCCTCGGCGGTGGCCGGATCGTGCGCGAACCGAACGTCGGTGAAGTCCTTGCCCAGGACCACCTGGGAGTTGCTGAAGTCGGCGGCGACGGTCTTGGCTTCGTCGGCCGTTTCGGGAAGGGCGGGAAGCAGCGAGAGCGAGTGCTGCATCTCCGCCCGGCACGAGTCCGGCAATTCCTCGCTGGCGGCGACCCGGTCGGCGACGATGGCCGGGTCGGGCTGGAAATCGCCGAAGGCCACCGCGGTGAGATTCCCGGCGGGTGGTGGTGTTTCCTTGCGAAGGCGGACGAAGGAGGCCGGTCCCAGCGAGTTCACCACCGTGAAGTGACGCGCCAGCCAGTCGACCGCGCTGTAGTCCTGCTCGTTGCTGATCTTGCCCAGCGTGTCGGGCGACGGCGACGTCGCCACCAGCGCCGAAAACGGTATTGAGGCCAGCGAGCCCGACACGTCGATATCGAGATCGCGCACCGAGGCGAGGCGGTCGTTCACGGGGCCGATGAGGCTCCGGTAGAGGCTCTCCGCCGCCGCGACGTCGTAATCGGGCAGGCGCCGCCCATGCAGGCGCGTCGTGCGGCGGAGCCTGTCCGCCAGCGCGTCGGTCTCGGCGTCGGTGAGCGCGATGCGGAAGGGATGGATCCCGCCTTTGTCCACCAGCGCGCCGAACCCACCGGCGCTCGTCATCACGAGACGAAGGTAGGCCTCCTTATCGCCCAGCACGCCTTGAAGGTCGGCGCCGGACACCAGGGGGCTCAGCAGCTCGAGGTAGGCGGGCGCTTGCCGTCGAAGGTTGGTTTCGGCGTTGGCGAGGTCGTCGGCGGCCTTCGTCACTTCGGCGTTCGCCGCGGCAAGCTGGGCCGGCGGGAGGTCCGGGTCGCCGATGAGCGTTTGTCGCCGGGCATAGGCGGCTCGGTAGGCGCGCTCGGCGTCCTGGTAGGCTCGCGCCTGTGCGCCGGCGTCCCTGAGCGCCAGTCGCGCGGCCAAGAGCGCCGTCGTCCGCGCCGCGCTTCCGTCCCACACGAGCGACAGCGTCTGGAAGAACTCGTTCGCCAGCGCCGGGTCGCCCGCCCGCCGCCATTCGGATTCGATCAGGGCCAGGTGAGGGGCGGCGATTTCGGGCGGGAGTCCCGGCAATTCGGTCTGCCTGGCGTAGATCGCCATGGCCTCGCGGCCGCTCGCCAGCGCATCGGCGGTGCGGCCCATGCCGACCTCGGCCGCCTCGAGCGCCAGCCACAGATGCGCCTCGCCGCGGGTGCCTGGGGCGACGGTGCGGATCGAGGTGAGGCCGGCCTGGGTTATGGTCGCGGCGTCGGCGAAGTCGCCCGCCGCGAGAGCGACGTCGGCGCGTTCGTTCGAAATATCTCCGATCAGCCGGGCCGGAGGCGCGCTCGCCTCGGCCAGCGCCGTGGATGCGTCCTTGAGGTAGGCCGCCGCCGCCGGCAACTGGCCCATTCCGCGCGCGGCGACGCCGGCGACGTAGTCGGCCTGGGCGGTCAGGATCGCGGAGCGATCCGCGGCGCTCGCCTCGCCCAGCGAGACCAGCAGGCTCCGCTGGCTCAGGGCGGCGGACCGGCTTTCCACGCGGCCCACATCGCCAGCCGAAATGGCGGCCGCGCCGCCTGTGCGGTCCACCGGCGCTCGCTCGGCGTTCGCCATCAGCGCCAGCCTCAGGGCGGCGTTGAAGCGCCGCTGGTTCAGCGCGTCGAGGGCCCGATAGTTGGTGATCTTGGAGACAAGCAGGCCGTCGTCAGCGCTCTTCGCCAGCGCCTCGGCGCGGTCCAGGGTCGACTGGGCTTCATCGAAACGGCGAGCGCTCGAAAGGTCGAGGCCGATCTCGGCCAGTATCTCGGCCTCGCCCGCCTGGTCATCGGGCGCGTCTTTTTTCTCTGCGGCCAAGAGATCCTGGTAGTCGCGCAAGGACGCGCCGAACTCCCAGGCCGCATTGTATTCATAGGCGCGCCGGCGCAGCAGCTCGTAGTTCGAGGCCGCGCCCTGGCCCGGCGGGCCGGCCGGATACACCGCCTCGATCTGGCTCAGGCCCGGCGTGACGCCGCCGCTGGCGGTGATCGCGGATGGCTTGGCCGCGCCGGTGAGCACGCGCGCAGCCGCCACCAGCGGGGCCCAGTCGGAGGGGTAGACCTCGCCGACGACGACCTCGCCGCCGCGTCGGGCCGTCAGCGCGTAGCGCCGGATGGCGCTGGTTTCGGATCGGCCGCAGGCGATCTGGCTGAGGCTGACGAAGTCGCTGCTCTGCAGCGTCGTCGCATCGCCCTTGCACATTGCGGCCAGGGCGGCCCGGGCGCTGCCGGCGTCGGCGAAGGCTGTCACCTGCCCTGACGGACGCTCCCATGCGCCGCAGTAGATGTCGGCCGACTTCGCGCCCTTCGGCGAGTCGAATCGGGCGACGGCGCGGCAGCTCTGCTTCTCGGCGTTGGCGCCCAGTGCGAAGTCGACCGGCGCGTCGGCGCGGGCTGGCGTCGCGGCGATGAACCCGGCGGCGACCATGACGAGGACGAGGAGGAATGCGGCGCGGATCATCGGTTCGGCTGACTCTTCTGGCAGTCTTTCCGGTCGCCGGACGGACAGGTCTGGTCCGGGTCGAGGTTGGATCCGGCCCAGAGATCGCCGTTACCGGCGCCGGTCACCGGCGAGCCCTCGCCCGCCGCCGCGGCGGCCGCGTCCTGGCTGGGCGGGAAGACCGTGTACGCCGTCGGATTGGCGCCCTGGCCGGCCACCGCCGCGTCGGAAGCGGCGAAGTCCTCGGGCGGCGTCAGCGGCTGGTCGATGATGTCGACCTGGACCGAGGTGATCACCTGGATCTCGACCTGGCCGGGGGCCACGACGGGCGGGGTGGGCGCGGCGGCCGTGATGACGCCGATCGGCGCCGAGGCCGCGCCGTTGACCGTGTAGTCGCCAGCGGCCGCGCCACTCAGGGCGAGCCCGGTGGCCGTCACCTTGATGCCGGTCCCGACCTGGCTGGTGGCGTAGGCACCGGTGGTCGGGTCGTTGAGCGAGACGGCGTCGCCGCTGATCACGCCCGAGAGCTGATAGTTGGACGACGTCAGCGTCGCGGTCGTGCTCCCGTCGTAGACCTTGCTCACCGCGCCGATCAGGCTTGCGGTGAGCGCCTTCGGATCGATGTTCCCGATGTCGGCGCTCGCGCTGCGGGCCACCGTATAGTCGCCGGCGGCGGCGCCGGTGAGCGCGAGCCCGCTCACCGTGACATCGATCGCGCTTCCGGCGTTCTTGGTGGCGTAGGCGCCGGAGGTCGGCTCGTTGAGCGAGACGGAGTCGCCGCCGATCACGCCCGACAGTTCATAGTTGGCCGCCGAAAGCGTGGCGCTCGTGGTCCCGTCGTAGGTCTTGCCCACCGAGCCGGCCAAGGTCACGGTCAGGGTTTTCGGGTCGATCTTGCCGACGGCGCCGCTGGCGGTGGTGTTTACCGTATAGTTTGCGGCGTCGGCGCCGGCGAGTTCCAAGCCACTCGCCGTCACCCCGATGCCCGTCCCGGCGTTCTTGCTGGCATAGGCGCCGCCCTCGGCGGCCCCGGAGACGAGGTCGCCGGTGACGATGCCTGAGAGCTCCAGGTTGGTCTGCGAGATCGTGGCGTTGGTGGTCCCGTCGTAGGTCTTGTCCACGACTCCGGTGAGCGTGATCGTGACCGGCGCGGGGGTGATCGTCAGTTGGCCGGCGATGTAGATCGAGCGGTAGGCGCCCGAGGCGCCAACCGCCGTCAGGCCCGACGGATCGAGGGCGTAGGTCCCTACGTCGATCCAGCCCGAGGTCGAGTTCGTCGCGCCGACCGGGGCTTCCGCGATCGGGTTGGCATACTGGATGTCCGCGTCCTGCACGCCGAGGATTTGGTAGGTATAGACCGGATACTGTCCGTATACGGACGTGACCGTCCCGCCGACCACCTCCAGCACGTGCGAGACCCCGAGCAGTTCCGGATACTCGCCCGCCGACGGCTGCGACCAGGTCTGGCTAAAATCCCAGCCGGCGTAGGTCGCCGCCTCGAAGGGACTGATTCCGGTCGAGCCCCCCATGCCGACCACGGTCGTGGCCACGCCGCCCGAGTTCACGTAGCCGGTGGTCTGGCCGGTGGTCCCTTCGTCCCAGTAGCTGTTCGAGAGCGCCCCGAACAACTGCCCGGCAAGGCCGCCCACCGAGCCGGCGCCGGTCACCGCGCCGGTCGCATAGACCTGGTTTGCGGTCCCGCCGGAGTCGATCTCGCCGACGAAGCCGCCCACGTTGTCGGCCGGGCCGGTGGAGGCGACCGCGCCCGTCGCATAGGCCTGGCTGACCGATCCGTTCAGGTAGCCGGCGAACCCGCCGGCGAAAGTCGACGGCGCGGAGCTGGCGCCGACCGTGCTCACCGCGCCGCTGGCGAACGAGGTGGCGAGGGTCGAACCGGTGTCGACGTAACCCGCGAAACCGCCGGCATAGTTGCTGAACGCGAAACTCGTCGCGGCTTGGCTGACAGACCCGGTCGCGTAGGAGGCGCTCACTTGCGAATTGCCGACATAGCCGGCGAAGCCGCCCACCGCCGAACCGCCGGCGCCCGAGACAGCGCCTGTCGCATAGTCGTTCGAGAGCGTGGCGCCGTAGATCGAGCCCACCAGTCCGCCACCCTCGGCGATCTCCCCGGCCGCCCCGGACGTCGCGCCCACCGTCACCGCCCCGCTGGCCGACGATCCGGTGATGCTCGAGCCGGTCAGGGTGCTGCCCACCAGGCCGCCAGCGAACGCATCGCCGGCGGTGACGACCGCCGCAGATGACGACGCGGCGATGGCGGCGGCGGAGGCGCCCTGCGGCCCCATCAGGCCGACGAGACCGCCGACCGCCGCGTTGATCTGATTGCCATTGGCGTCGATCAGCGCGTCGCCGCCCGTCACCGCGCCCGACGACGTGGCGTTCTGGATCGCGCCCTGCAGGAAGGCGCCGGCGAGCGCGCCGACTTCCACGCCCTCGCCGCCCGTCACGGTGACGCCCGAGAGGTTGATTTTCTCGATCAGCGCCGACGGTCCGTTCACGACGCCGAACAGGCCAGCGAAGCCGTCGGTCGTCAGGCCCTCGAATGATTGTTCGCTTCCTTGGGCGACCACGATGTGAAGATTCGAGATCGTGAAGCCCTGGCCGTTCAGCGCACCGGTGAAGGGCGCGGACACGGATCCGACGGGTACGAAGCCGTTGGCCGGGTTCCAGACGCCATAGACGCTCGATGTCTCGCCGGCGCCGAAGTCGTTCGCCAGCGTGTAACTCGCGCCGGGGGCGAGCTCCATCAGCTGGAGTTGGTGAGCGTCGGTGATCGAGGTCGAGTACTCCGACAAGAGTATCGGCCGGGTTCCACCCGCCGCGCCGCCGGCGTTGTTCAGAGTGCCGTCCGTGTCGACGATGACCCATCCGGACGCGCCCGGCGTCGAGCCGAAGGTGAATCCGGTGAAGTTCGAGGCGTTGTAGAACTGCGCGGTCGTCAGGCCGACGCCACCGGCGCTCGACGATTGGCCGGTGGTGTCCATGTCCCAGTAGGAGGATGTCACCGACCCGGCAGCGCTTAAGGCGACCAGACCGCCGAGCTGGCCACTGCCCGTGACCTGGCCCGTGGCGTAGACCTGTGAGATTGCGCCGCCGACAGAGCCTGCGAAGCCGCCGGCGACATCGTTTCCGCCTGCGGCGACCGCAACCGGCGTGAGACTGTAGGCCAAGGTCACCGACGCGCCTGACGCAACGGCGCCGGCAAAGCCGCCCGCGTAGGTATCGCTGCTGCTGTCGAGCCCGCCGACGGTGCTGACGCTCCCATCCGAGTACGCCCCGCTGATGGTCCCACTGACGATGGTTCCGACGAAGCCCCCGATCCCGTCCGCCCGGCCGCCAGCGCCGCCCGCGGTCTGGGTCACGGCGCCGGTGGCGTAGGCGCCGCTTATCTGACCGTTCTCGACGTCCCCGACAAATCCCCCGATGACGGAGCCCGAACCGCCCATCACGGCGCCGGTGGCGTATGAGTTGGTGACGCTGACGGCGTCCGGATCGCCGCGGTTCTGCGCGCCGTACCCGTAGGCATAGCCGAGGAGACCGCCCGCCAGCGCCAAGTTGCCGGTCGACGCCGCGCCGACGCTCACGGCGCCGGTCGCATAGGAGTTGCTTATGGCCGCCCCCTTCGCGAGCGCCCCGACCAGGCCGCCGACGATGGCGGCGGTTCCACCTGTGACGTCCGCCGAGGAGTTGGAGTCCGAAACCGTCGCACTCCCCACGACGCCGCCCACCAGGCCGCCTGCGATCGCGGTGTCGCCAGAAACCACATTGCCCGTCGACACCACGCCGGATGAACTCGCATCGGCGACGGTCCCCTCGTTCGCTCCGACCAGCGCGCCGACGAGCATCGACCCCAGCCCATGGACGCTCGCGTTCACCAGTCCGACGTTTTCGACCAGCCCCTGCGCGCCCACGACGCCGAAAAGTCCGGCGACGCCCTGGGTTACCGAGCCCTCCGGGTTGGTCTGAGCGGCCCCTGCCGGGCTGCTGATCGAAAGGTTGCTGATGGTGAACCCGCCGCCGTTGAACGATCCGGTGAACGGCGAGCCGTACGTCGGCGCGATGGAGACAAACCCCGCCGTGCTCCAGATGTCCGAAGGATTGGCGCCGCTTGTCGCGGAGGCGTCGATGCCGCCGACGAGGGTGTAGCTGGCGCTTGGGTCCAGCTCCATGAGCTGAAGCTGGTGGGCGTTGGAGATCGAGGTGGCGTATTCGGACAGCAGCATCGGCCGGGTCCCGCCCGCCGCGCCGCCGGCGTTGTTCAGCGACCCGTCCGTATCGACGATCACCCACCCCGTTGCGCCGGGCGCCGTTCCGAATGTGAGGTAGGCGTAGCTGGACGCGGCGTAGGGGCTGCGACCGGTCTGGCCGCCGACGCCGACGACGTGGGTCGCGCTCCCGGTCGAGCTGCCGAGGGTGTAGGGGGTGGTCGTTCCCGTCGTGCCCTCGTCCCAATAGGCGTCAGAGAGGGTTCCGGCCGTAGTGTTCGCGCCCAGCACGCCAACGAGGCCGCCGGAAATTCCGTTTCCGCTGACCGCGCCCGTGGCGTAGACGCCGGTGGCGCTGGCGGCGCCCTGGATGACGCCGGCAAATCCTCCGACGAGGGAGTTCTGGCTGCCGGTCACGCTGACCGACCCGAGCGCGTACGAGTCGGCGACGGACGCTCCTTCGTCGAGGTCGCCGACGAATCCGCCCGCCAGGGTGTCCCAGGCCGCGGTCGGGCCGCCGACGCTCTTCACCGCGCCGCTCGCATAGGATTGGGTGACCGTGGCGCCGGTCCCGATGACGCCGGCGAAACCGCCGGCGAAATCGAACTGGCCGTTCACGATCCCGGGCTGGGTCTGGGTGACGTTTCCGATCGCGTAGGAGGTTGTCACCTGACCCTCATTGATGAGGCCCAGGAAGCCGCCGATGGCCGCGCCGCCGCCGCCGGTGACGGCGCCCGTCGCATAGTCGGTCGCCAGCGTGACCTGGATCGGGTTGGCGCCGCCGGACTGGTAGCCGTCGACGATGCCGACGAAGCCGCCCGCCGCGGCCAGTTCCGGGCCATAGCTTCCGACGCTGACGGCGCCGCTGGCGTTCGAGCCGGTGATCTTCGCCCCCGTGAACGCCACGCCGACCAGACCGCCGGCGACGGCGTCGCCGCCCGCGACGGTCGCCGACGAGGACGAATTGGCGACGGCGCCGCTCTCGTCGACATACCCGACCAGCCCGCCGGCCTCGGCATTCGCGCCATTGCTCGATGTGGCGAGACTGTTGCCGACCGTCACGGCGCCGGACGTGGACACATTCGAGATCGTCCCCAGGTCAACGCCCGCCAGCGCGCCGACCGCCATCTCGTCGCCGCCGGTCACCCTGGCGGCGTCGATGGCGAGATCGCGGACCACCCCGCCGGTCCCGATGACCCCGAACAGCCCGACGTAGCCGTGCGACGCCCGTTGCGAGAGCGTCTGTGGTTCGGGGATCGTCTGGTCGATCGTGAGGCCCGATATCGAGTTGCCGAGCCCCTCGAAGACACCGGTGAACTGGTTCGCGGCGTCGTGGGCGATCGGCGAGTCGGTAAAGACGAAGCCCTGCAGCGACAGCGGACCGGCGAGGGCGAAGTCACCCGTGAGATCGGCGTTGATCGCGGCGAGCTGCGCCTCGGAGTAGACCAGCGTGAAGGCTTGGCCGTTGACGGTCAGCGCCTGGCCCGGAATGCCGGAAACGGCGCCCTGGACGACCTCGCTCGCGAAGGAAAGGCTGGCGCCCGGAGCGAACGAATAGTTGCCGCCGGTCCCGCCGTCGTCGGTCTTCAGGATCACCTGGCCGCCGCCGGCCACCGTCACGTCGGCGTCGAAGGCGATCGAATGGTAGGCGTCGAGCGTCAGCGACTTGCCGCTCGACCAGCTGATCGGCGCGCCTACGATGATGTCCCCGGCGCCGGGCGATTGGACGCCGGGGCCGCTGGCGGAACTCGCGGTGGTCTGCAGGACCACATTGGTGGTGGCGAGGTTCGCGTCGATCGTGGCCGCCGCGGCGGCGCCCACCGTCAGCGTCACCGGGTCGATCAGCCACTCGCCGGCGTCGACTTTCAGACCATCGAAATTGACACTCTCGCCCGAGGTTTCCACCAGCGCGCCGGAGCCGTCGGCATGATGGGCGGAGATCGGCCCCGCGGCGGTCACGTCGCCGCTTGAGGCGATCAGCCAGACGTCGCCATCTTTCGAACTGACCCCGCTCGCCTCGATTCCGTCGCCTGGGTTCACGGCCAGCGCATAGATGTCGCCGCCATTGGCCTTCAGCTCGGCCTCGGCCGACCGGATGAGGCCGCTGTTCTCCGCCGACGTGCCGGCGCCGCCCACCAGGACGCTGAGCCGGCCATCGTCCGCGTCACGCGCGTGCAGCACCACCGTCTCGCCGCCCGCGAGCCCGACGTCGCCCTGGGTCGCCTGCATCCGACCCGTGTTGGCGACGTTGGGCCCGATCAGCTCCAGACTGCCGCTCGCCGAGACGATATAGCCGAGGTTGGTCACCGGGCCGCCGGCCGCGCCGGTGAAGGACAGATCGCCGCCGGCGAGGAACGCCTGGTTGGACAGCGCCAGGGAGGAGGCGACGAAATCGCCGCCCACATTGACCACGCCGTTCTTGCCGATCACCACGCCGTTCGGGTTGAGGATGTAGACGCCGCCGGTGGCGACGAGCGACCCGTCGATGTCGCTGACCTGGCCGCCCATCACCCGGTTGAGCGTGACCCCGGACCCGTTGTCGAAGGTCACCTTGTCGCCCTGGCCGATCGAGAAGCTGCTCCAGTCGATGATCGCCTTGGGCGAAGTCTGGTCGATGGTGAGGGAGAAGCCGGCCGTCGTTCCGATCGTCGCCTTGCCCGCGACCACCCTGCCGCCGGTGGGCAGCACGAGCGGCGAGGCGGTCGCGGCGCCGGCGAGGGCGGCGCCGAGGATCAGCGCCGGGAGGGCGATCGCGAGGGCCGAGCGAGGGCCGTGGGGCCAGGGGACTGCACGCGTCACTTTCCGGTCTCCTCGGCGAGCTTCCGGTGGATGGACGAATAGATGTCGTTGAGGCCGATCGTCAGGTTGAGCAGCACCGTCGGCGACGGCCGGCGCGTCATTGGCGGCCCATCGAGCGGATTGGCGTAGACAAGATCCACCTCGACCTTGCCCGCCGTCTGAAGGCGCACGCCCCCACCCACTGAGGTCAGCGGATAGGAGCCGGCGCCGTGGTCGTAGAGCCGCCCCGAGTCGACGAAGACGAAGGGCTGCGCCTGGAGGCCCGACCAGATCTTGGTCAGACCGAAGGGCCCCAGCCGTCCCTCGAACGAGGCCGCGACCACGCTGTCGGCGAGCGCCAGCCCCGGCTGGAAGCCGCGGCCGATGGCGAGGTTGCCGAACGCATACTGATCGGGGGCTTCGAGCGGTTCGGCCCCGTACTGCAGGTCGCTGCGGAACGCGACCGAGACCAGCTTGCGCCATACCGCCGATTGCGCCTCGAAGCTGGCCTTGACCACGGTCGCTTGAGGGTCGCCGTCCGGACGCGAGAGGTCGGCGTCGTACTCACGGCTGGCGCCCAGCAGCGTGAGGCCCTGGCGAAACTCGATCGAGCCGTCCCAGCGGCCGAGCGCGCTGGTCTGCTCGCCCGTGAGCGAGGCGGTGAAATCGCGCAACCGGTCGTTGGCGAGCGGAACCTTCGGGGACAGGAGAGTCTGCTGATCGTTCGACTCGAGGCCCACGTCGACCGCGGCGCTGGCGTCGCGCTGCTCGATGATCGGCTGCGAAATCTCGATCCGCCCTGAGGCGATGTTGGTCGCCAGGGTGAGCGGCTGCGCGCCGCCCGTCACCGGGTCGGCCCGCCCCCACAAGCCCGAGACCTCCAGGCGTGTGCCCCACGGGTTGAGCCCGACCGAATAGTCGCCGTGCGCCAGCGTCTGGCGGCTGTCGGGCGCCGAGTCGTAGACCAGCACCGAGAGCCGATCGCCATACGGCAGGCTGTCGTCGTAGTCCGCGCCCACCAGCACGCCCCAGGGGCCGACGTTGTCGGCATAGAGATTGTTGACGTTGACGTAGACGGTAAGCGGCGCGTCGCGCTGAGCTGCGACGACAAGGTCCATGCCGCCGGGCTCGCCGCCTGGCCGAAGCGTGCCCGAGACCGACAGTCCCGGCACGGCCCGCGCCAGCTGGTAGGCGGTCTCGACCTCGTCGATCGGCAGGGGCGCCTTGCCCACGATCGGCTCCAGCATGGCGGTGGCCTGCCGGCGGGCGGTTGGATCGGCGCCCAGAACCGTCAGCTCAGAGATGCGGCCTTCGATCACCTGGTAGCGCACGACGCCGCCCGTTACCTGCTGCACGCGCAGCCGCACGGCCACGAACGGAAAGCCGGCCTTGGCGTAGATGGCTTCCGCGCGCCGACCGATCGCTCTCAGGTCCGAGAGGTTCACCTCTTCGCCGGTGAGGCTGGACCAGGCGGACTTGAGCGCCGCCGAAGAAACCGCCGTGGCGCCATCGAACACCACCCCTGTGAGCACGAACCGGGCCTTTGACTCCTCCGGACTGGTTACTGGCGGCGCGGGCGGCGGCGTCAGCGGCGTTGAAGGGGCTGGCGCTTGAGGCGGCTTGATGCGGGAGATATCGTAGGGCGACAGCGGCTGATCGGCGAACGCCGTTCCAGCAAGGCCGAAAGCGATCCCTACTGTGGCGGCTAGCGTCGTGAGCGGCGTCGCATGATAAACCGACTCTGGGATGTCCTCGCCCCCCGGCTCGCGATCCTGATCAAGAGTTAGCGCCTTATCCTTTTGCACGGGAAATCCCGTTTTGTCGTGCTGGAATGTCGCTTCACGAGGCGCACGCGAAGTTTAAGCGCCGACCGACATTCGTCCGCTTTAGAATCAGGCGCCAGAGCTTGTGTAGAACGTTCCGTCGGATGGGCGTCGCTTGTGGGCCGCTCGGACTTATCAATATTGATAGGGGTGGCGTTGCCCAAGTTGGCGCGCGCTGGGCTGACGCGGCAAGCGGCGACGTCGGCGAAACTGCGCCGGCCAAATAGATCGGACGGGTTCGGCTTGATGCGAACGCCGCAATACGCGCGGCCTCAACCGTCCTTCAGAGAAGCAACTCTAACGGCGAAGGGTGTCTCCAACGCAGGCCGGGTGTTGCTGTGCGGCGCAGCATTGGTCGCTCGGCGCGTCACGCGCGGCTGCGTCGCCAGCTGGCGGGACTGACCCCGACACAACGCCTGAAAATGCGGGTGAGGTGACTTTGATCGGCGAAGCCGCAGGCCAAGGCGATCTCGGCGATATTCATCGACTTCTGCAGCAGCATGGCCTTGGCCCTGTCTACGCGATGGTGCTGGCGCCACTGACGCGGCGTAAGGCCCGTCGTCGCCTTGAACGCTCTGCTGAAATGGCTGCGTGACAGGCCGCACTGCCGGGCGACCTCTAGCAAGGACAGCTCTCGGCCCGGCTCTTCGGCCAAGATTTCCTTCATGGGGCCGGCCTCGGCAGGACGACGAAGCCGTATTTCCGGAACACCGCCGCGCCCTGCGGTCCCTGCAGAAACGCGAGGAAGGACGCGGCTTCGGGATTGGCGGCGTTGGCCGACACCGCGCCGGGATAGATGATCGGCGGGTGGCTGGAGTCAGGGAACAGGCCGACGATCCGCACCTTGGGCTCCACCTTGGCGTCGGTGTCGTAGACGATCCCCAGCGGCGCCTCGCCTTGAGCGACGAACAGCAGCGCGCCGCGGACGTTGTCGGCCGGGGCGAGCTTCGACTGCACGGCGGTCCAGACCCCGAGGGCGGTCAGCGAGGCCCTGGCGTATATGCCCGCCGGCACGTCGGGTCCGGCCACCGCAAGCCGGCCGTCGCCGAGGGCCTCCGCCAGCGGCATGCCCTTGCCGATGCGAATACGGATCTTCGAAGCCGCAGGTGCGA
>Ga0302324_100016579_pt1 | contig 14669 bp, 18 predicted proteins | sample Palsa_T0_1_FD_201949 | JGI IMG/M metagenome (GOLD analysis project Ga0302324, IMG submission 201949) | Peat permafrost microbial communities from Stordalen Mire near Abisko, Sweden - Palsa_T0_1 | ecosystem: Environmental > Terrestrial > Soil > Palsa > Peat permafrost | place: Sweden: Abisko...
GAGTAACCTATGATTTCACTATAGCATGAAAACTGCTCAAATTGCAAAACTATCACACAAGTTATCCCAGGAACCTGAAAGAATAACCCGAAAGAAATCAGTTAATGCGGCGCACATCGAAACGAAAAAAACGCAATCATCGCGAGCAGTCCGCCGCTAATATCCGTCGGAGGTCCAGAAGATCGGCGCACTGCCGTGTTCCCGAGTGTCCAAGAACGCCGGACGGGGATCACGGCCTCTGCCTCGACCATAGAGACCAGATCGCCAACGGGTTCCAGCGATTCTATTTGGCTGCGCAGAGTCTTGTCGAGGATCTTTCATTCGCGAACATTAGGCTTCTTCCTGTAGCCTCGGTCGACGACCCCTTTATCCGCCATTGCGATCGATTCCTGGAGGAAGCGATACCTCATTGGCTTGATGATCAAGATGCTTTGTTGAAGAACATCGAAATCCGGGACCGATGCGTCCCAACCGAGGCAAGACCTCGTCGGAAGCAAAGACGCGAACCCATTCGATAATGTGCGGCCCCGCGGATCCACTTCCCATTGCTTTGACACCGCTGCGAAATACTACACCGGAAACCTGACGGCTTATGCATGATAAAGGACGCTATCGTCCGGTATCTTCCTTTAAGGAATCGCGTGAGCCAGCCCAACGCCACGCGCCCCAGATGACAACGTTCTGGTCCGTGAGTGTCCGGCACACTAGAGCCGCTTGAGATCCGGATGCCGTACAATATGATCGGCTTGCGCCCGTTTTGTGTCCCAACCGAAAGTTTTCATTTCGCATACTACTCAGGATCCCCGCGACTATGCTCGCGCGCACGAAATCGCCGCGGAGTTGCAGGAACTCAGTGTAGAAGTGTGGATCGCTCCGGAGAGTATTCCTCCCGGTACTGAATGGGAGGAGCAGATTGTTCGCGGCTTGTTGGACCAATGCAAATACTTCCTCGTGCTGCTGACACCCGCCTCAACGCGGAAAAAGCTTAAATCCCCTGCCGTGATCCGCTCCGCTTTCGCGCTGGGCGAATCGCCGGGCCGACCGCACTCGGAATGGCGGCCTCGCCCGCGCCGTTGACGAGTACGGCGCGAGCACTACAATTTCTGGAGCGCGAAAGACTTCGCGACCTGAACGCCGCCCTTGGTCAACGCGCCCCAGCGCCGCGTGAAGAGCAGGAACAGCGTAGCCAGTTCGTTCCGGCCAGCGCTTACCAGCCGCAACCTGTTCAAGTTGTCGTGAACAACTACCAAGGTTATGCGCAGCCGATGCCCCAACAAGCTTACGCCCCACCGCAACAAGCTTACGCCCCGCCCGTCTATCCACAATACCCGCAATATGCGCAACCGACGCAAGGGCTCCAGATGGAACATTACCAACAATCGGTTCCGCCGCCCGGAAGCTACCATCCTTATGAAGCAGGACGCGCTTATCAGGTGTTCGGAATTACGCCGTCAAGACCTGTTAACGGTCACTTGGTTTACGAGAAAGCGACCAAGAATCACCCCGGTTATTACCACGGGAGTGCCGACCGAAGCGCGGCCCCGGTATCCAGAGGCGGCGGCGGACATCGGTAGAGAAAGCCCGCGCGCTCTTGACGCCTAGCACCGTCTCAACGCCAGAGCGCGTTGGCGGCCGTAATTATTTGCGTCGTATTTGGCGTTCGGTGCAAGGAAGTTTGCGAAGAATGAGGGCCGCCAACCTACGGTATTGCTCTTTCAGCGGTAGCGATGGCGCTTTCCAACAGCCAAGATCCGCCCCTAAGGTAGCCGATTAAATCAACGGTCGTGGATCTGCGCGTTAGCATCAGGCACGTAACCTCAGCCGCGTCCACTCGTGTGCTATGCCAGCAGCCGGGTCGCATACAGATTCCCTGGCCCACGGGAATCCGGAACGCGCTCATGCTGCTTTCGTCCAGTGATCCATCTTGACGGCTGCCAGCGACGACATGGATAATGTCTCCGCTTAGAGGGACGATTGCTTGTTGGGTCAACCGGTGAGCCTCCAGACTGGTCACCTCACGTTGCCGGTTTCGATAGGCCACCCACAACACTTCAGTTTCTCCTCCGACGCCGGGATCGAAGACGTGTTCCTCCCAGAAGTCGATCTCAACTTCGCTGAAGGCCGGAATGCTGGCGGCCATCCGGATCGGTTTGCCTAGCAGCCAACCATAGGGACGAAAGGTTTCGACCGTCAATGGCTGAAAGTCAATCAGGTTCGGTTCCGGAGAATTGAGTTTCATAGGCGTGGCACCATCGCTTGATCGTAACCGAAGAGGTAGGTCGCACATCGAAAAAGCCCAATCGATATCCTGTCCGGAAACGCGAAGTTGGTTTGAAATTCGTCAGTCGTGTCGCTCAACTATGCTGCGCCGTTCGGGGCCTCCGGAGGTAACTCCTTCTCCCCCGCGCGTATGCATCGCTGTCATTGCGGGTCGGGCTGGGCCGCGCCGGGGAGACGAAGGCAAGGCCGCTGTTGCCAGTAAGAGTAATCTTTGGTTATTGACCGTTCTTCACCACTGCCGGTGTCTCATTTGGTTGGGGCAGGTTTACCACAGTCGGTGAATCGGGCTTCGCTTGTCCTGCATCCGGCGCGGCATCCGCGATGACAGGTTCCTCGCTGTCGTCGCCTTCACAATTGTCCTGGCAACCAGCTACTTCCTCTTCTGGTACGGCTGCTTTAGCGGCGTTCGCTGGCACGGGCGCAACCTCATTCACGGTGGGTAGGATTGCCAATGTTGGCTTGTTCGCGGGATTGGTCTGTGGGTCAGCGAACCCGGCAGCCGCGCCCTGGTAGGTCCGGACGGCTCTGGCTTCTACCTTATGCCAATCTACGCCATCACACAGCTTGAAAAGGAAGAAAGCCGTAATCGAAAGGTACATGATATTTCTGATCACCCTCTAATCTACCCGGCTGGCGTTGGAAATGTTGATTCAAACCGAAGAAAAGTGCGATTTATTTTTGAAAGGCCGGATTATGCACACCGTAGTTTACCGGCGGCGATTGGGATGACTTAATAAATTCGAAGCTAGCGAAGGCCAGCTTCGCGGCTTCTCTTCAGTGAGTGGCTACCGCAAGTAGCCTCCTGGCTCAAGGGTAGGCCAACAGTGGCCGACTGAGGAATAAATTCCCTGAGCGAAACCGCTCTATTCCTCTGCCTCCCGACCTACCAATGGCCTACATCGCGGCGTAATAGTCACGACTGTCGAAGCCCATCGCGCAATATTGCCGCGTCGAAATGCTCGCTTGAATTGAGCATTTCGAAGATAAATGAATTTTAATCGCACACGAATCAACATTTTGGAAAGCACTGGGTAGGTTGTGAGTAGAGGGGAGAGTGAGAACTCTACCGCCATTGCAAAAACACCATCATCATGCATGAACTAAGTCATACCTATATAACCAGAACCGATGCAATTCGCCGCGCTGTCGATTCCCACAAAGATTGGATTGAGGGTCGCCTTGGCGTCAATTTGTCGGACGCCGTTATTCTTTCGACCGATCTTTCATTCTGCGATGCGGCCCTTCCCAAGCTGATTGGCTTTTCAGATCGCTGCGCCCCAGTTTCGACGGCGATCCGTCGTTTAAAAGAACGGATACAGTCAGTGGAGGCTCCTCCCGCCTACGTTCCGCTCATCGGACTAGAAAGGGAAAGAGCCATCGACTCTTGGCGCGACCAACTCGCGACACGAAATAAAGAGTTCGCTGCGTATTCACTGACATGGGTCGATGGGCCCATCGTCATGCAATTACGCGATCTAGCCAATCCCGTCATCGCCCTGTCTGTTAAGTATCACGAAGGTCCACACAGCTCCTCTGAGAGCGCCCAGGACGTAGTTGTTATCCCCCGCTCAGCGGTGGAGAGCTTCGTTTCGCTGCTAAAGGCTCTTACCGTTACGGATGGAAAGCCAAGGCTGAAGGTGGGACGTGACGAAGCCAAAGTAAGGAAGTGCAACTGGGACCAGCTTGTTCTTGATCCCACGGTGGTAGCGCTACTGAAGGACGATTTCGAGTCGTTCTTCGAACGTGAGGCGTGGTTCCGCAAAATGCGTCTCCCCTTCCGTCGCGGCTATCTCTTGCATGGACCTCCCGGCAACGGGAAGAGTACGGCGATCCGCGCAATGATGACCAGCCGAGGGCTCACGGCCTTCACAATCCGCTTCTTTGACGAGCACACAGACGACGCATGCTTGGATGCCCTGTTTGCACGAGCAGCGAAAGAGGCACCAGCCATCGTTCTATTGGAGGATATCGACCGAAGCTTCCCACGAACTGGGCCAAGCAAGACCAAGATAAGCCTGCAACAGTTGCTCAACAATCTTGATGGCGTGGCCAGCGGCGAGGGAATTATAACCGTCGCAAGCGCCAATGAACCCTTGGCGCTTGATCCTGCCATTCTCCGCAGGCCCGGTCGCTTTGATCGGGTCGTTGCATTTGCCGATCCAACGCCGGAGCTTCGCCGTCAGTACTTCGTCCGAATGCATCCCGCCTTTGCGTGCGTGAATCTTGGTGAAGCCGTCGAACAATCTGCTGGTTTCTCTTTCGCCCAGCTCCGGGAGGCATTCATCATGGCCGCCCAAACTGATTTCAGCGAGGACGGAGTGATTGACCTTGATGATTTGCTTAACAGCATCCAGTCCTTGCGCAGCAGCCTTCTCTTTGGATCTTTGAAAACGTCCGCAGGCTTTGCCCTCCCAGGCGCTGCCAAGCGAGGCAATCATGATTGAGACCGGCAGCGGTGAGAACGACACATCCGGCTTGGGGTTACCACCGAACAGTTATATGAATATTGACGAAAACAACCGACACAAAGAGCTTATACCGATGCCTGCCATAACCGACCGATGCCCGTGGTGCCAAAGTTCCATTTCTCATTCACGATTCGCGGAAATCGAAACAAAGATCCGCGAACAAGAGCAAGCCAAAGTAGCCGAAGCCGGGAAACAACTGCGGGCGGCGCTGGAGGCGCAACATGCAGCCGTTCTCGCACAACAAAGGCAGCTAGCGCAACAGCAGCTTGAATCCGCGCTTACGATCAAGCTGAACGAATTGGATGTTCAGCGCCAGAAAGAACTCGCCGATCAGCGCATGGCGATTCAGAAAGACCGCGACGATTCCGCTCTCAGGGCTCAGGCTGATTTCAATCGCGAGCGAGAGAATTTGCAGTCAAAGATGAAGGAAATGGAGCGGGCGCTCCTCAAGAAGACCTCCCAGGATTTAGGTGAAGTCGCCGAAATCGATCTGTTCGAAGCGCTCCGCCAAGCCTTTCCAGAGGACCGCATCAGCCGCGTGCGAAAGGGGCAAAACGGCGCTGACATTCACCACGAGGTGATGCACAAGGGACAGCCGTGCGGAAAGATCGTCATCGATTGTAAGAACACTAAGACATGGCAAAATGCCTTCATCACAAAGCTGCGTCAGGACCAAATGGAAGCCGGTGCCGACCACGCAATTCTGTCTACAAATGTTTTTCCGCGCGGCCAAAAGGAACTGTGTATAGAAGATGCCGTTATCGTTGTTAGCCCGATACGTGTGACGCACATTGTCGCCCTTTTGCGCCGGACCATGATCACCATCCATGTTCGGGGTCTCAGTCTAAACGAACAGGCGTCCAAGATGACCAAGCTCTACGCACTCATCACCTCCGCGACGTATACGCAGCAGTTTCAGGAGCTTGGGAAACTTTCAACCGACATTCAGACCCTTGGTGCCAGCGAGAGAAAGGCCCACGATACGACTTGGAAGAAACGGGGAAGCATCCTGGCGCGGATCATGAACGCGCTACAGGAGATCGACAGTGAGGTGGCGGGTGTTATTGAGGGCGACGAACGGACAGAGTTGCCGGTTGCATCGTAGAGCCGTTGTCGCCCGCAAGGAAGCTAAATGCCAAAACGAAATCACGAACAACTGTTCGACATTGCGAAACGCATGCCCACCGACTTTGAACCGTGGGGCCAGCGAAGCCGGGATAGGCCAAATCAGCCCGACTGTTCCTGCGACTGCCGATTCTTCAGTCGGCTGGATGGCGGTGCCGGGTTGGATTGGGGTGTGTGCGCAAATTCCCGAAGCGTTCGCGCCGGTTTGCTTACCTATCAGAACTTCGGCTGCCTGGAGTTTGAGCAAGCGAATTCAGAGGATGACGATCTGCCGGAGGCGCAGTGAAGCCGCTGTGGTGTTGGCGCTGCAAACGGGAAGTGCCGATGCTGGGTGAAGAAGAATTCTGGCGCTTGTTCATGTTGTTCAATACGGGCGTTGGTAGGGCAAGAGAACGCTTATATGGCCCTCTGAGCCGCGAATATGAGCGCATCACCGGCATCCCGATGCAATGCGACCGCGAATACCTTCATCATCGGCTCGCGCTTTACGGGCCGCCTTGCAAAGCCTGCGGGAAACCATTGAGATCCCGAAGGGCGAAGCGGTGCGGCGCGTGCATGGATTGGGTGACAGGTAACAACCCAACCGGCCCGAGTGAGGTGCCAAGAGATACCGAAGGGGAAAAGAACTAATTGCCAGACAAGCGGATTGAGAGAAAGAGAACGAATGTCACCGGATAAAGATAAAGCGATCTTCGAGAAGTGGCCACAATGGTTTCGCGATAAGGACGATCACCGCCTATCAGGCATGGGCATTGGCTTTCGCTGTGACGACGGCTGGTACGACCTCATTTATCGCTTGTGTGAGCGCCTTGAGCCGCTTGTTGCCGGTTTAGCCGATAGGGCGTCAGACTTCCAGATAGTACAAGTCAAAGAGAAATTCGGGGGACTGCGCTTCTATGTGGATGGCTCAAACGCTGAAATCGAAGAGGCGATTGATTCGGCCAGTGAACTCAGCATAGTGACGTGCGAAGTGTGCGGCAATCCTGGCAGCCTTGAGGAGGACGCTACTCGATGGTGGAAAACTTTGTGCGCGACTTGTCGAACAACAGATCAGCAGCGTTGGTAACCCGGAAGGGCATAAGGGATGGCCAAGGTGGTGATTAGCGGCAGAGCGCTGAACCAAGGAACTCTAATGTTAGGAGAAAGCAAATGGATGAACGTGAGAAGCTCTTGAGGAAAATCTTTGGGGAAGAGGACGGTTACAAGATTGAGCCGCCAGAGCCACCGATAAACACGCAACCGCTATTTCCGTTGCGCCAAATTTGGCCGGACGTTGTTGACGGTCTCAAGAACCTGCTCACTGAAGCCGGTGAGATTGAACTCGCAGCCGCCGTACAAGGCTTGGAAGTTTATGATCGTTGCCGGTGCGGCGCTGACTACTGCGCGACCGTCTACACGAGACCCCGGCCAAGCGGCAGGTTCGGGCCCAGTCACCGCAACATTGTCTTCTGGAATGCGGACACGACAGACCTTGATACACAACTGCGGGTCGGCGACACATCAACCGCGCCAACCACAGAGTACACAACGATTCTTGACGTAGTTGATGATGAGATCCGGTGTATCGAAATATTAGACGATCATGAGAGCCGCCGCCGGTTAGTAGCGGCGTTACCGGATCCGGAAACGATTCAGTAGCAGTCCAGCGAACTTCTTAACGAGATGAAAAGAGAAACACCAGAGAACGCTGATGACCGGGCACAACGCCTCCGGGAATACCTTGATGAGGTCCACCGCCGCAATGAGGAGTCTAGGGCACAGCGGGAACGGCTGGTCGGATCGCCGGAGGTTGGCATTTTCTGGGTCGTGAACGGCAAGCTAATTCTTCTGGGTGCGTGGCTTGAAGAGGCCAAGACAACGGGTCGCTTCGCTCACTATCCGATTATTCATGAAAAAGCATGGAGTCTTTGCCAGCGCGTAGGCGCTGTTCCGCGCGACATGCAGTGTGACGATCCTCCGCGTGGCCGCGTTGACTACGATAAGGTGACTCAGAAGTTTCACCTATATGCCGATCCTTGCATTATCGGGAACACAGATCTGTTGGAGAAGATCCGTCAGGCTCTAAATCTACCGCCGGAGATTCTGATCCAGTCCGATAACTTCTACCAATGCGTAAAATGCCTGGGCCTTTCAGCCGGTGATTTCGCGCGACGCCGCAAGCGCGACTTTGCCTTTAACCGGGAAGAGTACATGTATCAAGTCGGGTCATTGATCTGTAGGGCGCTTTTCTATTACTTCCACGCGCGAATCGATGATGCCGAGAATACTGATCCTTTGCGGGACAATGAGGTCCGACGGCTCATCGATTTGCAGCTTCCGAATTGGATCGCAATCGCTCCAACAAACGGTCGGTTCAGCAGGGATAAGGCCATCGAAGAGGAGATTGGCCAAGTCGCAAGGAAAACCACTCGGACTTGGACAACTGTCGTCAACGGCGCGGCAAAACGGCGGGAAACAGATCCTTCAACATTGCGGCTGCCGGATCGGCAAGAATTGGAGACGGCTTTCTTTTCGTGGGTGCGCGCGAACTGTGCCGTCGCCCTGCAAGGCCCAAAAGGAAGAAGGATACCCGCTTCCCCTGAACATGCATTCACCGTTTGGGATTATGTCTGTGCCGCACTCGCCTATAACTTCCAAAATGAGATTGCCGCCATCAATGGCTATTTGACCTATGTGATTTGGTTTCAGGATCGGGTGGATACTTATCTGGAAGGAAGGCTATGTGATTGGATTGACATAAGGCGACGTCGAAGCAAGCGCGATCCTTTGGCGGCAATTCGCGCAGGTGTGGACCTGGTGCCGGTAGATCGCATCGGGGACTTCGCCGTGAATGAGATTGCGCGTCAGATCGGCAAGCCCGCGAATGATCTTCTCCTGCCGAACCGGCAAGCTATTGAGGTGGCCTTTTTCAAGACGGTTGATGACGTGTGCGCCGCCGCTCTACGGGGCGAACGCCATGAGGAGGGGGGAGAAGCTTGATTATCAACAGCGATGAGTCGGGCCCGCTGTCGAATTGGGGATTTGCAATGGGGTACTGGATAGCTGACGGCGATCCCGAACCTGAAGTTCCATTTCCGAAGGATTGGGAGGTGTGCGGTGTGCCCGATTTCGACCCGCTCGCGTTTCGCCCGGAATACAAACGTCACGTCCCGCAGTTGAGCCATAATAAGGCATGTGGTCTCTGCATTCGCTTGCGCTATCAATGGTGTTCTCCCGATACATTAAAACCGGCGATGGCATCCCCGCGAAGTGGTTAAGACCGCAGCCGACGCTCAATACCAATACGATGATGAATCTTGCAGTCGTACCAATCGTTGTTTTAGCGGTACTCTGCTTTCTCTTTCGTTAAGGCTCAGGCTCCACGCCTATCTGTTGACCGATCTTTGTGTCGAACGGTCGGATCATGCCCTCCAGTAAGCGACCGGACGAGCCGTGGGATTCGTTTCTGAAGGACCTGGACGCGACAACCTGAGATCATGCGTGAGCCACCGTCACTGCCCCGGTTTCAATGTCGCGGGCTCGGTGGCCGGGACGCGAGTCTCCCTCCCGCTCACGAACACCTTCATGGAGTTCTCTGTTTCGCCCGACTCGTCGGTGTATTCGTAGCAGTCCGCTGAAACAACCTTCATGATGTACCGAGTGTGATACATCTTCCCGCCAAAAATGCTCTCCCCAAGCCACGTCCATACGTCGCCGCTTACCGTACCAGTCTTGTTTTCTACTCCTCCTGAACTGTCAACTGCGTGGTATCGGTATGTCTTGGAGGTCGGATCGTAGTAGACGAAGGAAGCCTCCGAGTATTTACTTCCGGGTCTATAGAGTGCTGCCTCGCAAATCACAGCGAAGCCGCCTGCCGTCCATCGGCAATCGTCAGTGCCACTGAATTTCGTCGCTGGCGAGTGCGGCCCCATTGCCCCGGCTTTCACTTCGTCTTCGACCGTGAACTTGCCGACCATTACTGCCAGCTTCTTCACTTCCGGGCCAGGAGTTGTTTGAGACTGAGCGTGAACCACGATCACACTCGAAGCGCATGCCAGCACAAATGAGAACAACGTTGTGAGATAACGCATTGGACTCTCCTTTCAGGGATGCCATGCATGCTAGCACAAACGTTGGACCGAAGGTCTCACCCTGGCTGACAAGAACGTGATCGGCCTAGCAATTCTGCGGACTTGAATCTAAGCGCTTGATGTCGGGAATCTGTAGAGCGCCGAGTACCCGTCGCGGCAGGCTTTTGTGCCAGGGCACAGGCCACGGCAATCCCACGCTGGCCGACGGCATCCTTGATTCACCTTCATCCGGGACACTATTCAGGTTCATCCCGGAATGACGTTCGGCATCATCCCGGAAGTACGTTCACGTTCCAGCCCACGGATTACGCTCTTGTCCAACTCGCGCGGGCCGCCGCCGTTGCTCAGCCGTGTCCGGCACCGGGCAACCACGAGCGGCTGCGATCATCTAAAACGCTACGTCCGGAGTTGCACCCTCCAGCGTGAGAACCGCCGCCGCAATGGTTGACGCCTGAGGCAGATCAAGTTCCACAGACGCCTTTCGCGGCCACCGTCTTGTGCGCTTTGCCGCGCTTCACGGTCAAGATTGCATCGTAGTGGGTGATCTTGCACGACTCGTTCCCGGATGGGCAGCCGCCCGTTACAACGTAATCGACTTCGACTTCGATCCCGCCCCCGGCGTACCAGTATGTAGAATGCTCGCCAAGCTGCCCGCGCAGTTTGACATCCTGGCCCTTCGATTTCACAAGCGCAACGTGTGTATCCGCTCCATCGACATTTACGAGCGCGTGACCTTCAAAGTCGCTCACGAAGACGTAATTGCCCTCTTTGTTCGTGAACCCGCGCGGGAGCTGGAGCGAACAGCCGCCGTTTGAGCGGTCGATTTCCTCCGCTACTGTTCCAATGGTCAGTCGGCGGTTTTGCGTCGTCGGCAGTCGAAGTGCCTTCAAATAAAACTAGTGCGAGCGCTATGCAGATATATCTCAAAGGCCCTCTCAGATTTTCAGGATAATGGACAACAGCCGTATGGGTGTCGGTTGATCAACCATGAAACTCTTACTCGGTAAGCGCCGCTGCTGCCTTTGAGGCGTGCTGCCAAAGACTTCGGAGGTCTCGACGCGAAATCACAGTTTAATCGGGGGTGAGTTCTGGCCAGGGCTGTGTGTGTGCTTATAATCGGCTATGCAAGACCGGACAGATCCGAAGACGCCGTTCCAATGGCTTCGATATGTCGTCGTGGCGGCGATTGCCCTCGGCCTGGTATACGTGATGTTACGTGTGTATGTTTGGTAGAACTATCGTGGTGCCGCCGTTCCACTTTTCTTTGATGGAGGCGCGAAAGGTTACCATTTCTCGGCGGACGTGATCACGGAAATCAAGATTCGACTTGTAGTCGCCAACATGGGCCGTGATAGAGACAGGTGAGCTTTTCGCAACTTAGATAACATCACCTATATAAGAGGTCAGGGTTTGTGAGCGTACAAGAGCCAGGTAACTCCAAGTAGAGGGGCCATAATCTTGAATGTGGAGCGGGGGTACTATTCGAGTGGCCGTTTGAAAACATACCTGAACGCTTCCACGGGAACGACTTCTTCTTCCACCTCTTCTTCATCGGGAATCAGTGCAGTAGCTTGGGGCTGGATAAGATGCGGTGGATAATAATCTGTGACCCGAGCCAGGGCCACAAGCTCCCAACCTTCTTGCCCGGACTCGTTCAGGATGACGACGAGTTCAGCGGGGTCCAGGTGGCTGGCAAAGACTCGGTATTCCCACTTCTGCATAACCCTAGTATGACTGATTTTCCCAACCTAATAAATCGACCAGCGAACTCTGATGGCAATTCGCCGCCACACTCCGCAGCGAAACTCCGCAGCGAAACTATTTGGGGAGGCGGGCACCGAAGAAACGCGGAATGATCTCCGCAATTTATCATTTCGAATATGCCCGAGCCCGTTCCGTTACTGACCAGCGCTCAATAGCCATACGGCGGTGCGGCGCAACCGCGATAATAATGCCAGTAGCCACCTTGGTCGTAGAAGCCTGCCGGATTGCAGACCGGCGCGACATATCCGTAGCTGGGACCGGCATAGAAACCTAGACTGAAGCCGCCGCCATAGTAGCGTGGGCCGTAATAACCCCGTCCGCCATAGTAACCGCGTCCGCCATAATACCTTCCGCCGCGATAGAAGCCCCCGCCGGAGCCACGCCCTCCGTAGTAACCGTGCTCCACATGCGATCCTCCACCACCGTAAGAATGGCCGCCGCTGAAACCACCGCCATGTCCGCGTCCAAAACCGTGTCCGCCGAAATGCTCGGCGGCAAGAGCCGTCGTAGAACTGAAGGCGGTCATCGCAATAGCCAACGCCACCGGCGCGAACAACGTCTTGACCCTTTTCAAAAATGTGTTTTTCATAATTACTCCCTCTCCGCCGTTTATGAGGGCATGCCGGTGGCCTTTTTCAACCTGCTGAAACGAATGAACCGCTTGGGGTGAGCGGGAACTGAAAACCACCGGATAGGTGGGATATGACCACCGGACATGCGGCGGAATTAAAATCCCGACATGAAACCTTCATGAAGGGACAAAAATCGCACCAACGACTGTCGCAAGTCGCTCCCTTGATAACTGTCACTTGACAAACGCTTGCAGAAGAGGCCCAATAAAGGAACTTAGGACCGTTACGAGTGAGGCGGCCACGTTCCATGTCCCGATAGGTTCTAGTTCATGGAGTGCATTGAACTTCATCTCGGCGGTCGTCTTATCTGCTTCCGCTGCGGCTGCGATTGCGGCGATGACTCCTAGCTTGTGCATCTGGCAAGAGTGCCATGTCAAGGCGAGAGGGATCGCGGTCAAGCCCAGCGTCGTCAACCAAAGCAAATGGGCGACAATCGCTTCAACCCAAAATCGCGCATCGCCATATCTGATTATTTGGTTCCAGAAGAGCGCCGTGTACATAACGAACCCAACAGAAATCGCCGCGAACGTCGCCTGCCAGCGCGTCAAGGCTTTTGATAGCACTTCAAGCGATTGAGAATAGTAAATCACATCCGGTATCGTAGTGGCCCGTGACTTTAGTAACGTGCTTCTGTAGTGAACCGAAAACTCAGACCAGTGTTCCCAGATAACTGCAAGTAAGGAAGAGAACACGGCGAAATGAAATAGTTGCACGGCGAAACAAGTGCCAGACAAGTCAGGGTTCGAGTAGGCGTAGACCTTGCGCGCTTCGCCTAGCTGGGTCAAGAGTGTTGTGCGAACCACTAGAGGGGAGTACTGTAACAAGCAGATTCCAACTGTCAGGGCGAGCGTGGCCCTAGTTCTTTGGGTTCGATTTGGGGATCTTGGCATCGGCGGTCGAAGAACGAAGATGGTGGTTCCCAATCCAAAAAACATAATGGGCCAGAAATACATAAGGATATGCAAGTAGAGAGGTTGGATGGTGACGGGAGCGGAAGCCATCAATTCCTTTTGGTATTCCTGCCTGAGCGTTGCCAGATCGGTTACTGGTAATGCCGCGTCTATCACGTTCTTAGTGGTATTAGCATCTGGCTTCGTCGTGACGCGGGCGTCCAAGTCTTCGATCATCGCCTTCAGATGCGCCTGCCGCTTATGGAAGGCATCTAGTGCCGAAGCCACATCCCGATGATTATTTCTCACCCTTTGTTCCATCGGCGCGTAAAACAGCACATCTGAGTGCCAGGCGGCAAGGACAGGAACTACCAAGCCCAGCACGATAGATGCTACGCCGATCATTGCTAGCTTGGTAATCACGGCCAGTGGGGGCCAAAGAAACGTGGCATCGTCTCTCGATTCGCGCATAGATCGAATTATTGTACTTGATCTCGTGGTTGGGCTGTTAGTGCTCACCTCAAAGCTTTTGTTTTGTATGATAGCTGCGACGCAGTCGTAGAAGAAAAGCTTGGTCTTTCAATGAGCCCGACATTACGATTGGATCTGTAGCTGCCTCTTTAAGGCGACGGACTTGCGACCGCCAAGCCAAGCAAAATGGCGATCTTTACCCGGCGCTTCACACCACTTTCAAATGGAAACCTTGGAAAGAGACCGACCCAAAGGGCGTACGGATGCGATTGATTCCATCTCCGCCTGCCCAGATGCCAGCGCCACGGCATCATCCGGTTGATCACCTTCTGCCGCAAAGCAGCTTGCAGCGAATGAAGCGCTTGCTCGAACATAAGGACGGCGCGGAGGCGAAGGCTCCACGGGCCGGAGCGTAAGTGGCGGGCGTTGATGGTCCCTTTGCGAAGCGGGCATTGGCTTACGGTAACGTTCTACAGTTTCCATACGCTTTTGCGTTGGCGGCAAGGGTGACCTTAGTGATTTGTTTGGGAAGCTTCTGTCGTTATCGGCGCACGGTGTAGCACAGCCCTTTTGCCGTTGCCCCTCTTAATTGATCTTGGTTATTTATCACGGCCCCTCTTGCGTGTTGTCGTAACTTTGACATATAAAGTATTTATGAAAACAAAGCGCTCCGCTATCGCTGCCGGTACAGAACTGCTCCTAATCTTCCCAGCCGTCCTGTTTATGGCCGCACTTTTTGTGCGCAACGTACAACCGCTTCAATATGAACCGGCGCACACCGCACAACAAATCGTTAATTGGTATGCGGCGAGACTGCACATCGGTCTTTGGGGACTGCTCATAGGGATGCCGTTGATAGTGTTGGTCACCGGCGGTGGCATTGTCTTTCACAAATGGCGGAGTGATCCCGAACTGCGGGAGGCCGCCCGTCAGACTCTAGTGGTTCTGGCCGCCCATTTTGAAACGCTA
>Ga0302324_100016580_pt1 | contig 14668 bp, 16 predicted proteins | sample Palsa_T0_1_FD_201949 | JGI IMG/M metagenome (GOLD analysis project Ga0302324, IMG submission 201949) | Peat permafrost microbial communities from Stordalen Mire near Abisko, Sweden - Palsa_T0_1 | ecosystem: Environmental > Terrestrial > Soil > Palsa > Peat permafrost | place: Sweden: Abisko...
CAGGATGGCGCGAGCCCGGATGCGCTCTCCACCGTCCAGTTGCACACAATAGCTCGTATCTTCGCTCAGGACGGCTTCAATACTGCGGGTTACGGCAATCTCCGAGCCGAAGTGGCGCGCCTGCTTGAGTGCACGCTCGGTGAGGTCGTCGCCGGAGATGCCGGAAGGAAATCCCAGGTAGTTCTCAATGCGAGACGAGGTCCCAGCCTGTCCGCCGGCCGCAGAACGCTCGACGATCAAAACCCTCAAACCTTCGGACGCTCCGTAGACGCCAGCCGCCATTCCGGCCGGCCCCGCACCGGCAATCACCACGTCGTAGCGGTCGTACTTTGGAGTGGTCTGGAGACCTAACGCTTCTGCCACCGCACGGACCGCCGGCGACGGTAGGCAGTTCGCACCGTCCACCATCACAGCGACTCCTTCGTGGCCCAAAGGAATGCAGGCAGCGGCGCGTTGTGGATCGAGTTCGCTATCCACCCAGTCGTACTGCACCCGGTTCGCGGAAAGGAAACTGCGGATACTGCGGCAATCCCCGTCATAGGGCGACCCAACCAGAAGAACGCGCGAGGAGGGAGTGTCGTTTACATACTGCTTGGCCATCGAAAGCCGATCCATCATGGTCTGAAAGATGATCCTGCCGGAGGAGGCGAAATCTCGAATCAATTCCTGCAGCTGCTGGCGATCGAAACGGGCTAGGCGGCAATGAGAGAGTGCCTGCAGGGAGACGATATTCGCGGTGCCCAGGAGTATGGGAATCTCTCCGAAGAAGGCACCGGGCTTGACCTGGTCAAGCTCCCGGCGTTGTCCCACAATGTCCTTCACGGTTTGAAGCATCCCCTCCAAAAGGACAAAGAAACGAGGATCCTCGCCTTCGCGTATCACCCAATCTCCGGCTTCGGCCCGGATATCGGCGGCTTTCTGCGCGAATCTTTGGCGCTCCGATTCGTCGAGGCCGTCGAACACAGGTATTTGCGCCAGCTCTGCCGCAGTGATCACGTAGTTGTTTCCCCGCTTTACTGATTAGGGTAGCCCCGTCGCAGGGACTATGCACCTGGGCGACTGCAACCTCCAGACTACGGGTGGGTGGCCCAGGTCGCTTTTGAGACCTGGGCGTTTCGGCTATGGTCCATTTGCGGGGAGAAACCCAGGTCTCCTAAGGAACAAGTCTGCTTTCCGTGGGAGGTCAGGGGGTGAGACCTGACTATCCCACCCTTCGCAAAGAGCGCGAAGGATGGGGCACCCGATTCGTGAAGGGGATAGAGCCTAAAAGCGCGTTCCTTCCACCCTTCACTTGCCGCCGGCTAGTCGTTTGCTCAAAAGCGAGACCTGGGCCACCCACTCAATATTCGTCTGCGCCATGTTCATCTTCTTAGGCGAGCCGCAGGCCCATCAACAAACTGAAGGCGAGAAAGAGCAACCATACAATTGCTGTATGACGGATAACGTGGTCTTCAATCACATAGACTCAGAGCTGCTCCCGGTTTTTGAAGAACTTCGCTGCCGCGAGCCCATTTTTCACACGGCGGCCTTCGGTAGCACGCTCGTCGACTTCGAAAGAGTTATGGCACCCGACTACTGGGAAGTTGGCGCATCCGGCCGACGCTACAGTCGAGGCTTCATCCTTCGTACTCTGAAACAAAGCCCGCCTATCGACGCGGCTTCCGCCGGCTGGCAAAGTTCCGCTTATGGCCTTCGCCGCCTCGGTCCCGATACTTACCTGTTCACTTACACGTTGCGCCAAGCGGAGCGCCTCACCCGCCGGGCCACCATTTGGCAAATCACCGGCGAAGGCTGGCGCATTCTCTATCATCAAGGAACGATCGTGTCAGCGGACGAGGACGATGTCCTCCCGCTCTAGGCAAGTGTTGTGAGGGGAGATCAGCGCGACAGCCAGGCTGCGCTCGCAAGAGAACGACTGCGAAGACGCTATCGTCCAGCCCGAGTGCGTCTGCTCTTTGTAGGCGAAGCTCCTCCTGCTTCAGGACGATTCTTTTACCAGGCAGACTCTGGTCTTTATCGTGCCATTCGAGGTGCTTTCCTCGCCGCTCTTCCTGACCTCCGAGAAGACGACTTCCTGGAGTCGTTTCGAACTCTCAATTGCTATCTGGTCGACTTATGTGGAAGACCAGTGGATCGATTGGACGCGCGGCAGCGCAAGCAGGCCCGCACCGAGGGCGAGATTCGTCTCGGCAAGATACTCAGGCAACTTCAGCCAGAAGTTGTAGTCACGGTTGTTCGTTCCATCGCACCCAACGTTATCCGCACCCAACAGCTGTCAAATTGGATGGGTGTTCATCTTGTGCTTCCGTATCCCGGACGGTGGAAGCATCACAGAGCCGCGTTTGACGAGCGACTCATTCCGATCCTGAGGAAGGAGCTAACGAAAAAGCTATGACGCAGATTCGACTGTGAACGCCGGCGTTGTCGAGACCCATCCTTGCCGGAGTCTCTCATCACGGTGAGGTTCCGGGGTAGAGTGATCAAGCAACGGGAGTGTGAAGCAAAACGTGGTTCCAGGAGTATCGCCGTTTTGCGGCCAGAGAAGGCCGTTATGTAACTCGATGATGGAGCGGCTGATGGGAAGTCCCATGCCCATTCCGTTTTGCTTGGTGGTAAAGAATGCCTCGAAGACTCTGTCGGGCTCCCGCAAACCGACACCGCTATCCTGTACTTCCACCCTGATTGCGCCTGGATCATAACTTCTTGTTCGCAGGGATAATGTTCGCCGGCGATCGGCAACCGATTCCATCGCGTCCAGCCCGTTGATGCACAGGTTCATCAAGACTTGCTGAATCTGGACGCGGTCCGCCAATATTGGTGGCAATCCTGTTTCCAGATCGATCTCCAGGTTCACCCGTCTCTTCCCTGCCTCGCTGCGGATGAGACTCAGTACCTCCTTGACGACTTCATTGATGTCGAGGGGTGCCCTTTCCAAGGTTCCAGATTTAAAAAGTGTTCGCATTCGTCGCACGACATCGGTCGCATGGTAACCGCACTCAAGAATGTCCTGAACAAGCAAGCGCGCATCTTCTATGGGAGCGGCATCGCCCGCGAGCGAGTCGAAACACATATGTGCATTGGCGATGATCGCTGTTAATGGCTGGTTGATTTCGTGCGCAATGGAGGCTGAAACTTCTCCGAGAGTGGCTATTTGAGCTGCTCGAGCGAGTCTCTGCTCCATTTTTTGCAAGGATTCAAGGGTTGCCTTTCGGTCCTCCAACGCTTCGCGGTGGGCCCTGTCTCCCCGCTGTTTGGCTGCGATGACCAGGTTGACACACACTGCCGTCGCGACAAAAGCGGCGAGCCGGGGATAAGAGGATGGTTCGATCGAGAATTGAAAGCGAGGCGAAAGGAAGAAATATTCAAAGCTCACGATCGACAAGCCTAGGGACAGAAGACCAGCACCGTTTTCACCATAGAGGCTACAAATCACAATTGCCAGGTGAAAGCAGGACGAGGGCGCCCCTGATATCCACGACATGATCGTCGCAACAATGCATATCGCCGATGCAAAGGAATAGCTCCGGAGCCTGGAGGCTAGCCTCATTGGTGGAGAACCGACTTCCAATTGTTTTCCCCGCGACTTTCCTGTCGAGTTCCGTGGCGTTGGTGAAACAGGCAACTCTCCTCATGGAGACCGCACACCTAGGCATTGCCAGCAGCGAAAAGCAGGAAAGCTACCCTGCGATACTTTGACTCCTATCCGTTTAGATTGGACTCACGAAAAATGGGGGGGCGATCGACTTTTACCCTCGGGCGAACCATGGGACGGAAATCCGGCCGACCATTGACCACCCCCTTTGGTTGTAGGCACGAGATCACCCTTTCGATGTGTCGTTGAGCCTCCGGCGGGAGGGCCGGATCAAAGGTCTTCTGGGCCGCCAGCAGTTGCGCCCATAGAAAAATGGACGGATGATTGAGGTTCCCACCATCGATCAAGTGTCTGACCCCGAAGCGGGATGTTGCCGGCGGTGGTGCGACAGCATACTTGAAACATCTGCTGCACTTGTTTCAAGTTCCTCTTGATCTGCCTTGGAGACTCTCGAAGTGATTTTCTCAATCGTGATTGCAGTGGCTGCGGGGATCCTGATAACACGGAAGTTCAAGGACCCTCTGCTGGGGTTGATCGGGCTAGCCGTTGCGTTTAGCATCATCGAAGCTTTCTTCGCTCCAGCTCTTGCACTCACATCCATCGGCCTGGCAGTCCTGGCCTTCTTCATCTACGTAATCTCAAAGACCGAGACGGTTGCACTGGCTCCGCAATCACGCGAAGAGATGTTGAAGAATCGCAATGAGTTCATCCGTTCGCACACTGCTTTTGAAGTCGAGTAGTTGTCCCTTCTGACCGTAGCCGTTGCGTCTCCCGTCCCTGCATCCACAGAACAGACAGAACGATGGCCCCCAGGCTTTCGCCGCCTACTCCCAAAGTGCGCCGGCAAATCACCGTAAAGCTCAGTCACAGGTAAGCCTTATGGGGATTCCAGTGGCCCCAGGTTTCGCTGAACATAAGCGTGAAGGGAGGGTATGGTGATGAAGGATCAGGCATGGTTAGAAGGTCAGAAGAACGGACGGATTGATCGGTTTCGGGGGACCAAGAATGAATACGCTTGGGTCGTTCTGCTAATCGAGGGCTATTCTCGCAGCTATTCCCTCGGATACCGGCAAGGTTGGACGCGCCCGCATGAGGGTGCTCTGTAGGGACCAACCGCCAGACACGTTATTGGTTGCCGCAGGATGGGTGGCGACGATACACTCCGTTGGGAGCCAACACATGCCAATGCCCATATTGACGCTGACGCACGGGATCCCTATCTGGTTTCTCGTTTTAAGCTTGTTTCTGCCCAGGCTTTCGCTGTTTATCGGATGGATCCACATGTGGTGGTTTTTCGTGCCTCAGCCCTGGGCGGCTGTTTTGTGGGCTCTCCTTCCCAGGGTGCTGGTGTTGATCTTTATTCACGCGCATCACGGATACGACGTGTGGTTCTGGATCCACCTGGTAACGGCGATCTTGGTGTGGGGTAGATCTGGGACTTACCACAACAATAGAAGACTGCGGAGTAGGCGAACCTAGCCGCGCATAGCCGCAACAACGTGCAGGGGCTGAAGAGCCTGCGCAGTTAGCAAGAATGCGCACACCCTCTAAAGCCCTCAATTTATGTGCCGGAACGTTTCCGCGGGTTTGAAAACCCGCTTCCCCGGACTAGAGTCCGGGGCTGGCACATACCCGCTCCCTCGGCCTTTTAGCTGCCATCCGGATAACCGCCGCGGTGGAGCACCATGGGGAAACGAGGCAAGATTTGGATTTCGGGCAAGGAAGCGCGCCAACTGCCCGGATAGGGTTTGAGTCCCTGGAGCAGCAGCGGAGAGCCGTGATGCTGTTTTTGGACAAGAGGCTCCAGGACTTCACGAAGCCGTTGTATCGTGGGTTTGCCATGATGATGGACCCAGCGATTCTCAACCTGGGCTAGCAACTGCAGGGCGTCTCGCTGAGCCGCGAGACCCCGAGGGGTGAGCCGGACAGTCTTGCCGGCTCCGCTGTCGATCTCGACCAGCTCGGCCTTCGTGAGGATGCCCATGGCCATCGCAATCGACTCCTTCGATACTCCCGATTTCTGCGGCAGATCACGGTTGCGAATGCCGGAATGGTCGAGGACGGGCAGAAGGTTGGCGCTGATCGCCAGCGAAAGCGGCGAATGCTGTTCAAAATCGTAGGCGAAGGCGCAAAGCGGACGGGACAGCAGAGCCGTGAGCGGCGAGTCTGTTGTTAATGAAGCATCGGTGAGGGGCGGCATGGATCGCTCGGCACGCGGTCCCCGGCCGCGGGTGAAGAGGCCATATCCGAGAATCGGCGGGAAGTCCGGGTATGCCAGGTCCAGACCAAGATTGACTTGGTAAAGAACAGCACGAAGAGAACTGACTTCGTCCGTGCCAAACCGGTCACGCCAACGCTGTTCGATGACCTGCGGAAGGGTACGCCAGCTTGCCTGAGACATGCGGCCGGCTGGCGTGAGTTCAATCAGCCAGCCTTCGTTTGGACGCTTGCTGTTTGGCTTTTCTGGGGGAGGACTTAATTTGATGTAACCCCAACGCCGCATTCCGTCGAGATTGGTTGAGCTTCGGGCTAGTCTTTCGAGATCCCGCACCGGCATTGGGGATTCGCCAAGAAACTGCAGGCAGTTCGCATACATGGCAAACGATGTGAGCCATGGGCCGCGGTTCGGAGCGCCCGTGCGGCGTTGCATGGTGGTACTGTGAGCCGTCCGATGCGCGTATTCGTTGTCAAGCTCGATCGTGAACGCCACGAGAGGCTGAGACAGCAGGGTTGCGAGGTCCAATGGCATTTCGGATGTCACTTGCGAACTACGATCAGCATAAATGTAGGGAGGCCTGTCGTTGCCGCAGTTGTAGATCACTTTTGTTCGTTCGGAGTGCCGGCAGCCTTCTTCGTATAACGCCCGCTTTTTGGAACCAGAAGCATGAGTGCTCATCCCCACGTCGACGATTTGGCGTAGTATGAACTCGCGGCGGAGAGTGGCCTTGCCGTCTCCAGCGAGTCGCCGCGTCCCGACCCTGCGATACCGGCTTCGGCGCGGGTCCTCCAGATGCCGCGACGCAACGGAGCATCATGAATTGCCGATGTGGCTCGAATAACCTCCTGAGCCCCGCTTGGCGCACCCTCCGGACGTCCTCGCCTGTTCTTCGCCGTAGACTTGGATGACGCATGGACGAGAAGACCTACCTTGTGTGTCTTAAGCCCGCCAGTCTCGCTCTCCAGCAAGTAGTAGCCGCCAAAGCGAAAATTTACGGGGAGCATTTGGTCTTCGTCCACTCAAATGGAAAACTGGCTGCCATGTTCTTGATGGAGTTGGTTCAGAGTTGGAATGAACTCTCGGATTGAGAGGGAAGAAAAAGACCGCGAGTAAAAGCGGAACATCCCTAAAGCTGAAGCGTTCTCCGGGAAGGTTACTTCGTCCTTCAATGCCGTGAACTGATTAGCACCTTGGAGCCAAAGCTCTGCCGAGCCCATACTTCCGTTCGAATCTTCTAAGCTTCATTCGGAATGAACTTGCGTCCTCGTTTTTCGGCCAGAGCGACTGCCCCTTACACGCGAAGACCACGGTGTTGCCGTCATTGTCGGTAGACAGCAAAATTTGTCCACCGAAGCTCTTGCGAATGCGAGAGAGAATGCGCCGATGATTTTTTACGCAGAGGTTGACCACCATTAAGCCGACTTCGGCCAGAGCCTTATTGCAGTTATCGTAAAATCCCTGCGAGCATAGCTCCCGCGGAGGATACTTTTCAGTGAAACAGTCGACAAGGAGTACATCGAAACGAGTGGCAGTGCTCCCGACGAACTTTGCACCATCTTCACAAAGTATGCGAAACCTCTGATCATCCTGGGGAATTTGGAACGCATCTCGTACCGCAATCACGTGCGGATTGATCTCGACAACAGTGAGCTTGGTGTCCGGATGATGGAGGTAGCACCATTTGGCGATCGAACCGCCGCCAAGGCCAATCAACGCGGCCTCGCGCGGCATTGGCATGAACATCTCGAATGCCATCATGGTTCGCGTGTAGGCCAGCGCTAGAAAATCTGGTTCGTCTACAACCATCTGGCTTTGGATGTAGTCGGACCCAAAATGCAGGGTCAATACACCGCTCTCTTGAGAGACAACCGGAACAGGGAGTGGATCGTCGTTAGCCGACAAAGAAATTTCGCTGGCGCCCTCGATCGTTGAACGCTTGACTGGCGATGGCATAATCAAGCTTGATTTTACTTCTCAATTCGATTTCCCGAGCAAAGTCTTCATCAGATCAAGCCACCCCATACGTTGGGGACAGGGGGAAAAGAGGCCAAACTTTATGACTCTGGACACGCCCGGTTGATTGCCGAACAATAGAGCCGAGCTTGAAAACTGGGGCCGTATCTCAACGGCCATCGCTTTGGTGCTCAAGTAGGAGTCTCTATGCTCAAGGAATGGCTAACACGCCTTCGTTTTTTGATTTTCTCGAAGCCCCACTATGAAATCGATGAAGAGCTTAAATTTCACCTAGGCCCCGGTTATCCCTTGGAGACCCTTGTTCAAGACGTCCGCTACAGCCTTCGCGGCTTCCGTCGCAATCCGGTCTTCGCTCTCACCATCGTCATAACCTTCATGCTTGGAATTGGCGCAACCACAGCGGTCTTCAGCGTGGTAGATCGAATCCTATTCCGCCCACTTCCTTACGCAAATCCCGACCGTCTCGTCTCGGTAGGTCTCGTGCATTCGCTCGAATCCGAGTTCATGCTGGGCTACTTTTACTACGACTGGCAACGCAATCAAAAGCCCTTCGAGGCGCTCACTTCAGAGGATGCTGTGACAGGCGAGTGCGACCTGACCGAGAGAAATCCTAGCCAGCTCAAATGTGAGTCAGTGGAAGGTAATTTCCTGCCCACCCTGGGCGTCTCGCCTGCGCTGGGGCGTAACTTCCTGCCAGAAGAAGATCGTCCCAACGGGCCTGGTGTAGCTATCATCTCCTACGGCTTATGGAGCAATCACTACAACTTGAACAGCGGCATTCTGGACAAGACAATTGACATCGATGGGAAGCCAGTCCGCGTGGTTGGCGTGTTGCCCAAAGGCTTTGAGATGCCCAGACTGCAAGCGGTCGACATACTGTTTCCAAGAACTACCGGCGAGGCGGCCGACCGGACATCAAACGGTGGGCTCGGAGGGCCAAGACGGGCGTTCGCCCGGCTCAAACCCGGCGTCAACACTCAACAAGCCGAAGCGCAGTTGCAGCCCCTCTTTCAACAGGCTTTGAAGAAGATCCCGTCAGATATTCGTTACGACTTCCATCTCAAAGTTCGCTCCCTACGCGACCTACAGATGCAGAACGTGCGCATGACCGCCTGGGTGCTTCTGGGCGCTGTTCTCGCGGTGCTTCTCATCGCCTGCGCCAACGTGGCGAGTCTCCTTATGGCGCGTGGTGTAATGCGGCAACGCGAACTCGCCGTTCGTTCCGCCCTCGGAGCCAGCCGCGCCCGGCTTGCCCGGCAGGCATTCACTGAATCGGGTCTGCTTTCAATCGCCGGAGCGATCATGGGGTGCGCACTGGCAGAGGGTTTGCTGCGTCTTTTCATCGCCATCGCCCCTGCGAACATTCCGTATCTTAATCAAATCCAACTCGACCTTCGAATAGTGAGTGTCACTATCCTGCTTTCGATTTTCTGCGGCGCGCTCTTCGGCCTGGCGCCGGCACTGCAGAAGCCACAGGGTGGAATGCTGAGTGGACGCTCTCTTACCTCCATCTCCCATGCGACCGTGCGACAGTGGCTGGTCATCACGCAGATCGCCGCAAGCATGGTCTTGCTGGCGGGAGCAATGCTCCTGCTGCGTAGCTTCAGCAACCTCGAAAACCAGAATCTTGGCATGCGCACCGATAACACGCTTACTGCCGGCATCACCTTGGGAGAGCACAGTTTCCCCACGCCCGAAAGCAGGAGTAATTTCTTTCAGCAGCTGACCACACGACTTCGCTTCGGTCCCGGCGTCACTCGTGTTTCCGTCAGCGACTCCCTTCCTCCCGGTGGCGGTGGCATGGGCGGACGCCTCGACGAGATCGTTATTGCAGGAAGACCGGCTTCAGCACCAGGTATTACCGGAGTGGTAGCCTCACGGCTGGTCTCGCCCGAATACTTTCGCGCTTTGGATATCTCCATGCTGCAGGGCGAGGGCTTCCGTGAAGAGGACATGACCGCAAATCAGAGTTTCATCGTCCTCAGCAAGCGTCTTGCCTCCCTTTTTTTCCCAAACGAGAACCCCATCGGTCAGCTTATGCGGTTCGACAAGCTAGCTACCTCCGAGGGCTGGAGCACGATCGTGGGAGTCGCCGCTGACGTAAAAAACAGCGGCCTCTCCAAGGAGGAAGTCCCAGAAGTTTACCGGCTGCGGCGCAATCTTCCCAGCGATTGGGCCGGAGGCGGCATTTGGGGTAAAACCTCCATAGTTGTCGTCCGAAGCTCGCTGCCACCCGACCAGACTTCGCGCTGGATTCGCTCGCAGGTCGCTGCGCTCGATCCGGCCCTGCCGATTGACATTGCCACCTTGCATCAGAGAGTCAGCAAACTCGCCGACCAGCCCCGCTTTCAGACTCTCCTGGTCGGCTTCTTCGCAGCAACTGGCCTCGTCCTGGCGCTCATAGGGCTTTACGGAGTGATCTCCTTCCTGGTAACTCAACGCACACAGGAGATTGGTGTGCGCTTGGCATTGGGAGCGAACAAAAGCGATATTCTGCGGCTGGTGATCGGGCAGAGTCTGAGACTGATTGCGGCGGGAACTGCCTTTGGCCTGATTGCGGCTCTGGCAGCGACACGTGTCCTATCGAGCCAGTTGTTCGGCATAGACGCGCACGATCCGGGCACGTTTGCCATCGTGACCTTGCTGTTGGTCTTTATTGCGCTTATGGCGACTCTCCTGCCAGCTCGATCTGCTATCAGAGTGAATCCAATTGTGGCTTTGCGATGTGAATGAGACATGGGTTGGCAAGTGACCGAAAAGCGGCTATCGGATAACGGAGAGTACCTACGATGAAAGATCTCTTTGACGCCACTCTGGCAGAAGACATAAAGCAGCGAATCATGCGCCTCCATCCTGAGAGTGAGCGGCGGTGGGGCAACATGACCCTTGCCCAGACCCTGGCGCATTGTACGTCTGGCATGCAGATGGCGACGGGAGTCATCAACCCCAAACGTGCATCCTTTCCTGCCAACGTCATCGGCCCGCTCATCAAGCCGCTGGTCTTCGGCAACGACAAGCCCATGCGCCGCAATTCACCGTCCTCGCCGGAACTCTTCTCGGCGCACCCCACACAGAGCGACTTAGAGCGCGAACGCGCCCATCTCATCAGAGCTATCGAAAGCTTCGTCACCAAGGGCGCAGCCTGCTGCTCCCGGCACCCACATCCTTTCTTTGGTCCGCTCAAACCGCAGCAGTGGGCCATTCTCATGTACAAACACGTCGACCATCATCTACGACAGTTCGGTGTCTAACAGGGTTCCCATTGTCGGCAAGCCAGCATCGACACGGCCTCTGAAGTGGTCTTGTGTCTATGAATGCGGCTGGGTCACCCACCACGATCAGCACGCTGCCGTCCTTCTCATCGGGAAGCACCTGGAAGAAATCTCCACCCACCTCACGCGCCGGACGGTCGGATTGCTATGCTGAAGGTAATTGGTATTCTGTCGGACGCATTGCCTGCGACCGTAAAACAAGAATGTTTGGCAGAGCGAGCATGATGCAGGTTTTGATCCGATCCGCCAGATTGCAACTAAGCCCGTTCAAAATGGCTGATGCCGAAGAGGTATTCGGATGCATCACCCCTGCGACCGCTCGCTTCATGCGCTGGGAGCCCCCAAAATCGCTCAAAGAGTACAAAGCACACCGGAAAGCCAGATTACAGGCAAATGATCAATCGGTTTTCTCCTTCGTGATAAGACGCAGTGACACCATGGAATGTCTAGGCATTGCCGGACTGGATGAGGCGGATCAACCAATCCCAGAGCTTGGCATCTGGCTCAAGGAAGGAGCTCATGGTCACGGTTACGGAACAGAAGCCGTTAGTGCGGTTGCTGAATGGGCGACGAAAACTCTCGCGAAAGATAGTTTCCTTTACCCCGTAGCAGTAGAAAATGTCGCCAGCAGGCGTATCGCCGAAAAACTTAACGGCGAAATTGTAGGAACACGCAGAAATTCAAAATACGAATCTGTCGTTTATGAAATCTGCCCTCTTACCCGACCCTGGTCGGGCGGTTAGGAAGACTGTTGCGCCTGCGGCTTGCTTGGGCGCTTTCTCAAAGCTTTTGTGACAGGCCTTCGCCAACCTCCTGTGAAGTCCGATTTTCGGTAACTTGCCAGCGGGACGGTCAGGCATGAGCAATTCACCGAAATTCCCGGGAACTTCAGCGCACCTCGGCTAAGTTCAGACAATCCCTCACTCGACCGGGGTGCCAATTCCGGTCTAGCATGGTCGAGTCGGACGGTTTGATCCCGTCGCTGTGACTTAGTGATTAGTAGGCGGAGCGCGTAATGAACTTCTCATGGGTGAGGCTGGTTCTGGTAACAGGGCTTGCGTTGTCGGTTCAGGCGCAAACCACTTCGAACCCGCCATCTACCAACACGATCATCCCACCGCGAGAGCCTCTCACTCGCCCGCCTTCGCCTGCGGATGCGCCGCTCCCAGATTTGGACAGTCTGCCATCTCCGGCCGACACGACGAAATCGAAGGTAAAACGAGCACTCGATCGACTCATTCCCAATTGCGCTGACGTGGTCTATCACTCGTGCTGGTCTTCGCCTGTGCCAGACCCGTCCGCCCCCTTGCCCGAAGCGGCGCGTGAAGCTCAAAGAAATCGCGAGGCAGGTGAGATCTACTACAAGGACAAAAATTACCGGGGATCGGAATCGCGCTTTCGCGAGGCCTTGCGTTTCGAACCAGCTGATCCGGTAGCGACTTTCGAGCTGGCTGAGTCGCTAGAGAAGCTTGGCAAAAGAGCTGAGGCCAGGGACGCCTACCAGACCTATTTGAAAATCCTGCCGAACGGTCCATTCGCTGGAGACGCAAAGAAGGCTCTCAAACGTTTGACGAGTCCATCAAGTTGCGGGCGATAGAAAAGAAAGCCGCGTCATCGAATCGATGTGGAATCGCATCTCCATGAACTGCTGGCAGCAATGTTTTGCTCAATTTTGTACCCAGAGCGTAATGGCGGTCTTTCGAGCGCCCGAAGAGTCGCATTTTCGGTAAATCGCCAACCCGGGCGAGCGGTCGGGGGTAGGCAAGTCACCGAGATCCCGTTTCAAGGAGGATCGTTACGCCACCCGGTTACAATCCATCGCATGGCTGTCTGCTCCGGTTGCGGCGCTGTGTCTCGTGAAGACATGCATTTTTGCCCGTCCTGCGGGCGCGCCCTTTCCAGCCACGACGCGACCACGCTAGAGCGGGATGCGCAAACTGCCGTCCCGCTGCCTCCGAATTCGCATCCTTCGCATGACGGGGCATTCGCCCCAGGCTCCGTGCTGGCGAATCGATACAGGATTGTTGCTCTGTTAGGACGTGGTGGTATGGGCGAAGTCTACCGAGCGGAGGACCTCAACTTGGAAATCCCAGTCGCCCTGAAGTTTCTTGCTGGCTCATTGCAAAAGGACGCCGTGGCCATTGCCCGCTTGCGGGCGGAAGTACGCAACGCCCGTCAGGTTTCTCACCCAAATGTCTGCCGGGTCTATGACATTGAAGAAGTCGATGGGCAGCACTTTCTCACCATGGAATACATCGACGGAGAAGACCTTGCTTCGTTGCTTCGTCGCATCGGCCGCCTTCCGGCGGACAAGGCGCTGGAGACAGGACACCATTCTCACGGACGCCCAGTCACATTTTGGGCGAGCATCAACAACCGTGATCCGATTTTGAGTCTTGCGGATTCGGCTGCATTCAGATTGATATCAAAGCGAAGTTTATTTTCTGTCAGGAAAAAGCAGATCATTCCACCAGCACTGAGAAAATCAGGTGTCTCTCCCACGGTCAGAACCGGTGCGTTTCTAAGACCTTCCAACAATATTGGAGTGAGCTTGCTTTGGGCCTTACCGAAAAAGAGGATGTCGCATCCCTGCATATCTTGAGCTCGCTTAAGGTGACGAATGCGAATCGCTCGATTTCCGATCATCTTGCCCTCTACAGTACCTTCCAGCGCTCCTTGAAACGGATCTTCCCCAAAAGTGCATAGAGAAAGCGAATCGTCTGTGACTGTCAACTTGTCCGCAGGCCAGTCGACAAGTTGGGCAAAGTGGAAGAGGAAGGCTGCCTTCACCTGGTATTCGTCGTGATTCGACTGCGCTCTCGCTGTTCCAGGGGGCCAAGCGAACAAAATAGAGAGGAGAACCACAACCAACGGGGTGCCGCACCTGCTGCAGGGTGACGGATCTGTTGCCCCACCCTCGTTAGGGGGTCCGCATAATCGGCACGACCCAATAGCTTTATCACTCAGAATCGCCATTCCACCTTCGCATAGGCGCTCCGCTTGATTAACGTGCTCTGTGAGCTTCCAGTGGTGTCGAAGAACTCCTCGTGCCGGCCCCGCAGAAGATTCTGGCCAGCCAGACTGAGAGCGATCCTTTCACCCAGCTTCCACGACAGCCCGGTGTCGAGCCTCGTATAAGAAGGCTCTCTTGGATCGGTGAGACGGCCCACGAAGTAACCAGATGTATCCCAGGCCAGGCCACGTGCCAGAGAAACATGCGAGCGAAGCTGCGCCGCGTTGACAGGACTGCTTCCCTGCGCTCCGCTCACCGATGTCGTGTCCTGACTCGTGGGAGCCAGATGCATGTGGATCTGCTCGAAGGCATATCCAGGGCTTAGGGTCCAGCGGTTCGTCGCTTTCCAATTCACCGCGATCTCCATGCCGTGTGTCTCTCCGTGCATCAGGTTCTCCGAAACCAGGGGCAGGACAAGATGCGGCGATGGCGTGTTCACGAGAAAGGGCGTGGAGGGCTCGCTTGTCTCCTCATGGCTGTAGTCGTTGTAGTAGGCGGTGAAGTCGATCGACAATTGTTGCGAGACCATCGTTCGATAGCCCATTTCGTAATCGACCGATTCTTCGTTATCGATGCGCGGATTACCGAAAAGAGTCAAT
>Ga0302324_100016582_pt1 | contig 14667 bp, 23 predicted proteins | sample Palsa_T0_1_FD_201949 | JGI IMG/M metagenome (GOLD analysis project Ga0302324, IMG submission 201949) | Peat permafrost microbial communities from Stordalen Mire near Abisko, Sweden - Palsa_T0_1 | ecosystem: Environmental > Terrestrial > Soil > Palsa > Peat permafrost | place: Sweden: Abisko...
GGGACGCCGCTGGTCAACCCGTTCGGGACCTACGTAACCGTCGTCGTGACGGCACCGGCCGGGTGCACCCTGACCGCCGTCACGCCGACACCCAACACGGTCCTGATCCCCCCCGCCGGGGCCACGTCCCAGATCATGGTCCCCGGGGACACCATGATCGCCGGGGCATCGATCACCCTGACCTATACGGGCACGACGCCTACCTGGACGTGGACCACTTAACAGGCCCGCCGGAAATACCGAAAACATTCGCGGAGACGCTCTGCGCGCTGACACCGCGCCCCGCTATACTTCCCCATCGTGAGTCCCATATTCCGCAGGCGCCTAGACCCTGCACCCGTGGAGATGGAAGAGGACATGCTGCGTATCCGTATGCTCAAGCGCCTGAGCGACTATCTCGACCAGGGGATAACCCAGGTGTCCGTCGCCGAGATGCTTGACCTGCTCGACCCGAAGTACGTGCCGCCCGCGCCGGGCAGCCCGGACCCCCGCGCCGATCCGCTGACGGGGGCTATGCCCGTCCTGCCAGAGGCGTACCGGGGCCCGCCGCCGCTGGCGGGAGCCGTGCCGGTGCTGCCGGGGGCGGGCGGGAACCCGCCGCCCTAGCGGTGCCGGACGAGCAGCAGTATCACGACGACGATGATAATGACCAGCAGGACCCCGCCGATGCCGATGTACACGGTCAGGCCACCGGGGGTCCGCCGCGCCGGCTGTACGCGCCGCCGCCGCCTAGCGCGACCGACAGGCCGAGGAAGACAATGATGCCGGCCAGGATGTGCGTGACCGTGAAGTGGCTGAACCATACGACCACGCCGATGATCACGATGATGATGCCGACGAGGACGGACCAGAGCCAGTAATTGTGCATAGTGTCATCATCCCACCCGCAGGTCACGGAAGCGCCACGGGCCACACGGGTAACGGCTGTCACCCCTTCGTGCTGTACAGGGTCGCGCAGTCGCGCAGCGCGTACGCCTGGTGCACCTTCGCCAGGTCACGGGCGACCGCCGCCTTCTGGGCCGCGGTCGCGTCCGGCGGGAGCTTCAAGACGCTCACCCAGATATCGACGTCCTCGGTCCGGTTCGCGTTGGCCAGCTGGCACGCGACGATGGCGCTCTGGTGCTCATCGGAGCTCACCGCGCTGATCCGCAGGACCAGGATGACCACCGTGACGACCAGGGCGATCATCACCAGGGCACTCGCGGTCAGGTAGAAGTTGGCGAACCGGTCATTCTTCGCGCGGCGCTCCGGCGGCGTCATCAGGCTACCTTTCCGGCCCGGATGAGAGCCTGGTGATGCCGCATGTGCGCCGCCTGGTCCGGGAACAGCTCCAGGTTCTCAATCCGGTTGTCCTTCGTGTCACCTGTACCGCCCTCACCGGGCAGCTTGTGATGCACGACTTCCTCGGGCGCAAGCGGGCGGCCGAGACTCTCCGCCATGACCAGCCGGTGCTCCCGGATATAGAAGCTTCCATCGGGATGGTGGCCCGCCATGCTGAACAGCGGGTGTGACGGGTCAACCCAGATAACGACGTAGCGATCCGAGCTCTGTTTCCGGCCGCCCTGCCAGTTCGGGTGATTCTCCCCGCGAACGGCTGCCCCGATTTTTTCCTTGTGCTCAGGAGTGAGAGTCTTACCGAGCTTCGCCGCGCGCATCTTGGCCCTCGTTTCGGGTGAGCGCTTGGTGCCGAAGCTATTGTGCTTCTCGCCGGTCTTGCCGAGACCCGCCGCGCTCATCTTGGCGCGGCTGCTCGCGGGAAGAGTTACTCCGCGACGATTGTGCCCGTAAATGAACCGCCTGCCCGGATTTGCAAGTGACCCGCATCCGCACTCGCACAAGGCTGGGACTGGCTGGCCCGCCAGGTACTTGCTATGTCGCGTCGCGGAGGCCCTGGCCCGGAGGCTCCTCGCCGTCGCTGAGTCGCCCGCGAGATGATGATGGTAAATGAATCGCCTGCCCGGCTTCACGGGCGAACCGCACCCGCACTCGCACAGCTTCGGCGGGATAATGTCAGTCACAGGCTTGCTCCCTGCACTCTCAGGTTGCCGGCTCAGGTTCCGTCCGATGTTGACGCATCGGGCGGGACCGCTTGCTGTAAGTCTAGCCCTCACTGGGGCCTCGCCTTTGCTTCTGCCGCCCGCGCGGCGGATCCGTCGGCTCGCGCCTTTCCCCGGCGCGGACGAGGGCTCGTCAGGGGCTTCGCTTTTTCTTGCGCCGTCTTCGTGGCGTCCGATGCTGAGGCCACCTTCACCGCCGCGCGGCCGGCGATTGTCTCCGCCTGCTCCAGCCGGTCAGCCAGCGTGGCCCGGATCTCGGCGATCTTGGCCTCGGTGGCCTGGAGCGCGATGACCGCCTCCTTGGTCGGCTCGCGCCCCGCCGTCTTCTTGAGGTCCATGACCTCGCGCATCATGGCCAGGGACGTCACCATTGCGTCCAGTTCAGACGCGAGGGCGGCGCTCAAATTGCTGTTCACGAGGCCGTGGATAACGTCAAGCTTGTCGTCGCTTCGCTTCGCGGTGGAGGCGGCGAGCTTCTTGGCTGCCTCATCCCGCACCCGCGCAGCCTCGGTAGCCTCGCTCTGCTGGCGGATGATCACGTCCTGCTGCAAAGCCATCGCGGCAGCCGTCTCCCTCGCCTGCCTGGCTACCTCGTCCTGACGCTGGTAGTCGGCGAGCTGGTCCTCGCGATGCATGCGCTCGGTGCGATGGGCGAGGATCAGCGGCGCGGTGATGGAGGAGAAGATCGCCACGACCGCCACCGCGATGAGGGAGATGATCGAGGCTTCGTCCATGTGTCCATTGTTACAGCCCGCAACCCCCGTTTCACCGTCCGTGTACGCTGACACCGTGAGCAACAGGGCAGTCACGTTCCGCGCAGGCGGGACCAGCGGGCAGGTCAGGCCCGCCGCGCTGACCCCTGCCGCCGCTACGGGCCCGGTTACCCTGCTCTGCGATGTCAGCGAGTGGAACCCTCAGATTGCCGACGCTACGTACCTGGCATGGTCCAAGGCGGTGATCATCAGGGGGATGTACGGCGCCGATCACGTCGACGGAGCCTGGTACGGAGGGCAGCGGCGAGAGCAGCTACACGCCGGCGGAGCCCTTTTCGTAGGCTGCTACCAGTATCTGACCGCCACCCAGGACGCCGCCACCCAGGCCCGCGCCCTCGCCACCCTTCTCGGACACCTCAACGTGGGCGAGTACGTCATCGCCGACATCGAGGAAGGCGCCGGGAACCAGCAGGCCAGATGGCTCGCGTGGGCGGAAGTCATCCACGGCGAGCTCGGGTTCGCGCCCGGCAACTACGCGGGTGAGTACTTCGCCGAGTCCGCCGGCCTGACACCCGTCGACTGGATCGCCGCCTACCAGCCGGTCGCCCCCGCCGCGCCGCATGTCCTGTGGCAATTCACGGACGCCTACAACGTCCCCGGCGTCGGTGTCGCCGACTGCTCTCGGTATTTGGGCACGATCGCGCAGTTGCGGGCGCTGGCCTTCGGCGGCACGACGGCACCCGCGGCCCCCGTGCAGCCCGTAACCGCCGCTACCAACTGGACAGAGGCGCTTGTGAACACACTCCCCACCCTGGCCCAGGGGGCGACAGGCAACGACGTGCGAACCGTCCAGGGCTGTCTTTCCGCCCGCGGGCACACGGTGACGATCGACGGCAATTTCGGGCCGGCGACAGCCTCCGCGATCAAGGCGCTCCAGTCCTCGGCGGGGATCAGCGTCGACGGCATCGCTGGCCAGGTCACCTGGGGAAAGCTTTTGAACCGGTGAGTGACTTCCACTTCGGCGGCGGCGAACGCAATGCCCTCGCCGAGATCGAGACCCAGCTCAAGGCGATCGCCGCCAGCCAGGCAGCGAACACCGCCACCCTCAAGGCGATCAGCGGCACCCTTGCCGTGGTCGTAAGCCAACTGAAGGAGATCATCATGTCGCAGGCACAGATCGAGGCTGACGTCACGGCCCTGACCGGCGTTCTCACTGACATCTCAACCGACGCGGCCACCCTCGTCACCGACGTGACGGCCCTCGCGGCCCAGCTCGCGGCGGGCACGCCGGTCGACACGACTTCGCTGGACGCGCTGGTGGCCTCGGCCCAGGGCATCCAGACCGCTGTCGACTCGGCCGTTGCCAGCGCCACGGCACTGGTCACCCCCGCAGCCACCCCCCCGGTCACCCCGCCAGCGGGAACCTGAGCAAAGATCAAGACCGGCTCGCGCCGGTTCTGGGCGGCTGGACTCCGCGTTTGGCTCGACGTGTTTGGCGACGTTCGCCACCACCAGCCGCCAGCAGATTTACCCGGACGGGCGGGCGGCTCAATGGCTGTCCGCCCGTCCGGCATGTCCGGGTTGCCGGTGCAGGTGGCTTGTGCCGGGCGGCCGGTGGTGCCCCGGTGCCCGCGACGGGGACACCGAGGACCGCGCGGAGGATATCCGCCGGTTAAGTCATCCGAGGCGTCGATCAGCCCGGCCGCGAGCCCCGCCCGATACCCCTGTTCCAAGGCCAGCCAGAATCGCGCCGGGACTTGCGTGCCGCGCGCAAGGCAGGCCGCGTGGACCTCCGTGAGCGGCTTCCGCTCGAGCACGTCGGTGATGAGATCCAGTGCGGCAGGCTTGTTCTGCTTCCCTCCGCACGCCACTGACAGGACGCGGGCGCTCATCCCGTTCTCACTGAGCCAGTCCTTCAGCGTTTCGGATGGCCCGAGACACCAGTTCGGGGTGAAGGGGTGCGTCTCAGCCACCGCCGTCACCCAGCCCGCGCGAGCAGCGTCAGCTCGGCCGGGTCGGTGGCGGCGCTGGTCGTACCGCTGCGGCCGAAGCACACGAACGCCCACTGATCACTGACGCTGGTGATTGTGCCCTCCTCGGCGCTGTCTGCGGTGCTGTCACGCGGGAGCCACAGCACGCTGCGGCCGATGCTGGCGCGGCACTGGTCAAGCGTCATCGCCATCCTCCCAGCGCCCCCCTGACCTCCGCGAGCCAGTCATCGACCTCAGCGTAGGACTCAGCCCCGAGTTCCCCGGCCAGCCGTCGCGTGACCTGCGCCACGGTCCAGTCTTCGGCGTCGAGGTACTCCTCGTCCCCGAGCACAAGCGCAGTAAACAGGCGCTCGCCGGTCGACCAGGCCGGGTTCGGGATACCGTCGTTATGGCCGATAGCCCACCGGGCACGGCGAGTGATGTCCGCGGCGAAGTCATCCACCGTCCTCATCCTCCATCCGGGCCTCATGTGCCGCGACCAGGGCAGCGAACCGGGTGCACCCGCCCCCGTGGCCCTGCTCCTGGTCGGCCGGAACGCCGGCCTCAGGACCGTAGTCAAGCACGACCTGGCCGCACGCCGGGCACGTCCAGGCGAACGAGTAGCCGCGGCCGAGCTGCGAGGCTACTGACCCGAACGCCGAGTACTCGTCATGGACGGGTTCCATCGCCGCGCCGATCTCAGCCCAGCTCTTGCCGTCCTCGCGGGCGTAGCGGGCGAGGTCGGCGATCGCGAGGACCGCGGCGTCGCGCAGGGCCGTCGCGGCGCGGACCCCGGCGAGGGGCTCAGGGTGCTCGAGCATCCCCGTTCTCGGCACGCCGCGGACGGCAGGGCGCTTCACTACCTCAGGCGCGAGGGCGAAGATAGCGTTGCGGATCAGGTCGCGGGGTTCGGGGGTGCTCACGGCGCGATCCCTTCGTCCCATCCGTCAAGATTCCCGGTGAATTGCAGGTACTCCTCGGACTCACCCTGAGTCTCGTACTCGTACGGCTTGCCGCAGTAGTCCACTCCGGTCCTCGTGACCATCGGGCAGCCGGTGAGCGCGCGCACTATCTGGTCTATCGCCCACACCTTGTGATGCTCGCCGTCGTACATGCTGTCCGGGGCGATGGCGAGGGCCTTGCGGATGCGATCTTCGGCGTCGGGTATCGGGGTGGTCATGGTGCTCCTGTCGGGCGGGGGGTTTCAGGGCTGAGCCTGGGCTGTGAGCGCGGGGCCTTCCTCGACCTCGCGGATACGGTCAGCGCCCCACTGGCGGGACTTGCCGAACTTGTCCCCGAGGGCACGCTGGGAGAGCGGCTGGCCCTGCCGTACCGACTTGCGGTACTCGGCCCGCCCTCGCTCGGCCTCATGGCTCTTGACAAGCCGCACGGGCCGTGAGGGCGGATTGACCGCCGGCATCTCCGGCGGCTTCGCAGGCACCTGCCCGGGCGGCATTTCCGGTGACACCGGAACGGCCTCTTTGATGGCGTCGGCGGTGGCTTCCCGTGCGACATCTTCCGCGGCCTCCGTGGCGGATTCCGGAGTGGCCTTTTCCGTGGCTTCCGGAGTGGCATCCTCCATGGCGGCCTCGGCGGCGGCATTCACGGGCATGAAGGCCGTCCGCTTGACGACCGACACCATGCCAGCGGCGGCGAGGATGAACGAATACGCTGGCCAACCCCATATCACTGCCCCCACTAGGCCGAACTGGGCACCGAAGGCGACGTTCGCGGCGAGGGTTGCCAGGATGCCAGACCAGACGAGCACCCAGCCGAGGATAAACCGCTTCCCCTTGGCATCTGCCTCATGCAGGAGCATCAGCTCGCCGACGAGAATAAGCATGTCCACCGACAGCGGCAGAAGCCGGGCCGGGACGCCGGTGCCGCCGTGGGCGCGGCCTAGGTCGTAAATGTGGGAGTAGCTAACCACCGCCGCGATCGCCGCGACGCCGGATGCCAGTATCCACATGGCGGCACGGCGCATCTGGTTGCCGCTCAATCGCTTCGAGTGCTTAGGCATGCCGTCCATCGTGTCCCCGTCTCCTGGCCGGTTTCGGTAAGTTGCGCCCGTGTCGTTACTGGTGGGTTGCGAGTGAAGAAATGTCCCGCCGGCCGCCCGTCGCGGCACGGCCGGCGGGGGGTCAGGCCGCGAACTCCAGCTCGAGGGCCTGCCGCTGGTTGGCGCCAAGCCCCCGGACACGCCGGCTGTCCGCGATGCCCAGCCGGGTCATGATCTGACGGGCCCGGACCTTGCCGACACCCGGCATCGACTCCAGCAGCGCCGTCACCTTCAGCTTGCCGATGACCTCGTTTGTCTTGCCCTGGCTGATGACGGCCGGCAGGGTGGTGATCCCGTGCTTGAGGCTGGTCTTGACCTCGGACCGTTCCCTGCGGGCGCGGGCGGCCTTGACCAGGGCGGCGGCACGGTCCTCATCGGAAAGGGGGGGTAGTACTGGCATTGCGTCTCCTTGGTTGTGCAGGCGGGATGCCCGCGGTTGTCCCTGGCGGTTGAGCCGGGAAGTCTTAGAACCTGCGGCTGATTCTCGTACCGAACGGCCCAGGTATGGACGCCCACACCGAGAGGCCGTGCCGACGTCGACGCCGGTAGTGGTGGTGGTGAAAGGCCAGGTAGAGGACTACGACAATGACTATTGCGGCGATCATGATTTGCGCTCCTTGGCTGCCGTGATGGTTTCGATAAAGTCCGCGAACTCGATGGCGTCATACGCTGCCTCGGTGCCGCGCATGCCCTTAACCTCCGGCACCGGGATGCCTGCCTTCTTGGCGCGGGACTTCGCGGTCCGGAACGCCCCGCCGGGCTTGGTCCAGGTGCGAGGCAGCATCCCTGCCTCCTGGGCCTGCCGGACCGTGGTCCAGTTCCGGACGGGCCCGGCGCCATGCGGCACCGCAGCGATAGCTGCGGCTTGCGGTTGTGACGCGTTACGCAGCAGGTCAGGCTGCTCGGGCGCCTCGGCGGCGGGTACATCGGGGCCGTCGAACTCGGTCAGGTGACGCAGTTTCCACGGCACCCGCGCAGTCCCGGACTCGGCCAGCTGCCGGGCCTGCTCGTGGGTGAGGAACGCGATCTGCGTCTCGACCGGGCCACCGGTCCCGCCCTTCACGTTCACCTGCATCCGGCCCCGGATCTTAGACGCCGGCGGCATCGGGGTCTCCTTCCCGACCAGCATGTCCCACGTCGCCGCGTCGTAGCCCGCGAGGATCCGGGTGCCCATGTTCATCCGCACGTCACCCGACCCCGCAGTGGCCTTGGCGGACAGCCGCTGGGACACGAACAGCAGGTGGACCTTCAGCTCACGGCCGATATAGGAGGCGTTCTCCATCGCCCGGATCGCAGGGGACATCGCCGGCAGATTCTCCCGCATGTCCTTCGGCAGCGACTTGTCCTCGGACAGCAGCTCAGCCCAGTACGTGCGGAGCCGGTTCATCATCAGGTTCAGTTCCTCGAGCACAATCATCATCCGCGGACCCGGATTGCCGGTCAGGTTGCCGTAAACGTCGGTGTGCCCCCGGATGAACCTCGCGCGCCGGTCCAGCTCGTCATCGAGGTACACCAGGAAGTCGTGGATCTTCGCGATGTCATCGCAGTACGCGACGTTGGGCAGGCCGCGCGCCCACGGGTGGCTGACCAGCTTGTTGTCCAGGATCGCGGCGATGCCGCCCCTGAGAAGCACCTGCGGGAGGATGCACCGGACGACGACGCTTTTGCCTTTCCCGCTGTCCGCTGACAGCGCAAGGTGGGGGGAGTCGTTCTGCAGGCTGACCTGGGTGGTCCTGGACTCCTGGCCGATGCCGAGGATCAGGTCGTTCACCCCGGCCGTGCGGATCTCCTCGAGGATGCCGGGGACGGTGACGTTCCCGTCCTCATCGGTCTCGCCGCGCAGGGTCACGTGGGCGGGGCACGGCACCGGCAGCGTGAGGTGCAGCTTCATCTCCGGACCGGTGAGCTGCCACGTCTTCCGCGCGCCGCCCATGCCCAGCGTCGATGCCGCGGCCGACGCGATCTCATCCCGTTCCTGCGGTTTCGGCAGCGGGGCACCCTGCGGCCAGGTCAGCACGGCGTAGCTGCGGTCCCTTGGGATCTCTAGCCACGATTCGGGCCTTGCCGCCACCGGGATGCCCGCCTTGGAGGCCAGCCGGACGTGCAGCGGCCGGACGTAGTTCCTGCGGTGCTCCCAGGACTGCAGCCGCCCCCATCCCCGCACGCCGCCGTACGCGCATCCCGCGCCGCCCGTGACAGCCAGGTACGCCAGCGTCCGGGACTGCTGAAGTAGCAGGCCAGCGCCCGTTACAGCCGCCACAAGGGTATATCCGGTGCGCCAGGTGGCGTGCTGCCAGCGGGGCAGGTAGTAGCGGCGGTGCGCGTGCCCGGTCGGCGTCAGCGCCTTCCGCCCAGGACGCAGCCAACCCCTGTCCGTGAGGGGTTTGCCGTGGTGTGCCGCGCCTGAGAACCATCTCCAGGCCAGGGCATGCGGGCCGTGCCGCCGGACCCGGCCGTCAAGGTGGCCGGCCACGCCGTAGACGGCGAACACCATGAGCAGGACGAGGATCAGGAGCAGGGCTGGCATGAGGGGGACTGTCTTCCTGAGACAGGACATGGAACTGGTTGAACGGAAGTGAAATGAGAGGAATAAGTTGAATTGGAAGGGTCAGTTCCTGTGCTTGAAAATCCGTCACCGTAACGGGCGGCGGTAACGGCCGGGCCCGCTTCGGGCCCGGCCCGCCTGCCAGCACCCAGTGACGGTCCATGTCCGTTACGTCCTGATTTCACGGGTGGGCTGTAACGGGTGGCCAGCAGAGCCGTTACACGGCGGCACGCTGCGGTGATCCGTGATCGGATAGACAGGGGCCGCACCGCTTCTTCCGCTTCCCGGACGGCTGCGGCGGCCTGCTCTCGTTCCCTGCGGTGCTGCTCCCTGTCGGCCCGGTTCTGCTTCCTGGTCCCCCAGTAGAGGCCGCGCAGGTGGCAGTCTGCGCGGATCCCGTAGCGGTGGCACGCCTCGTATCCCGGCCCTGGCTTCAGGCCCCGGTGCGCTTCGAGGACGGCGACGGCGACGTGCACCCTGCGGCGGCGCCCGCCGTCCAGCAGGACCGCGTACAGGTAGCCCTTGCGATCCGGGAGCCGGGGCAGGGCCTGGCCGAGGCGCAGCATCCCGCGGGAGTCGATCCGGTCAATGCTGCGGATCCGGGCGCAGGTGCTCGCCTCGTGCGGCCAGTCCGGGATCAGCTCCCATCTCTCATCAGCGCAGCACCCGACGTCGGCAGGTGCCGGCTCGAGGATGCTAAGCGCGCTCAACGGCCCTCCCGGTCTTCGGGCGGCGCTCGAGCATGCGGAGCGCGCGCACCTTGACCCACGCCGTCGCTGCGGCGCCGCGCCGGTCCACGGTGACCGCGAAGGCGATCGCCAGGCCGAAAGCGGCGAGCGGGACCGGGAACGGGACGCCGGCCAGGATCAGGACGACACCCGTCCCCCATCCGGCGATCACGATCGCTTTCGCCGCGTCGCGGGTCTTCACGTACCTCTCCTTCCGGCCAGTCAGCGGGCGGTGCGGGCTCGGGGCGAACGCCTGACGCGCGGCGCCCTGGGCGCGCGGACGGGACGCAGGGGCCGCACGGAGGGGGCCTGCGCCCGTGCGGTACGAGGGCGCAGGGGAGCCGGGGTGGTGCGCCGGGCCCGGCCGGGGTGCCGGTAGCGCCAGGTGGCGCGTATCCGGCGCCGGGCACGGCGAGCGCTGGCCTGCGCTGCGCCCCGGAGCCGGCGGACAGCACCGGGCTTGCGCGGGCCGCGCTTCTCCCGCTCCGCCTGCTTGCGCTCGGCCCTGGTCAGCAGTTTCTCCTGCCCGTTCCTCACCCGGCCGCGGAACCTGGCGCCCGCCCGGCGGGTGCGCTGCGCTCCCGCGCGGACCCGTCCGCCTCCGGCGCGCACGCGGGCGCGGCCACGCACCGCAGCCTGCCGGGCACGGTCGATGCGCCGGCGGCCCCGCTCGATCTCGCGGGCCAGCTCAGTGACGAGCTGCTTTTGCACCCGCCACACCTTTGCCTTGCGCAGGCGGGTCAGGAGTTGCTTGGCCTTGCGGGTCAGGGGGCGCCAGCGGCCCGCCTTGCCCGGGTCCGGGGCTTTCTTCGGGCCGCGGAACCCGTGGGTGCGGGACACCTCATGCCTGAGCTCGTGAACCATCTGGTCCTGCACCGAGGCGTGCTTGGTGCGCCTCAGGTGATGGATCAGGTGCCGGGCTTTCCTGGTCAGCCGCTTGTAGCCGTACGGTCGTGCCATGACGGGACAGCCTCCTCGGGGGCGTAATCGGGAACGGGGGTGACCGCGGCCGGCCCGGCCAGCGCGGGCGCCGGATCCTGGCGCGGGATAGCGGCGGGGGGCGCCGGGGGCATGGGGATGGCCTCACGCCGGCCCGGGCCGATCGCCGTCTGCGCGGGCTGCAAGGCGGACGCGGGGCCGCCTAGGCCGGCGCGCTCGTAGCCGCGGCGGCCCCAGACGGGCGTGACAGCGGCGATGACGGGACGCGTGGAGCGGTGCAGGACCAGCACCTGGCCCTCGCCGAGCATGCGGATCCGCTCCGGCGGGATGGCCCGCTCCTGCCGGGGGGTCCTGGTCTTGGACCCGTCCGGGTTCCTCGTGTGATCCCAGGTGTCCCGCATCCCGCACACCGCCGAGACGGCCTCGAGGTCGTCGTGGTCGGTGCTGCCGCCCCAGAAGATCTTCACGGTGGAGTTGCCCAGGATGGTGCGCCCGTCGTGCTCGCCCCAGCGGGAGTACAGCTGCGACAGCTTCTGTACCGCGGCCATGACGGTGACGCCGTGGCCGCCCGCCTCGCTGGTCCACCTGTGCAGCGGGACCGGGCAGGTGATCGCGGCCTCATCCAGGGCGAACGTCAGCGGGTACCCCAGCCGGCCCCCGGGCCCGGAGGAGGCGAGCCGCTTGGCGGTCTCGAAAAGGTTCGCGGCGAACGCGGCGAAGTACGGGGCGAGGGAGCCGTGGGGCTTGTCGGCGCCGATCAGGTACACGGTGCCCGTTCCCTCGCGGAGGAACGCGGCGGCGTCGAACCCGGCGCCGGCGGGGCAGGATGCGCGGGCCATGGCGGGGTCGTCCATCCACGACAGGGCCGCGGCCGCGGACGCGGCGACCCCGCGTACCTGGTCGGCGTCCCCGTCGGCCACCGCAGCGAGATTGTGATCCCATCCGGGTGCGGCGAACTCCCCGGCCAGGATCGACGCGGGTTCGCGGGACAGCGGGTCGCTGACCCACCCGCAGACCTCGCGCATGCTGGCGCCGCCCAGCGCGGCGGCGTGCAGCATGAGGCGCAGCAGCTCCGCGCCCTTAGCGTCCCACCAGGCGTCTTTCCCGCTGGAGTCCTTCGGCGCGGCGGCCATCAGGTAGCCGGCCCGCTCGATCGCGATCGCCGGGGACTCGCAGCCGTCCACCGGGGACCACGCCAGGGTCGAGGGGATGCCTCCGTCGCCGCCGGGGTTCAGGACGGAAAGCTCGCCCATCCGTGCCCGGGGGATCGCGGTGTGGGCGTACAGGTCGGTGCGGGTCGAGGTGGCCAGGGCCGGACCGGGCGCGTCGGCGAGCCAGCACCCCATCATCCCGGTCTTGCCGGTGCGAGGCGGCGCTATGAGCAGGTAGGAGTCCTCGCGGCTCCCGGCGAGATCCTGGCCCTTCGCCCGGCCGATGCTAACAAAGACGGCCCCCGGGTGAAGTCCGGGGCAGGTGACGGCGGCGCGCTTGCGGACGGCTTCCGGTGACAGTTTCCGGCGCAGCTCCCGCCGCGTGGCGGTGCCCTGGTACCTGCGGCGCCGGCGGATCGCGCCCTTCCCGCCGGAGCGGTGCCAGCCGTACGCCTCTTGCAGGCGAACCCCCGCAATACCGGCGGTCACCCCGGACACGAGGATGCCGGGGTCAGGCTGGCGCAGGACCACGGCGCTGGCGGCGGCAGCGGCGAAACCCGCGGCGTAAGGCCATGCTTCCCGGGCCACGCGGGCCCGCTTGCGCTGGACGGCACGCCGGACCCTGCCGGGCGGCTTGCGCTCGGGGGCGGCCGGCAGGGGCCTGGCCCAGAACGGCCTAGCGGGCGTGCGGGCGGTCACCGGGCGCTCCTCGTCCTGCGTTCGCGTACCGCCGGCTGCGCGCTGCGCGCCTGGCGGGACGGCAGCGGCGGCCGGTTTTCCTCCGCGATCCGGGACTGCCGCCACCGTGCCAGCGTCCGGTCCTGCCCGCGGCCGAGCTCGGCGTCCCGGCGGTGCGGCTGGCCCGTGGCCGGGTTGACCCGTCCGCGGACGCCGGGGAGCCGGGAACGGATCTCGTCCCCGCCGCGCCGCACCTGGCCGCGCCTGCCGCGGGCGATGTCCCGGCGGTTCCGCCAGTTGCTGAAACCGGCCCGGGTTCCGTGGATGCGGCGTCCTGCCGCGCGGTGCCATGCGTTGCTGGCGTGGACCCTGCCGTTGGCCAGGCGCCAGCGCAAGGTGGCGAGGTGATCGCGGGGGCTGTTCACCGGGGTAGCTCCTGCTGCTCAGGCTGGACGCGGGCGGGTGCCTGCCTCGCGGCTTCCATGAGCCCTGCGAGCAGGCCCGCGTCGATGTTCACGTTGACAATTGGCTGGACCGGGGCGGCGATGGCGCGGGGAGCCTCACGTGCCGGGACGGACTGCGGGCTCACCTGGCACAGCAGCGGCGACGGGCGGCGGTCGCTTCCCTGGTTCCTGCGGCGCCCCTGCACCCGCAGGACCAGGACCGTCACGACAGCCGCGGAAAGGACCGCGCTGAGCAGCACCGCGATAACGCCGGCCGCGATGCCCGCGTCCTGCGCGGCCTGGTGCCGGTGGGTGAGCACGAGCGCGGCGCCGATCAGCAGCAGGGCCCCGCCCGCGGTGATCCTGATGCCGCCGGCGGTGTGGCCCTGGAACGTGCCCTCGAACCTTGTCATGCTGCTTCCTCTCCCGGGGATACGCACGGGGTTAACCTTGGTCATTACGCGGCCTTCCTGGCCGCTGCCGCCCGCTGCCGCCGCTTCTCGTCCGCGATCCGCCGGCACGCACGGCACCACGTCGGGGTACCGCCCCGCCCGCTGTACGTGTTCCCCGGGGTCATCAGGTGCAAGCCGTTGCCGCACAGCCCGGGCCCGCCCCCGGCCTGAGCCCGCATATCGCGGCGCTGCCGCTCAGACTTCCCGCCCCAGGTGCCCCATCTCTCAGGGGCCGCCAGCGCGAACTCCAGGCACTGCGCGGCCACCGGGCAGCCGGCGCAGATAGCCCGGGCCTTGCGGTTGGCGTCCACCGCGTTTCCGTCCTCCGGCGGGAAGAACAGATCAGGGTCCTCGCCGCGGCAGGCAGCCCGGTCCCGCCAGCCCTGGCGTGCGAGGCTGACCGGGCGGGGCGGGCTGACGGTCCTCACTGACGCCACCACCAGGGGACGGTCGGCCGCAGGTCGTCCACCCAGCCGTTGAGCCGGAGGTATGTTTCGTCCTCAACGCGCCCCGGCGGGAAATACGCCTGAAGCGCCTCATCGGCCGTCTTGAACGCGGCGATCCGGGCTGCCCGCTCGTCCTTCGGCAGGCGAAGCCACTGCCTGATGGTGATCTGGCCGGCGGTGCTCATACCGTCGCTCCGCTAACCGCGTCCCCGACCGCACCGAGGACGAGGTTCAGCGCGTCAGCGAGCGGGCCGGGAGGGAACGCCTCAGGTGCCCGGATCGCAGCCTCAAGGAACGCCTGGTCAGCTATCCCGGATGGTCCGCCGTCAGAGGCGATAAGGGTATACGACGCGCAGTTCAGCACGTCGTACAGGGCCACCAGATCCATCAGCCGGCAGCTTCCTGAATCACGGTCGCGCTCGCTGCGGTCACATCGGCCAGCCTCAGCGGAGGGTTCGCCACCATCGCGGCCTCGCACTGAGCCCA
>Ga0302324_100016583_pt1 | contig 14665 bp, 13 predicted proteins | sample Palsa_T0_1_FD_201949 | JGI IMG/M metagenome (GOLD analysis project Ga0302324, IMG submission 201949) | Peat permafrost microbial communities from Stordalen Mire near Abisko, Sweden - Palsa_T0_1 | ecosystem: Environmental > Terrestrial > Soil > Palsa > Peat permafrost | place: Sweden: Abisko...
CGCATCGCATTGCAGCTCCTCATGCTCCGTCAAAATGCGCGTGTCGTAACCGGGGACGCCGGTCCACTTCACATCGATCGTTTCGGCGTATCCGCCTAGCAGGTTGTAGGTCTTGGTGTCCGTCCTCAGAAGCGTCGCCGAGATGTAGTTATCATCGGATGTCGTCGTGACGACCGATTGCACGATGTGATCCTTGTCGGTCGTGGTCACGACCGTCGTGCTGATGAGCCCACCGTACTTCCCGTACCCCGCCGTTTTGACCGTGGTCGTCAGCCCATCCGATGACGTTGTCGTCGTCGTTTTGACGTTGGATAGCTTCTGGGCCGGCTCGTCCCCGGTCTTCGCCTGAGCGAACGCCGCCGGCACGTCGGTGAGGGTGCTCGCCGCGAGGACAAGAGCCGCGACGTGCGCCATGCGACGCGAGACCTCAGATCGTTTCATGCCAACCTCCAAGCCTAGACGCCGAGAAGTTCCAGGAGTTCGCCTTCACGCGCTATCACGTCGGCGTTGCTGAGCGTCTGGACGACGGTGCCGTGGTCGACGATGTGATGGCGGTCGGCCACGCCGGTCGCGAAGCGCAAGTTCTGCTCGACCAAGAGGATCGTCATCCCGTCGGCTTTCATCGCGCGGATCAGCTCGCCGATGCGCTCGACGAGGACTGGGGCGAGGCCCTCGGTCGGCTCGTCGAGCAGAATGGTGCGCGCGCCGGCCCGCAGGACGCGCGCGATCGCGAGCATCTGCTGTTCGCCCCCCGAAAGCGTCGTGCCGCCGGCTTTCGCGCGCTCCTTGAGGTTCGGGAACTCGTCGAAGATACGGTCGACGGACCAGCCGCTCGGGCCGACGATGGGCAGCAGGGTGAGATTCTCGTACACGCTGAGCGTCGAGAGAACCCCGCGCTCCTCCGGAACGTAACCCACACCCAGCCGGGCGATGTAGTCCGACGCGCGACCGGCGAGCGATACGCCATCCAGTTCGATCACCCCGCGGCGCGTTGATACGATCCCCATGATCGCGCGCAGGGTGGTCGTCTTCCCGACGCCGTTGCGTCCGACCAGCGTGGCGACCTCGCCGGTCTCGACGGTCAGCGTCATGCCGTGCAGAATATGGGACTCGCCGTAATACGCGTGAACGTCAGCCAGCGCCAGCATCAGGCGTGTCCCCCGCCGAGGTAGGCGTCCACGACCCGCGCGTCGCTGCGCACCTCATCATAGGTTCCCTCGACCAGCACTTTGCCGCGCTGCATCACCGTCACGCGGTCGCAGAGATCGGCGACCACGCGCAGGTTGTGCTCGACCAGCACGATCGTGCGGCCGGGCGCGATCCCCCGGATCAGCTCGACGGTGCGCTCGACGTCCTCCATCCCCATGCCCGCCGTCGGCTCGTCGAGGAGCAGGACGCGCGGATCCTGCGAGAGCGCGATCGCGAGCTCGAGCGAGCGTTTCTTGCCGTACGGCAGGTTGGCGGCGAGCCCGTCGAGTTCATCGACAAGTCCCACGCTGACCAATGCGGCGCGCGCGGGATCGTCCAGGACGGCCGTCGTCTTCGGCGATGCCACCAGCCGCCGCGAAAGCGAGGTGCGCGCCTGGAGCGCGATCTTCACGTTGTCGAGCACGCTCAAGTGCGGAAAGATGCTGCTGATCTGAAAGCTGCGCACCATCCCCATGCGGGCGATCGCGGCCGGGTCGAGCCCGCCGATCTCGATCCCGGTGAAGGCGATGCTGCCCTGTGTCGCCCGCGCGAAACCCGAGAGTGCGTTGAAGAAGGTCGTCTTCCCGGCGCCGTTCGGACCGATGATCGCGTGAATCGTCCCCTCGCGCACCTCGAGCGAGACGCCGTCGAGCGCGTGAAAACCCGCGTAGTCCACGACAACGTCCAGCGTCGAAAGGATCGGCTCGGCCACGGGCGGGACTTCCCCGTGGCATGCACCACGCCCCGCACGAGACCGTCCTCGAGATCGAAGCGCCACGGGTGAAGTTCGGCCGCGGCGCGATCGGTGAAGTCGGTGCGGAAGCGGCGGCGCTGGGGCTGCGGCGCGTTGCGCTCTTCACCGACCCGCGCTTGGCCGGGCTCGAATTCGTCGAGCGGGCGCGTCAGTCGCTGCGCGCCGCCGGCGTCGACGTCGCCGAATTCGACGCTGTCCGGATCGAACCGACCGACGGTTCGTTTCAGGCTGCTGCCGCCTTCGCGAGCGACGCCCACGTCGACGGATACGTCTCGGTCGGCGGCGGCTCGGTGATCGATACGGCGAAGGCCGCCAACCTGTACGCGACGTATCCGGCGCCGTTCGAACGGTACGTCAACGCGCCGCTCGGGGAGGGCGTTGCCGTCCCCGGATCGCTGGCACCGCACATCGCATGCCCGACCACCTCGGGCACGGGCAGTGAGTGCACCGGCATCGCGATCTTCGATTTTACCGCGCATGCGGTGAAGACCGGGATCGCGTCACGCCGTTTGCGGCCGGTGCTGGGGATCGTCGATCCGGATGCGACACGCACCCTGCCGGCAGCCGTGGTCGCGGCCAGCGGGTTCGACGTCCTCGCGCACGCGCTCGAATCGTTTACCGCCAAACCGTACACGCAGCGCCTGCGTCCGGCGGGGCCGTCGGCGCGGCCGCTCTCTCAAGGCGCGAACCCCTACAGCGACCTGGCCTGCGTCGAAGCGCTGCGGCTGCTCGGCCTGCACCTGATCGATGCGGTCGCGGATGCGCACGATGACGACGCGCGCGAGGCGGTCATGTACGCCGCGACGCTGGCCGGCATCGGGTTCGGCAACGCGGGCGTCCACCTTCCGCACGGCATGGCCTACGCCGTCGCCGGGCTCGTGCATGATTTCCGCCCGGCCGGCTACGACGCCGACCACGCGATGGTTCCGCACGGCATGTCGGTGATCGTGACTTCGCCCGCCGTGGCACGCTTCACGGCGCCGGCGGCGCCCGAGCGGCACCGTCTGGCGGGGGCGCTACTCGGTGCGACGGGCACCGTCGATGACGCAGCGGCCGGCGACGCACTCGCGGAGGCGCTGGCGCGGCTGATGCGCGCGACCGCCATTCCCAATGGGCTCGCCGCGTTGGGCTACCGTCAGGCGGACGTGCCTGCGCTGGTCGAGGGCGCCTTCGCGCAGCAGCGCCTGCTCGCCAACAGCCCGCGGCCGGTCGAACGCGAGGACCTAGCGCAGCTCTTCGCCGGCGCCTTCAGCAACTGGTAAGGAAGAGGTACATCCGGCGGACGGTCGGCATCGTTGGTGGTGCAACGCCTCGATTTAGCGTCATAGGGGGACTATGCGGCGCCTGCTCCGGACCCTCGCAAGCTGCGCGGTCGCCCTGCTGATCGCTCCGGGCGCCGCGCAAGCGCACCCGTTGGGGAACTTCACGGTCAACCATTTCTCGCGCATCAGCGCGGCGCCGGGAAGCATCGCGGTGCGCTACGTCCTGGACATGGCCGAAATTCCGTCCTTCGCGCTCGACCGCGCGCTCGACGGAGGGGGCACGCCCACCGGCCCCGAGCTGCGAGCGTGGGCACGAGAGCACGCCCGGGTGATCGCACCGGAGCTCGAGCTGACCGTCGATGGAAAGCCGGTCGCGCTTGCGCCGGCGGCCGTCGCCGTTCGCCACCGGCCGGGAGCGGGCGGCTTGCCGACGACGTACTTCACCGCCGACTATCGCGCGACGCTCGCACCGGGACCGCATCAGCTCGCCTATGCCGACCGCACCGAGATGGGCCGGCTGGGTTGGAAAGATGTCGTCGCCGGCGATCAGTCCGAGCCGACCAACGAGCTGCGGGCGTACCCCAGCGCCGTGCTCGGCTCTCCCCGCGCGCGCACGACGCTCGCTGCGACGATCTCAGCCGGCGGAGCGCTTCGGCCGCTCGCCGGCGATGCCGCGGCCGGCCAAAGCCCGACGACCTCGACGATGCCGGCGTTGAACCGGATGAACGGACTTTCGGACGCGCTGGCGCGCGGCGCGCACGATCCGCTGGTGGTCATCGGTGCGTTGCTGCTGGCGGTCGTGCTCGGCGCGCTGCACGCCCTGGAGCCGGGCCACGGGAAGACGCTGCTTGCCGTTTCGCTGGTCGGCGCGCGCGCAACGCGCCGGCAGGCACTGATCCTGGCGAGCGCGCTGACGGTCGCTCACACCGCGGGCGTGCTGGCGCTGGGGCTGATCGTGCTCGCCGCGCTGCCGCAGGTGGCAACCGAGCAAGTCTACCCGTGGATCACCTTGGGGTCCGGCATTCTGGTGTCGATTTTAGGTGCGCGCGCCTTCGCGCGCGAAGTCCGCCGCCGGTTGCCGTTCGCGCACGCGCACGTTCACGAACACGCGCATGCCCATCCGCACCGGCACGATCACGTGCACATGGCCGGCGCCGACCATCATCACGACCATGAAGCCGTTCACGATCACGCTGCGCTCGACGATGCCGCGCACGCGCGGGCGCATGCGCTTGAGGGCAGTGCGCCGCTGACGTTTCGCTCCGCGGTCCTGGCCGCGATGAGCGGTAACGTGGCCCCGTGTCCGGCAGCGTTCGTCGTGCTGCTGGCCGCGATCCAACTCCACCAGGTCGCGTACGGTTTGGCTTTGATCGTCGCGTTCAGCGTCGGCCTCGCCGGGGTCCTCACCGTCCTCGGCGTTGCGGTCGTGCGCGGCGCGAGCTGGCTCGTGAAGCGGCCGCAGTTCGACCGCCTCTCGCGCTGGGCGCCGCTGGTGACGGCGACCGTGATCGCCACCGTCGGCGCCGTCATGATCGGTCAGGCGTTCGCGGCCGCCGGTAGCACGGTTCCGGTTCCAGTGATCGTGCTGCTGGTGCTGACCGCCGTGGCCGGCTATGCCTTCGCCTGGCACGCGCATCGGCTCCCTTCGGGTGCCCGCGCGTGATCGGCCTCGGGGCCTTCGCGGTGTTCGTCCTCGGTCTGCGCCACGGCGCCGATCCCGATCACCTCGCGGCGATCGACAACGTCACGCGCAATGCCTTCGGCCGCACGCCGCTGCTGAGCCGTTTCGTCGGCACGTTCTTCGCGACCGGCCACAGCCTGATGGTGCTGGCGATCTCGGTCCTGGTCGGACTGGCCGGCGCGCGCTTCGCCGCCCACGGTGAGCTGATCGAAACGATCGGAACCTGGATCTCGATCGCTGTGCTGCTCATCGTCGCAGGGATGAACGTCCAAACCCTGCGGGCCGGCGGAACCCGGGTGGCCGGTGCCAAGACGCGGCTGCTGCCGCGCGGGCTGCGCGACTCCTCGAACGCGCTGTTGGCCTTCCCGATCGGCTTTCTGTTCGGCTTCGGCTTCGAGACCTCGAGCCAAATCGCGGCCTACACGCTGGCCTTCGGCGTCAACGGTGGAGCGATCGGCGGTTTGATCGTCGGCGCCACCTTTTCGCTCGGCATGATCTGCACCGATACGCTCGATTCGCTCCTGGTTCACCGGCTGATCTCGCATCGGTCGGCGCAATTGCCCCGGATCATGCGGGTCTGGATCGGGGCGGTGACCGCGCTAGCGATCGCGGTCGCGCTCTACGAAACGGCGCAGGTTCTGGGTTGGCGCTCGCCGGTCGGCGATTTGACCGTCAGCGCAATCCTGATTGCCGCCTTGATCGTTGTGTTTGCGTACGTGTTCGCCTGCACGCGCAGCGAGCGCGCACATTCGGCCTCAGCGGAGGCTTCGGCACTCCCGGTTCAGCCCTCGGCCGAACAGCCCTAAGCCCGACCTTTACCCCGTACCCTTTCGCACTCCCGGCTGGAGCGCGCGTATTCCCGCATGTCCTTTACCTCGGTCATCTGAGAGGATCACCCGCATGCACTACCGGCGGATTCTCGGCGCTCTGACGGTCATCGCCGTCGCGGTCGCCGTCTTTCTCTACACCGGACACCCCGCGACGAGTTCCGATCATCAGGATACCTACAACCTCGCCACGCGGGCGAACACCTCGGCTGACATTACCGACGTGTTCATTTTCCCGTCGCCGTCGAACCCGAACAACGTCGTCCTCGCGATGGACGTGTCGCCGCTGATCCCTAAGGGGATGGGAACGACGTTCTTTTTCGATCCCACGCTGATGTGGCAGTTCAAGATCGCGCACGGCAGCACGCAGCCCGAGGATCAAGTGATTCAATTCGGCGTGACGGGAACCGGCGCGTCACAGATCATCACCATGTACGGACCCGGCGCACCGCATGAGGTCGGCACGGCAAACACCTTCATCGCGCCGGCCGGCTCGTTTCAGTACAACGTTGCGACGCAGCTGAACAACGGCGTCAAAGTGTTCGCAGGACCGCGTGCCGACCCGTTCTACTTCGATCTGTTTGCGTTCTTCTCGTTCCTGGGCGACCGGAACTACTCGACGCACACGTCGCAAACCGATCCCGGCCCCGAGACGGGGGGACCGCTCTACAATGGCGATAACGTCGGCGTGCCTGCGGCGGCCGCTCCGTCCTACGACAAGACGGCCAACCCCGCCCAGCCCACGTTCAACGGCTTCACCGCCGGTACGACGGCCGGCGCCGGCTCCGCGCTCGGAAACTACGCCTGCAGCACCAATCCCGCAACCAATACCCTGGCGCAGGTCGCCGGAGGTTTCGACGTGCTCTCGTTCGTCGTCGAAGTTCCGAAGACACTGCTGACAAACGGCTTCACCAGCCAGAGCATCCACGTGTGGGCGACGGCGAACTCGTCGACCGGAAGCTAGGAGCATCGCTATGACGAAACGCCTTTTCGCGCTCGCCGCATGCGGTGCGCTGAGCCTCGCCTTTTCCGCCTGCAGCAGCAAGTCTGTCGTGCATGCGCCGCCGGTCACCGGCCTGGCTACGCCGCAGCCGACCAACCCGGTGACACCGACCGGCGCCTACACGCAGATCGAATTGCTTTCGCGCCCCGCGGTCAAGGAAGTCTTCGAGCAATTCAACGACCACAAGACGACCAATGCGGTCGAGCCCTATGCCGGGACGCCGGCGGATCCGCTGCTGGCCGAGATCAAGGGCACGGAAGATACCGTCCGGCCGGCGACCGGCGCGACCGACTACGGTGCCGCCCTGCAAGGCATCCTGTATCCCAACGAGTACGCCGTAAACCTCGCTGATACGTCCGGCAAGGCCGCCTATCTCGGCGTCGAAACCGGCGGCGCGACCGGCAGCATGTTCGGCGGCCGCGACCCCAACGACGACGTCGTCGACATCTCCCTGGGCGCCTTGTTCGGCAACACCTTGTCCTCGCTCGGCGTGATCGCCGACGACGGCGAAGAGAACAACTGCATCAGCAAAGAGAACGTGACCCAGGACCCAACTCAGATGAAGACCACGACCTTCCCGTACCTCGCGTCGCCGCACTAAAGTTCGGCAGCGCGCCATGACTCGACGTCCGTCGATGCTCATGTGGGCCGTCGCGGCGGTCGCTCTGGGAGCGATCGCCGCCTGGCCATGGTACATCCAGAACAGCGCCAACGCCGCGCACGCAGCGTCGCTTCCGGCCGCCGCGCCGGTCGTGGCGGATTACGAGACGCGCGACCGCACGATCGCCTTTTGGGAAGGCGCCGTGCGCGAAAATCACCCGGGCGACATGCTGAGCCCCGAGAAACTCTCGGGCCTCTACCTGCAGCGGTACCGCGAACGCGGCGACATCGACGACGTCACGCGCGCGATCGGCGCCGCGCGGCAGTCGCTGCGCGCCCAACCCTACGGCAACGTTCCGGCCGAAGTCGACCTCGCCTCAGCGCTGGTGGCCCTGCACCGCTTCAAGCAGGCACTGGCGATCACGCGCTACGTCGAACGGCTGCAGCCGGGCGATTCGGCGATGGTCGTGCGCGAAGCCTCGCTCGACCTCGAGCTCGGCCGACACGACGCGGCGCGAACCCTCATCGCCAAGCTCGAACGCCGGCCCGGCACCACGGACAACAGCAGCTCGACGATCCCGCTCGACACGCTCGCGACCCGATACGACGAGTTGACGGGGCATCTCGCGCGGGCTCGCGGGCGCTTCGAGCGCACGACGGCCAACGAAAACGCGCTCTACGGCGAGTCGGCCCAGCAGCGCGCCTGGTTCTTTTTTCGGGCCGGCGAACTCGCCTTTGAGGCGGGTGACAACGACGGCGCGCTCGCGGCCGAGCATGCGGCTCTGGCGATCTTTCCGAGCTATTCCGAGGCCAACCGGCTGCTGGCTCGCTTCAGTTGCGCGCTGCATCGCTGGCAGGAGTGCCTGGCCGCGGCACAAGCCTCAGCCGCGGTCGTACCGTACCCCGAAGTGCTCGGCTACGAGGTGGACGCACAGCGCGCGCTCGGCGATCCGGCTGCCGCAGCGCAGACCGACGATCTCATCGTCACCATCGAGCGCATCGGGAACGCCCAGCGTGTGTCCGACCGTCTGCTGGCGATCTACTACTCCGAGCATCGCGAGCGGCTCGCCGACGCGTACGCGATCGCAACCCGCGAACTGAGCGTCCGGGACGATATCTTCACCGAAGACACCCTCGCCTGGAGTGCCGCGATGGTCGGGCGCTGGGACGAAGCCCGGCGGCGCATCCGGCGCGCGCAAGCCTACGGCACCGAAAATGCGCTGCTGCACTACCATAGCGGCATCATCGCGCTGCACTTCGGCCGGCGGGCGGAGGCCGCGCGCGAACTGCGGGCGGCCTTAGCGCTCAATCCGTCGTTTCACCCCGTCTACGCCGACGACGCACGCGCGCAGCTCGTACAGCTCCCTTAACGTCCGCTCCATTCCGGCGCGCGCTTGGCCAAGAAGGCCGCGACGCCGGCGTGGAAATCCTGGCTGCCGTAACACAGCCGGATGAGGTCCTCGTCGGCCGGCAACGGCACTGCCGCGCGGATGCGGCGCGCCATCTCCTTGCTCGCCCGCAGCGTGAGCGGCGCCAGCGCGGCGATCGACGCCGCCAGCGCGAGCGCATGCTCCAGCACACCGTCGTCGCTCGACGTCACGTCGCTCAGAAAGCCGACGCGTTTGGCTTGCGGCGCGTCGATCAGCTGCCCGGTCAGGAGCAATGCCTTCGCGGCGTCGAGCCCGATCAGTGCCGCCACGCGCGCCAGGTTGCGCAGCGAGATGCAGTTCCCCAGCGTGCGGCCGATCGGCACCCCGATGCGCACCCCCGGCCCGCCGATCCGCAGGTCGCAGGCGGCGGCGATGCTGACGCCCCCGCCGGTGCACGCGCCGATCAGGGCCGCAATCGCCGGCACGCGCAGCGCTTCCAACGCGTCGATCACGGTCTCGATGCGCGCCTCGTAGGCGATGCCGTCGTCGGCGCTCCGAAATGCGGTGAACTCCGCGATATCGGTGCCGGAAACAAAGGCGCGGCCGCCGGCGCCGGTGATGACGACCGCGCGCACGCCGGCGCGCTGGTCCAGCGCCAGCGCGGCTTCGCGCAGATCGTTCCACATCGCAAAGGTCATCGCGTTGCGCGCTTGGGGGCGATCGATCGTGATCAGCGCGACGCCGTCGGCGCGTTCCTCGACGCGGATCACGCGCGCACCACGACACCCTCGCCGGCCAGGCGCGCGATCTCCGCGTCGTCCAAACCGAGCTCGCGGAGCACCGCCTCGCTGTCCGCGCCCAGCGACGGACCAGCCGCATCCATGCGCACCGGTGTGCGCGAGAAGCGGAGCGGCGAGCCGATCTGCCGGACCGGGCCCAACGCCGGGTGCGGCGCTTCCGCAAAGAAATCGCGCGCGCCCAGATGCGGGTCGGCAAAGACGCGATCGAAACGCCAGATCGGCCCGCAGGGGATGCCGGCCCGCCTGAAGGCATCGATCCAGTGCGCGGTCGAGCGCGTCGTGGTGACGGCTTCCAGCTCGGCGATCAGTACGGCGCGCTGCTGCAGCCGCCGATCGTTGGTCGCAAAGCGCTCGTCGGCGGCGAGTTGCGGCAGGCCGAGGACATCGCAGGCGCGCAGCCAGTGCGCTTCGGTGTTCGCGCCAAAGGTGAACCAACCGTCGGCGGAGCGCACGGCTTGATACGGCGCGATCGCCTGATGCGCCGAGCCGGTCGGCCCCGGGACCTCGCCGGTCGCGAAGAAGCGCCCGGCTTCCCAAACCGCGAGTGATACGGCCGACTCGAGCAGCGACACGTCAACGAACTGCCCGCTCCCGTCGCGGGCGCGCGCCTGCAGCGCGGCCAGCACCGCAATCGTTGCGTAGAGCGCGCAGGTCAAATCGGCGATCGGCACGCCGACCTTGACAGGCGCACCGTCGGGCTCACCGGTGATGCTCATCAAGCCGGACATGCCCTGCGCGATGATATCGAGGCCGGCCCAGTCGGCGTAGGGGCCGTCCTGGCCAAAACCTGTTGCGGCGACGTAGATCAGGCCGGGCGAGCCGGCGGCCAGCGCCGGATAATCCAAGCCGAGGCCGCGCATCGTGCCCGGGCGCAGGTTTTCGATCACGACGTCGGCGCCTGCGGCCAGCAAGCGAAAGACCCGCGCACCGGCAGGCGTTTTCAAATCAAGCGCGAGGCTGCGCTTGTTCCGGTTCAGGCGCAAAAAATTCGAACTCTCACCGCCGACGAAGGGCCCCGTTGCGCGCGTCAAGTCGCCGCCGCGCGGGTTCTCGACCTTGACGACGTCGGCGCCCAGATCGGCGAGCTGCATCCCGCAGAACGGCACCGCCATGAAATTCCCGACCTCAACCACGCGGAGTCCGTCGAGCGGTGGGCGTCCCGGCATGCGAAGGAACTTTCCTCGGAGTGGCGCTACTCCTGGTAACCTGTTGCACTCCGGAGAGTTTGAAGTATGACGGCCAGAGCCACACGCGGCGCATTCATCACCACCACCGCGGCGACGTTCGCTTCGATTGCGGTCGTCCGTTCGCCGGCCAAGGCCGCCGACTTCGTCGGGAAGGCGGGAACGAACCAGCCTCCCGACCACCCGCTCAGCGTGGCGATGAAAGACCTCTGGGACGCGGTTCGCAAAGAGACCAACGGGCGCGTCGACGTCGCCGTGTTTCCGAACAATCAGCTCGGCGGCGACACCGCAATGCTGACGCAACTGCGCTCGGGGGCCCTGCAGGTCATGACCCTGGACGGCGGGATCCTCGAAGGGGTTGTCCCCGTGGGCGCGATTCAGAGCATCGGGTTCGCGTTTCCGGACTCGTCCGCCGCCTTCCGGGCCTTCGACGGCAAGCTCGGCGCCTACGTCCGCGGCGAGATCGAAGCCAAGGGCTTGCACCCGTTCGACAAGATCTGGGAGAACGGATTGCGGATGATGACCTCGAGCACCAAAGCCGTGCATAACGACGCCGATCTGGCCGGGTTCAAGATGCGCACGCCCAACAGCCGTATCGCCCTCGATCTTTTCCGCTCGCTGGGCGCGGCACCGACGCCGATGAACTTCAGCGAACTCTATACGTCGCTGCAGACCCATATCGTCGACGGTCAGGAGAACCCGCTCGCGAACATCGAGTTCGCGCGCTTCTTCGAGGTGCAGAAGTACCTCACGCTCAGCGGCCACATGTGGGGCGGCTACTGGCTGTTGGCCAGCGGCGAGTGGTGGAAGTCGATCCCGCCGGATCTTCAAGCCGTGATCACACGCAACGCGTCAACTTACACCGACCGCCAGCGGCGGGATGTGATGAAACTCAATGACACGCTGATCACAAAACTCCGCACCCAGGGCATGGAAGTGATCGACAAGCCGGACCGCGCCAGCATGAAGGCCAAACTTGGCGAGTTCTACGGCCGCTGGAAGACCGAGTTCGGTCCGACGGCATGGGGACTGCTGGAAGGCTACACCGGGAAACTCGGCTAGGCCCCGCGCACCCGCGTCCGGAATCTGCGCAGCATGCAGGTTCTGGACGCGCTCGGGCAAGCGTTGCTGCTCGCGCTGGGCATGGCCTGGCAGGTCGGCTGGAGCCTCATCCTTGGATTCGCGATGTCCGGCGTCGTGCAGGCGCTGGTGTCGAAGCAGCGCATGCAGCAGCTGCTCGGGCGCGACGGTATACGGGAGATCGCGCTCGCAACGGGCTTCGGGGCCGCGAGTTCGTCGTGCTCGTACGCCGCGGCCGCGATGAGCAAGACGCTCTTCAAGCAAGGCGCAGCGTTGGTGCCGAGTTTGGCCTTCCTGTTTTCCTCGACGAACCTGGTACTCGAACTCGGGATCATCCTGTGGCTGCTGATGGGCTGGCAGTTTACCGCCGCCGAGTGGATCGGCGGCCTGCTGCTGATCGCGATCATGACGGTGCTGGTCAAGCTCACCTATCCGAAGCACTTGGTCGAGCAGGCCCGGCGCCAGGTCGATGAAATGGCCGGGCACGACCATGGTTCGATGGAAGGGGCGGGCGGCCCGTTCTTCGAGCGGCTGCGGGACCCCGCCACGCGCGTCGCGATCGCGCAGAACTTCGCCATGGACGTCTCGATGTTGTGGAAGGATCTCATCGGCGGATTCCTGATCGCCGGCGCGCTGGCGGCGTTCGTTCCGGACGGCGCTTGGAAGGTCTTGTTCCTTCACGATGCACCCCCGGCGCTGCAGCTGGTCGGCAACGCAATAGCCGGCCCGGCGATCGCGATCGTCTCGTTCGTGTGCTCGATCGGCAACGTTCCGCTGGCGGCCATCCTGTGGGCGGGCGGCATCTCGTTCGGCGGCGTGCTCGCCTTCCTCTACGCCGACCTGATCGTGCTGCCGCTGCTCGACGTTTACCGCCGCTACTACGGCCTGCGCATGATGCTCTACATCTTCGGCCTGTTCTTTGTGACGATCGTGCTGTCGGCGATCGCCATGGACGAGATCTTTGCCGTGCTGCATCTGGTCCCGCAGCCCAACCCCAACATCCGCCACGACTTGACGCTGTTTTCCTTGAATTACACGTTCTGGCTCAACCTCGTGGCGGGAGCGTTGGCGATCTACCTCTGGCGGCTCGACGCCGCGCACCCGATGGACCATGGGCACCACGACGACCATGCCCATCACGGCGACCACGCGCACGGCCACGATGACCACGGCGCACCGGAAGCGGCTCCCTAAGCGCGACGCGATTAGGTCAGCGGCAGGAACAGGAAGATCAGTCCGACCGCCGCGATGAACGCGCCGCTGATCACCTCGCCGTATCGGTCGAAGGCCGCAAACCTGACCCGCTGCAGACCGGCCGTGGAATACACGCACACGAAGACGTACGTCGCGATCGTCGACAGCGCAAAGCAGGCCGCCATCACGACGATCAATCCGAAGCCGAAGCGGCCGGCGGCGAAGAACGCCGGAATCCCCTCAACCATCGGCGAGGAGCCCAAGATCAGCAGCAGCGCCGTGCGCGGAGCACTCCGGCCGGCGTCAACGTGTTCGCCCGCCTCTCCCGGGTGAGCGTGGCCGCCGGCGCGCAGCTCGCGCAGCGAACCAACCGCAATCCAAAGGCCGAACGCGATCAGCGCGATGCTCGACGCCAGCGACACGTAGTGACCGAATTTCGCTGCAAAGGCGACGCCGGCCAGCCACACGATCACTCCGATGACCAGCGTCGAGACGACGTGACCCGTTCCGGCCCCCAGCGCGGCGCGCACGGTCTGCGCGCGCGTCCAGCCGTGCGCCCGCGCCAGCAGCGCAATCGGCAGCCAGTGATCGGGGACGACCGTATGCAGCACGCCGACTCCGATCACGGCCGCAACCAGCAGCAGCTGCGGCACGAAACTCCCGGCCTCGATCACCAGCGGGCGCTTCGACCCTCCTCAGCGCTTCACCTAAGCCGAAGCGGGCGGCGCGACTAGCGCGCGACCGCGTAGGTCAGGCGCACGATGCGTGATTGGGTCGGGTGGAAGTGGTAGTCGTTTACGCCGCTCCCTCCCAGCAGCGGGTTGACGTTCGGATTGCTGACGTAGGCCGCGTTGCGCGCGTCCTCGGGCAGCCAAGAGCCGTAGTAGTATTCGACGTCATCACCAACGGCGTTGAGAAGATTGAAGAGGTCGAGCGTGAGGCGGTTCCCGCGAGGACCTTTGAGCGTCACCTGCGCGTTGACGAGCGAGGTCGGACTGGAGACGGCATCGCCGAGCTGATCGAGTACCCGCGGTCCGAAGTATCGATAGTGAAGGCTCGCGGCAAAGCGGGGCCGATCCCAGGTCACGCCGGCCGTGCTCACGACGTTGAGCGATTCGGGCACGAACGTGCCGGCGCGATCGGGGTTCGTCGTAAAGCGCGCCGTCGCCGTCGCGATATCGGCATCGAGTGTCAAGCTGAGCGCCGGGTGGAAGGAGTTCGTGAGCTCGATGCCCTTGCGGATCGTCGGTCCATTCGGCGTCGTGACGCCGTGGTCGCCGTCGAAGACCAGCTCAGAGGCGAGGTTGAGCTTCCAGAAGGCGACGGTAGTCGTCAGTTTGGGAGTCGAGAACCGGTACCCGAGCTCTTCGCCCCAAGCGCGAACCAACGGTGAGAACTGCGCAACCCGAACGCCGCTCGGATCGATCGTCGCGTGCGTCTGCGGATCGAGTGTTTGCGTCGTGCCGCGACCGTCGTTGCTATGGAAGCTGTCTCCAAAGTCCAGGTAGAATTCCTGTTGCCCTGAGGCGGCATAGGCGGCGGTGAACTTCGGGCTCGCCAACGACTCGCTTCGCAGGCCGGAGTTCGCGGCCTGAAAATCGTCGATCACGAAGTTGTAGGCATCGGCCCGTAAGCCGGCGTTGAGGCGCAGCTTCGATCCGACCCGGTATTGGGTTTGCGCGTACGCGAAGATGTCGCGCTCCAAGACACGGTCGTTCGAGA
>Ga0302324_100016587_pt1 | contig 14663 bp, 15 predicted proteins | sample Palsa_T0_1_FD_201949 | JGI IMG/M metagenome (GOLD analysis project Ga0302324, IMG submission 201949) | Peat permafrost microbial communities from Stordalen Mire near Abisko, Sweden - Palsa_T0_1 | ecosystem: Environmental > Terrestrial > Soil > Palsa > Peat permafrost | place: Sweden: Abisko...
GGGTGGTGCCGGGCAACAGCACGCTTAAGTTGAGGTACTGCCGGTTAGAGATGGGCAGGGTTTCGATCTGCCGCTGCTCGATCACGCCACCCACCGAGGTGTCCTGGTAATCGATTAGGGGAACCGCTCCAGAAACCAGCACCGTCTGCTGCTCGCTGCCCGTTTTGAGCGTTATGTTTTCCTGCAGATGAACGCCGAGTGCGAGGTGGAGCCCGGTGATGGATTCAGGGGTGAAACCCTGCGCCCGAGCGCTGACGGAGTAGGTGCCGGGAGCAACGGCGGTAAAGCGGTAATCACCGGAGCCTTGGGCGGAAACGGTGCGAACAACGCCCGTATCGGTGTTGGTCAGCGTGACCTGCACCCCCGCGAGGGCTGCGCCCGACTGGTCGGTAACCACCCCCGCTACATCCGCTTCGCCGCCTTGGCCATAAGTCATACGGGAGAGGGGACATACCAAAAACATCGACAGGAAGACACCGAGAGTACAAAGCCTGAGGGGCCTCATGGAACCTCCGAGTGAGACAGCATGGGCATCAAAGGCCTCATGCTTGAATGATTTTGGACTTAAAAGGAAAGCACCGGACAGCGGGTAACCCGTTTATATCAATGATCCGTGAACGGGTCAAGAGTTTTTAGCTAAATCTAGTTTTATCGCATATCTTGTTGTTTCTATATCGCTTATTACGGATTGCTCGAAATGCATTCAGCCGATACCCATTATGCCTCCTGGTTTGTATGAGTCCTGTATACACATCGTGGCTGAACGTCGTGGAGTAGCAACAAACAAGCGGTGAGGAGCTTTTACTTTTTGGTTGCGAGGGCTTGCGCCTGCATGTATAGAACCGCATAGGTCGCGAGCCAGTGCTGGCCGAGATAGCCGGCGTCGCCGAATTTTCGAAAGCCCTGTTGCGCGTTGAAATCAGCCAGGCGTTGGAAGACCGGCACGCGTGGATCATCCGGGGGCAATGCGGAAGCGATACGGAGCAGATCCGCAGCACGCTGGAAAGCAAGCCCGATGAGGTGTGACTTCGAGCCCAGAAGGCCGTCTTTATCTTCCGCGTCCGCATTGCTGCCGGATGCTTTGATCCGGGCTGTGTCGATCTCCGCCTGGTAAACCTTGAAGTCTGGGGAATACACCGGGGGCAGGAATTCGTTGAGCCAGTTCACGAAATTGTTTTGGTCGAGTACCCGGCTCATGAGCATTGCCTCTGCCAGGCAGGGTGATGCAAAGTCTCCGTTGCTGGGCTCGTAGGCTGTCGGGCAATTTTTGTCGTTACCGAAAAAGCGAACTGCGGCGTCGTGGATGGCTGTCTTCACGGTTGAGTCGCCGGCCGCCTCGGTGTAGTCGAGGGCGAAGCTCATGGTTAGCGCTGTGTTGGGGTGTACCCCGACTCGCATGGGATAAGGGAGAGTCGAAAGATAGTCGACATACTTGCCGGCCATCAACTTAACCAAAGGCTGAATATTGACGGCCAACTTCTGTGCGTCGGAGTCGTTCCACGACTTCAGCTCTCCGTAGAGCTTGAGCAGCCAGGTGTATCCATAGGGCCGCTCGAAGTTTTTGCCTTCTGAGTCGCCGGGCTGGTCATAGCTGAAAAAGCTGACTTCACCGGCGATGTTGTCTGCGCCCAAATGCTCAGTAAGTCTCTGGCGAATGACTGGGGCGAGGAACATTTTCGGGTTTTGCCGCAGCAAGGCGAGCGCCGTCCAAGTGGAATTCACAGCCGAGTGCCAGTCGTAGCAGCCGTAGAAGGCTCGGTGCCTGCTGTATTCCTCGGTAGGGTGGGCCTTGTCGTCGTAGACCCACAGATAGGTTTGGGGATGATCTTCGAGCGCCTGCGGGTGATCGATGCAGGAGAGGGGCAGCGAGGCCATGGCGACAATTTGTGTATCGTCGAAGACCGGGCGTTCCGCGGGAGGAAGGGATTTGAGGTATTGAGAAGTCTTATCGGTGGCGGAGGGAGTAGCGGCAAAGCCCTGGGCTGCCGCGGTTAAAACGAGAAGTATGAGAGTAGTTCGCATGAGGCACCATCCGTCTGCGGGTTGCGGGCGAGTGTGAGATAGAAGGCTTATATGGGATGGTTCCGAATGCGTCAAGTATTTTCGGTTCTTACCTATCCCCCCGCTAAGGGACGATAGGTAAGAACGCTATGATTAAGTCAGGCATGCCGACTCCTTCTCCTTCTGCCGAAGAGCTCTATCACCGGGGGCTCGACCGGCTGGCGGAAGGCGATGCGGCCGGAGCCGCTCAGAGCCTTCGCCTCTGCCTCGAAACAGACCCCAGCATGCTCGACGCCATGCACGGACTCATCCGCGCGCTGCAGGAACAGGGCGAGCTGGACGCAGCCATTGCGGTGGCCCAACGTCTGCTCCAGTTGGACCCTGAAGAAGTTCTGGCCCACACCAGCCTCTCCATGCTGTATCAGCGCAAAGGCATGATTGCCGAGGCAGAAGCCGAGGCGTTGAAAGCCAAGCTGCTGGGCTGGAAAAAACAGCTTCAACAACACTGATGACACACACGCTCTACGTCGCCAGCTCGAACCCGGGCAAGTTGCGCGACTTTGCCCTGGCGGCCGCTCGGCACAACCTGGCCGTTCTTCCCCTCCCTGGACTCGACGCGATCGAGGCCCCGGCAGAAGACGCTATCACCTTTGAAGGCAATGCCCGCGAGAAAGCGATCTACTATTGCCGCTTTCTCCCGGGCGAAATGGTGTTGGCCGACGACTCCGGACTCGAAGTCGACTTTCTCCAGGGCGCCCCTGGCGTCCGCTCGGCCCGCTTCGCCGCCGATGCCGGGGTCGAAGTCGACAACAATCAGTTCCTGTTGCAACAGCTCGCAGGCGTGGCTGAGAGCGAGCGCGGCGCACGCTATCAGTGCGTGCTCGCTGTGTCCCGGGACGGAACCGTCCTCCAGACCGCGAAGGGCACAGTCGAAGGACGCATCCTCGCTGCCCCGCGGGGCAGCGGCGGTTTTGGATACGATCCACTCTTTTATCTACCGGCGCTCGAACGTACCATGGCGGAGATCAGCGATGAGGCAAGATGGGCACACAACCACCGCGGACACGCCTTTCGCGCCCTGCTGCAACGCATCACCTAAATCATCTTCAGGGTCAAATTGGACGGGCCTTGGCGGACGGGCGATCCTTGACGCTGTTCTCCCGCGACCCAATAATAAAGAGTTACGCATCGGATCATAAAAATGAGCACAATCGCAGCCGTCCCGCGAAACAATCGCGCACCGAACTTCTGGGCATCCACCATCGGCAAAAAGATCGTGATGGCAGTCACGGGAGTCATCCTGTTCGGCTTCGTGATCGGACACCTGGTGGGCAACCTGCAGGTCTTTGAAGGCCCGGCAAAGCTGAATGCCTATGGCGCTTTTCTGCACAGCATCGGCGAACTGCTTTGGCCCGTACGCATCATCCTGCTGATTTGTATCGCCCTTCACATTATCGCGACCGTGCAATTGGCACTGCGCAAAAAGCGGGCGCGACCGGTGGGCTACTCGCGTAAGCAGGCCATCGCCTCCTCCTACGCATCGAGGACGATGTACTGGTCCGGGCCCATCGTGCTCGCCTTCATCATCTTCCATCTCCTTCACCTCACCGCCGGCTATATCCATCCCGGCGCGGCCTATATCGAAGGCGACGTCTACCACAACGTGGTTTCCGGCTTCCAGGTCTGGTGGGTTTCGCTCTCCTACATCGTGGCCATTTGCCTTTTGGGCTTCCACCTGCGCCACGGCCTGTGGAGCATGTTCCAAACCATGGGCATTCACCAGCCGCGGCACACTCGGGCTCTGCAGCAGGCAGCGTTGGTCATTGCTCTGCTCATCGTCCTCGGCTACATCTCCATTCCCATTAGCGTTCTACTAGGGCTGGTGAAATGATTCTCGACTCCAAAGCACCTACAGGGCCCATCGAGCGGGCATGGGACCAGTCTCGTTTCGACGTGAAGCTGGTCAACCCAGCCAACAAGCGCAAGCATTCCATCATCGTGGTCGGATCGGGCCTTGCGGGAGCCTCGGCCTCCGCCACGCTGGGGGAGCTTGGCTATAAGGTTCAGTGCTTCTGCTTTCAGGATTCGCCGCGTCGCGCGCACTCCATCGCCGCGCAGGGCGGCATCAATGCCGCCAAGAATTATCAAAACGACGGCGACAGCATTTACCGCCTCTTCTACGACACCGTCAAAGGCGGGGACTTCCGCGCCCGCGAAGCCAACGTCTACCGCTTGGCGCAAATCAGCGTCAGCATCATCGATCAGTGCGTAGCCCAGGGGGTTCCCTTCGCTCGCGAGTACGGCGGTACCCTTACCAACCGCTCGTTTGGCGGCGCCCAGGTTTCACGCACCTTCTACGCCCGGGGCCAGACCGGCCAGCAACTGCTGCTTGGCGCCTACCAGGCGCTGGAGCGCCAGATACACGCCGGTACCGTTACCATGCACCCCCGCACCGAGATGCTCGACCTGATCGTCATCGACGGCAAGGCTCGCGGGATCGTGACCCGTCATTTGGTGACCGGCACCATTACCACCCACTTTGCCGACGCGGTGATCCTGGGCACCGGTGGCTATGGGAACGTTTACTACCTCTCGACCAATGCCAAGGGTTCGAACGTGACCTCCATCTGGCGCGCCCACAAGCGGGGAGCGCTGTTTGCGAACCCTTGCTACACCCAGATTCACCCCACCTGCATTCCGGTCTCCGGCGACTACCAATCGAAGCTCACCCTGATGAGCGAATCGCTGCGCAATGACGGCCGCATTTGGGTGCCGTTGAAAAAAGGTGACAAGCGTTCCCCGGATCAGATTCCCGAGGGCGAGCGCGACTACTACCTGGAACGCCGTTATCCCAGCTTCGGCAATCTCGTCCCGCGCGACGTAGCGTCCCGCAACGCCAAGGCGGTGTGCGATGAAGGTCGCGGAGTCGGCGAGACCGGCCTCGGCGTGTACCTCGACTTTACCGATGCCATCCGCCGTTTGGGCGAGAAGACCATCCGCGATCGCTACGACAACCTGTTCGATATGTACCAGCGCATCACCGACGAGAACCCCTACAAGGTTCCGATGCGCATTTACCCCGCCATCCACTACACCATGGGCGGCCTGTGGGTTGACTACAACCTGCAGAGCACCATCCCGGGCCTGTTTGTGATTGGCGAAGCCAACTTCTCCGATCATGGCGCCAATCGCCTGGGAGCCAGTGCGCTGATGCAGGGGCTCTCGGATGGCTACTTTGTTGTTCCCTACACGGTGGGCAACTACCTGGCGACCAATAAATTCCCCACGGTGCTCGAGACCGCGCCTGAGGTTCGCGAGGCCGTCGCCTGTGTCAAGAAGACGATCGAGCTACTGCTCTCGATCAAGGGCAAGCGGACAGTTGATTCTTTTCATCGCGAGCTGGGCAAAATCGTTTGGGACTACTGCGGCATGTCGCGCACGGCCGAGGGCCTGCAATCCGCGATCGGCAAGATCCGCACCCTGCAGGAGGAGTACTGGAAAAACGTGAACGTGCCCGGCAGTGGAGAGGATTTGAACCAGAGCCTGGAAAAAGCCGGCCGCGTGGCTGACTTCTTCGAGCTCGCCGAACTCATGTGCATCGACGCCCTGGACCGCAACGAATCCTGTGGCGGCCACTTCCGCGAAGAGTACCAGACGCCGGAAGGCGAGGCACAGCGTGACGACGAGAACTACTCCTACGTGGCTGCGTGGGATTATCGTGGCCCCGGCAATCCCCCCACGCTTACCAAGGAGCCGCTGGAATTCCATTACGTTCATCCCAGCCAGAGGAGCTACAAGTAATGAAGGTAACGCTGAAAATCTGGCGTCAGAAGAATCGAAAGGAAGCGGGGAAGTTCGTCTCCTACCCGGTGGACGTGGAAAATGTCGAGATGTCGATGCTGGAATGCATCGACGTGCTCAACGAGACTTTGATTGAGAAGGGCGAAGAGCCGGTCGCGTTCGAGCACGATTGCCGCGAAGGCATTTGCGGCTCCTGCGGATTCATGATCAATGGCGTAGCCCACGGTCCCCAGCCGGCCACCACGGTATGCCAACTGACCATGCGCCACTTCAAAGATGGAGAAGAGCTGATCCTCGAGCCTTGGCGCGCGGCCGCTTTTCCGATGATCAAGGATCTCATTGTAGATCGCCGATCGTTTGATCGGATTATTGCTTCCGGTGGCTACATCTCCATCTCTACCGGGAACGCGGTCGACGGCAACACGCATCTCATCGGCAAAGAAACCGCTGACCGGGCCATGGATGCAGCTGCCTGCATTGGCTGCGGAGCCTGTGTTGCGGCCTGCCCCAATGCGTCCTCCGCGCTCTTTACCGGGGCCAAGATCGCGCATCTCGGCATCCTGCCTCAAGGTAAGCCGGAACGCGACCGCCGCGCCTTGGGTATGGTTGGCCAAATGAACGCCGAGGCCTTCGGCAGCTGCACCAATATCGGCGAATGCACCGGGGTTTGCCCGAAAGAGATCAAGCTGGAGGTCATTGCGGTGATGAACCGGGATTATCTCCGGGCCAGCATTCGCCGTCGTGATGACCTGGGCACCACCATCAGCCCCTTCGCGGAGTGGAGCACCGGGGCGAAATTTGATTCCGCCACTGCGAAAGAATAGGGCTGCATGAAGATTGCGCTCGCCCTCGTTCTGCTTGGCTCTGTGACTTCACTCAACGCGCAAAAGAAGGACCCGCTCGCTGTACACCAATCCGCTATTGTCATCGACACCCACGCGGACACTACCCAGCGATTGCTCGACGAAGGCTATGATCTTACGGACCCGCTCAAGGGCGGCTACGTCAATTTCGAGTCGGCGCGCGCGGGCAACCTGGGGGCTGAGTTCTTTTCCATCTGGGTAGACCCAACCGCCTTTCAGGGCCACGAGGCGCGCCGCACGCTGGAGTTGATCGACGCCGTCTACCAACAGGCCGCCAAACATCCGCAGCAGATGCGCATGGCCTTTTCTCCCGAAGACATCATCGCCGCCCATCGCGAACACAAACTGGCCGCGCTGATGGGCGTTGAGGGCGGCCATTCCATCGAAAACAGCCTGGGGCTGCTGCGCGATTATTACCGCCTCGGGGTGCGTTACATGACGCTTACCTGGAGCAACTCCAATGGCTGGGCTGATTCTTCCGGCGATGCCGATGACCCCAAGGTGGCCCATACCAAGGACGGCCTGAGCGACTTCGGCAAGGATGTGGTTTACGAGATGAACCGCCTGGGGATGATGGTGGACATCTCGCACGTCTCCGACAAGACTTTTTATCGCGCGCTCATCATCAGCAGGGCGCCGGTGATCGCGTCGCACTCCTCGGCGCGTGCACTGTGCAATGTGCCCCGCAATATGGACGACAATATGCTGCGCGCGGTTGGCCAGTACGGTGGGGTGGTGATGGTGAACTTCTACTCTGCCTTTCTGAGCGAAGATTACGGTAAGGCGGCGAAAGCGCAGCAACCGGCCATCGACCAGGCGGTTGCTGAGGCTACCGCGAAGCTCAAAGCCGAGGGTAAGCCGGTTCCCAACGAGTTGGCGGAGCAGATTGCCAAGACCTACACGGCGAAAATACCGCGGCCCCCGCTGAGTAAATTGATCGACCACATCGATCACGTGGCCAAGATTGCCGGCATCGATCACGTCGGGTTGGGCTCGGATTTCGATGGGATTCCTTCGAGTCCGGAGGGCATGGATTCCGCTGCGGATCTGCCCAAGATCACCCAGGCGCTCATGGCGCGCGGCTACAGCGCTGAGGATATGGATAAGATCCTCGGTGGGAACTTCCTCCGTGTCTTCGCCAAGGTGCAGGAGGTATCGAAGCAGCTGCAGTCTGAGACTCGCCCACAGATCAAGGAGCAACAGCTCAAGAAATAGCTCTTGAGCGCCGGGTGTATTAGTCTGTCTTTGGGACGTGTCTTTGGGACGATTGATGAAATTCTTCCACCGCTTTGCTGTTTTGCTTTTGTTTTCGGCAGTCTTTGTTGTTGCTCAGCAGACCCCTCAGCAGCCCACTCCTCCTGCCGAGCTACCGGATTCTCCAACCAGCCAGGCGCCTCCGGTTGTGGAACCCACGGGTCCCACTGCAGTCCTCGATACCAGCATGGGACGTATTACGTGCAGGCTCTTTGACAAGCAAGCGCCGGAGACGGTGGCCAATTTTATTGGCTTGGCCCAAGGAACCAAACCATGGACCGATCCAGTGAGCAAGAAGAAGATGAAGGCTAAACGTTTCTACGATGGAACCACATTCCATCGCGTCATTCCCGAATTCATGATTCAGGGTGGCGATCCCACCGGCACGGGAACCGGCGATCCGGGGTATATGTTCGCCGATGAGTTCGATCCCAATCTTAACTTCGATGTACCTGGGCGTCTGGCGATGGCCAATTCCGGCCCGGCGACCAACGGATCGCAATTCTTTATCACCGAAGTGCCTACAACACATTTAAACCAGAAACATACCATCTTCGGGCAATGCGATCAGCCCAGTATTTCGGTTGTCTCTGCCATCGCGCGCGTGCAGCGCGATCCGGACGACAAGCCGCTCCAGCCCGTGGTGCTTAACAAGGTCACAATTGTGCAGGAGGGTCAACCGCTGCCCCCTGCGCCCGCGGCCCCCGTGGCGCCTACGGCACCCGCGCAAAACTAAACCAATAACAGGAGTCGTTCATGTCCCGTGAATCTGGAACTTATGCCATCTTCAACACCAGTGAAGGTACGATCGTGGCCCGCCTCTTCGAAAAGGACGCGCCTAAAACGGTAGAGAATTTTGTTGAGCTTGCCGAAGGCAAACGGGAGTGGACTCATCCTGTTGGCGGCAAGAAGGGCAGCAGCAAGCTTTATGACGGCACGGTTTTTCACCGGGTGATTCCCGACTTTATGATTCAGGGCGGCGATCCGGCAGGCACTGGGTTTGGTGGTCCGGGTTATAAATTTGCAGATGAGACCAAGGGTTCGCCGCACAAACTTGATGCGAAGGGTAAGTTGGCGATGGCGAATGCCGGGCCTAATACCAATGGATCGCAATTCTTTATTACGGTCGCGCCTACGCATTGGCTTACCGGCAAGCACACTGTGTTCGGCGAAGTTGTCGAAGGCTACGACGTGGTGGAGAAAATATCCAAGGTGCCCCGCAACTCACAGGACAAGCCGAACAAACCGGTGACTATCGAGACCGTGGTGATCGAACGGGTGTAACGCTTCGGCCTTCAGAGTCTGCGTGAGAACTAGACTAGCATCCGGCCCATATCTCACGACGTTTTTCGTCGGGAGATGTGGGTGGGACGTCTATTGTCAGCCGTGCTCCTCGGCTTGAAATTCTACCCTACTGGCGCCAGGCGCTCTTCCACCAGTTCGCAGATGGTATGCAACAGGAATTTGTGGCCTTCCTGGATGCGCGCTGTTTTCTTGCCCGCCACCAAAAGTTCGACGTCAGCAAGCCCAGAACAATTGCCGCCTTCGCGCCCCAGGAAAGCAATTGTCTTTACCCCGAGCTGCTTCGCGGCAACCAGAGCGCGAAGGATATTCTCGCTTTTGCCGCTGGTCGTAAACGCCGCCAACGCGTCACCCGGCTTTCCGAAGGCTTGTACTTGCCTGGCAAACAGATCGGCAAAGGAATAGTCGTTACCGATGGCGGTTATGTCTCCCCCGTGCGTTGACAGCGATATCGCCGGATAGGCGCGACGTTCCCTTTCGAAGCGGGACACAAATTCCGTAGTCAGATGCGAGGCGTCCGCCGCGCTGCCCCCGTTTCCGCAGGCCAGCAGCTTATGGCCCGCAAGCAAGGCATCGGCAATGATCGCGGCAGCCGCTTCGACTTCCCCTTCCATTTTCTCCAGTTGCTGCAATGTTGCCCGGGCGTCGGCGAGGTTGGCGGTCAGCACCTGGCTCACGGTTAGACTCCGATCACGGCGCATAACTCCTTCACCGCGTCCGCGCTCTTCTTGAGCGCAGCGTCCTCTTCCTTGGTGAGCTTGATCTCAATAATCTGTTCCAGACCACGCTCCCCCAATTTGCAAGGGACGCCGACATACAGGCCGTGGATGCCGTACTCGCCCTCAAGATAGGCGGCACAAGGCACAATCTTCTTCTTGTCTTTGAGGATCGCTTCGACCATTTCCACCGCAGCCGCCGACGGAGCATAGTAGGCGCTCCCCGTCTTTAGATGCTTCACAATCTCGGCCCCGCCATCCCGCGTCCGCTGTACCAGCCGCTCAACCGTGGCCGCGTCCATCAGGTCGGTGATGGGGATTCCGGCCACCGTCGAATAGCGCGGCAGGGGAACCATCGTGTCTCCGTGGCCGCCGAGAACAAATGCAGTTACATTCTCAACCGAGACCTTCAACTCCTCTGCAATGAAGGTACGAAAGCGGGCGGAGTCGAGGATGCCGGCCATGCCGATCACCCGCTCGCGGTTGAACTTCGCGAGCTTGAACGCCGCCTGGGCCATCGCGTCCAGAGGATTGGAAACGATAATGAGAATGGCATTGGGCGACGCGGCTACTACTTTGCCCACTACGTCGCTCATAATTTTGTAGTTGGTGTGCAACAGATCGTCGCGGCTCATGCCCGGCTTGCGAGGAATGCCGGCGGTGATGACCACAATGTCGGAGTTGGCCGTATCGGCGTAGTCGTTGGTTCCTATGACATGAACGTCGCGCTTTTCAATAGGGAGCGCCTCCAGCAGATCGAGGCCCTTACCTTGGGGAACCCCTTCCACCACGTCGACCAGCACGATGTCGGCTAGTTCCTTGGCTGCGATCCAGTGCGCCGCAGTCGCGCCCACATTCCCTGCTCCTACGATGGTTACTTTCTTCCGCATATCTCTCCTAACCCATGTTCTCGATCATTCGGGTAGCGAACTCACTGGTTTTTGCCTTGGTCGATCCCGGCATCTGCCGCTCAAAATCGTAGGTTACGTACTCTTGCTGGATGGTTTTCTCGAGCGCCGTCTCAATCAGTTTAGCCGCTTCTTTCCAGCCCAGGAAGTCGAACATCATCACGCCCGACAGCATTACTGATCCGGGATTGATCACGTCCTTATCTGCGTACTTGGGCGCCGTGCCATGGGTGGCTTCGAACACCGCATAGCCATCACCGATGTTCGCGCCGGGCGCAATGCCCAGGCCGCCGACCTGCGCCGCGCATGCGTCGGAGATGTAGTCACCGTTCAGATTGGGGCAAGCCAATACGCTGTAATCTTCAGGCCGAATGATCACCTGCTGAAAGATGGAATCCGCGATCCGATCCTTGATCAGCAGCTTCTTCTTCCATTTTCCGTTCCCGTGGGTTTCGCCGATCGAATCGATGACGCTCTTCACGCTCTGGTAAAGTTCAGCGCGGAAATCGTCGGATCCGAAATCGATCCCGGGCTCGATCAGCGCGGCGTTCTCTTCCACCGTCAACTTCGGGTTGGCTTCGAGGTTGCCGAGAATCCAGCTTTCGGTCTCCGTAACTGTCTGATCGCGAAACTCCTGGGTAGCGACTTCGTAGCCCCATTCGCGGAAAGCGCCCTCGGTGAATTTCTGGATGTTCCCTTTGTGCACCAGGGTGAGGTTTTTGCGTCCGTTCTCGAGCGCGTACTTGATGGCGTAGCGGACCAGGCGCTTGGTGCCGGTGATCGAGATAGGCTTGATCCCGACGCCGGAATCTTCCCGAATCTTCTTCTTACCACCCTTGAGCATGTCGTTGTTGAGAAAGTCGATCAACTTCTTGACTTCCGGTGTGCCCTGCTTGAATTCAATGCCGGCGTACACGTCTTCCGTGTTCTCACGGAAGATCACCACGTCGAGCTTCTCCGGGTGCTTTACCGGGCTGGGAACCCCTTGGTAATACTTGATTGGCCGCACGCAGGAATAGAGGTCCATGATCTGCCGCAGAGCGACGTTGAGCGACCGAATACCGCCGCCCACCGGCGTGGTGAGCGGTCCCTTGATGGAGACCCGTAAATCAAGCGCCGCATTGACTGAGTCGTCCGGCAGCCAGGTGGAGAACTGCGAAAAGGCCTTCTCCCCGGCGAAGATCTCAAACCACTTCACCGACCTGCGGCCGCTATAAGCCTTTTCCACCGCGGCGTCGAATACGCGCTGCGATGCGCGCCAGATGTCGCGCCCTGTCCCGTCGCCCTCGATAAACGGGATAATGGGATGGTCGGGAATGTCGTACTTGCCATCGGCGTATTGAATTGCCTCGCCCCCAGCGGGTAAAGGAAGACCGTTGTAGCTTTTTTGCATGGATGCGTTTCTCTCCGAACGAATAGTCAGGCTAACACCATGCGAATTGCAGTGGCAATCGGAGTAGTCTATTCACATGTGTCTTTGGGCCGCGATTCTCACTCTTATGGCCGTCATGCCCGCGTGGGCCCAGCAGTATTCGGCCGATAAGCCCTTGGGGACAGCGGCGCAGTCGGCCCCCGCGTATCTGAAGAAGGCCGGCATCAGCCAAAACCTCGGTAATCGACTTCCGCTGGGCGATCATTTCGTCGACTCGACCGGCTCCGGCGTGACTTTGGGCACTTATTTTGAGCATCGTCCTGTGGTTATGGCGCTGGTTTACTACAAGTGCAAGATGCTTTGCCCCCAGGTTCTCAGCGGACTGGCCAAGACACTGCGCGAGGTAGATTTTACGCCGGGCAAAGACTACGACGTCGTGGTCACCAGCATTGATTCGGCCGATACAGCCGCCGATGGCGCAGCCGAGAAGACGCGCTTTCTGCAAATGCTCGGCGCTCCCGGGGCTGGAGCGAGTGTGCATTTTCTCACCGGACAGCAGGCTGCGATTACGGATCTGGCCACGGCCACCGGCTTCAATTACGTGCGTATACCCGGTCCGGACGGTAAGATGGATCAGTTTGCCCACTCCAGCGTGATTATGATCACGACGCCTGACGGGCGCATGTCGAAATATCTTTTCGGCATTGACTACCAGCCGCGCGATGTTCGGTTGGCTGTGATTCAAGCCAGCACGCACCGTATTGGGTCGGTGAGCGATCTGATCCTGCTCTATTGCTGCAATTACAGTCCCAGCGCCGGCAAGTACACGGTTTCCATCCTGCGGGTGATGGGCCTGGCCGCCATGGGGTCTCTGTTCATGCTGGTGGCGTTGCTGTACGCGCTCTCGCGCAAGCCCAAGAGCGCTGTTACCCACGCCTGAACTGCGTTTCCACGAGAGGTCCGCTGAACTGCAGGTCCCTCCAGTTCAGCGGAACTTTCGTGGAAACGCGCTTTTGGCGCAGTTCTAGTTCTAGTCCGCAACCATGAGTTGGCCGGGCACGATGGGGCGGGTGCGGGGCAGTATGCCCAGGGCTGCCGCGACACCCACTGCGCACAGGCTCAGCACAAACATCGCCAGCTTGATCTCGTTCGTCGCTTCCGACCGGGGCAGCGTCTTCCACAGCACCAGCAGGATGGTCTGCGAAATGACCGCGGCCCACACCGCTCCGTAGAAATATCGCCGCTCAATTCCCTCGCCTTTGGTCGAGCGACCCACGCGGGGCAGCAGTCCAAACAGCCCCAACAGCAGCACCACAGCGCAGAGAGGAAAATATGCCTGCAGATAGATCTGCTTCATGACCCATTTACCGGTGGCAACGGCAATCACTAACCCCGTCAGGTTGAGCAGCGCGAAGGTGATCACCGCGTTCCAGGCGAAGGTGTAACAAACCTTGCGGTAGAGCGGATTCGGCTTGTCCTCAGTAAAGCGAAGAATATACGGCCGCGGCTCGACTCCAGGGAGCTGGCCAAACCAGCCCGCAACCGCGGTCCCGACGATCACCAGCAACAGCCAGAGCAGGTTGTTTACGCTGCCGCCGTGGGCAAATAAATCGAAGGTCAGCGGCCCGGGGGCAAGAAAAAACACCCAGATCCATATGGGCAAGTGCGCCATCCGGTAGCGGGTCGTGTTGCGCTCGCGCATCCTGCGAGCTTCCGCATATTCCACCTTGATCGGGTAAGCCATCTCCTTGTTATTTTGCATCTTTTTCCATCAACCGGGGGTGCTTCCGCATCCTTTTACATGTTTGTGTTAGGTTCGACTGGGAGGGTTCAGCGTTGGGCAAAAGCATGGTCCCGAAGCGCCTGTTTTTGACCAAAGGCGTGGGCAAGCACAAGGAACGGTTAACGTCATTCGAGTTGGCTCTTCGAGACGCCGGAATTGCTGCCCAGAACCTGGTGCGGGTCTCATCCATCTTTCCGCCACAGTGCAAGCTGATTACCCGCAAGGAAGGTCTTAAGTATCTCTCGCCGGGTGAGGTGGTGTTCGCCGTGGTGGCGGAAAACTCCACCCGCGAACCGCATCGGCTGGTAGTGTCGAGCATCGGCGTGGCCATCCCCACAGATCGCAACACCTACGGTTACCTGAGCGAACATCACAGCTTCGGCGAAGCCGAAGAACAGGCCGGCGAATACGCGGAGGAGTTGGCGGCCGAGATGCTCGCCACCACGCTCAACGTGGAATTCGATCCCGATAAAAGCTGGGACGAAAAGAAGGAAATGTATCGCATCTCCAACAAGATTGTGCGCACGGCGAACATCACCCAGTCGGCCATTGGCGACAAGCGCGGGCTTTGGACCACGGTGATCGCCGCAGCCATCCTGATATTCGAGTAAGAAAATGACGAGCAATAAGAATTACCGCGTCGGCCTGGTGCAGATGTCCTGT
>Ga0302324_100016590_pt1 | contig 14663 bp, 17 predicted proteins | sample Palsa_T0_1_FD_201949 | JGI IMG/M metagenome (GOLD analysis project Ga0302324, IMG submission 201949) | Peat permafrost microbial communities from Stordalen Mire near Abisko, Sweden - Palsa_T0_1 | ecosystem: Environmental > Terrestrial > Soil > Palsa > Peat permafrost | place: Sweden: Abisko...
TCGGCCTCAGCGTGCCTTACGAACGCGGGCTCAATAACGGAATGACAATCATGGACGGGAAAAGGGCCGGCACACCCACCGGATCCAGCCTTGCCTACATTACTCCCGGCTACTTTTCCACACTTCGCATTCCGCTTCTGGCCGGACGTCCCATCACCGAAGCAGACACCTCCGTCTCCGAACGCGTTGCCGTCGTGAACCTGGCCTTCGGCCGGCGCTTCTTCGACAATCCTTCACCCATTGGCTATCACTTCAAGACCGCGGACACTGTGTTCACAATCGCCGGCGTGGTGGGCGATGTTGCCAAGCAGCCAGGCATGGAGCGTAGCTCACCAATTGGAACCGAACCGGTCGCGTATCTGCCCGCGTCACAAACTCCGCAGGGCCTCGTGAATATCGCGCACATCTGGTTTCAGCCGAGCTGGATCGTTCGAACGAATGGCCCGGTCCGGGGTCTTACGGCATCCATGCAGCGGGCGCTCGCGGACGCCGACCCCAACCTGCCTTTTTCCGGATTCCGCTCCATGCAACAGATCCTCGCGAAGCAACTGCAGGAGCAACGAATGGAAGCGCTGCTGTTAGCCACACTGGCCGGTCTCGCGCTTTTGCTCTCCACGATTGGCATTTACGCCCTGGTGTCGAATCTTGTAGTACAGCGCACGCGTGAGATCGGGATTCGCATCGCGCTCGGTTCCACTACAGCGCAAGCGATCGTGCACGTCGGCGCTTCAGGAGTAATTGCCGCGGCGGGTGGGCTGGTCTCAGGCATTGCGCTTGCGATTCTGGCGATGGGTATTCTTTCGAGCCAGATTTATGGCGTCAGCACCTATGATCCGGTGACCTTCATCACGGTTCCACTCATCTTGGCGCTAACGGCCGGCGCCGCTAGTTTTCTTCCGGCGTTGCGCATCAGCCGTATTCAACCCGCGGACGCGCTCCGAGCGGAGTGAGTCACCTGGTCCGGTTGCCCCAGATCGTCGTCTGGGGATTATAGTTCCGCCAGTCGAACCAATAGTCCTTCAGCATCGGAACGCGCTCGAGGCATGCGCCTTTCGTTTTCCCAGAGGTGGCACAGCCCTGGAAGTTCCATTCGCCGCCGGTTGCCGCATCCATCATGAGAGCGCTGGACAGCACCACGCCGGGTTGGTTCGCGGTCATGCGATAGAAATCGGGCACGCCATCCACGCCGGGGATTCGGTCGCGGAACGCGCGGACAGATTGGCCATCCGGACCCACTATAATCAACACCGGCTCGGCTCCCACGTAGCTCGCGACCAGCTTCTCCTTGACGACCCGGTCATAGAGAAACGCCCGGCTGGCGCCCGCGGTCTGAATTCCCAGGATTAAATCGCGCGATTGCATGCCATGCTCTGGAAACTGGATGACGGCCGCCCCGCGCCCCATGCGCACATCCCAATCCTTGGCCTCATATTCGGAGGCGTACTTCGATACTTCCTTGAGCACCGTGCCGTGAGGCTCTTCCGCTTTCCAAGCTGCGAAGGTGAGCTCATCGGAGAGAACCAAGGTGAGCTGCCGGCCCTTGAGCGGACCAGAGATGGCGAGCCCGCTGATCTGCTGCCAATAGCTTCCGGTCTCCTCGTCGCGCATGAGGAAGTTCTGATTGTTGATGCCGGCCAGATGAAACGTCAGCCGCCGGCCATCCACATCTCTCATCCACACCAGACCGGTGTGACAGAGCGTTCAATACGTCGCGGCTAGCGCCGTCCCTCCGACCACGTCGTTGACGATGTGGTGGTAACCCATCTCGCGGATCGGGTAGGCGCGCGCGCTGCCGCCGATCTTCACCACGATCAGCTTGTCATCCGGATCGAGTTTTGCCTTGGTAGCCGCGGCGAATTCCGGATGTTCAACCGGGTGGAACATCAGGTCTTCGTACACGTTCACGCGCGCGAGCACGGCGAGGACGCACACCAACATCGCGCTGGCCGCTATTAACATCCGCCGCCGCACGGGAGCTTGCGTACGCCAGTAGGCAATCGCAGCCGCGACCGCCGCCAGCGCCAAGATCACGGTAAGCACGGGACCAAAGCGGGAAACCGCCAGCGCCGCCATCAGCTCGCGCGCTCCCTGGGCACGGTACGGCCGGATGACGTAGATAGGGTACGCGACCATGACCAAGGACACGGCCAGGCAAACGAGCAACACGGCAACCCATCGCCCACGGCTCATTTGGATCGTCTCCTCGCCTTCGACGGCGTCTTCGCCGGCCAGCCGCCCAGATCGAGCGCGACGCTTGTGGCAGCTTCGCGCAGCCGGTCACCGAGGCCGTTGTCGTTCATCGACCTTGCGACCACCATGCCGCCGATGCAAAGCGCGGCGATCGCCATGGCGGTGTTTTCGCGCGATTGGCCGCCATTCCTCACCTCGCGCCCCAGCAGCGTCACCATCGCCTTGAACACCGTCTCGAACGCCGTCTTGACCCGCGGATCGCTGCGAGCAACATCGCTCGGCAGAGCCACCATCGGACAGGAATTCTCCACGTCGTCAAAATGCTGCCGCGACAGATAGGCCTGAACGATTTGCGGGCCGGCCTCGGGCGAAGCCAGATCGACGTGAACGCCTTCCCAACGATTCTTCCAATTCGGATCGGTGAAGAAGCATCCCAAGACCTCGGCGTAGAGATCGCTCTTGCTCTCGAAGTAGCTGTAGAATCCTCCGCGCGTCAGACCCGCATGCGCCATGATGGAATCCACCGACACGTTCTCAAAGCCGGCTCGATTAAATAACCGGCGGGCGCTCTCGACGATCTTCTTGCGGACTTGCTCGCGATGACCGGCTGGATAGGGCATGCTCGAGGCCTCCTAAAAGATTATCTTGATCATATTTTCCGCGCGTGTTCCAATGCTACCAGTGGAAAACATATCGCGTCGCCAGTGGACTTTAATTCTCGGCGGTCTTTGTGCCGTTTCGGCCCAGGGTCAAACCCAGAAGCACGGCACCGCCATCCACCAGGAAGTTGACTTCAACACGACGCCCGCGCGCATCTACGAAGTGCTGCTGGACGCGAAACAATTCAGCGCCTTTACGAAGGCCGCCGCGGAAATTCAGCCGCAGCCGGGCGGGGCGTTTAAACTATTCGGCGCCGTCATTGAAGGCCGCAATATTGAACTGGCGCCGAACCAAAGGATCGTTCAGGCCTGGCGTCCCGCGTATTGGCCGGCCGGCGTTTATTCCATCGTGAAGTTCGAGTTGGTTGCGCGCGGCTCTGGCGCCCGAATCATTCTCGATCACACCGGCTTTACAGAAGATAAATGGGAAGGCTTGAATGAAGGCTGGCCGATGCGTTATTGGGATCCGCTGCACAAATACCTGAACGCCTGAAAACGATATCTCCCGGCTATTTTCGCAACTCCTTGACTATCCCGCTCCAGAACGCTCGTCCGAAAATTCCAACGGCGAGAATACCTCCGAACAGCGCCATAGCCTCGAAGCTTTCCCGGCCTTGGCGTTCCCAGTAAACATCGCGGAGATTGAGCCAGAGCGCGAACTCATCCAGCGTCAGTGCCGCAGCCACTCCAAACAGCATGGATGTGAGGCGTCCGCTCCACTGAAATACCGAAGCGTATCCGGTTCCCACCTCGGCCAGCCACAAGTACCCGACCGTCAATAGCAGAAGAATGCCCCAGACCAGATGGTGGATGTGCCGGCCGTTCATCGAAATATCATGGAACGGCCCGATGTCGTGGCGTATGGCGATGGTGAGCCCGCGCACCACCAGCACGGTGGTGAAGAAACCGACGGAGGCCAGGAACAGCCGCTCCCGCCGCGATTCTGGAAATCTGTGCTCATAAATCCTCCGCAGCCGGGTGCGGGAAACGAGCATGGTAAGTCCGCCGAGAATCGCCGCGACCAGGATCGGCAGAATCCAGAAACTCCGGTGAGTCCAGAACATCGCTAATTCGATCTTGGCACGCGCGTTTGCGCCAGCAGCGCCTCCACCTCTGCCCTGTCCGGCGCCGACGTCTGCGCGCCCGCTCGAGTGACCGAAATCGCCGCCGCCGCGTTCGCAAATCGCAGCGCGTCTTCCATTTCCACGCCTTCCGCCAGCGACACCGCCAGCGCGGCGTTAAATGTGTCGCCCGCCGCGGTGGAATCCACGGCGTGGACTGGGAAAGGAGGCGCGGCGAATGTGCGATCCGGTCCGCAGTAAACGCAACCCTGGTCGCCCAGTTTCACGACTACGGAGCGCACGCCGAGTTGCCTGATCATATTTCCTAGCGCGGTCGCGTCGGTGGGGCTTACCCGGCTGGGTGGCACGCCCGCAAGCACGCATGCCTCATTCTCGTTCGGAGTTGCGAGGTCAACCAGTTCAAGGATTTCCTGCGGCAGAGCGCGCGCGGGCGCAGGGTCCAGAATGCAGGTGGCGCCCACACGGCGCGCTTCCCGCAAGCCTTCCGCGACCGCCTCCATCGGGACTTCGAGTTGCAGCAGCACACAGCGCGCGCCCGCCAGCGCCCAGCGCTCGGAGTCGATGTCGCGGGCGGACAGAACGCCGTTGGCTCCAGGCGCCACCGTGATGGAGTTTTGTCCCACGGTGTCCACGTGAATGCAGGCCACGCCGGTTGCTTCGGAATCCGTTTCGAGCACCGGACTGACATCGACGCCCACGCCCGCCAGATTGGCCTTGAGCGCATTTCCGAATGAGTCGGCTCCGACGCGGCCAAGCATCCGCACCAGGGTACCGCTGCCCGCGAGTTTCGCCGCGGCATACGCCTGGTTCGCGCCCTTCCCCCCGGGAATCATGCGGAAATTGCGCCCGAGAATCGTTTCGCCCGGAAGCGGAAGGCGGTCGACGGCGAGGACGAAGTCCATGTTCAAGCTGCCGATCACGACAATCGAGGCGGTCATGGGATGGGCCTTCGCCATCACAGGCTCGCGGTTCCGATCAACACCAGGCCGATCACGTATCCCGCGAACATCAAGGTGACGAATGTCCAAGTGCCTTTCGGTGCGTGAACGAATTCGCGCCAGATGAACACGCCCCAGATGGCGGCAACCAGCGTCGCGCCTTGGCCGAGAGCGTAGGAGATGGCCGGTCCAGCCACGCCCGAGGCGATCACGTTCGTGCTCAGCGCCAGCATCCAGATGCATCCGCCGAGGAATCCAAGCGAATGCAGCCGGGCGCGTCCGTGGAAGTAATCGCCGTAAGTGACCTGGCCCGCGCGCATGAAGATGGTATTCACCACGATGTTGCTGGTGAGCAGGCCCACGGCAAAGAGGACCAGAGCGGTGTACGGCGTCAGCAATCCCGGCTGAATCGCGCGCGTGCTGAAATCCGGGGACACGGCGGCGATCAATTGCGGGTAGAAGAAGCCCATCAGGCAACCGGCCACGGCCGAAAACGCCAGCCCCCGGATTGGTTTCCTGTTTGCGGCCTCGCCGAGGCGATGGTGCGCGATGGCGGACATGACCATTGCCAAGACAATCATCGCCACGCCGGCAAACAGAAGCGCGGCGTTGCCTTGTGGCGAGAGAACGTAGCTTTTCACGGTTCCGATCACCAGCGCGAGACCGACGCCGACGGGAAAGGCCACCGCCATGCCCGCCGCGTCAATGGCGACCACCAGGAGAATATTCGAAATGTTGAAGAGAACGCCGCTGAAGATGGCGGTCCAGATGGCGCTGTCCCGCGCGCCGCGGAGGTTTTCAAGAAACGGCATTCCGGAGGCGCCGGCATTTCCAAGCGTGAACGCGAACAGCACCGAGAATGCGAAGACGCCGATCGCGTAGTCCCAGTAGAAGAGCTCAAACGGCCAGCGATCCTTGCCCGCCAGTTTCTGCGTGTTGGCCCACGAGCCCCAACCCAGCATCGTGACGATGCAAAACAGTACGGCCACGCCGAGATCGTGAACGATAAACAAGCCGAGTCATCCCTTCGGTTACGAACAGCGTAGTATATCAGCGCGAACGGACGCCTGCCCCACGCTTCGCATCCTTCAGGAAACGCGTTGGACCTGGCCCGGTCTAATATCGAGAACGGCGAGAGCCTTGGGAATCAATCGGCGCAAATCGCGAAGCCGATTTGTTGGAGCGCTGAGAATCAGCAATGCAACCTTTCGGTCCTCCAGATTCTTCTCCATTCTTGAGACCGGCAAGCTTGGCGTAGCGAGCTGTTTGACAGTCGTGCCCGGGAAATGAATTCCGCAAACGCTCGTCGACGCACTCGTCTATTAGCAGCCTCATCAGGCGCGCGCAAGCAGCAAATGCTTCGCTTCTTCTAGCGCCTGCAAGGCCAGACCGCGCGAGACCGTTGGGAATCCTTCGAGGAAGTCCTCTAGCGTCTCTCCGCCCTCGAGGTAGTCAAACAGCGTCTGCGCAGGCACTCGGGTTGCGCGGAAGACCGGCGTGCCGTGCACGACCTCCGGATCCCGAACGATCGCTTGCGCCATGCTCTGATTGTCTCGCAAACGAGTCAGGCTGCCGACCCTGCCTGGCCCCACAACCTCTGCGACGCGATCTTGGCGCCGTCGGCCAGCGATTTCAGCTTCAGCCACGCGATGTCCGGAAACACCGCGCCGAAGCCGGCGAACGTGCCGAATCCGCAATCGGTGCCGGCCATCACATTCTCGCGCCCCAGGATATCGGCGTAGCGGGCAATTCGCTGCGCCACCAGCTCGGGATGCTCCACGTAGTTGGTACTGGAGCCGATCATGCCCGGAACCAGCACCTTGTCTTGCGGCAGCTTGATGGTCTTCCATAGCTCCCACTCGTGTTCGTGGCGCGGGTTCGCACCCTCAATCAGCAGCGCCGAGGGCTTGGCTTTCAAAACCACCGGAAGCACCTTGAAGCCGGGAATGTCGCGCGTGTGCGGTCCGTCGTAGTTTCCCCAGCAGACGTGCATGCGCGCGCGGGCCGCGGGAACATTGGCCAGCGCGTGATTCAACGCCGTCACCTGCAGCTCGGCGTTGCGTATAAATTCGTCGTCGTCCACGTTTCGGAATTTGATGTGACGCCCCATGGCCAGATCGGGACAATCCACCGAAAGGAGCAAGCCCGAATTCACGATGGTCTCGTACTCGGTCCGCATGGCATCCGCCAGCGCTTCCAAATAGGCTTCGTGCGACGGATAATATTCGTTCGGCTGGAACACCGCGATGGTCCCGGGCGAGACCGCGTTCATAAACCCGGCGGTGACTTTGGTTTTCGACAAAGCTTCCTTGAAGCGCGCGATGTCTTCTTTGAGCGGCTCCAGCGTTTTCACTTTGATCGGTCCCTTGCAGATGGGCCGCTGATACTTGGGAGTGGCGCCCGCCGCGGCAATCTTATCGCGAAAGGCGGGAAAATCGTCCTGATCCTGCGGTGTGGCGCGGGGCACGTTGCCCGGTTCGAAGCCAGTCAACCGATGGCGGATGTACGTGGCGTAGCTGATTTTGCCCATTTCACCATCGCTCACAATATCCAGGCCGGCTTGGGCTTGCTTATCGACGGCATCGGCAACCGCGGCGCGGATGGTGGCATCGAATTTCTCGGCATCCACCGCCTCACCGCGATCCTGTGCGAACAAGAGGTCGACCACTTCCTGCGGCCTGGGCAGGCTACCGACATGGGTGGTAAGAATGCGGTCGCTACTCTTCATCTGCGTGTGTTTTCCCCCTTTATGTGAGCTTGGTGACTACAGGCGAGCCTCGTACGAGCATATCACGGCGCAATTACGGGCCGTCGCGATCAAGCTTCCAGGAAAATAGTGCCTTCGAAGAAGCGCGCGGCCTTGCCGCTGATGGTCACTCGAGCGCCGCGATTCTCGCACCACAGTTCGCCGCCGCGGGGCGAAACCTGAAAGGCGTGCAGCTTTTGCTTGCCAAGGCGCTTGGACCAATACGGGATCAGCGTACAGTGGGCCGAGCCGGTGACCGCGTCTTCGGGAACGCCTTTGGCCGGTGCGAAAAACCGCGACACGAAATCGGCTTCGCGTCCGGGCGCGGTGGCAATGACGGCGAAGCGATCGATGTTCATCAACGCAGACATGTCCGGCCGCAATGAACCAAGCTCGTCCTCAGAGCCGTAGACCACCAAGTAGTCGCGCGCCGCCAGCACAGCTTCCGGCTTGCCGCCCAGTGCGGGAATCAGGCCAGGATAGGCGTCGTTACAGGGCTCGGGCGGGCGCGACGGGAAGTCGAGCGAGTACAGGTCGCCGTCGCGAGTCACCGTCAGCGTGCCGCTTTTGGTTTCAAACGAAACGGAGCGCTCGCCCGGCGTGAGATCGTTCAGAATGACGAATGCCGTGGCCAGCGTCGCATGGCCGCACAGATCCACTTCCATTACGGGCGTGAACCAGCGCAATTTGTAGCCGACGCCGTTGCGCACGAAAAACGCGGTCTCGGCGAGGTTGTTCTCGGCCGCGATGGACTGCATCTGGGCATCCGGGAGCCAGGTTTCGAGCGGGCATATCGCGGCGGGATTGCCGGAGAACACCCGCCCGGCGAATGCGTCCACTTGGTACATCGGAATGCGTAGCGCGCTCATGAGGTAACTCCCAGCTCCCGGCCTTGTGTAAAGCTTGGCCGATGACGCTTCGCAACCAGCTCCCTCTGCTCCAGCAACGCTGAGACCAAAATCGGCATGGCGATGGTGGAATCGGAATGGCACGTCACCATCGAAGCGTCTTTTGCGATTTTACCCCAGCTCTGCGCTTCCTCAAAAGTGCAGCCAGAGAGACCGCCCCAATGCGGCGAGTCAGTGACGCACTGGATAGCGTACTTGTGTCCGGTGACGCCGGTGTTCATGATGATGGCCGTCACCTCGGTCTGCTGCACGAAATTCTTGGGCGTGCCTCCGCCGAAATAGATGACCCCGGTGGCTTCCGATTCCGCGACGATTTTAGCTGTCTCCACCACGTCGCCAATCACGTCGAATGTGAACCGATTGCCGCCCTCGTAGCGATTGGCTGCGATGCCAATGCCGATGGAACTATCGGCGACGGCGGGGCAATACAGCGGGATGCCGGCCTTGGCCGCGGCCGATACGATCCCGTCTTCCTTGCAGTGCTTGCCGAGCTCCAGGCCGAGCAAGTACAGGAACTCACGCGTGGTGTACGGCCGGGATTGATCGAGCGACGCCGCGAACCGGCCGATCCACTGATCGTGCTCGCGAAACTTCGCTTCGTCGGCGAGCACGTCGTACATGCGGTCCACCAGGTTTTCGGCCAGCAGCACGTCGTCGGTGGCGGGTGATCCTTGATAGTGAAAATTCCCCATGGTCTCGTGGAAGTCGTGAAAGAAATTCGCGCCGGTGGAAACCAGACAGTCGATCAGCCGGTATTCGATCATCCGAACCACCAGCCGCCGCATCCCCGCGGGAACCATTGCGCCCGACATGCCCATCATGATGGTGCAACGATCGCCCAGCATGCGCTTCCATACTTCAAACGCCAGCCCGAGCTGCTTGCCCTGGAATGCGGTGCCCTGCATGCGCGTCAGGATTTCCGATGCGCTGCTGGCGCCGACTGGATCGAAGGGGCGCGTGGGCGTGGACAGCAGGCGCGACTTGGCGTCTTCCGGCTGGTTTGCGTGCTGATGCGCTTCCGGCAGCGAATGCGTATGCGTGTGTTTCATCTTTTCCTAGTGTAAGGGGAAGCGGGAGGCGGGAAAATGAACAACCGGTTACCGAGCGCTTGTCACTGGACGAAAGGCGGGCGGGTCTTCTCGTTCAAGACCAGCTCGTCGAAGATGGCGAGCACTTGCTTGCGGTAGGTGTAAACGCGTCTCAAGGCGTCGCGAAAACCGGTTTCGTAACGCCGCCGGTTCAGCCACTTTTCAAGCACCGGCTTGGGAACGTCGATGTCGCGCCGCAGGGTCTCGGCTGAGTGGCCGCGCAGGAAAAGACCGTAGAACATCGCCGCCTCGCGTTGCGGAGCTAACGGATCCAGATCGTCCCGCGGCGCCATGCCGTCCCGAGGTGTCATGCTTAGGTTCATCATCGGCGAAAAAAGTAAGTATAAACAGGGCCGAACATTGAAGCAAGCGGTTTGTTATCGAATCCACCGCGGCAAAGTAGCCACTCTAGATCGATTTTACCAAACAGGGTGAAATTCGCCAAGAACCGGGATGCCGGGGGCCGGCTAGCGCGGTAAACGCGCGGTCAATAAAGGATAAGCGTCGCGGGCAAAGTCCGCCGCCGCGACGCTGGCAAGCTGGTCATTCCGCGCGCGGTCCTGGGGGCTGCTTTCCACCACCAAACGCACCAGGGCCGTATCCGTTCTCCGGTCCCGCAGCGCCCCCGCCACCACCCAGAATTTAGACGCCCACTCGCCGGCAACCGCGCCGCGCGAGTTCTGGTACCAGTACAAAACTACGGCGCGCTCGCCGCGATTCGCGACCACATAGCGGTTCACTGTGATGGGACCCGCCGCCGTCCGGATGCTCAGCTCCCCGGTGGCCTCGGACTCCCAACCGGACGCGGGCAAACACACTTTGGGCGAATGCGGCTGGCTAGCGCCCGCGCGCTGCGATTGGAACCAAGCCACCAACAGGCTCACCGGCAACGCGGTTGCGGAGCTTTGGTAAGTGCGGCTCAACAATTTATCGGCTTTTAGCGTGTTTGCCACGTCTGGATCTATGGGGTCCTCGCGCAGTTCCGTCCACTGATCGAATTGGGAAGGGAATTGGGAAAGGGCCGGTGGCGCCGGCGGATGCTCGGTTCCCGCGGAAATGTGAACCAGCGCTGCTTGAGCCACAAGAAACGCCGGAACCAGAGCTTGGGCCCACCGCGGCAGCATTGTCAGCCCAGTATAGCCATTTTTTTGTGGACGTCATATGTAGCGCCCGCTGAGGTCACTCATACAATGAACGTGGAGGTTCCGAAGCAAGCCTAGGCAAATATGGAAGCCACAGACTTGCAGCGTGAACTCGAGCTCCTGCACGCGGACAGCTTCGGGTGGGCGTTGTCGTGCTGCCGGCAGAGGAAGGACGAAGCGGAAGAAGTGCTCCAGACGGCGTATATCAAGGTGTTGGATGGCCGGGCGAAGTTCGAAGGGCGCTCTAGCTTTCGGACCTGGTTTTTCGGGGTTATCCGCCGTACCGCCTCCGAGCGGCGCCGGCGGCGATGGTTGCGCGACACGCTGCTCACGCGCTGGTTTGCCGGGCAGCCTTTGCGATCGAGCGGGCCGGCAGTCCCACCCGAAACGGACGCGGACAGCAGCCTGCTGCGTAGCGCGCTCAGCCGCCTTCCCGAGCGGCAGCGGCAAGTGCTCCATCTCGTCTACTATCAGGATCTGACCGTGGAGGAAGCCGCCGGGGCGCTGGGCGTTTCCCTGGGAACAGCCCGCACGCATTTTGACCGCGGTAAGCGGCGGCTTCGGCAGCTTCTTGCGCCCCAGGAGGCCGCTGATGTCAAACGATCGTGATCTTCGCGAACGGTTCGCGGAACTGCGCCGCGAAGACCAGGCTCAGGCCGGCGAATTCGGTAGCTTCCTGCACCGGGCAAGACCGCGTGCAGATCGCATACGACTGTCGGCATGGGTCGCGGCCGCGGCGGGTCTGGCGGTAATGATAGCCGTCGTCGTGATGTTGATGCCGCGCCTAGAACGCCGAGCCATAGGAAATCCGGAAATCTCGATTACGGAATGGAAGTCGTCCACCGACTTCCTGCTGCGCACGCCGGGGCTGGAGCTGCTTGAGACCGTGCCGAGGATTGGTGAATGGCCGGCCTCCGCGGGGAGCAAGGGCGGAAGGCGAAAAGCAACCAAGAAGAAGGAGCACTTATCGTGAAACGCAAATTCATCTGTATCGGCGCCATTTTTCTGACTGCTTCGTGTTGGGGCCAGGCACCCGCGCCGCCCGCCGACGACCCCATCGCGCAGACACTATTTGCGCCGGAGCTAGTCATGAAGTTCCGCCAGGAAATCAATCTCGACGATAACCAATCCCGGGCAATCAAAGAGGCCATACAAAAGGCGCAGGCAAAATTCCTGGATCTGCAATGGGACATGCAGTCCGAACAGCAGAAGCTCGTCCAACTGCTGAAGGCGCAACCCATCGATGAGGGGGCGGCGCTCTCGCAGGTCGACCGATTGCTCAACCAGGAGCATGAGGTCAAGAAAGCCCAACTCTCGCTGCTCATCCGAATCAAGAACCTTCTTTCGAGCTCGCAGCAGGCGAAACTGAACGAACTTCGCCATTAGAGGAGATGATTTATGCCAAGACTCGTTGCAATAGCAGCGCTCCTCTCCGCCAGCCTCTCGATCGGCGTTTCCCAGATACCAGCCGGCTCGGGTCCGCTGTCACTTGAGCAAATCGTCTTCATGCTCCCTGTGGCCGGCATAATGGGCGCGCCGGTGCCGGGGCCCGGGGCCATCTTCGAGATTGCGGTCATGAACCTGGACGGCTCCGGTTTCCGCCAGCTCACCAACGACGGCAAGTTCAAATTCCTGCCCCACTTCTCACCCGACGGAACCAAGATCGTGTACTCGAAATATTCCGTGGGTCAATACGGTTCCCCGGATGCGGCCATGGACATCGCGGTTTATGACCTCGCTACCGGCACCGAGACGATGCTCACCCACCAGGGCGATGACGTGCAGGGAACCTGGTCTCCCACGGGCGACCGGATCGCGTATCTCAACATTAGTTCGCCGACCAGCATGTGGATTATGGATGCGGACGGCTCAAACCCGCAGAGAATCGCGGGCTCAAGCCACACCGCCGATGACTTGCAATGGGGCGACATCGCCTGGTCAAGGGACGACTGGATTCTTTTCTCGGTCGCCCAGGACGTTGACGGGTGCTTCAAGGTCCGCACCGATAAGATTCGCCCCGACGGTTCGTCCCGCACTCAAGTGACCGACGGCGGCCCGAATTGCACGCCGCCTGGATTCGAGCAGAGCGGCGACGCAGACCCGGGCTGGAGCGCCGACAGCCGAACAATTTACAGCTCGCGTGGCTTCCCAGTCCCGCCCGCGAATGGTCCACCAGGCAGCACCGAACGCAAGCTCTACGCGTTCTCGAGCGACGCCTGGTACCCCGGAAAACCGGAAATAGATCTCAGCCTTCCCTGGGAGCCGAGTTGCATCGAGGGTGTCCCTAAGGGCTCGCCCGATGGCGAATATATTTTAGTCTTCCGCATCTGCTTCGACACTCCAATGCCCAAAGGCGGAATTTATCTGACGGACACCAGGGGAAGCTATCGAACCTTCATTGTCGAAGGCTTCGGCGCCGACTGGGCTCCAAGGCATTTCGAGAGACGGCCGCCGCGCCACGATTGAGGCCCGCGAGCAGCAATCGGGGGCTAGCGTAGCTGCCGCGCGCGCCTTCCGGTATCCTGTTATAGATACTTCGCGAAGCGACGATGAATCCAGCCTCGCCCCCCGAGAAGATAGAGCGCGCAGCATTGCCGGTTCCCGACTTTCAGGCGCTCTTCGAGGCGCTGCCGGGCCTGTATCTGGTGCTTCTGCCAGACGAGCCGCACTTCACCATCGTAGCCGTCAACGCGGCATTTGCTAGCGCAACCCTGACCGAACCTGACGAGATTATCGGCCGCGGTCTCTTCGAGGTCCTGCCCGACAATCCGGAGGAGCGGAACGCCACCGGGGTGAGTAACACGCGGGCATCGCTCCGCAAGGTCCTCGCGACCAAAACGCGCGACACCATGCCGCCGCGGAAGTACGACATCCGCAGGCCGAACTCGGAGGGAGGTGGATTCGAGGAGCGTTTTTGGAGCGCGGTAAACTTTCCCGTGCTGGACCGTAACGGCGGAATCGAGTTCATCGTTCACCACGTCGAGCACCTCGTCGAGGACATCAGCGGTTTTTTGGATCTGAAACGAAAGGAGGCCGAGCATGGCCGGCTCGCCGAAGCGGAGCGCATGCGCGCCGAGCGCGCGCAGATCGAACAGGAGCTGCGCGAGAGCGAAAGGCGTTTCAGCGTCGCCTTCGCCGAGGCCCCCATCGGCATGGTGTTGACCAGCACGGATGGCGTCATCCTGGACGTCAATCGCGCTTTTCTAAACATGGTGGGCTACACGCTGGAGGAGCTTGTATCGCTGGACTCGTCGCACTTCACACACCCCGACGATATCGCCCCCACCAGGGCGTTCTACGCCAGCCTGCGGGAACAACCCCGCGGGTCCGCGATCATCGAGAAGCGGTACATACGGAAGGACGGCCAAGTTGTGTGGGTGCGCGCCTCGGCTTCGATGCGCGCCGACTCGCAGGGCAAGGCCACGCAACTGATCGCCATCATCGAGGACATTACGGAGCGCAAGCTAGCCGAAACGGCGCTCCGTCAACAATGGCACACCTTCGATACCGCTCTTTCCAACACGCCCGATTTCACGTACATCTTCGATCTTAGAGGGCGTTTTACTTACCTCAATCAGGCGCTGCTTGCGCTGCTGCAACGGACCCTCGAAGATGCGGTCGGCAAAAACTTCTTTGAGCTTGGCCACCCTCCGGAAATCTCGGAGCTGCTTCAGCGCCAGATCCAGGAGGTGATCGACAACCGGTTGCCGTTGCGCGCCCAGACACCCTTTACGGGGCCCACCGGCGAGACGCGCGATTACGAGTACATTCTTTCTCCAGTTTTTGGCGCGGACGGCCAAGTGGACGCGGTCGCCGGTTCCACGCGCGACATCACCGAGCGATCGCGAGTGGAGGAGGCATTACGAACCAGCGAAGAACGCGTCACGCTGGCTCTCGATGCGGGCGGGGG
>Ga0302324_100016591_pt1 | contig 14662 bp, 8 predicted proteins | sample Palsa_T0_1_FD_201949 | JGI IMG/M metagenome (GOLD analysis project Ga0302324, IMG submission 201949) | Peat permafrost microbial communities from Stordalen Mire near Abisko, Sweden - Palsa_T0_1 | ecosystem: Environmental > Terrestrial > Soil > Palsa > Peat permafrost | place: Sweden: Abisko...
CGATCGTTCCGTTTCTGTTGTTATTCGATGGAGTGGTCTCTTGCCTTCGAACCTATCGGCCGCAAGAACTGCGAGAAATCGTGGAAAAGCTGGACGCACCAAAGTACCGGTGGGAGATAGACGAGCAATCTACTGGGAAACTGCCCATCACCTTTCTGATTGGCTATCCCCTAGCCGTGGATCCGGACCATAATCTCGAAGGTTAAAGTCGGTGGGTGGAAGGCCCAATTCCCGAAGAGCTCGAGAAACGGGACGCCCCCCGGGGAAGACCCGAAAAAGCATCGAGCCTTATCTCACCCCTCCGCTTCTCGATGAACTGTCGCGCCCCGCATACATCGTAGGACAGTCTTGTGCGATGGATTTGTTGAAAGGATCTGTTGAAAGTGACTTGGTCCTTGGGATACGGTACTCACCGTAAGTCCCTTCCCGTAGGACCTTGGACCGGTGTACGCGTGCAGGATACGCGGATTACGACTTGTAATATGCCGTATTTTGTCGCGATTGTTTTATCTTCTGGCGGCTCTTCTGCTACGAAAATCGAATCCGAAGTGCAAGCCCGAATGCAAGCGCCGCAATCGATCGAACCTTCGGAACGAGTTAGAGCTGAGAGGCTCTTTCGAAGTTGAGCTCCGCATCTATTCGTAACGTAGAGCTTCGATCGGGTCGAGTCGCGAGGCGCGAACAGCGGGAATCATTCCGCTGACCAGTCCAACCGCGCTGAGGATAAGGACGGCGATAAGCAGGGTTAGGGGATTGATCGTGAGCCGGATGTCTCCGGCTTCGGCGTGCTTGGCCATGGCGCTGTAGAGGGTGAGCCGGCCTACCGAGAACGCAACGGCGTAAGCCAGCACGATGCCGAAAAGCCCACCGATGAAAGTAATGGTGAGCGCCTCGGCTAGAAACTGAACAAAAATGTGGCGACGACGTGCGCCGAGCGCCTTTTCGACACCAATTTCGCGTGTGCGCTGGGTGACGGAGACGAGCATGATATTCATCAACCCGACGCCGCCGATTCCCAGGGTCAGGGTCCCGATGAAGCCGAGCAAAATCTTGAGGCCGAGCGCGATGGCCGCGAAATGGTGGATCTGCTCCATCAGGTTAAAGACATAGAGGGCGCGATGGTCGGCGGGATTGAACTTGTGCTGTGCGGCCAAGGTGTAGCGCACCGACTGCTCGATACGCTCATAGTCGTCGGTCTCGTAATTGAACCAGATGGAGTCGAGATAATGCGTGTCCTTGAGGTCGCCCATGGTGGTGAAGGGGACGTAGATACGGCGATTGATATTGTCGTCTCCCTGCTGCATCTGCGGCCTCAGCACGCCGATGACCTCAAAGCTGATGCCATTGAGGCGGATAAACTCGCCCAAGGCGTTGCGTCCGGAAAGAAGCTTTTCTTTGGTTTCGGAGCCGATGACGGCGACGCGAGCGCGCTGGATTTGGTCTTCGGGATTGTAGAAGCGTCCCTGCTCGAGGGCGAGCGCACGAATACCGAAAGTGTTCGGATATTCGCCATTGACGGTCATGGTGTAAGTTCGGGTATCGTACTGCACCGTCGAGTCGAGGTAGCAGTTGGGGCTGATGTGGGTAATCTGCGGGATGTTCGCGGAGAGTACGTCGAGGTCGTCGAGTGTGAGGTGTAGGACCGCGCCGGCCTTCTGGCCTCCGGCCTGCATCGTGGAGCGGCCGGGTACAACAATCATGAGTTTGGTTCCGAAGTTGGCCATGATGTTGGCGATAGCGCGGCCGAAGCCATCCCCATATGCAAGCAGCATGACGACGGTGGCGATGCCCCAGGCCATGCCCAGCATGGTGAGCGCGGTGCGGCGCCGGTTGTGACGCATGGCGTCGTAGGATTCCTGGAGCAGATCGCGGAGCATTGAAATTGGTAATTGGTGATCTGGGACTGTAATCTGCAGTCTCAGGCTTTCAGAACACAATTGCAAATTACCAATTCCTATTCCTGTCTCAACGCTTCTACCGGTTCCAATCGGGCAGCTTTGCGCGCGGGATAAAGTCCTGCGGCGACGCCCGCAAGAGTCAGGCAGGCGATGGCGAAGATCGCGGTTTTTAGCACCAGACGGGGCGGATAGAAGCCTCCCGGACCATTGTAATTGCCCAGCAGAGCCATAAAACCGCCGGCCAAACCCATGCCGATTAGCCCACTAATGAGTGTAAGCAGGACGCCTTCCGCGAAAAATTGCAGCAAGATGCTGCGGTTAGTTGCGCCGAGGGCTTTGCGCAATCCGATCTCGCGGGTGCGTTCGGTGACGGCGATGAGCATGATGTTAATGACGCCGATGGCGCCGAGAGCGAGTGTAACGAGACCGACGGTGCCGAGAAATTCATTCATCGCATCGAAAATGGTGTCCATCATCTGCGCTTGTTTGACGGTGTCAAGGCCTTCGAAGGCGTCATCATCGTGATAATCGAAGTGGTGATTGCGGCCGAGGACGCGACGAGCTTCATTCTGCGCGAGCAGGTGTTCGTCGGCGACGCGAGGCTGATAGTAGATGAATGAAATCGCGTCGTAGGCCTCATCGCCCTTGAGCGGGAAATCGCTACGCATGACCTGAAAAGGAATATAGGCCCGGGTGTTAGTTAGGTTTTCGTCGCCGCGGCCGACGCGCTTCAGGGTGCCGACGACCTCGAAGCGGTGGCCATTGAGCAGAATGAACGAGCCGACGGCGGGGCGTCCGGGAAAAAGGCTGTGCGTCATCTCGTCGCCAAGGACGACGACATTGCGTTTTTGAGCTTCGTCGAGGTCGTTGAGCCAGCGTCCCTGTTTCAGCGGCAGGAAGCGGATTCCGTTGTACTGCGGCTCGGCGCCGTTGAGTTGGCCACTGGCGCTGCCGAACTCGCTGACAGCACGCACATCATTGCTAGCGAGCACGGGAGTGATGGCGCGAATGTGCGGAGATTCTTTACGGATGTCGAGGTAATCCTGGTAGGTGAGCCGGTATTGGCGGGCGGAGCTCATGCTGCCCGGAACGGCCGGAGCGCGGCCGGGAAAGATCATTATGATGTTTTCGCCGTACTCCGAGAGATTATGCTGGTTGCCGGTTCTGAAGCCTTCGCCGAGGCCGACGAGGAGAAGCAAGGAACCGACTCCCCATGCGATGCCGAACATAGTAAGAAATGAACGTAGTTTGTGTGCCCAGAGGGTGGAGAAAATCTGCGCAAAGATATCGATTGCCGCTTGCATGGGATCTGTAATTCGCAGTACTACTCACAGCTGACAGCTCTTAAACTTCAATCCCAAAACCCGGTTTGAATGATCCTTGTCCCTGCTTACAGTTTACGCCAGGCGCGTGCCCGATCGTGCGTCAGGCCCGGCAGTTGCTGTCGGTACGAGGATGCGAACTGAGTGAACGGCGCCAGGCCAGGCGACCGAGACCGGCTGGCGAACTGCTATCCGCCAACGACTGACACCTTGCGGACCCTTCACCTATTTCATCGGCGGTATATAGGGAAGGTAGCGGGCAAAAAGCCAGCAGAGAAAGAACACGACCGGCACGTGAACGATCAACTGCAGCACACCGTATCCCACAATATCTCTAGCCTTCAGTTTCAGTATGCCGAGCAGAGGCAGCATCCAAAAAGGATTGACAAGATTCGGCAACGCCTCGGCCGCGTTATAGATCTGCACAACCCAGCCGAGATGCACCTGGTGCAGGTTCGCCGCCTGCAGCACGTAGGGCGCTTCAATGATCCATTTACTCCCGCCGGAGGGAACGAAAATGCCCAGCACCGCCGAATACGTAGCTACCAAAAGAGGATATGTGTTGTGGGTGCTGATGGACGCGAAGAGCTTGGCCAGCGCCTCCGCGATCCCCGTGCCCGCAATCATTCCAAAGATGACCGCATAAAAAGGGAACTGGATCAGCACACCGCCAGTGGCGGGGATGCATTCTGAAACGGCGCGCATAAAGCGTTTCGGGCGCCAGTGTAACAAGAGCCCTACCGTAATAAACATCAGGTTATAAGCATTCAGGTCAAGCGCGGCCAGTGCGCCCTGTGGCGAAGTGCGGAAAACATCGATGAGATACCAGCATAACAACGCGGCAACCAGGATTGTGAGCAGTGGACTGTATTCCAGCCACTCGCCAGGTTTCCTCCTGACTTCAAGGCTCGATCGAATCGGCTCATACTCAATGCCATACGACTGCGCGGTTCTCGCGTTCTCCGGCGAGGGCGTAGACAAATATGCGATGAGCACCGAGAGCAGAATTAGGATTGCTGTCGTCGCAATGCTCTGCCACAGGAACAGGGTTTGGGTGAGCGGGATCAGACCGCTGATGTTGAATAAGGATGGTGGCATCGCTGCCTTGGTCGCCATAAGCATCGCGGCCGAAGACGACAATCCCATCGCCCAGACTGCTCCAAGACCGAGATAAGCGGCAGCCCCCGCAGCACGATAATCCATTCCCTTGACGCGATTCGCCAGCTCGCGAACAAACAAGCCGCTGAAAATCAGGCTCAAGCCCCAGGAAATCAGAGACGTCAGCATCGAAAACAACGCCACCAAAGCGATCGCCCCCCGCGGTGTCTTGGGAACCCCAGCCAGGGCTCGAATGGCGCGATACACGATTGGTGTTGATGCGACAACGTATCCGCCGATAATGATCATGACCATCTGCATGGTGAAGTTAACCAGGCTCCAGAAGTTTTTTCCGCCTTGAATCGCGAGTGTGTTCGGACTTTGATGAAGCAGAAGACCGACGACAAACACGACCACGATTCCAAGCAACGCAAAAATTAGCGGATCCGGAAACCATCGCTCACTCCAGTTCGCGAGTCCCAGGCCAAAGCGGACGAGGGGTTGTTCCTGAGCTGCCCTTCGGTTCTGCCGCTGCATCTGCATATTCGATCCTCTCGGTTCGGGAGCTCTCTGCGTGGAAAAATCACTGCTGCCAGACACTCGCAGCCGCGCCGGCCCCGACATTGTAGCGCGGGTTGTGCACCAGGGAGATTGTGCCGGATTCCACGTTGGGTGTAGGATGCGTTCGGTCTTTGGCGGACCGACCGATACTTCGCCGGCATGGTCTGCTCGGTCTGGAGCGAGTTTATGAATACCTTCCCGATATTATTGGGTGCTCTGTGCGTGTACGCCCTCGCCTACCGCTACTACAGCGCCTTTATTGCCGCGAAGGCACTGGCTCTTGATGATCGTCGCACCACCCCCGCCCACCTTTGTGCAGACGGGCATAACTACGTTGCGTCGCCAAAATGGGTTCTGTTCGGACATCACTTTGCTGCGATTGCAGGAGCGGGTCCTCTCGTCGGCCCCACCCTGGCTGCCCAATTTGGATTCGCGCCGGGCTTCCTCTGGATTTTGGTCGGCGGCGTTCTAGCCGGGTGTGTACAGGACTTCACCGTTTTGGTGGCTTCGGTGCGTCACCGCGGTCGCTCGTTGGCGGATATTGCTCGCACCGAAATCAGTCCCTTTGCCGGACTTGTGACGATGGTCGCTGTGCTCTTTATTCTTTTGGTCACGCTCGCCGGACTCGGTATCGTCGTGGTCAATGCGCTTTCAAATAGTCCCTGGGGCGTCTTTACCATTGGCATGACCATCCCCATCGCTATCCTCATGGGATGGTGGATGTTCAAGAGCCATGCCGGCAGGATTATGGTCACCGGGCCCAGCATTTTTGGTGTTGTCCTCTTGTTCGCGAGCGTAATCGCTGGTCACTGGGTGGCCGAGAGCGGAGTGGCGGCGGCATTGAGCTTCACTCCCCATCAGATCACTATCCTCATGGCCATCTATGGGCTGGTGGCCTCTGTCCTTCCAGTCTGGCTCCTATTGGAACCGCGCGACTACCTTTCTACCTACGTTAAGCTGGGCACAATCATTGTCCTGATCATCGGTGTATTCGTGGTTCATCCGAACATTCAGTTTCCAAATTTCACACAGTTCGTTCAGGGAGGCGGACCGATCATCAAGGGAAAGCTCTTCCCGTTTCTGTTCGTAACCATTGCCTGCGGCGCGATCTCGGGCTTTCACTCTCTCGTCTCCTCCGGCACCACGCCCAAGATGCTCGATAAGGAGTGTGACGCCCGTTTCATTGGCTATGGCGCGATGATCGCGGAATCAATGGTGGGAGTACTCGCTTTGATTGCAGCTTGTTCCTTGTACCCTGGAGACTACTTTGCCATCAACACTACGCCCGCGGTTTTCAGTCGTTTGGGAATGAGCACGGTGAATCTGGATATTTTCTCTGGCGAAGTCGGTGAGAAACTGGCCGGTCGCACCGGAGGCGCGGTTTCGCTCGCGGTCGGAATGGCCCAGATTTTCAAGGGACTGCCCGGGATGGCGCGACTGATGGGCTATTGGTATCACTACGCCATCATGTTTGAAGCGCTCTTCATTCTCACCACCATCGACACCGGGACGCGCGTGGCGCGCTACGTCCTCCAGGAACTCATGGGCAAAGTACACAAGCCCTTCGGCAACAGCGTCTGGCTACTGGGAAATCTCATCACCAGCTTCGTCGTGGTTCTGGGATGGGGATATCTGATCTATACGGGTAGTATTTCCACCCTGTGGCCATTATTCGGAACCGGGAATCAGTTGCTGGCAACCATCGCGTTGGCGGTATCGACCACGTTCCTCATTAATATGGGCAAGCAGAAGTATGCGTTGATCACGGCGCTTCCAATGTGCTTTGTGGGCGTCACTACAGTTACGGCGGGAGTCCTATCGATCAAGAATATTTTCTGGCCGCTGACGGTCAAGCCCGGTCAGGTCTTTACCGGCTACCTGGATTCGGTGCTCATGACTATCTTTATTGCAGGTGTGATTCTCGTCGTATTCGATGCGGCGCTACGTTGGATCAAGACCCTAAGCGGTGCTCCCGCGCCGCAAGACGCATTCGGGCCTCCGCTCACTACCGCAGGCGAGGTGAAGATGGGTTGCTGCTAACCTCCGGTTTACTACCGATCACGCTCCTTCGTTCATTCTCCGTCGGAGCCCTGACGCGTCTTTCAGTCATCGGCGCGCAACCGCCGCCGAATATTTGCACTATGGATAGCAACCTGATAGACTTCGTCGAATTTATCGGGGCCGAGCGCAATAGTTTTGATTCACTGAATATTCAAGGGACTGTAATCAATTGTTAACAAACGCAGCGCTATGCTCACGGTTCACAAAAAATGAACCGCGAACCGTAACGCCGTTTACTTACCAATTCACCGCAGACGGGAACGTCTGTTTCTTAGGAGATGGAACAATGAAACGAATTATGGCTGTAACGCTGGCGATGGCGCTCGCCTCGAGCGTGATCGCGGCGCAGGCCCAGGATAATGCCGCTTCTACAACAACGGCGAGCAGTCCGCGAAAGAAAAAAATTGTCAAGCAAACTGGCCCGACCGTTTCGGAGCAGCTTGATGAGCTGAAGAAAGCCGTCGAGGCTCAGCAGGAACAGATCAAGCAGTTGAGCGATCAGGTCCAAAGTCGCGATCAAAGAATTCAGCAACTGGAACAGCGGATCGATCAAAGCCAGGCTGCAGCAGTGCAGGCGCAGACCAAGGCCGACACAGTGGCGACCCAAACGGCCGAGCAACAGCAAACCGTGGTGGCGCTCAAGAGCGATGTCACGACTCTCCAGACAACCACCAACAACACGGCGGCGACGCTGCAGGAGACTCTGAAAGAAGTCACGAACGTTGGCGCAGAGTGGGAGACCCCCTCATCGATCCACGTCAAGGGCGTCACCATCACGCCGATGGGATTTGCGGCCGCAGAGTTTGTTCGCCGTTCGAGAGAGCTTGGAGCTGATCTTCCGACTCCCTTCAATTCCGTCACCATGCCGGGGGCTTCTCAGAGCGAACTGCCGGAGTTCTTCGCCTCCGGGCGCCAGTCGCGGGCTTCGGTCTTTTTCGGGGGCCAATTGAAGAATGTGGAACTGGAAGGCTACATATCGGGTGACTTTCTCTCCGCCGGCGTCACCTCGAGCGCAACCCAGACCAACAGCTACACGCTCCGTCTGCGCCAGGCATGGGCCCAAGCGAAGTTTAACAATGGCTGGAGTTTCTTGGGCGGCCAGGCGTGGAGCCTGCTGACCGAGATGAAGTTGGGGATTTCCCCGAGCGACGATGTGGGCCATGTCAACGATGCCCGGCCCCTGACCATCGACCCGCAATACAACGTCGGGTTTACTTTCGCGCGTCAGCCCGGAATTCGCCTGACGAAAGCCTTCGGCAAAACGGTAGCGGTCGCTTTCGCCGTGGAGAACCCCCAGGGCACGCTCACTACCCATGGCAACGTGGGCAATTATCTGCTCGGCGAGGCGGGCGCCAACAATAGCTACAACACCACCGGCAGTTACACCGCCAATCCTTCGCCCGATCTCATTGCCAAAATCGCCTTTGATCCCGGCTTTGGGCACTACGAGATCTTCGGCATGGTCGACCGCTTCACGGGTCGCGCCTTTCCCTGCGTGACGGGTGGTCCTGCGTCCACCTCGGCCTTCTGTCCCCCCACTCCCGGCGCCACCGCCGCGACCGGCGCCTTTAATACCTCCAAGGAAGGAGGCGGCTTTGGCGCCAATGCCCGCTGGACCTTCGCTGACAAGCACGTGGTTTTTGGCCTGCATGGCTTCGGAGGTGGCGGTATGGGCCGGTACGGCGCAGCCCAGCTCTCAGACATCACCATTAACCCCAATGGAACGATTCGTCTGATCAAGGATCTACAAGGACTGGCCACTCTGGAATGGCACGGCAAGAAACTCGACGTCTACTCCTACGTTGGGGCGGAATACGCCGCTCGGACTTACACCGGCTATATCGACCCCGCCACGGGGAAACCTCTCTACGTCGGCTACGGCTCGCCGACCTTCGCCAACTACGGTTGCTACACCGAAACCGTACCCGCGACTGGCACCACCGCGGGCGTTACCACCAGCGCCGGATTTGATCCCGGCGCTCTCGCCGATTGCACCGCCGACACGCGAGCGATCATTGAGGGCACGATAGGCTTCACGTATCGCTTCTATAACGGGCCCAGGGGCAAGTTCCAGTTCGGCACGCAATACTCCTACGTGACTCGTCAGACCTGGTCGGGTGCCACTGCTGCTCCCACCGGCGGGTCGGCCACGTTTGGAGCACTATCGCCCGAGGGCCTCGACAGCATGGTCTTTACCTCGTTCCGCTACTACCTGCCGTAATTTGTGAGAACTCGCCCTCGCCTCAGAATTTCTCTTTTTTGCTGTCGGGGGCGAGGGTTTTGCGATCCGGGCGAAACGTTCACGCTCGCTCGACTTTTCTATCGCTCCATTGCGGTAATCCCGCAATGGAGCGATTGTCATTTATGCGGCGGGATTCCACATCCGAACGAGATTTACGGCATCGCACAGAACCTCGGAGGTCGCCTTTAAGAGACTTCATTGAGTGGGCCAGATCTACGTTCCGCAAGACATGAATTACTCAGCATTGCGATTCGACGGAGGATTTACGCCGGTGAGTTAGGCCGATCCAATAAAGATTTGGTCGGCAACGTCATCACCGCGCCCAATATGAACTACATACGCCCCCAACTATTGGCTCGACCACAAGAGCGAAACGACTATTACCTCACCGCCCAATTATTCGAGCACGGCCACAAAGCCATTCACAACAACGCTCGACTTGGGACAAAGTTCCTGATGGCCGCGGGAATCCGAACATCAACCACGAAGTTGCGCGATCTCTCGAGCGGAGGCGAAATGAACTGTGGCCCCATCGGCGGACCGCAGTGCGGCACTGGGCGCGCTTCGTCACGTCTTGCGGAACGTAGTCAGGCCCACACCGTCCTGACCGGTTTTGACACAAACTATCTGCAAAGAGAGCTGCGAGTGTGATCGCCGTAGCTTCAACTCCCGGTGCCCAGTTTCTCTCGCAACGCGATCGCATTTGGAATTGCAGATCCCGAAGCAGTGTTGTCGAAAATGCACCACACTTGCCCGTTCACGGCCGAATCTGCCATTTGCGCCGCCATTCGATTCAGAAAATCGTCTGCATAGGACGAGTAGTATCGCCGGGGCGATCCGTGAAGCCGAAAATAGACCAAAGAAGAATGTCCTCCAGGCATCGCAGCCAAGGGAACGCAAGGCGGATCGGCAGCGACCCGGGCAACGTGATACTCCCTGAGCAGGTCGTCGACTTTGTTCGCAAACCATGAAGAATGGCGCACCTCCCACACAACATCTCCCGAATAGCGTTCGCGAAGTACGGCCAGGAACCTCCTCGCGCCGGCCGCAAAGAATTGCAGGCTCGGTGGCAACTGGAAAAGAATCGGACCTAGCCTATCTTCCAGAATGCTGACTTGGCGCAAAAATGGCGCTAACAGATCCGAACCGCAATTCAATTCTGAGTCGTGGGTAATTGTTCGAGGTGCTTTTACAGCGAAGCGGAAATCAGCAGGAACAGAATCGCGCCATCGCTCCCAGGTTTCGATCTTGTGCAGACGATAGAACGAGGAGTTGATTTCGCATGCGTTAAACAGTCGAGCGTACCGCTCCAAACGGTTCTTGCCCGTATCGAAATAATGCGCCGAGTCGCGCGGAATCCGCCGGATCGGCGTACACGCGAAACGCTCCCGCCCGTTCTAATTCTTCCTGGCTGTATCCCCCGGACAGCAGTCCCACCCCGAGCGCGCTCTTGCGCCCGGCAGCCAACACGTCCCAAATACTGTCGCCGATCACAATGCAATCGCCGATCGGAACGCCCAACTCTTCTGCCGCTTTCACAAATATATCTGGCGAGGGTTTCGCATTCTTGACATCGTCTCCATTGACCACCGGAACGTGCTCAGGAACTTCAAGATGCTTCAGCAGCCGAGTCGTCTGCGCTATTCCGCTTGTCGTCGCGATGGCCCAACGCACATGCACTTTCTCGAGATGGTTCAGCGACTCCTGAGCTCCCGGAAGTACTTCCAGCCGCATCTTTCCAAACTCGGCGTCGTGCCGTTTCTCAAGCACATCAAACTCTGGATGCCGTCTTTCGCGCGATATTTCGCGCAGCAATTCGCGCACAAAAGCCGAACCGCTCATGCCGAGTGGCGATGTGGCGATGAATCTTCCATGTGGGCAGAACGATACGGTGCTCCTCAACGCACGCGAACCAGGCCGATACATTTTCGTAACGCTGTCGATCAGAGTGCCGTCAAGACCGAAGAGGATCGATGGCAAATCGTGATTCGTCCCCTTAGACTGCCAACCGGACGAAGATGAACCGGGGTGGCGGGCTTTTGGTGAACGCTTTCGATTGGCCAAGAGAAATCCAGTTCATCGACTGAAGAGTGTTGACCCTATCGCCTTTGTCTCGAAGCTTAGTAGGAGAAAAACCTCCTGAGGTTGTCGCGGATTCCAGAATAGTCTGGCCAGCCTCTGATTTTCTGCACCGGGGTTGTGGGCGATAACGGCGGCTGGCTTGACAGCAAAGAGAAAATCTTTGGGCTTGCGGGGAAAGGGGAATCACGCCGCTCGTTCCGGCTGCTCGATCGGACCTTCGGGCAGCTCCACGCGCGCAGGGAACCTCCGTCCTAGCCATTTGGCCAGCAGGTGCGCCGCGCCGAACGCCAACAACAACGCCGCCGTCCAACGTGCCAGGGTGACGAGCGCGCCCGCATCAAGCCGCGGCCATTCCGTCTGCTCCAGGACTTGCCATCGCTCCATCATCCAGTGCCAACCGGTGTGAGCCACGATGGCGGACAGAATGATCACCCCCATTCGCTCGGGGACCAGGCGCCGAAACAGGGCCAGCGCGGGCAGCATCATCGCCAGCACGCAGAGCTGGCCGATCTCTATGCCGATGTTGAAGGAGAACAACGATACTAAAAGATGCGAGCCGGCGAACTGCAGGGACTGTCCGAGGGCGTAGGAAAAGCCAAATCCGTGCACCAGCCCGAACATCCCGGTGATCAACCAGCGGCGGCGCAAGTCGGCGCCGACGATATTCTCCAGCGCCATATAAACGATGGAACAGGCGATCGCTGTCTCCACGAACGGCGGGAACCAGGCGCCCTTGGGCGCCAGATGGAAGGCGGAGGCGAACAATGTGACCGAGTGCGCCAGAGTAAAGGCGGTGATCACGGAGATGAGGCCGCGCAGGCGCCGGAAGGGAATGACTAAACAGAACAGGAACAGCAGATGGTCGATGCCGCTCAGGATGTGCTCGATGCCCAGCACGACGAAGCCACTGGCGGCGTGGTACCACGCCGGGTTCAGGGCCACAGGTCCAGAATCCCCGGGGATCATCATGGCCCGGCCGCTCTCGTCCAGCGGCATGTAACGGACCGTCAGCTTGATCATACTTCCTAGATCTACACCGATTAGCGACCGGATCTTGAACACGGATTTCGGCGATACAATCGGGTAGACGAAATGGGCGTCAAAGAAACCTAGGTTGTAACTGATGGTCGTGCTCAGGTCCGTGGGTTGGGCAATAAACGCGACCGCGGCATCGTAGTCCTGAAATGAACGGTTTGAGGGCAGCGACAAACGCCCGCTCGACTCTGAGGGTGTAAGCCGCACCCCGTTTTCCAGCAGCATGAAACCCTCCGCCAGAATCGGGAGCGCCTGCTGCGTCGCGGGGCCCGACGCAGCCGGGTCGTAGTGGTCACCTTTGAGTGGAAGGGACAAACCTCGCAGCAGGTCCAGCGGGATTCGAACTACCAGATGTGCTTGATGGGGCTCGATCTTTACGAAAGCATTCATGATCGTGTTCGTGGGCAGGTCATGAGCCGCCGCCAGCGAGGAAGAGAGCACTAACGCGAGAAACACGGAGGCTGTGTATCGGAAGCGATTCCTGGGCATGATAGGAAGACCCTTTTGACCATCAGCAGCGGCAGCCAGGAAGGGTCCTGGCCGCCGCTGCAACGGGCTATACGTGGTTAGTAGCCGGGAAACACCTTTACGAATTTCTGGACGCGGCGGCCAGTGATGACTTCCGCGATGTAAACGTTACCCGTGGAGTCGCTGGCGATGGTGTGGGCGTAGGAGAACTCGCCAGGGTTGTGTCCGGGACAAGGCGCGATTCCGCACCGACCGAAAGCGGAGAGCACATCGCCGGTGGTAAAGTCCAATACCCAGCCATTGCCGCTATTCAGATCGGCGTCAACGATGTACTGCGGGGGATCCGACTCCTTCGTATAGTTAGAGTCGACGTTGGGCCACAAATCGACGTCAGCAGCTCGGGCGCTCGCGTACAGAATTGACGAGACGGCCGCCGGATCGGCGCTTGCGGGGAAGTGTTGGGCGTTCGTCCCGATGTAAATGACACGGGTTGGAGCGCAGATCGGTTGCGCAGCCGGAAGGGCTGGAGGGGGGTTATATGTTCCCGGGGTGCTAGCTGGCGTCAGCCCGAAGGCAGCGCACGATTTCTGGAAGACCTGGATGCGACTGTTGGGACGATCGCACGTGTAAACCAGGCCGTCGTTGCCGAGCACCACGCAGTGCGGATGGGCTCCCCCACTTTGCCCGAAAGTTCCTGGCTCGCAAGGGGTGCCGGGGGTGGTGGTACCATTGGGGGTTTCGTCGTGTCCGCAGGTCGTGCCCCACTGCCCCACGTAGCCATTCGGATTACCCGTGGAGGCTAACGCGGGATTGAAAACCACGATCCGGTGGTTGCCGTAGCCGTCAGCGACGTAGACGTCACCTCTTTTGCCGGAGACTGGTCCGATCTCGGGATCCACCGCCACATCCGCCGGCTCGTTCAGGTAGAGCGTACTGTTGTTGTTGTCGGTTGACTCGCTGCAAACGCCGCCGGTTGGCGCGACGGTGTCGCAGACATCCTTCGTCCCGATCTGAAATTTGTAGGTTGCGCTTGCGCCCAGGGGGCCCGCCACTGCGGGGTTATACTCCTGCACGATCCCATCCCCGTTGCCGGCGACCCAGAGGTTGCCCTGGTAGTCCGAGAAGCAGCCGTGTAAGCCATGCGGCATGTACGCGCTGCGCCCAGATGCGCCCACACCAGGGAACGCAGCCATTGTATATGCCCCGGAGCTAGTGCCGGCGGGCCAGACCGAGCCATTACCAAAGCTTCTCGAAGTGATCACATTTCCGTTCTTGTTAAACAAGACTTCCGGAGGAGAGGGCTGCGCCATCGCCGGGGTAGCGTCCTGCCCATCGATCGCGCCTGACTCAGCGTTCTGAACGACACCGTTTATGCTGACACCGACTTCCCACGCGCGGTTGCTAGTGTAAACGTTGTCGTCCGCGGTGACACAAACTCCGGCCACTTCACCCTGTACCCACCGGCCGACGAAGTTACCCGCGGCGGGGGTGGCTGCCGGTGTCGGCCAGGTCAAATAGTTATAGTTAACCGGGGCCGGCAATTCGTTCGGCCAGGAAGAATCGAGCGAGAATTGGCTTGCTCCACCCCCTTGCGCTTTGACGTGTAGGGGGTTCCAGAGCCCGAGGGCTACTACTAGCGCAATAACGACTGCGCCCGCGTACAAATACCGTGCATTTTTCATGTGTCTCCTTTCGATGGATAGTTTTCGCCGGAGCTCGAGCGAAAACAGAAGGAAGGTCGGTCCAATGAGCCCACGGCCCGAGGGGGTGTCAGCACAAAACGCCTCGGAGTGTGGCGCTTAACCCGGCAAGTGTCAAGTAAACTTTTGTAATTTGTGCCCACGAAATCCGCGACGGGAGCGGATGGTAGCGAACACTTAACGCTACATCGCACG
>Ga0302324_100016594_pt1 | contig 14661 bp, 7 predicted proteins | sample Palsa_T0_1_FD_201949 | JGI IMG/M metagenome (GOLD analysis project Ga0302324, IMG submission 201949) | Peat permafrost microbial communities from Stordalen Mire near Abisko, Sweden - Palsa_T0_1 | ecosystem: Environmental > Terrestrial > Soil > Palsa > Peat permafrost | place: Sweden: Abisko...
TGCGGCGTCCAGCAAGGCGATGCTTCCGTCTTTACCGGGTGCGACGACGAGTGCCTTTCCCTTGTAGTCCAAGATCACCGGAGAGACGCTGCTGTAATTGCCGATTCCTCCCTCAGGCGTGTACCAAGCCTGAACCTTCATATCCTTCGCGACTGCAACCACGCTGTTGGCATAGACTCCGGCGTTCGGGTCGGATGTTCCGGCACCGGTGACAAAAATGGATACGCCTTCAGGAGTAACTACAGGTCCGGTAAGCGCAAGCGGATGCACCTTTTCGGTGGCGTAGCTTGTGACGGGGTAGTCGGCAGAAGTCAGATCGATCGCCCATAAACCATCCGATACACCATCGCAATCGTGCCCGGTTGCGGTGAAAATCGTCTTCTCGGCGAAGTTCAATCCATACGCACTTGCATTGGCCGCAGGAAGGAATTTCACTGGGGGTGCGAAATCGGCTCCGGTCGTCATCACCTGCTCATGCAGCATGCCATCCGGAGTCAGGACGTAGATGCCCTTCAGCCCGAAGTAGCCTCCACCGGGAGCGACGCCCAAACGACGCTCATTGCTCTTGGCCACAGGCGGATCAGGAGGTCTTGGCGTGCCTGGAGCGCGACGGCGACGGGCATTGAAGTTAATCACGACCGGCGGCTCCATCAGCACGCCCAGGCTTGAAACTCCGCATCCAGCCGAAGATTTAGCCGCATCGAATTGCTTCTTCCAAATCAGAGACCCCAGTTCGGAGTCCACAGCATACAAAGTATCCGATGAGCTCCAATAAACAATGTCCTTGAAGCCCTCTGCGTTGATGAGGCGGCCTGCAAGCAGCGGTTCACTGAAAGATCGAACCCCCTTGGAGGGCTGGCCGAGTTTGATCTTCCATAGAAATTTGAACTTTGAGCCTGCGCTGTCCGGCGAGAGTCCCAGTTCGTCCTTTTGCCACCCGTTCTGTCCGCCGTCCGCGCCGGTCAGAGCCCAGTCGCCCCTCTGGTCCTGAGCAAAAGTTGCAGTGGCACAGAGAAGGGTACTGGCACAGAACAACCCAACAGCCCGCCCCAAGAATCTTTTTTTCACGTGTACGTCCCTCAATGGTTTTCCGTTATGTTCATCAGATCAGATTGTTAGAAGAGAACTCATAAGCGGCGTTCACTTGAGACCGAAGCAGTAAATCGTTCCATCGAATGTTCCGAACATGACCTTATCGTCCGCAACTGAAAGTCCGGCCTGATGCAGGAACGAAGTGATCTGATCGCCGCTCGAATACAGTTCTTTTCCGGTCACCGCATCAAGTGCGTATAGCTTGGCAGGAACAGAACGTTTAATACGTTCCTGTGCGCTGTAGAGCCCACCCACCTCATCATTCGCCTGTCCGGTAAACTCTCCGCCAGCCAGCACGAAGACCACTCCGTTCACGATTACAGGAGGTTCTGAGGTCTTCATGTCAACCGATGCCCACACAGGATCCAGGACAGTCTTACCGTCCTTCTCCTTCAGCTTCAGAGCGATGATTCCGCCATCCGGCGTTGGACCGTAGGAAGTAGGGAACGGCACTGCGAGCACTCCGCCTGTCGGTCCCAACACCCAGCGGGTACCGTTCTTTTCTTCCCAACTGGTCAGACTTCCCCATGTTCCCTCGGTCTGAAAATTTACGTTCTTATTCGAGTAGAGTTCGCTTCGGAACAAGGGGGTTTCATGATCCGGCCCCCCCATGGACTTGCTGTCCATAACGAAGTAGCGGCCCTCCTTGCCCGAGCCGACGAGCAAATCACGCCCCTTGTAAGGAAATACGACCGGCGTCGCATTCATGTCGAGATCTCGCCGCGTCAGCCAGATGTGGTTGCTTGGCGAGTAGAAATCCTTGAGGGTGAGCTGATCATTCGAAAAGGTAAATGCTTCCACGCTGGTGGAGAGCTTTCCGGCGGAGGCGTCGTACGGCCCGTCTCCCGATTCGAAATAAATCGTTCCGTCAGAGCCAACGGCGGGGCCGGCTGTTCCCCACAAGCCCGCCTGCGGCGGAGAGGAGATGGTCACTTTCTTGTTTGCGAGATTGACTGCATAGAGTGCATTCGGAACGCCGCCGCAGCCCTGGCCCGTGACTGTGTAGATCACATTATTTACGAGATTCAGTCCGTAAGGCTTACCGTAGGGCAGCGACAGCAGCTGAATTGGCTGGTCGCTCTCGCCACCGGTCGACAGATCCATGGTGTGCAGGTAGCCGTCGCTGGAGAGTACATACAAGCGACGCACTGGAGCATCAGCCGGCGAAACCACCGGTGTAGCGCTCAGCGCGTTGGTGCAAATGAAGCCGTTGCCTTCGCCCGGCTCCTGGGGTTTTTCAGACGCCCACTTTAGATTCGTCTGCCAGACGACCTTCCCGCTCTCCGCATCGACAGCGAAGACCTGATTTGCGGCTCCCGCCAGAATGGCGAGCGTCCGGGCGCCATCTGCCGTCTTCACCCCATTGACGATCAAGGGTTCACGAAAGGACAGCATCCCCATTGGTTTAGCGTCAACCTTCACCTTCCACAACAGGTGCAGCTTTCCGACGTTTTTGGGGGTGATTTTCGATTCGGCACGTTGCCAGCCATCACGTGCCGCGTCTCCGCTACTGGTTAGCCACTCAGAAGTGGATTGCCCACGTACAGGACTCAGCGACATTAACGCGCAGCCTATAAAACAAACTGACGACAAAATTCTCAAGTTACGCATCCTGCTCCAAGGTTTACTGAAAGAAGTGAAGTTGAGACTCTCTGTTTGACGACGTGTACGTTCCGACTCGACGCATGCAATCCGGCCGGCTAGAAGACGCACACAGCAGCCGTTCGGAACCTTGAATATTCGCTGACGAAACTAAGCCTTTTCCAAATTTGAAACTACTTCTGTTCGAACAAGAGAATTGCACAATGATGACATACAGTCGAGGTTCACAAAAAATACATAAAGTTGCCAAGAAGGATTGACAAGTTCTAGAAAACGGTACAAGAATTGAGACGTCTCATTTCGAGCTGAATACTAGCTCCCGAGGTTTGGATCTGTCAATTCACTATTTTGTAGCTGTCACAGTTCGTTGACTGTCCAAGTTCGGACTGCCCGTATTTTTCAAGGCAGCGAGATGATCAAAACCGCCATTTCTTTCGCACTGAGGTACAGCAGATTGTGAACATTAGCCTCTGGCTGCAAGGCGGAGAGGAAGTTGATGTTCTGCAGTACCTCAATCGGTATATAGTTTCTGGTTTGATATGAGAAACGAAATTTATGTCCACCAAAAATGTCAGTCAACACACGAGGTTTTGAATCATGGGTTTCACGCCGAGAAGTAGACGAATTGCAAGCTGGATGATCGTTCCGCTGTCCATCACTGCCTGGGTTATTGGAGCAACCATACACGCGGGACGATCGGTTCATGCTGGTCAAACGGCGCCACCCTCGGTGCGCAGCATCCAATTGGGTGCGGCGCGCCCAGGCGCGCTCTACGCCCTCACTCTTGGAGTAAAGGACCCCGCCCAACTGCAGGGGAATGACGCAGTTCATGTGACAGTGAACGATGCGCAGGGGGAAGTTGATTCCAAATGGCTGCACGCAGCCGACCTCGATTTTTACCTGACCCTCAAGCCGCGCGCGGCTGGTCCCGTTACGGTGAACCTGTCTTCGGCGTCGGGTGTGCATACCCCTGACATTAGTTCGACACTGACAAAGATCCTGCAGGCCACCGTCCCAGCGGGCAGTGCTGCGGATCTGAAGCGCGGGGTTATTTCCGCCGCGCCTAACGGAACGTGGCAAAACGCACAATCCTTTGAACTCGGTCAAACCATTTTCGGCGGAGACGATGAGCGCCCATATGCTCCCTCCAAGAGCGAAGACGCCTATGCGGCCATGGTCAAAGGATTTCAATGGTTTCACTTCACCTTTCGTGAAAAGCAGCCGAAACTTGTCTATTTCGTGCTTAATGTGACGGATCGGGATATTCCCCTGGACGTGGATATCTTCCAGATGGGCAAAGATGCAGATGGACACGCGGACGTGGTTCCTTTCAACGACGGCGAATTCGTCTACCAGGTCGAGGCCACGCAGAATTATCCAGGACTGTACAAATTCCGCACCCGCATCCTTCAGCCGGGCCAGGAGTATTACGTTCGCGTCGATGCGGATCATCCGGCCTATCAGCTTCATACTTATCAATACAGCGTTCCGCCGAATAAAGACCCTCATGAGGCAGTACGCGCCGGCATGGATTTCCTGATCAACATGGGCGATACGTGGCTCTCAAATACGCCACGCCGCGGAGCGATCGCCATGCGCACCACCATGCAGCACTCTGAAACGCAACTCTGCATTGCCTGCCATCCCTCTCAATTCACGACGCGCGGGTATTTGAAGGCCGTACAGAACGGCTACGCGCCGACCCAGCGTGCCAGCCTCGAGTTTCTAACCGATCGCATTTATAACAATCCTCGGCCGCTTTACGGAGAACCCGGCACAAACTGGGTGCGCATGATTTATACCGCCCGCACCGAGGCAAGCCGGTTGCCGATGATCGAGCATTCTTTTGAGCAGAACGTCACCCATGATCCGCCGCGAAAGAAGTTCGATTTGCCCTATGCAAGCTTCTTGAAGATCCACTACAAGGGAGTGACCGTGATGCCAGGAGACGAGGCTGACGGCTGCGAGCCTGATGTCAGCCCCTTCGAGATTGCGGAGCAAAGCTGGCACACATTTGACCTCGCATTCAATGAAACCCACAAGCAGGATTGGATCACCGAACGCGATCACGTCGAGCAGTTGGCGCTGCCCGATGAGCCCAAGAACGTAATCGACCTGAATTGGAAGATTATGTTTCTCTCGGAAGTGAATCGCGAAAAATACGCCTCGCAAATAAACGCGCTCATCGACAAACTGTACGAATACGAGACCGCCGATGGCGGATGGCCCTATCCGTTTGACAAGACTGCCAAGACGGCTGACTTCGTTTCTTACAACGCGGTTCTGGCGTTGGCTGAAGCCGGACATCGCCCTGAAACCGATGAACACCTGGGACGCGCCGTCAAAGCCATGCTGGCTGCTCAGCGACCGGAAGGCAGTTGGGAAGGCGACCCCGTCTACCAAGGTTTCAATACGCCTTTCCGCGCTACGCAATTCGCAGTAATGGCCTTGTCGACGCTGTATCCAGGAACAACAAAGGCTAAGACATGGGACGCTGGATACCCGGCGCCCGCCACCACGCTTGCCAAGGACGATCTGCCGCTGCTACTGCAACAACTCGATCAGTATTGGGATTTGGCGCCCGAGTCGGAGCTTCGGCAGATTCGTAAGGTGCTGTCTGACAGCGATCAGCCCCTTGCGCGTGAAGCCGCCGCTCGCGCTCTGGGTCACATGGCTGATCCAGGCGCAATTCCGGTCTTGATCAAGGGACTGGGCGATCCAACGAAGATGGTGCAAAACGCCTCGGCCTATGCGCTGCGCATGGTTCTGTCGCGGCGGCAGGATGTCGCGGCGGGGGGTCGCAAACAATTGATCGCGGCTCTGGGATCGCCTGATGCCCGCACCCGCTGGGGTGCTACGCGTGTCTTCAATCAGCACTTCAGAGATCTCACAGACGATCCACAGTTGCTGGCTGCTCTGGAACGCGATCTAAACGATCCTGTCCCTTACGTGCGCTTTCAGGCTGCAGGAGGAGTGTGGCGCTGGTACTACTGGCAAGTGGATAAACCGGAGGTGCGCCGCGGCACGCTGGAAGCCATTGCTACCCGCCTCAACACGGAGACCGATCCCATGGTGCGCCGTGGATTGCAGGAGAGCGTCTACGATCTGCTGGATGAGAACACAGGCTACCTTTCAGCATGGGTACGAGCCAGCGCTACGGACGAAGACAAGGAACGCATAAACGCCGGTTACGAAGCCGCCGCGCGCGACCAGGCCCAGGTGCTGGCCAAGGTTCTCCGCGAAGGAACGCCGCTTGGCCGCGAGGGTCTCCTGAACGCGCTGTGGGATTTTCATATCCGCCACTACGCGCTACCGGCAATGAAGGCCGACACGGTTTCAATCGGCCTGCCTGCGGTTCTCACCAAGTACATCACTGGAGTTCCAGACCTGCATCGTCCGGGTTATGAATATTCGCCATATCGTGAGACGGTTGATTTCAAGTATGACGTTCACAACGGCTTCTTCCAGACGCGCGTCGGCAACGACAGCGATCTGATTCACTTCTTCAAGAGCTCCGGGCCGGAGTTGGAAGACGCGCTTCTGGCTTGCCTCCAGGGCGCTGACAACGACATGAAGATTGAAGTGCTGAAGGCCGGCAGCACGCTGAGTGAGGCAGGCGATGCCAGGTTTACGCTGGCTGCACTGAACCTGTCAGAGGATCCGAACGCCGAGGTGCGTCAGACGGTCCGTTATGTGTATGAGAGCGGTCAACGCGGAATCCTGAATCTGGATACGCCAAGCGCGCCCGATCCGCACCTGGTCGGAACGGTTGTTGAGATTCTCAAGCACGGCAATCCCGACAGCCAGGCAGTCGTACTGCCTCTGCTGGCGTCGCTGCCAGCGAGTTCCGCATGGGAGCAACAGGCGCCGGTTCTGGACGCACTGCGGGGCATGCTCGAAGCGAAACCGAAGCCAGCCAATTATGCTCAAGTACTAGATGCGGCATCCTCATTCTCCAGTCTCATGCAAGAACCCAAATTGCAGGAGCAGGTGCTGGCTGGTTTGCATTCCTTCAACCCCGATATACAGCGCGCTGCGGTGCGCATTTCGTTTGAGCACTTCCTAAACGATCCGCAAACAGTGCCTGCAGTGAAGGCGGCTTACGCAACCCTGAACAACTCCGCGCTCAGCATCCTGTTGGAGGAAGCTGGCAATCCAGAGTTCCTGAAAAAGCGTTTCGGTGTTGCCGGCGGGGCAGTCTCGCAGGATCAGGACTACCTCAACCGTCATGCGGCCACATTGAAAATCAAGGAGCCTCTCGAATATCCCATTGTCGTTGATACGGTAATGGCCAGTCTGCTGAGTTCCGATGCCAATGTGAGCGCAGCGGCGCTCGATACGCTGCGCAAAGTGAAAAATGTTGAGCAGCGTCCGGATTTCCGTGCCGCTATGGACAAGCTGCAAAACTCCGGCAATCCGCGCCTCAAGCTCATCTCCACCAGCGTGTTGCAGGGCAAGAATCTAGGCGAAGCGTTGCGGGATGTACAACCGGGTTCGGTGCTCGACTTCCGCTACTTCGTCACCAAAGTCGAGCCCATTCTTGCCAAGCCTGGCCCGGACGGCAAAGCATGCGTCTTCTGCCACGCCAGCCATGTGATATTCAAGCTGAACCCGCCTAGCTCGGATGGCAACTTCTCCGACCAGGACAGCGTGGAAAACTACAAGTACGCCATGCGCGTTGTAGATATCACCAATCCCGACAAGAGCCTGCTCGTGATCAAGCCTACCCGCCCCACGGATAGCGCGGGCAACGTCGGCGACTACCTTGCTACGCACAATGGCGGGCAGCGCTGGCATGGAAACGAATCGAGCGATCAATACCGCACGATCCTCGAATGGATAAGAGGTGGTCGCCTGGAGGCTTCGAATCAGGCAAAATAGATAGCGCCATGATGCGGAGGAGTTCGCGGCGTTTTCGGCATATGCAAAGCATTTGATCATGTGCCGAAAGCAGTTCCTGTTGAACTTCTCCGCATCGAACATTGCGTCGGAGAAAACTGCAATGGAAGCGCTAGCACCGGGGTTCCGTTTCCTCTTCAGCCGCAATACGGTGCCGCAGAATCACCTTGTGGCGCGATGGATTTTCTTGCGTTCGCTGGGAGGCATCTACTTCTCCGCGTTCTTCGCGCTTCTATTTCAGGTGCGCGGGCTCATCGGAACTGAAGGGATTCTTCCAGTACCCCGCTACCTGGATGAACTGCGTCATTTGGGTGCGGCGCGCTTCTTTTATGCACCTTCGCTGCTGTGGTTTTCCAGCAGCGATTCCATGCTCATGGCTATATGCTGGCTGGGATTGGCGGCCTCTGTCCTAGCCATCGCCAACTTCCTGCCTCGCGCGTCGCTGCTAGTCTGCTTCGTCTGCTTCTTGTCATTCATCGCTGTTTCGCAGGATTTCGGACAGTATCAGTCTGACGGTATGTTGCTGGAGGCTGGATTTCTCTCGCTGTTCATGGCGCCCAGTGGACTACTTCCTGGGTTCGGCCGACGCAGCCTGCCGGAGCGCGCGGCCATGTTTCTCTTGCTGTGGGAGTGGTTTCGAATTTACTTCGAGTCTGGCGTGGTTAAGCTTCAATCGGGCGATCCGACCTGGCGCAACCTGACCGCGATGTACGAGTATTACCAGAATGGCCCGCTTCCAACCTGGGTGGGTTGGTACCTGCAACACCTGCCGCACTGGTTTCACATTGCCACAGCAGGCATGACGCTGGTCATGGAGTTGCTGCTGGTGTGGATGGCATTCTTGCCGGGCCGCTGGCGCACCGCCTGCTTCTGGATTGTCACCATTTGGCAGGCGGGTGTGATTCTCACCGCGAACTATGCCTTCTTGAACTACCTTGTGCTGATCCTCGGCTTTCTCCTGCTCGATGACAAGTATCTTGCTCGCTTTGTACCGCGCCGGTGGAACAGCGGTCTGCAACAACCGGCTGAGAATACGCTGCTGGATGAAAGCTCTTCACTGGCAGACCCGCCGCCCGCAGTATCCTGGCCTCGCCGGATGCAGCCCATTTTTGCTGGTTTCTTTCTACTCTGGGTCGGCTATGCAACCACAGCGCGACTCGCGCAGATGCTTTGGTCCGCTCTGCCGTTACCGGTCACACCGGTCGCTCTACTCGAACCTTTTCGAATCGCGAATACGTATGGCCTCTTCGCCAACATGACTCCGCATCGCTACGAAATCGAGTTTCAGGGTTCAGACGACGGGCAAAATTGGAAGCCATATCTATTTCGCTATAAACCGCAGGACATTCAGGAACGGCCTGGCATTTATGCGCCATATCAGCCGCGCTTTGACTGGAACCTGTGGTTTGCCTCCCTAGGTTCATGGCAGCAATCGTCGATAGTCCCGCTCACCGAAGAACGCCTCCTCGATGGCGACAAGCCTGTGCTGGAGCTATTTCGAGATAACCCATTTTCGGCGCATCCGCCGCGCTACTTGCGAGCAGTTCTATGGCAGTACTGGTTCAGCACGCCTGAGCGAAAACATATTGCAGGGGAGTGGTGGAGGAGGCAAATGCTCGGCACCTTCGCGCCCACAATCGAGAAACTTCCCGACGGCGCATTTGGCGAAGTGGCTGCTCCGCAGTTGATTGGCCCTCCGCAGGACTGATAGCCCGGGGTAGGATAACGATATGCCATTCTCTGCCGTTCGATCTCTCGCATGCAGGTGTGTTGTTCTGTCGTCCTTATCGATCACGGCTGCACTCGCGGCCCATGGCGCCCAGCAGGCGCCGAGTCAGGTTTCCAGTCAGGTATCGGGTCAGGTATCCGGTAAGGCATCGAGCCAAACCGAAACACCTTCCACCCCACCTAAGCGCCCCGTCCAGCCGAACGACGCCGCTGGTACTCCGCCGCCAACGCGCTACGACATGCTGCGCGGAGCATACGGTCCTTACCGCGCCAACAACGACCTCCTCTATTACCACCTCGACATCCGTGTTGATCCGGACAAGCAATTTATCAGCGGCAAGAACACGATCCGCTTCCGCATGCTCAAGGACGGCACGCGCATCCAACTCGATCTGCGCGAAACGCTTGCCATCGACAAGATTCTTTACGGAACGACTGCGCTAAAATACGAGCGCGATAACGGCGCGGTCTTTATTGACTTCCCACAGGCGCTCAAGGCGGGCCAGATCTACTCTATTGACTTCTATTATTCGGGCCATCCTGTCGAGACCGGCCGCTTTGGCGGTATCACGTTCAAGAAAGATCCCTCAGGCCATGTCTGGATCAATACCGCCTGCGAAGAAACCGGCGCCAGCATGTGGTGGCCTGACAAGGACCAATGGCGCGACGAGGTTGAAAACATGGACCTCAGCGTCGCCATCCCGAATGATCTCGTCGACGTATCGAACGGAAAGTTCGTCGGGAAGACCGACCTCGGCGACGGTTATACCAGATGGGAATGGCATATTCACTACCCCATTAACAGCTATGATGTTTCGCTCAATATAGGCAATTACGTCCACTTCGGTGACAAGCTTGGCGACTTGCCCCTCGACTTCTACGTCCTGCCTGAAGATCTGGAAAAGGCAAAGATTCAGTTCGCGCAGGCCAAGGGAATGCTTGAGGCATTTCAGCATTACTTCGGCGAATATCCCTTCGCGAAGGATGGCTACAAGCTCATTCAAGCGCCTTATACCGGCATGGAACATCAAAGCGCCGTCACCTACGGCAATCTGTTCAAGAATGGTTACTATGGCCGCGACTGGACCGGCGTTGGTATCAGTCCGCGATTCGACTTCATCATCATCCACGAGAGCGGGCACGAGTGGTTTGGCAACAGCGTCACTGCTGCCGATCCGTCAGACATGTGGATTCACGAGGGTTGGACGACCTACCTTGAAAGCCTGTACGTGGAGTATCGCTGGGGCAAGGACGATGCCATCAAGTATCTGAATGGCTACAAGCCAAAAGTGCATAATCTCAGGCCCATCGTAGCTGAGCGAGGCGTGAATGCGGACCCCACTGAAGATCAGTACTTCAAGGGCACGCTCATGATCAACACTCTTCGCAGCATAGTCGATGACGACGCCAAGTGGTGGGCGCTGCTCCATGACTTCTATCAGCACTTCAAATATCAGAACATCATGACAGAAGATGTCGTAGCGTACTTCAACCAGCACACCGGCATGAATCTCACGCCAATCTTCGAGCAGTACCTGCGCCATCCTGAGATTCCGCGCCTGGAACTACTATTCGGAGAGGCTCCGGGCATGGTCATGTATAAGTGGCACGCCGACGAAGATGACTTCGCCATGCCGGTGCGCGTGGGCACGCCAGCACACTGGCAGGTCATCCATCCAACGACTCAGTGGCAGTCGATGCAGACGCCCCTGAGCAAAGATGACTTCCAGGTGGCCACGGACCTCTATTACGTGGACGTGAACAAGAAATAGGGTCTACAGTTTGCATGGATTTCGCAGTTCTGCGGAAATTTGGAGGAAAGCATCGCTGGTTTTGCTAACCTTCACATATTGAATCCTCTGGAGGCGTATGCGCATTTTTCCCTGCACCTCCAGTCTCAAGAAATCAAGGCAACAATTCTCTTCATGGTTGTAAGCGCCTTAATCTCTGGTTACCATTCGCAGAGCAGGCCACTAATCCAATCGGGAGTTCACCGGCTCTGCCGGTGGACACTTACTTACAAGGAGAAAGAGAATGTCAAAGAAACTCGAAGGTAAGATCGCCCTCATTACCGGTGGCTCACGCGGCATTGGCGCAGCAATCGCGAAACGTTTAGCCGCGGACGGAGCAAGCGTAGCTATTACATTCGCGAAGGACGCAAGTTCGGCCTCAGCCGTGGTGAAGGCCATCGAAGCGAATGGCGGGAAAGCTGTCGCCATCCAGGCGGATTCGGTTGATGCCGAAGCAATCAAGGACGCGGTTGCAAAGACGGTCTCGACTCTCGGTGGACTTGACATACTGGTGAACAATGCTGGCACGGCCATTCCGAAACCCTTTGAGGAGGCTACGCTGGAGGAACTTGATCGCGTGCTCGATATCAATGTTCGCGGCACGTTTATCACGACTCAGGCCGCACTAAAGCACATGAAGGATGGTGGCCGCATCATCATGATCGGCTCCTGCGTTGGTGAGCGTATGATGACGCCCGGGTTGGCAGCCTACTCGGCCACAAAGGGAGCCGTAAAAATGTTTACTCAGGGATTGTCCAGGGAGGTCGGGAGCCGGGGCATCACGGTCAATAACGTCCAGCCGGGTCCGATCGACACAGATTTGAATCCGGCTGCAGGCGATTGGGCGACACCTCAGAAAGCCGCGACAGCCCTCGACCGTTATGGCACCGTGGATGAGGTAGCCGCATTGGTGGCGTTCCTCGCCGGTCCGGAATCCTCGTACATTACTGGGGCAAACTTGACCGTTGACGGCGGAACGAACGCTTGACCTACGCACATAATCAGTCCAAGGGCCCGACGCATGAGCCATCGGTACGAACGCGCGAGAGCCGACGGATTTCCTGAGCCGGCTCTCTCATGACGGCAGCAGCCGGATTCGCCTCAGCCTGAACGCCTTCAGCCAGTGTCGTTTAGACTGACAGAGCACTGGCGCGTCATGGCATCTTGAAGAACATGGCCGCGGGAATTGATCCATGGCGCTGCGGCTCACTAATCTGGCAACGGTCCTCCTGCTGGCGGCGGTACTGGCGCTGCAGTGGCACGCCGCTTCCATTTTGCTCGGCGCAAGTATAGATGGTGACCAGTCGAAGCATTTTACGAGCGGCGTTATGGTCTTCGATTATCTTCGCAGCGGTCTGGGTTCGAACCCGGTCCGGTTTGCCGAAGGATTCGAAGTACGGTATCCATTGGTTGCAATTGGGCAGTGGCCACCGATGTACTATGCAATCCAGTCTGTCTACTACTTTCTGGCGGGGCCTTCGATACGTAGCGTGCAGGCACTCAGCGCTGTGATGGCGGCATGTCTGGCTCTGTTTCTCTTTTTGAGCCTTCGCGCTTCAGCGGGCACGCGGATTGCGCTGATTGCTGTCGCCGTCTTCCTTGCAACACCGCTGATGCAGAGTGCCGCGTGGAAGGTGATGTCGGACCTGCTGACGGGAGTGTTCGTCTATCTCGCGATCGTCGCATTCTCGAAACTGCTCGATGAGCCCGGTAACTGGAAAGCGGCGATCCTATTTGCCGTTTGGGGTGTCGCAGCGATCTTATCTAAGGGTTCCGCGTGGGCACTGGTGCCGTTTGTGTTCCTGGCGCCGTTGCTCGCCGGGCGCACAAGGTTCTTGAGGAGCCGTTGGTTCTGGGGCATGGGCTCAGTGTTAATCCTGGCAGGAGGATCCTACTATTTTTGGACCAAGCGGGCCGGGATCGGCTATCACGCGAATCTTGCCCACATCGCAAGTCCGGCTGTCGGCTTTGCGCATCGCGCGGAGATGCTGGGTACACTGTTGTCATTTTCTCCGGTGCTTTTGCTCGTGACCGGCCTGCTTGGCCTGGCTGCAGCGCTCCACGGACGATGGGGTCGCGGTGAAGATTCGCCTGGCACTACGCTGTCGCTTGTGGCGGCGGCTTGGGTCCTGTCGCAGCTTCTGTTCCTCTTCATCCTGCCGCTGACGTGGGAGAACCGAGTGCTTCTGCCTTCATTGGCGCCTCTGGCAGTGCTGATCACTCGATTCCTGGTGTGGCTGCGAGCTGGATTACGACTGAGGCCCGTGTTTGCCGCATCGGCCGCGGTAATGGTTGGCGCTATCCTGGTGGCTGCCTCCGGCGTGGCCAAGGTGCAGCGCCTGAACGGGTATCGCGAGGTGGCAGACGCGATGCCCTATCCGCCGGACGGAGCGTTGATCCTTGTTGCCACCGGCGACGACTACTCCGAGGGAGCGATCATCACAGAAAGACTCTCACGTGGCCGTGGCCACAGAGATGTGATTCTGCGGGCCAGCCACGACCTCGCTGAGATCGATGCAGACAACCACGAAACGCCGCTGATCGGCACTGTGGATGAGGTTAGAAGCTATCTGCTCAAAATGCCGGTGCGCTTTATCATTCTGGATAGCCCGCCGTTCGATTATTCCTATCAGACCCTGATCGAGTCTGCGGTGACCGGCGACCCCAAAGATTTTCATCTGCTAGGTACGTTTCCAATCTCGCTCGAACCCGGCGGCAAAATTGTCGAAGTGCGAATCTACGAAAACCCCGCGGGACGCGATCACCACCCGGACACTATTCAGACGCGGTTGGGACCCTATGCGGGACGGCGTTTGCTCACATACCGCTGGCGATGAAGCATTGCGATGCTCAACTCGGTGCTACCGCTTGTCATCCCCATTTACTTCGGTCAGAGCAAGCCTGTCGGTCCGACCACTGATCCGGCCCGGTCTCCGAAGCAATGCCCAGCAATGGCGGCTCAGACCGATTATGAACGAAAGCCCGTTGTAGAAGTGGTGTGCGAAGTGCAGTGGAATCGCGGCCAGCATGAAGAGCATCCTGCGCTCCCGCGCGAGGAAGAGATAGAACCGTGCGTTAAGGAGGCCAAGGAGAGCGAGGAGGGCGATCCAGACGAGAAGCAGAGGCGTCGCCGGAATGGAGAGCGCTGCAATGCACAGAGAGGCGCAAATATAGAGCGCGCTGAGGGTGTAGCTCCAGACAGGGGTCGTATTCTTCAGGTAACTAGGACGCATGATCAGAATGAAAACCGGCGAAAAAACCAGGACGATGGCCAGGGCGAACATGCGATGCGAGTAGGCTTGCGCGGCCAGCAGAGCGACAAAGCAACCGAGCAGAAGAAGAACCCGGCGTATCATGCCTAGATTGCGAATCTCGCTCCACCATCCGGCCAGCATCAGAAAACCAATGGCCAGCAGGGGAACCAGCATGTATGCTCCGTGCCTGGCGATCAAGATACCGGTCACGGCAGCGACAAGAAAAGCCACCACAACGCTGATACGCTGGCTGAATCGGAGATTCAGGTCGTTGGGCATGAAGTGCCTGCTCAGAA
>Ga0302324_100016595_pt1 | contig 14661 bp, 13 predicted proteins | sample Palsa_T0_1_FD_201949 | JGI IMG/M metagenome (GOLD analysis project Ga0302324, IMG submission 201949) | Peat permafrost microbial communities from Stordalen Mire near Abisko, Sweden - Palsa_T0_1 | ecosystem: Environmental > Terrestrial > Soil > Palsa > Peat permafrost | place: Sweden: Abisko...
CATTACCGGCGTCGGCACTCTAACGTCGCGAGCAATCTTCATCCAAGCCAGCACCTTGACCGTCAACCATGTCGCGTCGAACTCGAACCAACGCAACCCATGGCGGGCGGAGAACGGAAAAGCGTGATGGTTGTTGTGCCAGCCCTCACCCCAGCCGAGGAGCGCGACCCACCAATTGTTCGTCGACTCATCGCCAGTGTTGAACGTTCGATAGCCGCTATGATGCGCGGCGCTGTTGACCAGCCACGTAATGTGATACGTGAGTACGATTCGAACGAAGATTCCCCAGATGACCCACGACCATCCACCAATCGCAAATAACACGATCGCGAGCGCGATCGTCCACAGAACGTACGTCTTCTCAAGGAAGCGGTAGAACGGATCTCCGGCAAGGTCGGGTGTGATGCGTTGCTGCTCCTCAGTCGAGAGCCGCGCATCATTAGGACGATAGAGCCACTGGAAGTGACTCCAAAGCAGTCCGCGATGAATGTCATGCGGATCGCCGGCTTTGTCAGTGTGCGCGTGGTGTGCGCGATGCGTCGATACCCATTCGATCGGGCCACCTTGCAGAGCTAATACGCCGAGCAGTGCGACTACATATTCGAGCGGCTTGCGCAGCTTCAAACTGCGGTGCGTCAGCAGCCGGTGATATCCGAGTGAGATACCCCACGCGCCCGTCACGTAGTAGAGCGCAATCATGACAAAAAAAGCGCTCCACGTGAACGTCCCTGGAATGAACGCGCAGAGCGCCCCGAGATGTACGACAGCGAGGCCCGTGAACGTGATCCACCTGGGGGCGCGGCCGGTCTTGGATTCCCAGGTGTTCACGCTCATTGTCTCCCCCCGATTCTACGTGGGTTCGAGCGAGAAATCTGTATAGAAGGAGACTGTTATGCCGGAATTGGCGCCGCTGGAATAAAGCGCGGCTCGACCACAGATAACTGCGCGCCGTCATGGAGTTGACCGAGATCTTTGAGCCGGTCGAGCATGGCTTTCGTCAAAATTACCGGTGCGGCAACGAGCAGCATCTCGGGATTTCCGATGTGAATGTCTTGTGTGAGAATCGAGTTTTCTTTTACTAGGCCGAGTGGAATTTCTTTGACGACACCATCGGGCGAGGGCCGCGCATTCACCGGCAACTTGGTCGTCGGAGTCGGGCCATAGGTTTCCACGGGCTGAATAGGAACAGTCCGCTCGAGAACGCGAACGACCCGATCGATCAGCGGCTCGCGACCAACCGGCTTCACAACGAAAGCATCGGCGTCGAGCGCCAGCGCTCCCGCAACGTGTTCAGCCTCGGCGTGCGCCGTCAACACGAGGACCGGCGTGTTTCGCTTGAGGCCGCCCGCGCCGCAACGAATCGCCCTCAGCAGCTCGAGTCCATTCATCCCGCGCATCTTGATGTCGGTGATGACCGCATCGAAGGTCATGTCGGACTTGCCGATTTCATCGATTGCTTGCAATCCGTCGGCCGCCTCGACGACACCGGCGGCGCCGGCTTGTTTCAAGAAGCGAACAATAAGGACCCGAATGAATTCCTCATCGTCGACGACGAGGAAATAGCGATTCGCTAATCGATCTGCTGCGCCCATCTTATCCGTCCGTTCCATTGGCTGATGTCAGTCCTATTTCTGTCTTGAGTTCGAGAAACCGCGACTCGAGTTCGTCCATGTTGCGCGCAGCGAGATTCAGATCTCGATCGCGAGCCGATTGTTCCAGTCCTCTCCAGGCACTTGCGAGCGGACCGGCACAGACGTTTAAGGCCGATCCTTTGCCGGCATGACCGGCTTCGGCCAATTCGACCATGTCTCGCCGTTCGAGCGCTTCCCGTGCTTTTTCGAATGTCGGCTCGGACGTCGTCAGATACTCGACGACAATCGATTGCAATTCCATCTCGTCGTCTTCGCCGACCAACTCTGCCAGCGCCAGGAAGTCGACTGGACGCGTCTGCCCCGGTTCGGCTGTTTTGGCCAGAGATTTCAGCGAACCGGCACCGAGAAGTCCGCCGATTTTCTGCGAAAGTTGTGCAAGACTGGCCGGCTTGAGAACGTAGGTATCCATGCCGGCCGCAAAACAAAATTCCGCTTCGCCCTGGAGTGCATTCGCGGTAAGCGCCAAAATCGGAAGATGGACGGATCGACCCTGTTCGTGTCGCCGGATCATCCGGGTCAGTTCAAAGCCGTTGACGTTCGGCATGTGACAATCGGTGATCAGCAAATCGAACGGTCCGGCTAAGTATGCGGCGTACGCTTCTTGGCCATCGTTCACGATCGTCGGTTTGATATTCAGCTTTGAGAGCTGCCGGCGTATCACGTTCCGTCCAGCCGGTTGATCTTCGGCAACGAGAACGCGGACATTCGGGAAATCCATAAGCTTCGGTGCCGTCGGGACGACGGTCAAGGCCGATGCTGCTTCGCTCGCAACGTCCGAAACGTCGAGCGTAAGCTCGACCAGAAATGTCGCTCCATGTCCGGGCGTGGATTCGATGCTAATCCGGCCGCCCATAGCCTCGGCGAGACGCTGGCAAATCGAGAGCCCGAGACCGGTACCGCCGAAGCGCCGGCTCGTCGACTCATCGCCTTGTGCGAACGGAGTGAAGAGCTTTTCTTGCACCTCGAGCGGGATGCCGATTCCGGTGTCCGTGACGGCAAGCTGCAGCGCGATCTGCTTATCGGCTTTTGCCACGTGACTCAAGCGAACGGCAACCTCGCCGTGCTCCGTGAACTTGAGGGCGTTTCCGATCAGATTAAAGAGGATCTGTCGGAATCGATACGGATCGCCATGACACCAAGGGATAGGCGCGTCGATCAACGCTTCGAGCTTGAGCCCCTTATTGGTTGCCAACAGCTTGAGCGTTTGTACGACCGTTTCGACGACAACAGCCGGTGCGTACGGCGTACGCTCCAGGTGCAGCATTCCGGCCTCGATCTTGGAAAAGTCGAGAATATCGTCGATGACGCGGAGAAGACCGCTGGCGGATTCGAGAATGAGCGCGAGCATCTCGTGCTGTTCGCGATCGAGTTGCGTAAGCGCGAGCAGCTCGGTCATGCCGGCGATCGCGTTCATCGGCGTGCGGAGCTCGTGACTCATGGCCGCCAAGAACGCCGTTTTTGCACGACCGGAGTCTTCGGCGGCAAACTGCGCCATGTTCGTTCGCGCCAGTTCCGTTAAAGCTTCGTCGCGAGCCACATCGTCACGTTCGATCGTCCGCTCGGCGAGGCGCTGCTTCAGTTCGGCGTTGGTGCGCGCCAGCTCGGTAATAGCCTCGTCTCGCGCGACATCGTCGCGTTCGATCGTCCGCTCGGCGAGGCGCTGCTTCAGCTCCGCATTGGTGCGCGCCAGCTCGGTGATGGCTTCGTCTCGGGCCACGTCATCGCGTTCGATCGTCCGCTCGGCGAGACGCCGCTTCAGCTCGGCACTCGTGTGCTCGAGTCGAAGTTCGAGCTCAGAATTCGCGCCGGTGAGTTCGAGAATGATCTGGCGCAGCTCGTCGAGCTCACCCCTTATGGGTGGAATCACGACTTAATCATGCAGGATGACGTTCAACAACGACGAGTGAACGTTGAGGTGGCCGTTGTACTCGATGAACCCGAGCTTGCGGAACTTGTTCATGAATCCGCTCACCCTCGAGCGCGTCGTCCCGATCATTTCGGCGAGCGTCTCTTGACTGATGGCGGGAATCACCGTCTCCGGCTTGCCCTCTTTCCCAAAGTTGGCAAGGAGCAGCAGAATACGAGCTAAGCGCTTTTCGCTGGAATTGAAGAGCTGATCGACGAGATCTTCCTGAATGCGGATATTGCGCGAGAGTAAGTGCGCTAAGAAGATCGCTGAAAATTCCGGCTTGGAGCGAACCAGAGAGACCATCGTTTTCTTCTTGACCTCGAGCACTCTGCAGGGCGTTAACGCCGTTGCCCGCGCCATCCTGAAGGGCTGCCCCGCTAGGCATTCCTCGCCGAAAAAACTGCCCTCATCGAGAACCGCGATGATCGCTTCCTTACCGCGCGTCGATAGAATGCTGAGTTGGACTTTGCCTTCTTGCAGGTAGAAGACTGATTCAGCGCCGTCCCCTTGCGGGTAAATGGCGTGCTTTTTCTTATAGATATGAACGATTCCACGAGTGCCGAGAAGGGATTCGATCGACTGCGAAGCTTGTGGCATGGCTTGCATTATGACGGCGTTCAAGCGTCAGGTCTGTATAAATAGCGACACTCCGCACGTTTGAATCCGTTACGTACTGAGCAATATAGACCAGACTTGAGTACGGATGCCATGTAGCGTTGGAAAACGTGAGTTTTCGTCTTAACCGCGGGATACACCACGACATTGCCCCGCATCGATCCTATCGGAACCTTCCCATCGGAGCGAAAGCGATCCTGACAACGATCCCAGCTGTCGTGATCGTTGAGTTGCTGGTCGTCCTTTGCGCGCAATGGTGTCTCAATGCGATGTCAAACGTCGCGTTCTTTGCTTCGCGCTATGAAGGCGTGCCGGCCCGGCCCTTCGCCGATCCATTTCTGTTCGTGACGCTCCATCCGATGACGTTCGACATCCGCCACAGCGACTGGCTGGAGCTGCTGGTCGTGATGCTCGTATGCGCGATCATAATCGTCGGGCTCTCCGTGTGGAGAGAAATTGCCGCGCCGGTCCGGTTTTTCATCAATCTCAACGCTCTGTTAATCGGTGGGGCCGCGATCTTTTTGTTCCTGGCTGGCCACTTGGGCTACGACAGTGCAGCGTTCTCGCAGCTCATGTTAAGGACTGCGCTTCTGACCTGGCTCGTGATTCCGGTATTCGTCGGGTTTTTCGCCGTGCTGTTTCCGTTCAGCATCATGGAACGGATCGGATTCATTTTGCTCACCGTAGCATGGGACGTACCGCTCTCGATCGTGCGCTATACGTGCTTCATCGCGATTCTCGGCAAGACGGGACCGATCGCGATGACGGATCTGTATTTTATCTTTGGTCCGTTGCTGGATGTGGTTCCGGTCGTTTGTTTCTTGAGTATCTTGCTGGTTCGTTTCGCGCGCGCACTGCAGTCGCAGAGGGTCTTATGGGGCTCGGAATAGTCTTAGTTCTCCAGACTTGGACCTGGATCGTGGTCGCGATCATGGTCGTGTACGCGATCCGGCACTGGATATTTACGCTGAATCGATTGACGGGATGGCAGCGTCCGTACTATCAAGATCTGCTCGACAGCGATCTCCCGCCCGTATCGATCATCGTCCCCATGCGCAACGAAGATACGGTCGCGGCTGCAATTTTCGACGCGCTCGTCGCATCAAACTATCCGAAGGATCTGATTGAGATCATCCCGGTCGACGATCAATCTCAGGACGATACGACGACGATCGCGTACGCGTATTCTCAACGTTATCCGTTCATCAAGCCGATATACAACCTTCAAGGCGAGCGCGGCAAATCGAATGCGCTCAACCGCGCGTTAGCCCACGCTTCGAACGAGATCGTCCTCGTGTTCGACGCCGACTACACTCCCGGCAAAGATCTCGTCCGTGAGCTTGTCATGGCCTTCATCGATCCGGAAGTCGGGGCTGTCATGGGCAGGGTCGTTCCCCGCAACAGTTCGACGAGCTTCATGACACGATTATTGGCGTTGGAACGGTCCGGTGGGTATCAGGTCGATCAACAAGCGCGTTACAATCTCGATCTCTTTCCTCAATATGGCGGGACGGTCGGCGGTTTTCGGCGCTCGGTCGTCATCGCGCTCGGCGGCTTCTCGGTCGAGACCCTTGCGGAAGATACGGACCTCTCGGCGCGCCTCTTCCTGAATGGTTGGCGCATCAGTTATGCCAACCGCGCCGAGTGTTACGAAGAAGTGCCGGAGACATGGGACGCGCGCTTCACACAGCTTCGGCGCTGGGCGCACGGCCACAATCGGGCCTTCGCGGTGAACATTCTCCCGCTGCTGCGCTCGAGCAAGCTTTCTCCTGTCCAGAAACTCGACGCCGCACTCCTGCTCTTCATCTACTGCGTACCACCGATCTTGCTCAGCGGGATCGCGACGAACGCGCTGCTGTTTTTCATGGGTGCGATTCCGTTCTTTCCCGGGATCCTGTTTGCGTTCTTCGTCGTGAGCTACAACGCAATGGGGAACTTCGCGCCGGTTTTTGAGGTCGGTGCGGCTGAGGTACTCGATGGTGGTCGCGAACGGTTGTACCTCCTGCCATCCCTATTCTATCTATTCTTGTTCAATAGCTGGGCCGTTACGAGCGGAGCGATCGATGCGTTCGGCGACTTCGTAAAAGCGCGACGCGCGCAATGGGACGTAACGCGGCATGCAAGGCAGAAGCAAAAAGATGCTGCTTCTGCTTAGCATTTCAGCCTTCGCGCTGATGCTCCTCATCCCGGCCATACCGACACTCTTGGAGATCTTTCGGCCAAAAGATGACGTCCAGCTCCACATCTCCGAAGGTTATGAGCGCGACGCGCGCTGGTTCGGTACGGCGCTCCGCGCGATGCTGGCGCCCTTTGTGGCCGCTGCGCACGGCGCGGCGTTTAGCGAGGAAGTCAAACTCCGCACCAACGAGGAGGTCAAATGGGCCCCCGACTTTGTGATCGAGGCGGAGAAGCGCGTACGAGGAATCTCGGTAGGCGACCGCGTGCGAGTAGGTCAGGGTGCCGGGATTCGCGATGCCTACGCGCTCGAATCACTCGACGTCGAGAGCGGCGTTGTCGCGCGAACGCTGACAAGCGACGGCGTCATGCACATCGGCGAGTCCGTGCAAATCCTGCGATGGATCGATGCCAATGGTGAGGTCACGGTCGGTGCCGATTCGAATCTCGGCGTCTCCGCGAGCGGCGGAAGCCGCTTCACGATGGGCGACCACGTGGAATTCGAACGCGTATGGGGTTCACCGGTGGCAACGCAGACTGCGGCTGAAGAACCGTTTACGTTTGAAAAGCACGAAAATAAAAGGCGCCTAGAATCCGTACAAATAGGACAGACGCACGTCGACGCCGGCAAATCGATGATCCTGTACGGCGCGGTCCGGATCGAAACGAACACGCACATCCCCTCCCACATCAAGGTTCATGGACCGCTCTACATCGAGCCGGGCGTTCGGATTGATGGAAACGTTATTGTGCGCGGCGACGTAACCTTAGCCTCGGACGTCGACGTCAGCGGACACGTGTTTGCGGAGGGCGTCGTGCGGCTGGGACCGCGTTCACGCGTGGGTCGCAGGGGTGGCGTGAAAACGGTGTACGCCGGCGGGCATATGCAAATTGCGAACGACGTTGAAGTCCAAGGTTGGATCGTTGCCGACGCGGGCGGCAAGACGCTGTGAGTCGACGCGGCGTGGTGGCACTCGTGGCGCTGATCGCGTTGCTCCTGGTCTTGCTCCGAACCTCACAGCTGACCACGATCGCAGACCAGCGCGCTGTCGGCGTTGCGCTCGTCTACACACGACAGGACGTTCGGCCGAGCAACGAGATCCGCGCGGTGTACGAAGAGACGTTTCGCGAGACCGGCATTCCATTCCGATGGATCGCGTCAACGGACATCTCGCTGTTCCGCGGAGACGCGCTGCACAGAATGTACGCAGCGATTGTCTTCCCCGATGGGGTCAATTTGCGCCTTCCCGAAGAAGCGATTCTGGAATTGACCCGCTATGCGAGCCTCGGCGGATTGGTCGTCACCGTCTCCGATGCGGGAACGCACACGACGAACGGACAGTATCGTCCAGGCTCGCTGTTTGCTGAAGTCAGCGGCGTCGATGATTTTCTGTACCAAACGCTTCGTGCCAAAGCCTTTACGAGCGGTCCGATGCAGTTTACGGATTCCGCGGAACCAAAGCGATGGGATGTACCCTCCGGTAAGATCATCAACGACGAACTCTCCAGCTACCAATATGGGCCGCTGACGTATCAGTTCCCGCGCGCCGAGATTTTGAGTAACGACGTCGTCGTCGATGCGGGTGACGGACCCACGCCGATGATCACGCGAAGGTCCGTCCACCTTGGAACCGTGGCGTACCTTGCGCTACCGCTCGGCTACTTGCGCGCCAACAGCGACGGTTTTCCCATGACGCTGCTCAGTACGCTGCTTACGAGCAGTAGCGACTTGCCGCATCTCGTGGCCGCTCCTGATGGCATCGGGGAATTGATTCTTGACATTCACATCGACTCCAATAACGAATTCCTCGGGATCCCGAACCTCCGCCATCGCGGATTGCTTCGGCGTGCCGTCCACATGGAATTCGACGTTACAGCAGGCCCCGATCTCGATCGGATCGGTGACGGCCTTGGATTTGACGCATGCCGGACGGGCCGCAAATATCTCGGGATGTTGTTGCCTTATGGGAAAATCGGTTCGCACGGTGGATGGGCGCACAACCTGTTCGCCAAGAACTTGGAAGAACACCGCTATTCCGTCGCACAAGTGCGCGAGCTTGTCGATCGCAACAGTCGCTGCCTCGAGTCTATCACCGGCCAGAAGATTCGATCGTACGCTGCACCGGTCGGCGTACATCCGCAGCCGATGATGACGAACGTCCTCGACAGCCTTGGCATCAAAGGCTACTACTACACAGGCGATACGGGTGCGCCCGTAGAGCGGCCGTTCTTTAACGGCAAGCTCGTGTCGAAGTACAGTTGGGCGTTTCCGATCGTTCCGTTTGGTAGATCTGCGTCGGTCGCTGAAATGCGGCGCGCGCACATCCCGGCATCGGCTGTCGAACGCTGGGTCGAGCAGACGGCCTCGTATGCCGCAGATCGGCGCGGGATTTATCTGATCTACAGTCACTCGTACGATTTTTTGGCGCCCGCGTATGCGGACGCGCTCGGACGGTCGCTCGATCGATTGGAAGTGATGCAGCGCGAAGGAGTGTTGCGCATGACGGACATGCCGTCAGCCGCAGCGTTCATGGATCGCTTCGTTGCAACAACGTCATCGTTCATCAAGACGCGCAGCGGGGTGGATGTGCATTTGCATAACGTGAACGGACTGCGTTCGATCGCATTTGCCCTGCCGTCGGCATGGCTCCTGAAAAATGCCCAGCTCCCCGAGGGTATTCGCCAGATGTCGACCCAGGGCAATTACACGATCTTTGCGGTGAACGGCGACTACCGCGATCTCGACCTCACGTTTGTTGGAGCATCATCATGATCGGTCGCAATCTCGCCGTTTGCATCGTATTTGTCTCAATGCTGATCGCGCCGCTCGCCGCCCAAGCCGGCGAATGGGAGATTAACGACACCGTCTCGGGCTTTACGAGTCCCGGCGATGTATACGGACCATGGAACGCAGTCACGCTCAGCGACCGCGAGCAAATCGGAAAAGATAAACCGGGCATCTCGATCGTCGACCAGACAGACTCAGATTCCGGCGGTCCGACGCACGGTCTCGAAGTCGTGCTCGACGACTACCATGATTGGTCGCCAAAATTCTTCACCTACGCCGCGGTCGGTGTCTCGAGCGGCAACCTGCTTCCTACGCGCAGCGCATATCTGGAAGGCGACGTAAAATTCGGTCAGCAAGGCGCGACCGTGATGGGCTTCGGCGCCGGCACAGTCGTGAATCCGAACGGCGTCGTGCAGAACTACCTCAACATGGGCCCCTCATGGTACCACGGCAATTTTAATGTGACGCTGCGCTGGCTTCCGTCATTCACGAGCGGCCGCATGGGCACGTCGACCGGAATCCTCACCGCGGCGAGCGGCGCGGAGGGAGTCACGATTACGACGCTGACCTTGCTGGCGGGCGATGCGCCGCCAAACGGCGTCTTTGCGCCAACACTTCCAAACGAGATTGGTCAACGCGCGCTCCAGGCTGGTATCGACGTCAAACATTGGCTCAACCGCAAGGGAGGGTACGACGTTGGCATCTCGATTGGGCGCTTAACGGACAGCACGAGCGGCAACATGATTTACATTCGCCGCGCGCTCAGCGTCGGTATCTTCCGCGAAGTCGGACCCTAGGCTAGAGATTGGCGACTGTAAGCGGAGTGATGAGACCGTCGAGTATACGAATGTACCATCCTGACTCAGCGCAGTACCATGGATAGGCGAAACCGGGCGAATACTGCTGCTGGACTGAGCTCGCGTACGTTGTGGCTCGGCTGACGTCGTTCATCACGAGCGCCACGAAGGCAATGTCGGCCCAGGGATACTCATCCGGTTTCTGCAGTGATGGCCATCCGGGAAATTCAGCGGAGAACTGCGCGTACGCGCTCTGCGCGGGCGGCGACGCGGGAGCAATAACACCGTGCAATATTGGAAAGAGCTGCGAGGCCGCGTCCTGCCAATTGCCGGCTTGCGGCCACGTCAGGCCCCCGTTGTCGAGGGCGACGGCAAACTGATTGAGGCTCGCGCTCCACATCTCGGACCCGATCGAGGCTTGTATTTGCAATGCATGCGCAGAGGCACGCATTGATCCGGCTGCGTCGCCATACACCTGGGAACGCAAGTATGCGAGATCGACCAACCCATGGTAGACCTCGCTGTTGTCCATCAGATATTTCTCTTTGTACGTCGGCAGCGCCCAAGTAAGACCGTCGGCGTCGGTAACCGCATCGATGACCGACGCGATCAGCTCGATGCTCGTGTGCAATCCTGCGACATATGCACGCAGCTGCGGGGACCCTTCGCGCGAAGCTGCCGCCGCGAGCGTAATAAACGTCGCCGCGTACGAATCGACCGAATCGGCGCTTCCCGTCGAGCTTAGCGCACCATTCGACGCAACGTTATAATCGGTGATTGCGCCCGGCAAAGACCACGGATTGGGCGCGGTGCTATGGGCGACATACCACTGCATCCACTGCTGAACGTTGATGAAATCGACGCCGCCATGCACCGCTCCGGTCGCCGCGATGTTCGCGAAGTACGGATTGATCTGCGTGCTCGTGTAGAGGATCCCGCCATCGGAACGCTGTTGCCCGGCAAGATTCGTCGCAACGAGCTGCACCTGCGTCGCAGGGAGCGCGGTTGCAACGGCCGTCGATAAGGTGGCCGGGATACTCGATCGCGTTCCACCAGCGCCTCCGCCACCGCCGCAGGCAGACAGAATCGCCGCGATACATAACGCGCCGACCAAACGGGCGTGTGCTCTCATTCGCAGTTCCTCCATGAACCGAAATCAGATCACGAGCGCCCTTCTGTACTGCCGGGCTATCTCAGCTAAAAAGCGAGCGAATTGATCAGGTTTTAAGATTCGGCTTGGCAACTTTGGAGGCCGAGTTAGCACAGTGCACACACCGAAGTGTGTGAGCAGTTCTATACAGACGGAATAGCGGCCGCCTGGTAGCGTCAGCAGTTGGAGGTCTCGAAGATCTTGCGACGATTGGCGATATTCACGGTTTTGACTCTGACGTTGGCTCTCGGACGCGTGGGAACGTCGCTCGCTGTCGCTGCCGAAGACCTTGGGATGCCTCCGGCCGGTCAATATCCGATCATCTTCAACGATCGTACCGTCTACGCCAAGCCCGATGTTCTCAAAGAAAATCGCGTGCTCGCAGCGCTTGTCAAAGACGGGCACATTTATGTCCCGCTGCGCAGCATGTTCGAGGAGATGGGCGCCACCGTCACAGTATCACCGGACGGCAAAACGATCACCGCGATTAAGAGCGGCGTCAATGTTTCGGTGACGCTTGATAAGCCGGAGGTCGTCGTCAATGGGGAGACGCGGCCACTCGATGTACCGCCGATGCTCTACGAGGGCGTCGTGCTCGTCCCGGTGCGCGTGCTCTCCGAAGCACTCGGTGCTTACGTGCAGTGGGTTGGATCGAAGGAGGTTGTCGTCGTGCGTTACATTCCGCCGCCGCCGCCACTCGCGCCGCCGCCGACGTTGGCGCCAACCGCAGCACCAACGCTCGCGCCGCTTCCGCCTGTGCCCGTGCTTGCGCCCACTGCTGCACCGACGGAACGAGCGGCCCCCGGTTTCGTCCAAGCCGCGATTACCGTGGGCGCACAGAACTTCAACGAGTTCTCTGCAGGCCAATTCTGCTACTCGTGGGTGGTGAACGGAGCCTACGCATTCGGTGGTTCGAGCGGCTCGGAGTTCGCCCTCAAAGTCGACTATCGCCACGACTCGTATGTCACGAGCAGCAATCTTACGGATGCTCTGGGCAACCAATACACGCATTTCGCGACCATCGACGGCGGCATGGCATATACGCCCGTTTTTCTTGCACAACAAAGCACGCTTGATGCGCGCGCCGAGTTTCAGGTGGCGTCGCCGCGAATCTACGTGGGAGCCGGCTACCTCTACGCATCCACGAATTACGGATATCCGCACCTGAGCGGTTTCGGTGGCGGCATCGAAAAATTACCGGAGCTACGGGCGGGTTTGAGTTTCTACGGCTCGGCGTTCTATTATCCGTCGGCTACTGGAAACTATACCGTCAGCAATCCGCTGAGCTCGAATTTCGGTACGGTCTACAACCAGCGATACGGAATTCTCAAATACGATATCGGCATCGCGCTGGCGGCGCGGCATTTGCCGGTCTACTTGTACGGCGGATACGGCGGCGACCGGTATTATGCGGACCATGCTGCGCCGATCGGCCAAATTCATGACGGTCCGTACGTCGGACTCGGCGTGAAGCTATGATCCGCCGTCTCGCCACGCTCGCGTCTCTCGCGGCGCTCGTAGCTTGCAACGGCGGCGGCTTCTGTGGAAATTGTACGGTGCCGCCGTACAGCACAACGGGAACGGGAACGGGAACCGGCGGAGTCGTTCTGCCGCCTGGCGTCACGGCGCCTCCAGCCTCGGCCGTAACGTGCAGCCAAGGCGGATCGGCAATCGCGCTTGGCCCTGCACTCTCGCCGTTCGCACTTCTTGCCGGCTCCACGATCACGAATACCGGCCTCACCGTCGTCACGAACGCGCCCGGTGCAGTTACCGGAAGCACCGCCGACGATCTCATCGGTGTGTCGCCGGGAACCGCAGTCACGGGATTTTATCCGCCAGGCACCGATACCGGCGGGATAAACGCGATTTACGCTGCGGGTTACAATACGAACGCCGCGGTGCCGTTGGCTGCCGAAAACGCGTTAGTGACGGCGTATAATGCTGCGGCGGCAGTGCCGGCGACGCAGACATTCCCTGGTGGACAAGATCTTTCTCAGGCGAGCATCATCGGATACCCGACGGGCACACTACCGCCCGGCGTGTACGCGTCGCCTTCCTCGATGTCGATCATGGCCGGGAATCTCACGCTCAACGGCTTAGGCAATCCGCAAAGTACGTTCGTCTTCCAAATGGCTAGCAGCCTTACTACGACGCTCAACGGCGGCGCCAGCGGAAACATAATCCTGGAGAACGGCGCTAGCGCATGCAATATCTATTGGCAGGTCGGAAGCTCAGCTACGCTTGGCGGTGCAACCTTCTACGGCGACGTCTTCGCGTTGTCGTCGGTCACCCTTACGACGTCTACATCGTTCGCCGGCCGTGCGCTTGCGCGCAATGGGTCGGTCACGATCGCCACGGCCTCACTGATCACCAACCCTGGTGGCCTCTAGTCGTGCAAAATTACGTTCAGTAACGCGGAATGAACGTGAAGCTCGCCATTGTATTCGATGAAGCCGAGCTTGCGAAATTTGTTCATAAACGCGCTCACGCGCGATCGGGTCGTCCCGATCATCTCGGCGAGCGTCTCTTGACTGACTGAGGGAATCACCGCGTCCGGCCGCCCGTCTTTCCCGAAGTTCGCCAGCAGCAATAATATTCGGGCCAAGCGCTTCTCGCTCGAATTGAAGAGCTGATCGACGAGATCTTCCTGGATTCGAATGTTGCGCGTGAGCAAGTGCGAGATGAACTGCTCTGAAAATTCCGGCTTGGCCCGAACCAGCGAGATCATCGTTTTTTTCTTGATTTCAATGATACTGCAGGTCGACAGCGTCGTTGCCCGGGCCATCCGAAGCGGCTGCCCCGCGAGGCATTCCTCACCGAAGAAATTACCTTCATCCAGAACTGCGACGATCGCTTCCTTTCCCCGTGAGGACAGGATGCTGAGCTGGACCTTGCCGTCTTCCAGGTAAAAAACCGAGTCGGCTGGGTCTCCCTGGGAAAAGATCGTGCGCTTCGATTTGAAGGCATGAGCCTTACGCCGGCTGCCCACCAGGGCAATGATCGTCTTACGGTCGATCATCGCCGCGCAAGGCCTCTCGTCGAAAACACGCTGCCTTCCACGCTGTACGACTAATTGGTTGTCGCCGGGGCGTCATTCCTCTATGGGTGTGTCACGGGCGTGTTACGGGTGCCGTCTCATTCGTTCGAGCGGAGGCCGGCGTATGTTTCGAGAGCCTTCGCGATGAGATCCCAGTCGGTTGCGTCTAAATCTGCGCCCCGCTCGGTTGACGTAACGGCTGTTTTTGCCTCCTCACCGTCGACTTCGATCACGTAAATTCGATTATTATTGATGCGGCGCGAAAGGTCGGCGGCTGCATCGCGATCGCTCGATATCATCGATTTACCGTCATACCATAATGATAGAGCATTTCGTGCTCGGCGTCTGTTTCTATTGAGACAAATCGATGCGCGCTCGCTTGCGCGCCGACGTCACCGAGCGCACGTCGTACATAAGAATTAATGGTTGTTGTATACGGAGTACGGGTACGCCGTAAACGTGAGCATCAGCCCAATAGGATCGGTTACTTCCGCTCCCGCCACAATCGAGGCGCTCGATCCAATCGTACAGCCGATTA
>Ga0302324_100016599_pt1 | contig 14659 bp, 16 predicted proteins | sample Palsa_T0_1_FD_201949 | JGI IMG/M metagenome (GOLD analysis project Ga0302324, IMG submission 201949) | Peat permafrost microbial communities from Stordalen Mire near Abisko, Sweden - Palsa_T0_1 | ecosystem: Environmental > Terrestrial > Soil > Palsa > Peat permafrost | place: Sweden: Abisko...
CCACGACGACCACCTCGCCCAGTGGCTCGGCCACCAGCCCAGCTGGCGCACCTGACACCAGGGCACGCGGGCACGCGGGCACCGGCAGAAACTGAGCCCTGGCAGAACTGAGCCGGCGCTGCCGCGAACTGGCGGCGATGCCCTCAGGCCGCCGACCGCTCCGCGAGCAGGTCGCGGACCGTCTGCGGCTGACGGCCGAGGAGGTCGCGCAGGAGCGGGTCAACGCCCGCGAAGCCTCCCTCGCGGGCGGTCAGGTAGAACCCGAGCAGGAACCGGGCCATGGACTCCGGGGTGCCGTGCGCGATCTGCCCGGCCACCCACATCTCGTCGTCCACGACGACGCGGCGGATGTCGCGGCCGGTGAGCTCGGATGCGATCCCCGCGATCTCGCCGAACGTCACGGCAGCGCTCGCGGTGAGCGTGACCGGGCCGTCGAAGTGCCGCTGTCCGGCCAGGATCACCGCGGCCGCCTCCGCCTCGTCGGCGCGCTCGGTCCACGACACCGGCCCGTCTTCCGGCGTCGCGATGAGGCCGGTCTGGCGCCAGGGCCCGAGCAGCCAGTCGAGGCTGTGGGCATAAAAGCCGTTGCGCAGGGAGGTCCAGAAAGCCGTTGCGCAGGGAGGTCCAGGCGACACCGGAGCCGGCTAGCAGCGCCTCTGTCGCGGCGTGATGGCGTGCGGGGAAGAACGGGCTGTCGAGTCCCGCGTGCTGGTGGCTCGTGTAGAGGATCCGGCGGGCGCCGGCCGCGACGGCGGTATCGATGCCGACGCGGAGCAGGCTGACCCCGTCGGCGCCGGGATCGTTCGACGAGACCAGCAGGACCTGATCGGCGCCCTCGAAAGAGTCGAGCAGCGCCGCCGGGTCTTCATAGGAGCCGCGCCGCACGCGTACGCCGCGGTCGGCGAAGTGCTGTGCTTTGGCCGTGTCGCGCACGCTCACGGCGCTGGTCCGCAGGAACGAGCTCGAGCAGGTGCTCGACGGTGGCGCCGTTGAGCGCGCCGGTCGCGCCGGTGATGACGATCATGCGGCTGCTGCGTCCCCGCTCGCTCCGCTCTCTCCGCTGGCGCCGGGCAGGATCTTGCCCATGGCGGCGCCAGTCGCCGCGGCGACGCTGGCTTTCAGGATTTTCCTGGCCAGCCGGTATTTCTTCGCCGACAGGCCGGCCTTGTCCAGGGCCAGATCGGTCAGTTCGGCAGTGAGGGCGACGACGGCGGCGGTGATCACCTTGGTTGCTATCCGTGAAGGCATCAAGGAACTCCTCCTGAGGAGATGGATGACCAGTGCCGGGCTCAGGCGCGAGTCGGCGCGGGGCCCCTGCCCGCCGGCGCGGGGCCGCTGCCCGCCGCGACGCCCGGATGCGGTGCGGCCGCCGCGGCGAGCGCGGGCCCGCCGCGGGCGCCGGACGGGCCCGCGATCAGCCGGACCGCGGCGATGAACGGCGCGAGCAGGACTCCGCCGTAGAACAGCCCGCTGATGATGTCCGTGAACCAGTGCTTGCTCAGGTACTCCCGGCTGTACGCCTCGTTGAAGGAGAGGGCGGACACCGCGGCGATGGCCCAGACCTTCCCCCGGTAGGTGCCGCTGAACTCCCGCCAGAGCATATGCGCGATCAGGCCGTAGAGCAGGACGACCCGGTCGCAGCCGCCCGACGGATAGGTCCCGCCGGGGCTGCCCGGCGGGCCGAGCCGGCCGAACGTACGCCGGAGCGCGAGCGTGGCAAACTTATCCACCAGGATCGCGGCCCCGAGCGCGGACGGCGGCAGCCACTTCTGGTCGCGCCAGCTGACCCCCAGGCAGACCGCCGCCGTGCCGGCCGCGCCCCAGGTGGTCCAGGTATTGCCGACCTTGCCGAAACGCTCCATGATCGCAGCCCACGGCCGCACCTGATGACCGAGTGTCCAGCGGTAGATCGGCTCGTCGATCGCCGGGCCGCGGTTCACCACCGTCGGGCCGAGCAGCGCCATCACGCCGTAGGACAGGGCTCCCCCGGCGCAGCTGATGGCGCCGAGCCGGATCATGTCCGGCATCCAGTCAGGCCCGGCCGCCGCCAGGCCGGACAGCCGGCCGGAGACCGCCGGGAACCCGGCCGCGGCACGGGCCGGCTGGGCGGCACCGTTCAGGCCGGCGCGGGTGACCTCGGCTAGCTGGACGCCGTCCGGCCCCGCCTGGCCGACAGGCCCCGCCTGGCCGACAGGCTCCGCCTGGCCGACAGGCCCCGCCTGGCCGACAGGCTCCGCCGGCTGCGCGCCGTCCCCGCTGGCCACCAGGTCATCGCCGGGAGCCGGGGCGGCAGCGGGCGCCCGCCGTGCCGCGATGACCGTGGCAGCCGCAATCGCGGCCATGCCAGCAGGCCAGAGCGCCACGAGAAGATACCGACGCATTGCTATCTGCCTCCCTGTTTCACGCAGCAGTCCCTCGTTGTCACGCAGCAGTCCGCCGTCGCCGCGCAGCAGTCCGCCGTCGTGATGATGACCGATCTGCCGGGCCGTGGCGGCGGCGATGCTTGCCCTGACCGCTTGCGCCGATCCCGGCCGTGTACTCGCGGCACCGCGGCTTCGCCTGCCCGGCGGAGCCGCGGACAGCACCGGGCCAGCATCTTATCGCGGGCGCGGAGCGAACGGTCACGCCAGCAGGCGCGATGGGCCGGCTCAGGCCATCGGGCAACTTTGATAGCCTCAGGTCTCTTTGAGGCACAGAAACCCCACATCGGGTCCCTGCGTCTCCTGATCACGGGCGGCCGAATGAGTTTCGCTGATGCTGATCTCGCCCGGCTGCTGGTCGCGCTGGCGGTCCTTCTTCTTGCCGCGCACGGCGTCGGTCATCTGTTCCGCACTTCCACCAGCCGGCCGCGATCGGGGAAATCGCCGGCGGCATACTCCTCGGGCCGTCGGCTCTCGCCGAGATCTCGCCTTCGGTTCAGCACTGGATATTCCCGGCGTCCGGATCCTCCGCGGCGGCGCTGGGGGCCGTCTATCAGCTGGGGCTACTGCTGCTCATGTTCGCGGCCGGCGCTGAGATGCGCCGGCTGCTGCAGCGCGACGCCGTGCGAACAGTCGGCCTCATCGCGTCTCTCGGCCTCGTCCTGCCCTTCGCGCTCGGGCTTGGGCTCGTCGCGATGCTGGGCACCAGCCGCTACATCGGCACGGCAGGCAACCGCACGGCGCTGACGCTCGTGTTCGGGATGGCGATAGCGGTCACGAGCATCCCGGTGATCTCGCGGATCATGCATGACCTCGGGCTGCTGGGCACCCGTTTCGCTCGCATCGTGCTGTCCGTCGCCGTGATCGAGGACGTCGTGCTTTACGTCGTCCTCGCTGTGGCGATCGGGCTGGTGTCAACGGCGGGCAGCCAGGCATTCGGGCTCCCTGCGGCACTGAATGTCCACGGCGTGCTGCCCAGCAGCGTCTACCACTCCGTTGTGGCCGTGCTTTTCCTCGGCGTGGCACTCACGGCCGGCGGGATGGTCTACCAGCGGCTGCGGGCGAACCCGCTGGCCCGCCGGAGCCCGGTCGCTTTCCAGTTCCTGTGGATGCTCTCGCTCTCGGCAGGCGCGCTGGCCCTAGGCCTGGTGCCGCTGTACGGCGCGTTCGTCGCGGGAATCGCCGTCGCCAGCACAAGCATGAGTGCCAGTGCCAGTGCCAGTGCCAGTGCCAGTGCCGGCGCCAGTGCCGACGCCAGTGCCCGCGGCATGACCGACGGCGCGGCCGAGGCAGCGGCCGGGGACGGCGCCGGCGTCCTGGGTGGCAACGCTCTGGCCGGCGTCTCTTTCGGCTTCTTCATCCCGGTCTATTTCGCGATCATCGGCATCCAGCTTGACCTGATCCACCACTTCGATGTGCTTTTCTTTCTCGGATTCCTCGCCTTCGCGTGTGTCGCGAAAGCGGCCAGCGTGTACCTGGGAGCGCGTCTCTCGCGGGAGAACAGGTTCGTCTCGGCAAGCCTCGCCATTGCCATGAACGCACGCGGCGGACCGGGAATCGTGCTGGCATCGACCGGCTACGCGGCCGGCATCATCAACGAGACATTCTTTGTCAGTCTCGTGATGCTCTCCGTCGTGACCTCGCTGCTGGCCGGCTCCTGGCTGGAGCGCGTCGCGGTGCGGCTTGGCGCGGGGAGGCCGGATGGCGGGAAGGCCGGGGCCGAGATGCCGGGCGATCTCAGCGCCGCCTGATCGACCCGGCCCCGGCACGCCCGCGGCCCAGCGACCCGGTCGCCGCCTGAGCGACCCGGCCCCCCCGCCCAGCGACCCCGGCCGGGCGGGACCGGGAGCAGCCGACCCGCGCTAACCGGCCCGGCGGTACGCGCGGACGGCGAGCGGCACGAACACGATGAAGACCGCGGCCAGGCACGCCACGCTCTTCAGCAGGTTCGCCTCGATCGGGCCGCCCAGTGCCAGCCCGCGCATGGTGTTGATGACAAAGGTGACCGGCTGGTTGTTGGCGAAGGCCTGCAGCCAGCCTGGCATGGTCGAGATCGGCACGAACGCCGAACTCAGGAACGTGACCGGGAACAGCCAGATCAGCCCGAACGCCTGCACCGACTCCTCGTCCCCGATGGCCAGCCCGGTATAGGCGGAGATGCAGCAGATCGCCAGCCCGAATACGGTGGCGAGCACGACCATGCCCACGGCGGGGACGATGCCGTTCTGGAACCGGAAGCTGACCGCGTAGCCGACCCCGACGACGATCAGGATGGTCACGAGCATCCGCCCGGTGTCGGCGACCAGCCGGCCGGCCAGCACCGCCGAGCGTGCCATCGGCATCGACTTCAGCCGGTCGATCACGCCCTTCTTCAGCTCCTGGGCCAGCGCGATGGCCGTGCCGAACGTGGCGAACGCCGCGGTCTGCGCGATGATCCCCGGCATCAGGAAGTCGACGTAGGGGATCCTGCCCGGTACCCGGATGGCGCCGCCGAAGACATAGCGGAACAGCAGCACGAACATCACCGGCTGGATCACGGTGAACACGATGTAGGCGGGCACCCGCATCCAGACCAGCAGGTTGCGCCGGGTGATGGTGAGCGTGTCGGTCACCGCCCAGCGGGCTCTGGCGAGCGGGCCCGGCGCGCCTCCCTGCGCTGCGACCGCGGTCATGATTCCCCCTTCGCGGTGTCGTCGCGGGGCTTGGTGTCGTTGCGGGACTTACCGCGGCCGCCGCGGCGGCCGCGGCGCTTGCCCGGCCGCTCCTCCTCCTCGGCGGCGTGCCCGGTGAGGGCAAGGAACACGTCGTCGAGCGAGGGCCTGCGCAGTGCCAGGCCGCGTGTCTCGACACCGGCGCCGTCCAGGCCGCGGACCGCCTGGATCAGCGCATCCGAGCCGCCGCCCCCGACGCCGAGGCTGACCACGCCGGTATCCGCGTCGACGTGCGGCTCGCCTGTGCCGACCTGCGCTATCGCCGCGACGGCGTCGGCGACCCGGCGGCGGTCGGGCACCGTGAACTCGACCACGTCCCCGCCGACGCGACCCTTCAGCTCCTCGGCCGTGCCGGACGCGATCACCAGGCCGCGGTCGATCACCACGATCTCGTCCGCCAGCTCGTCGGCCTCGTCCAGGTACTGGGTGGTCAGCAGCGTCGTCGTCCCGCCTGCCACCAGCGACCGGATGATCTCCCACATCCCCAGCCGCGACCGCGGGTCAAGGCCGGTGGTCGGCTCGTCGAGGAACAGCACCTGGGGCTGGCCGACCAGGCTGGCGGCCAGGTCCAGGCGGCGCTGCATGCCACCGGAGAAGTTCTTGGCAGGCCGGTCGGCGGCATCGACGAGATCGAACTGCTTCAGCAGGTCGGCGGCACGGCTCCGGGCGGTCGGCCAGCTCAGGTGATAGAGCCGCCCGATGATCTCAAGGTTCTCCCGGCCGGTGAGCTCCTCCTGGATGGCCGCCGACTGCCCGGAGAGCCCGATCGACCTGCGGACTGCCGCCGGCTCCCGCACGACGTCGTGGCCCTCCACCTCCGCCCGCCCGCCGTCCGGGCGAAGCAGCGTCGTCAGGATGCGCACGGCGGTCGTCTTGCCAGCGCCGTTCGGGCCGAGCACGCCGAGCACCGTGCCGCGGGGCACCGACAGGTCGATGCCGCGCAGCGCGTGCACGTCCCCGAACGACTTGGTCAGGCCCTCCACGAGAATGGCCGGCCCCGCACTGGCCGGCCCGGAACTGCTGGGTGACACCCGTCCTCCTGTACTGCGGCTGGCCGCTGCTGCCGTCTCGACGATCCCGACAGTACGCCCGCCGCCAGGCGAGCCAGGGAGCGGGCGGAAACTGCGCTAATAGTCCGATGTGAGCAGTGCTTCCAGGGCTAGCATGTGACCCCATGCGACGCATGCGTGGTGCCGGAACCGCCGTAATCGTGCTTGGCTCGGTCGCCGCGCTGGCGGCCTGCGGAGCGGCCAGCCCGCAGCGCGCGTCGCTGGCATCAGCGGGCGGCACCCCGGCGCACGTGATCGGCGACGGCACGGCCGCGAGTTGCACGTCACAGGCAGTGGTCGCCGCGGTCGCCGCGGGCGGCACCATCACCTTTTCCTGCGGCCCCAGCCCCGTGACGATAACGCTGCAGGCCACTGCGAGGATCCGCAACACAAGCCCGCGGGTCGACATCAACGGCGGCGGCCTAGTGACGCTCAGCGGCGGCGGGGTGCGCCGGATCCTCTACATGGACACCTGCGATCCGGCCCAGGTGTGGACCACGTCGCACTGCCAGGATCAGTCAGAGCCAAAGCTGGTCGTGCAGGACATTACCTTCGCCGACGGCAACTCGACCGGCAGGCATTACGACGGCGGCGGCGGCGGCGCCATCTTCGCGCGCGGCGGCAGGCTCCGGGTGATCGACTCTCATTTCACCAGCAACCGCTGTGACTCCACCGGCCCCGATCTGGGCGGGGCGGCCATCCGGGCGCTGAGCCAGTACCGCGGGCGGCCGGTGCACATCATTGACAGCACCTTCCGCTATGGCAGGTGCTCCAACGGCGGCGCGCTGAGCAGCATCGGCGTGTCCTGGGTGATCCGCGACTCCCTATTCGCCCACAACCGGGCCATCGGCCGCGGCGCCAATCCGGCGCAGTCGGGTACCCCGGGCGGGGGCAGCGGCGGCGCCATCTACACCGACGGGGACACCTACACCGTCACGATCGACAACTCGATCATCAGGCACAACCACGCCAACGAGGGCGGCGGGTCCATCTTCTTCGTCAGTGACGATCTCACCGGCAGCCTGCGAATCGACCACTCGACGCTGCGCAGGAATCGCAGCGCCGGCTTCCACACCGCCGGCTACCCCGGCATCTTCTTCCTCGGCGCCGGCCACCCGATCATCATCGACTCCACGCTGGGCTAGCGCCGCCTCAGCAAGGCAGCCCGGGCGATGACCCGGCGCAGTCGTTCGTCGTATGTGGTTCCCCGCTCGTTCCTATGTGGTTAGGGTGCGTGCTGCCGCCGGAGACCGCTGGGGGAAGAAGAGGGTGAGAACTGCGGCGAAAGCCAGCAGCTTCGACACGACGTTCAGCGTGGTGGGGACCGGTGCGGAAGGGTAGCCGAACCCGGACAGGGCCCAGACCGCGAACACGCCCAGCATCAGTGCGAGCGAAAAGAACGTGGCCCTGGTCAGCCTCACCATGGGCGACAGCCTCAGGAGCAGCAGCGTGGTGATCTCAATCAGGAACAGCGGTACGAAGAACAGCGCTCGGTACAAGGCTGGGTCGGGCGGAATCGGAGGATAGGTCCTCGCCACACAATGAGATCGAACGGGAGCTCGAAGATCAGCGGCGCCGCTATCGCGCCGATGGCGGCGCTGGCCAGCCTCGTCCCGCCGCCGGCCGAGATGCGCGCGAAGATGATGACGAAGACGGCCGCTACCGCCAAGAAGGTGAAGGGAGCGACGTGATCGGCGCGGTCCCCTCCTGGCCTTCTTCTCTACTTATACCGGATTGGCTGAAGTCGGATCAGACATCAAGGCAGTTATCACTCATAGAATGCGGTATAAGTTCTGGTTAGGCTGGAAGCCGCCAGAGTGGGGAGTCCCCCCTCTACTTGGTCAGCCGCGCCTTGCAGGAAACCTTCGGATTCACCCCGGCGTAATTCAGCGGGCCGGCTGCAATCGTCACGACGATTGTGCCCGCCCTGGTGCAACTCGCGGGTAGCCCGCTGAAGTAATGACGCTGGTTGCCCGCGATCGCGCCAATGATGAGCCATATGACTAATAGCGCCGTTCCGAGCCGCATTGTGACCTCCGACCGCAGCATTCGCTGCGAAATGGACGGGGCCAGCCCCCGTGATTGACCTTTAGTGAAGCAGGGGGCTGGCCAACTCCGCCAGCCAGCCCGGCGAGATCGGCCAGCGATTCTCGCTGGTGAGGACGCTCATCAGGTCACGGCAGCCGCACCGGGTCAGGGCAGCCTGACCGCCGGGCTACGGGTCCATCGCCCGGGGCCTTCATCTCGATGACCGGCGGGATCAATGGCCGGGTGCCTTTCGGCGAGGCACGGCAGGCGGGCCTGGCCAGGCAGGCGCTGGTCGAGGCCGAGGACGTCCGCATCGACCCCGCGCTGCGCCAGTAGCGCTCCGCCTGGTCAGGCCGATGCTCAGCGGCGTGGGGGTGCCCGCCGGCCCGGCGCTCACCGTCGTTCCGCGGCCTCGAGCCACCGTGGATCTGCCGGCCGCCAGCCCGCGGCTGCCCGGTGCCGACCTGCCCGCGGCAGGCACGCGGCTGCTCGGCGAGGTCGTCAGGGCGGTCTCCGAGCAGGCGGGCCGGGGCGGCTTCCTGCTGCTGCGGCTGGACGTGCACGGCCCGCAGGATCGTGCCCGCGGGCCGTGCTCGGTTATTCCACATCTGGCTATGGCTACTATAGGTAGTTAATCGAGCACATTAAGTGGCAGTCGTGGTCGTACTGCACACGAGGCCTCAGTCGGGAGCGTGCGCGTGGCGTTGATCACCGGCTTGCGCCGATGGGTCAGCCTCGCCGCGGCCCTGGCGCTGGCGGTAACGGCGGCCGGCCTGGTTGTCGCCCTGACGGCGGCTGGCAGCGCGGGCAGCGCGGGGCGGGAGATGTCCCAGCGGCTGCTGCCCGCCGCCGCGGCCGCTGGCCTGCTGCTCGGGGACTACAACCAGCAGCAGACGTTGCTGCGCAACTACGTGACCACCGGGGCGCCGGCCGCGCTGCGGCAGTTCCGGCAGGCGGCCGTGCCGATCCCCCGGCAGCAGGCCGAGGTAGCCCGGCTTGTTGGCGGCTATCCGCTGCTGCCGGGTCTGGTAGCCACCGCCGGGGCGGCGCAGCAAGCGTGGCTGGCCTGGGTCGCCGGGCCGCAGCTGACGGCGGCCGGCCGGGGTGATTTCCGCAGCGCACGGGCGATGCAGGCCGCCATCCCGTTCACCCGGCCGTACGTGTTCGCGGTGCGGGCGCCGATGACGCAGCTGCAGGCGCAGATCACGAGCTTGCAGACGCGCGTCACCACCCGGCTGGTCAGCGCGCAAGGCCGGGTGCTCTTCGCGCTGGTGGCCATGTGCCTCGTCGTGGCCCTGATCGCCGTGGGCGGCGTGCTGGCCGTGCGCCGCTGGCTGCTGGCGCCCTTCGCGGCGCTGCGGACGGCCGCCGAGTCGGTCGCGGCCGGCCATTACGACACGCGCGTGCCGGCCGTCGGCCCGGCGGAACTCGCGAACCTGGGCCGCAGCACCGAGCTGATGCGAACGCGCCTGCTGGCGACCCTCGGTGAGGCGCAGCGGGCCGAGGAGAGGTTCCGCGGCCTGTTCGAGTCTTCCCCCGACGCCACCCTGACGGTGGCGGCGAACGGGACCATCGGCATGGTGAACGCGCAGGCCGAGCGCATGTTCGGGTACAGCGCCGACGAGATGGTCGGCCAGCCGGTGGAGATGCTGGTACCGGCGGCGGCGCGCGGCGCGCACCCGCGCAGGCGCGCTGGCTACTTCGCCGATCCCCAGCCGCGGCCGATGGGCGGCGGGCTCGACCTGTCCGCCGTCCGCAAGGACGGCACGCAGTTCCGGGTCGAGATCAGCCTGAGCGCGCTGCCCGGCGAATCGGGGGTGGTGGCCACGGCGACCATCCGCGACATCTCCCGGCGGCTGATCGCGCAGGCCGAGGGCGAGCGGCTGCGGGCGGAGGCGGAGCACGCGCGGGTCGAGCGCCGACTGCAGCAGTCCGAGCGCCTGGAGAGCCTCGGCCAGCTGGTCGGCGGGGTCGCGCACGACTTCAACAACATGCTCAACGTCATCACCGGCTACGCCGACCTCGTGACCGAGCAGGTGACGAGCCTGGCGGGCGAGGACCCGCGGATGGATGCCGTGCTTGCCGACGTCGAGCAGGTGCGCGTCGCGGCGGAGGGCGCAGTCAGGCTGACCCGCCAGCTGCTGATCTTCGCCCGCCGCGACGTCATGCATCCGGAGGTCCTCGACGTCAACAGCATCATCGGCGGCGTCGGGCAGCTGCTGCAGCGCACGCTCGGCGAGCACATCCGGCTGACCGTCACGGCTGACCCCGGCCTGTGGCCGGTGATGGCCGACCGCGGCCAGCTTGAGCAGGTCCTGGTCAACCTCGCGATCAACGCGAGCGATGCCATGCCGGGTGGCGGGAAGATCACGATCGATACCGGCAACATCGTCGCGGACCAGGCCTACGCGGCCAGCCGGCCCGGCATGCGCCCTGGCAGCTTCGTCCGGCTGCGCGTCTCGGACACCGGGACGGGCATGAGCCGCCAGGTCCTTGCCCGGGTGTTCGAGCCGTTCTACAGCACCAAGGCCCGCGGCCGGGGCACCGGGCTCGGGCTCGCGACGGTCTACGGGATCGTGACGCAGGCAGGCGGCTACGTGCAGATCTACTCCGAGCCAGGGTTCGGCACGACGGTGACCGTCATGCTGCCGGCCTCCCCGGCCGCGGCCGGGCCGATCGCCGGGCCGCCGGCCGCCGCTCCCGCCCGCGGCCGGGGCGAGACGATCCTGCTCGTCGAGGACGAGCCCAGCCTGTGGCAGCTGGCCAGCCGGATCCTGACCCGGAGCGGGTACCAGGTCTGTCCCGCCGCCAGCCCTGCCGACGCCCTCCGGGAGGCCAGTGACCTGCGGCAGCCCATCGACCTGCTGCTCACCGACGTGGTCATGCCGGACATGCTCGGCAACGAGGTCGCCGCGCGCGTCCGCGCCTCGCGGCCCGGGCTGCCGGTGCTGTACATGTCCGGGTACGCCCAGACTGTGCTCGATGCGCAGGGTGCCCTCGATGCCCACGTGGACCTGCTGGAGAAGCCGTTTTCCGAGATTACCGTGCTCTCGCGGGTACGCCAGGCCATCGACAGCAGGAAGCAGGGCACGCCTGCCCGCGCGGGCCGCTGAATGTCAGACGGCGACGAGCAGCAGCCGGCTGGCGAGCGCGGTCGAGGCGGCCAGCCCGTCCAGGAAGAGCCCGCGGGCGAGCGGGATGTCGCGCAGCTCCCAGAGCAGCAGGGAATTGCCCCAGGCCTGGTCCCGCGCGGTGTTGATGGTCCAGCAGGCGATGAGGCTGGCGACCGCCTGCAGGTGCCGGTCGACGGCGAGCTCGGGCGCGGACTCGAACGACTGCCGGACGGCCTGCTCCGCCGCGTCCAGCAGCTGGTCCACCTTCTGGTAGTCGGCCAGGTGTTCGGCGGGCGAGGTGCCCAGGGCAGCGCAGGTCGTGACGACAGCCAGCGGCAGGTCATGGTTGATGTGCGCGTTCATCCCGGCCAGCGCGAACTGAATGGGCTCGATCCCCGGTTCGGCGCGCCGCTCGGCCAGCGGGCGCCAGGCCAGCGGCACCGCTGCCGGGCTGGCCGCCTCTGCTGCGCCGAAGTACAGGTTGGCGAACGTCACGTCCAGGCTGGCCATGAAGGCCGGATCGGCGAAGAACCCCTGGCCGATCTTGCCGTCCACATCCCGGGTAACGGTCAGGTACATGCGGTTGAAGCACATCAGGCCGTCGTCCGGCGGGGCCGACGCGCCGATCAGCTCCATCCGCGCGATCGCGCCGGCCACCGAGAGGACGGGCGGCGACCCTGGCTGGCCGGCGGGCATAGCGTCACTATAAGGCCGGGCACCGCGACCGCTGACCCGAGCGTGGCCGCTGACCCGGCACCGTGGCCGCTGACGCCGGCGCGGCACTGACCCCGGCACCGTGGCCGCTGACCCGAGCGAGGCCGCTGACCGGCGCGGAACTGGCGAGGCTCTGTTGGCTACGGAGCGTAGCTCAGTGGTACGACTCCGTTATCAATGGGTAGATCCAGATCAGGGCGGCGCCGCCAGGTTTCGCCAGGATGCCGGAACGGGAGCGGGCAAGCGATGCCGAAGGAGCCGCACTGGGGATCTGGGCGCCGCGCTGCCGCGGTGAGCGTGGCGGTCGTCGCCGTCATCGCGGCCGCAGTGGGCGTGACCATCTGGCGATTCGAGGTCGCCATCTCCGGGTCGGCGGCGGCACTCGACGCGAGCGGCGACTCGAGCACGGCGGTCCAGCTCGTCGCGACCTTCTGGCACGACCGGGAGGCAATGAACGAGTACCTGCTCAGGCCGTCAGCGGTGGTGCTCAGCGAGGTGGCCGGCCAGCAGGGCCAGTTCCGCCGGATTGCCGCGGACGTCACGCCCGAGACTCCCGTGGAGACGGCGTCCCTGCGGCGGGCCGCGGCGGCGTACTCGGGCCTTTATACCGTCTTCACCGGCGTCCGGGGCGCCGCGGGGACTGGCAAGGCGGGCGAGGCCGCGGCACTCGACCACCTGATCGCGGCCGAGCCCGCCGTCCTGCAGCCGCTGCAATCGCTTGACCACTTTGAATCGCTCGGCTCGGCGGCGCTGCAGTCGGCGGCTACCTCGGCATCCGACCAGACGCTCGGGATCGGGCTGGCGGCCGGCATCCTGGCCGTGCTGGCAGGCCTCACGTTCGCGATCTTCACGCTGCGGATGATCCGCGGCGCGCTCTACCGGGAGGAGCAGCTCGGCGTGGCGTCCGCCCGGACGAGTGATCTCCTTGCCCGCCTTGGCTCAACCTCGGCGGTCCTGGTGGACGTCACCGGCGAGCTGCGGCTGGCAGCGCGGAACGCGGCCGCGGTGACGAGCGAGCAGTCCTCGGCGGTCGCGCAGACATCGGCAACCATCGTGGAGCTGGCTACCGCCGCCGGGTCGATCGCCGACAACGCGCATGCCATGGCGAGGACCGCCGAGCTGACCGCCGACACGATGCGCGACATGCAGGAAAAGGTCGAGGCCATCGCCGCGCGCGCGCTGTCCCTTGGCGAGCGCGCGCAGAAGATCGGCGACATCCTGCAACTGATCAACGACATCGCGGCGCAGACGAACCTGCTCGCGCTGAACGCCGCCATCGAGGCGGCCCGGGCCGGCGAGGCGGGCAAGGGGTTCGCCGTCGTCGCCGCCGAGGTCCGCAAGCTCGCGGAGCGATCGGTGGACTCCACCGAGTCGATCGCGGTAATCATCACCGCGGTGCGGGACGAGACCAACGCGACCATCATGGCCACCGAGCAGGGCACCCGCCAGGCCCGCGAGGTCGGCGAGCTGATGGCGTCGACGACCACCATGCTGGATGAGTCCATCCTCGCCACCCAGCAGCAGAAATCCGCCGCCGACCAGGTGGACAAGGCGATCCAGCAGATCCGCGAGGCAGCCGACCAGCTCGCGGCCGAGCAGACGCAGTGGTCTGCCACCGCGGAGCGGCTCGACACGCTCGTGGATGAGCTCGACAGCGCCTTGCGTGAGCATGACGGGGCTGGCGCCAGTGGCCGTTTACGTACGGCTGCGGGTGGCCAGCGAGGTCTACGCGATCCCCGTCGAGCACGTGAACGAGGTCACCTGGCTCGGCGCCATCACGGCCGTGCCCGGGTCGCTTCCCGAGATGCTCGGCGTGCGAAACCTGCGCGGCCGCATCCTGCCGGTCGTCGACCTGGCGCTGCTGCTCGGGATCACGCGGGCAGCGCCGCCGACCCGCCTGCTGGTCGCGGAGGCCGGCGGCCGCGACGCGGGCTTCGCGATCGACAAGGTGACCGAGGTCGGCGAGATGGCGAATCCGACCCAGGAGACAGAATCTGGCCTGCTCACGGGTGCCACGCTGGCCGATGGCGATCTGATCGGGGTCATCGACGTCAGCCGGGTGCTCGCATCACTTGAGGAGCGCGCCAGTGAGCGATCTCGACGCTGAGCTCGCGGACATCTTCCGTGACGAGGCGGCGGAGCGCCTCGGCCAGATGGAGACTGCCCTGCTCGCCGTGGAGTCCGGCAGCGCGGGCGCCGAGTCCGTGGACTCGCTGTTCCGCAATGTGCACACCATCAAGGGAGCAGCCGGAATGCTCGGCTACGACGACATCCGCGCGCTCGCGCATGCCGTCGAGGACGTGCTGGCACGAGTGCGCGAGACGGCGGTGTTCCCGCCCGGACTCGCCGCCCTGCTGCTGCGCGCGACCACCGCGCTGGGCGGTCAGGTAACCGGGACAGGTGAGCCGGCTGACGAGATTGTCGCGGATCTCGCGGCGAGCCTGGCGGCGAGTCCCGGCGGCGCGGCCGGCAATGGCCGCACGGTCGGCAATGGCCGCACGGCCGGCCAGGGCGGCGCGGCCGGCCAGCCGGGCGCTCAGGCAGGCGATGACGTTGCCGGACCGGTCGTGGCCGGACCGGTCGTGGCCGGACCGGTCGTGGCCGGACCGGTCGAGGAGGGTCTG
>Ga0302324_100016600_pt1 | contig 14659 bp, 18 predicted proteins | sample Palsa_T0_1_FD_201949 | JGI IMG/M metagenome (GOLD analysis project Ga0302324, IMG submission 201949) | Peat permafrost microbial communities from Stordalen Mire near Abisko, Sweden - Palsa_T0_1 | ecosystem: Environmental > Terrestrial > Soil > Palsa > Peat permafrost | place: Sweden: Abisko...
TCACCCCCGAAATCTCATTTCCGACTTTGCAATATTTCTACAGCCATTATCGGACACATATTTGGACAGCCAACGGCTTCCGCGACGCGTTCAACCTGAGCGCCCAGTGGTATGACACCGACGAACTGGGAATTGATCAGGGTCCCATCGTCATTATGATTGAGAACTATCGCACCCAGCGCCCCTGGCAGCTTTTCATGCAAAATCCAGAAATCCAACGCGGTTTACAGCAGGCCGGCTTTGTCTCGCTGCCTTTTGTAGCGGTCAGCATTCAGGCTTTGCCGGCTCAAAGCTCCTTCGCATTATCATGGGCCGCCTCGGCTGGCACCACTTATAATGTTGAATATTCGACCAACCTCAATAGCTGGTTTGCCGCGCCGAATGGGGAAGTGCTTGCCACAGGTTCCGCCGCAAGCTGGACCGATAGTGTCCCGCTCGATTCCCAAAGATTCTACCGCGTCTTCCAATTCGCTTCACCGTAAGTGAAAACTGTTGAAGCGGATGAAGTTAACCGTCGTCAGCGCGCCATTTCTAAACAGCTCACAGTCAGTAGCACTGACAGCATGTGGTGGCCAATATCAATAATGGTGGTCAACTGAATCTGAACCGTCACAAGCGGATGGCAGAGCTTGTGAAGACATTTGTTTGAACTTTATACCACTTTACACCACATAGACAGAGGGGTTCGATTCCCCAATGCGCTACCAGTCTCAATTCTGTTCAATGACATCAATGTGTTTTCGAGTTTTAGGGTTTTTCAAAAACGCAAAGTGAGAATAAACGCCTCAAAAAGCCTTTGAATTTGAGTGTTATTCGTAAGGGGTCTAAAGGGGTCAGTCCCAGTTAAGTTTGAATTCATTTCCGCCTTGGGGCGCGCCCGGATACTCCATGCGCAACGGCCGGGGCATGCCTGCCCTTTAATCTTGCCGCCGCTGCCTGTCAAGACCGGGACTGACCCCTTTCCTAATATCACTCCGGCGCACCGTCTTTCGGCTTACCGCGTCGGCGCCAATGCCGCTGGAACCGGCGGCGCGGTCAATTTTTGATACGCGAGAAGCCCTTTCACCATCGCCGCCGCCATCTGTTTGCGATACGCCGCGTCGAAAATCTTTTTGCCCTCGCCCGGATGCGTCATGTAACCGCCCTCGATCAAGATCGCCGGCATCGCCGCATCGCGCAGCACGGCGAACCGCGCCCGCCGCACGCCGCGATCCACCACGCCCAGATTCTGCACCAGCGCCTTTTCCATCCGATACGCGAGCAGCAGGCTTTGGTTTTCCCAATGGTTCGCCGGAGTCGCCCCGTAATCGCCAGCTTCGCCCTGCGCGTTCGACGAGGCCGCGCCGGCGGGCGTGATGCAATATGTCTCCGGCCCCTCGACCTCTTTTTTGCCGGTTTGCGTCGCGTTGAAATGCAAACTCACAAACAAGTCCGCATGCTGCCGGTTGGCAATCTCCGGGCGCACCGGCAGTTCCACATAGGTGTCCGTGCTGCGCGTGAGGACGACATTGAAGCCAAGCTGCTTCAACTGGTCGCGCAATTCGAGCGCGAGCGCGAGCGTGTAGGTTTTTTCATTGTGCCCAAAAAACCCGCCGCCGACGCGGTTGCCGGTGTCCCGGCCGCCGTGGCCGGGGTCAAGGCAGATGGTCGTGATTTTTTTTGGCTCCAGGTAACGCGACGGAAACAGCAGCAGGCGCACCGTCCGGTCCAGGTCAAATTGCGCGATGAGCGGCACGCCTTTCGCGTTCGCCACCGGAAAGGACAGCCGCACATCCACGCCGTTGATCTCCACCGACGCCGAATCCACGTCGAAGACCAGCCGCGCCGCGCGGTTGGTCATAACAATTTCATTGCCGCGACCACGGGTGAAGCCGGAGAAGCCGTTCCCGCGCGCCCAGTCCGCGAGCGGCGTGTAGCTGTGGCCGTTGATGACCGCCGCCGGCGACGGCAGGGCGCAAAACTGAATCACCAACGCCGTCAGGAGCGTGAAAAAAAGCTTCATGGCCGCGCAGGTTGCCCGCGCACCGCGTCCGGTTCAAGGCAAAGCTTCACGGAACATGCCGAAACCTTCGGTATTGGCCTGAATCCTTGAGTTTCAGCGCCGCTGATCTTTCCGAAATTTAACTGGCTTAATGGCGGGCCAGGCCGCAGGATGAGCCATGATAAAAATCAAAGCCGCCCGCCGCCCCCGTTCCCAACCGCTCGTCACCGGCCAGGTCTGGCGCATGGCCGGCGCGGACCTGCAGGTGGGGATGATCGGCAAGCTGCTCGTCCATTACAAACTGGGCAAGCCCCACGCCCTCCGCGTGCCCAACTCCTGCAGCGGCATCAAGACCATCGAGAAATATCTGAAGGCGAATAAGGCCGTGCTGGTTTAAGCCGGCACGATTTGTTTCAAGAAAATTTCGCAAACCAAAATTGCCGGAACGAAAAAAATCGTTCCGGCAATTTTGTTTTGCAATGACGGTGGAACAGCGGGGCCGCCGGTTTTACTGGCTGTGATGCTGCGAAAGGAGGGCGGCGCCCAACCCAAACATGAAACAGATGCCGACCGCGATGATGCTGATGATGAACAGAATCGTCCCGATGATGCCGATGATTTTGCCAGCCTGCGTCGTGCCCCGGCCGGACGGGTCCATGGTTCCGGCGTCAATTTGTTTGAGGTCGCCCGACCCCATCACCCACGCCACAATGGCCAGCGGGCCGCAAATGATGAGTCCGAGGATGCCAAGAACCAGAATCAATGTGCCGCGATGAGGTTTCATATTTTGTTTTCAGGGTTAAAGATTGATTTCTTTTAGAAACATTTGTTCAATCCCGCAAGTTTTATTTTGAAATGAACATCCACGAATACCAGGCCAAGGCGTTGCTCGCCAGACACGGCGTCGCCGTCCCGCTCGAATTCCCTGCCCGGTCCGCCGCCGAGGTGCGGCCGGCGGCGGATAAAATTGTGGCGAGCGGTTCTGCGCGCGTGGTCGTCAAATCACAAATCCACGCGGGCGGGCGCGGCAAGGGCACTTTCAAGAGCGGTTTTCAAGGCGGCGTGAAAGTCGCGGTCTCGGTGGACGAGGCGGTTTCGTTCGCCGAAAAAATGCTCGGACAAATTTTGGTCACGAAGCAGACCGGCGCGGACGGGCGCATGGTGCAGACGCTGCTGCTCGCGGCGGGCGCGAAGGTCAAAAAGGAATTTTATCTCGCCGTGCTGCTCGACCGCGCGAATTCGCGCCCGCTCATCATGGCCAGCACCGAGGGCGGCATGGACATCGAGGAGGTCGCCGAGAAGCATCCTGAAAAGATTTTCAAGGAGCACATTGATCCCGCCACCGGCATCATGCCGTTTCAGGCGCGCAAAATTTCCGCCGCCCTCGGACTGAAAGGCGATCTGTTCAATGCGGGCGTGAAGCTCGTCACCGGCACCTACAACACCTGGTGGGAATGTGATGCGGCGATGGTGGAATTGAATCCTTTGGCCGTGGTGGAACTGGCCGACGGCAGGGAAACCGTGGTGGCGCTCGACGCAAAAATTTCCCTGGATGACAACGCCCTCTACCGCCACAAGGACATTCTGGAGATGCGCGATTTGAACGAGGAGGCGCCGCTGGAAATCGAGGCGTCAAAATTTTCGCTCAATTACATCAAGCTCGACGGCAGCATCGCCTGCCTCGTCAACGGCGCGGGCCTGGCGATGGCGACGATGGACATCATCCAGCATTTCGGCGGCAGCCCGGCGAACTTTCTCGATGTCGGCGGCGGCGCGAGCAAGGAACAGGTCACGGCGGCGTTCAAGATCATTTTGAGCGACCCGAACGTGAAAGGAATTTTGGTGAACATTTTCGGCGGCATCATGGATTGCAACGTCATCGCCACGGGCATCGTCGCGGCGGTGAAGGAAACGGGCCTGAAACTCCCGCTGGTCGTCCGGCTCGAAGGCAACAACGTCATCGCGGGCAAAAAAACGCTGGCCGAATCCGGCGTGGCCATCATCACCGGCGATTCGATGGCGGACGCGGCGCAGAAAGTTGTCAAAGCGGTTGGAAAATAAAATCAAAACAAGGAGGCTGAAATATGATCACCGAAATCACATTCACCGGCTCGCCGGTCACGGACATGAAACGCGCGCGCGAATTTTACGAAGGCGTGCTGGGCCTCAAACCGGCGATGGAATCCGGCGGCGGCATGTGGATCGAATACGAGATTGGCAACGGCACCTTTGCCATCGGCTGTTACGGCGACAACTGGAAACCGTCCAAGGACGGAACCGCCGTCGCGTTTGAAGTGGACGACTTTGACGCGGAGATCGCGCGCCTGAAATCGCTCGGCGTGAAATTTTCCCTGGAACCGATGCCCACGCCGGTCTGCCATTTCGCCATCATCTGCGATCCCGACGGCAACAATGTTTTCATTCACAAACGCAAAGTGAAGTAATTTTCATGGCGGAAAAGCGCGACAACAAAGAAATGGTTTTGAAGGAAACTCCGCCGGCCCATGGCGTGGCGACGGACGGTGACATTGATCTGTCGTTGTTGAAAGACAGCCTCGCGAAAACGCCATGGGAACGGATGCAGGCGAATGATGACGCGCTGAATTTTGCCGCGTCGCTGCGCGCGGCGATGGAGAAGCGGAATGCAAAACTTAAGTGAACTGACAGGGCGGTTGATTGCGTCGCAAGTCGAATTCGTTCTGGTCGGCGGATTTGCGGCCGTGGCGCATGGTGTAACTTTGGTCACGCGCGACGTGGACATTTGCTGCCGGTTCAACGCGGCAAACCTGATGCGGATTCAGAACACGTTCGCCGATTTGCATCCGGTGCATCGTTCGAGGCCGGATTTGCCGTTGGAACTGACGCCGGAACAGTGCGCGGGGTTAATGAATTTATATTTGAAAACAGATTTGGGAGTGGTTGACTGCCTCGGCGAAGTGCTGGGCGTCGGCAACTTTGAAGAAGTTTTAAAAAACAGCGTTGAAGTGGAATTGCCATACGGCAAATGCCGGATTCTCGACATCGAAGCGTTGATTCGCGCCAAAGAAGCCATGAACCGCGATCACGACCGGATTACCGTGAAATTTTTGAAAGAAATAAAAAAACAACAAAGCTAGATTTCTCATGTCCATTCTCGTCACACCTAAAAACAAGGTTCTCGTCCAGGGCATCACCGGCAGCTTTGGCGCCAAGCACGCGCAGCTTTCGATTGATTATGGCACGCACATCGTCGCCGGCGTCACACCCGGCAAGGGCGGGCAATTCTTCGAGCATGGCGGCAGGAAGGTGCCAATTTTCGACACCGTCGCCGACGCGGTGAAACAAACCGGCGCGACGGCTTCCGCAGTGTTTGTGCCGCCACCGTTCGCCGCCGATGCGATTCTCGAAGGCGCGGACGCCGGACTGGAACTCGTCGTCGCCATCACGGAAGGCATTCCGGTGCGCGACATGATCGAAGTGAAACGCGTGCTGCAAGGCAACACGAAGACGCGGCTCATCGGCCCGAACTGTCCCGGCATCGTCACGCCCGGTGAAGGCAAGGACTCGCACGGCGGCTGCCGGATCGGCATCGCGCCCGGTTACATCCATAAAAAAGGAAACATTGGCGTCGTCTCCCGCAGCGGCACGCTGACCTATGAGGCGGTCTGGCAACTCACCTCGCGCGGCGCCGGCCAGAGCACCTGCGTCGGCATCGGCGGCGATCCGGTGAACGGCACGTCGCATCTCGATGTCATAAAACTATTCAACGCCGACCCGGAAACGACGGGCATCATCATGATCGGCGAAATCGGCGGCAGCGCGGAAGAGGAAGCCGCCGAGTGGATCAAGGTGAACTGCAAAAAGCCGGTGGCCGGCTTCATCGCCGGCGCGACCGCCCCGCCCGGACGGCGCATGGGCCACGCGGGCGCCATCGTCAGCGGCGGCAAAGGCACGGCCGAGGCGAAAATTTCCGCGTTCAAGGCCGCCGGCATCGGCATTGCGGTGACACCGAGCGAAATGGCGGACACGCTTTTGGAGATGATGTGAACGCCGTTGAATCGTGAATTATTAAATCGTCAAACCGGTTCCACGATGCACAACACAACGGTTCAACGATTTTGTGGACTACGTTGATTTCATCCTGAACCTCGCCGGCCTGTTGTTGTGGATCAAATGGCGTTCGCTGCCGTTTGATCCGTTCAACCGGCGGACGCCGGCCACGCTGGTCGGCACGTTGCGCCGCGCCGCGCCGTCCCATTTCCGCCGCTGGCATCTGCTGGTGGGAATAGGCACGTTGCTGGCCCTGCGTGCGCTGTTTTACTGGCAGATCGGCCCGGCGGTGCACTGGACGGGCAGGCTGGACCTGGGCGCCATCACCCTTTCCTTCCGCAGCGACCGGCCCGGCCGCATATTCTTATTTTCGGTTTTCAGTTTTGGCCGGACGCTGGGAATTTTTTATCTGTGGCTGCTGCTGCTCTCGCTGCTGGCCGGACGAACGGCCGACCCCGGGCCCGTTTCCCGGCTGGTGCGGATGCAGCTGGGCGGGATGGACGGCTGGCCGCGCGGGGTGAAGGCAGTCCTGCCTTTGATCTCCGGCATTTTAATCTGGTGGCCGTTGAGCTGGCTGTTCGCGTGGCTGGAAATCATTCCCAAACCGGTTTCCGCCGCGCACCGCATCGAGGAGTCGGCGGTCATCGGGCTCGGCGGTTATCTGGCCTGGAAATTTATCGCCGCCGCGCTGCTCGTGCTGCGCCTGCTGAACACTTACATTTATTTTGGCAGACACCCGTTTTGGAATTACGTGAACGCCGCCGCGCAAACCCTCCTGGCGCCGCTGCGGAAAATTCCCCTGCGCGCCGGCCGGGTGGATTTTGCGCCGGTGGCCGGGATTGCCGTCATTTTTTTCGCGGGGGAACTGGCGGCCCGTGCCCTGACCTGGCTTTACGCGCGGCTGCCGTTTTGAAACCCCCGGTCCGCCCTGGTCTTGGGCAGCCGGATGATGACGGTCGTGCCGACACCCGTCCGGCCCTCGATCAAAAGCGAGCCGCCGTGCAATTCGGCCAGCCGTTTGGCAATGACCAGGCCGAGGCCCAGCCCCTGCTGCTCCTGGATTTTGCGGTCGAACTGCACATACGCGCCGATGCGCCGGATTTGCTCGGTCGAAAATCCGCGGCCGTGGTCGGCGACGGAAAATTCAACCCCGTTGAAGGTCTCGGCCAGCCGGACCTCGACCGGCGTCGCCGCCTCGGAAAATTTGAACGCGTTCTGCACCAGTTCGTTGACGACCCGACTGAAATATTCCGCGGACATCGGCACGGGAACGTCCGCCGTCTCCAGCGTCAAATCGTTCAAGCGCGCGGACTGCGCCGCCTGCGCCCCGGCAACTTTTTTGATGAGCGCCGCGGGCCATTCGAGTTTTCCGATCCGCAGTGCATTGACGTTCTTCGGGTCGGCGGCAATCAGCTCCAGCTGGGCGTAGATCAAAAAGTTTTCGATCAGCCGCTCAAGGTTCTGGCCGGACTTCAGCATTTCCTGGCCCATCTCGGCCACGTCGGCCGCCTTGAGCGTGGCAGCGGACGTGACGAGCAGTTCGGCATTAGAGATGATGCCGTTGAGCGGCGTGCGCATCTCGTGCGGCATCATCAGGCTGATGTTGTCGCGCAGATGGGCGAGCTTGCGCTCGGCCTCGTCGCGGACGGTCTGGGATTTCTTCAGGCGCGCCTCGACGGCGGCGTAAAGCACCTCGGTCGTGAACGGCTTGGGCAGGTAGTCGTCCGCGCCGAGTTCCATGCCGTGCCGCATCCCGGCGTTATCCGCCATGCCGGTCATCAGGATGAACGGGATGGCGGCGGTCGGCGCCTCGGTGCGGAGCGCGGCCAGGGTGAGGTAGCCGTCCACCTTGCCCATGTTGACGTCGCACAGGATGAGGTCGGGCAGTTCCGCGCGCGCCCGCTCGATGCCGTCGTAACCGTTCTGCGCCTCGACCACGTCGTAGCCGCGCTGGCGCAACGCCATCTGCACCATTTCACGCAACCACTCTTCGTCGTCAATAATCAGGATTTTTTTCACAATAATATGGCCTGAATATAGCAAAAAACATGCCTTTGGGGGGAATGACCCCGCCGTTTAATGTCAGAACCGGTGAGAAATCACTGCCGCGCGTCCAATGGAACGTAATGATTGAGGGTGGGGCCGGTGTAAATCTGGCGCGGACGGTAGATGCGGCTTTTTGGCTCTTCCATGATTTCCTTGTAATTGGCAATCCAGCCCGGCATGCGCCCGATCGCAAAAATCACCGTGAACATCTCCACGGGAATCCCGATGGCGCGCATGATGATGCCGCTGTAAAAATCAACGTTCGGATACAGCTTCCGCTCGACGAAATAGGAATCCTTCAACGCCGCCTCCTCCAGTTTCTTCGCGATGTCCAACAATGGGTCAGCGATGTGCAATTTTGACAGCACGTCGTCGCAGGCCTTTTTAATGATGGTGGCGCGTGGATCGTGGTTTTTATAGACGCGATGGCCGAAGCCCATGAGCTTCTTGCCGCTGTTCTTGTCCTTCGCCGCCGTGATGAACTTCGAGCCGTCGTCACCGTCGTGATGAATGTCGGCCAGCATCTCGAGCACGGCCTGGTTCGCGCCGCCGTGCAGCGGCCCCCACAACGCGCACACGCCCGCCGCGCAGCTCGCAAAAAGATTCGCCTGGCTCGACGCCACCATGCGCACCGTCGAGGTGGAGCAGTTCTGCTCGTGATCCGCGTGCAGCAGGAAAATCAAGTCCAGCGCCTTGACCACCTCCGGTTTGATCTCAAAATCTTCATAGGGCATCGAGAAAAGCATGTGCAGAAAGTTCGCCGTGTATTTGTAGGTCTGCTTCGGGTAGATCAGCGGCAGCCCGTGCGATTTCCGATACGAATACGCCGCGATCGTCCGCACCTGTGAAATCAATTTTGTCACATATAAATCGAACTGCTTCGTCTTGCCCCATTTCCAGTTCATCAAGCCCTCGTCGTAACAGCTCGCCGCGTTGATCATCGAGGACAGGATCGCCATCGGATGCGCGCCCGTGGGAAACCCCTCAAAATGATATTTCATGTCCTCGTGCAAAAACTGGTGCTCCGCGAGCTGGTCCGAAAATAATTTGAGCTTCGGCCGCGCTGGCAACGCGCCGTAGATGATCAGGTAGGCCGTCTCGATGAAATTGGATTTCTCCGCCAGTTCCTCGATGGGAACCCCGCGATAACGCAAAATCCCCTTGTCGCCGTCAATGAAGGTGATTTTGCTCGTGCAAGAGCCGGTGTTGCCGTAGCCGTCGTCGAGCGTGATGTAGCCGGTGTTCGCACGCAACGCCGACACGTCCACCGCCTTTTCGCCTTCGCTGCCGGTGAGGGTCGGCAGTGTGTGAACTTTTCCGTCCAGTTCCAGTTTGGCCTCGGTGCTCATATTTCCTTGTTTGGTTGATTGACTCCGCCTCCGAAGAATTTGCCGTGAAAGCGGGGCGTTGGCAAGACACGAAAAACGGCCCGCAAAAAAAATTCGGAAACGATTTCGCTGGCGCGCGGTTCAATTTTTTGGCGAAATCAAAAACCATGAAACGCTGGGCTGTCCTGACCGTGCTGCTTTACGCGCTCGCGCTGTTCGTGCTCACGCTGCCGGTGACACTGATCGCTTTTGGCAACTGGGGCAAAGTCAACAGCAGCTTCGGACTTCATGAAGCATCCCAGATTTATATGAACTGGGGCTACTGGCTCTGGCTGGCCGTCCTCGTCGGCGGACAATTTCTGCTGCTCCTGCTCCCGATCGACCTTGCCGAACGCCGCCTGCCCGCGCGCCGGCCGCTCAAAATTCCCGTCATCGTCACCGCCTTCTTTCTGGCGAACCTGGTCTTCGCCGGAATTTTCTCCGTCCTCTGCGCCATCCGCGCTGACAAGGCTTTTGATTATTTCGACCTGTTCTCCCCGCTCCATTCTGATTCAAACCAAAATGAGCCGGCCAACAATTTCGGTAACGGCACGCTTTTCACGATGATTCTTACCGTCGTTGTCTTCTGGCTTATCTGGGCATTCGTCTTCCGCCGTTTTGCCAAAACCGACGAACCTGATGCGTTCCTCAAACGCGCCGGGCGCTGGCTCCTGCGCGGCAGCATCCTCGAACTGCTCATCGCCGTGCCGAGTCATGTCGTCGTCCGCCGCCGCGATGATTGCTGCGCGCCGATGGGAACTTTTTGGGGCATCGCCACCGGCATTTCCTTGATGTTGCTCTGCTTTGGCCCCGGTGTTTTCTTCCTGTTCGTCGAAAAATTCCAGAAGTTGAAGCCAAGGGAAACTAATCCGGACGCCGCGTCAAAAAATTAAATCTCTTTCGCTTTTCTTTCCAACACCCGCGCCTTAACTTGCGCGCTGCCAATGTCCTTGAAACTGTTCAACACACTGTCCCGTGCCGTCCAGGAATTCGCGCCGCTTGACCCGGGCGGCAAAAAAGCCGGAATGTATTGCTGCGGGCCGACCGTTTATGACTTCGCGCACATCGGTAACTGGCGCACGTTCGTCTTCGCCGACCTCGTCCGCCGCACGCTGGAATTTTCCGGCTACGACGTGCGGCACGTCATGAACATCACGGACATTGAAGACAAAATCATCAAAGGCGTCCGCGAAAATAAAACCACCCTGCGCGAGTTCACGGGAAAATTTGAGACCGCGTTTCTCGACGACTTGAAGGCGCTGAACTGCAAGGAGCCGCACGTCAAACCGCGCGCCACCGAATACATCGCCGAAATCATTGCGCTCATTGAAAAGCTCGTGGCGCGCGGCATCGCCTACCAGGCCAGCGACGGCTCGGTTTATTTTTCCATCACAAAGTATCAAGGCTGCGGCTGCCATTACGGCCAGTTGCTGAAGTTAAATTTCGACGGGATGCGCGCCGGCGAACGCGTTTCCAGTGACGAATATGAGAAGGAATCCGTCGCCGATTTCGCGCTCTGGAAGGCGCGCGTCCCGGACGATGGCGACATTTTCTGGCCCAGTCCGTTTGGCGAAGGCCGGCCCGGCTGGCACATCGAATGCAGCGCCATGAGCATGAAAGTGCTCGGCGAAAGCTTCGACCTGCACCTCGGTGGCGAGGATTTGAAATTCCCGCATCACGAGGATGAGATCGCGCAGAGCGAAGGCGCGACCGGCAGGCCGTTCGTGAAATACTGGCTGCACGGCGCGCACCTGCTCGTCGAAGGAAAAAAAATGAGCAAGTCGCTCGGAAATTATTTTACGCTGCGCGACCTCGTCGCAAAAGGTTTCACCGGCCGCGAAATCCGTTACTTGCTGCTCACCGCGCATTATCGCGAGACGTTTAATTTCACGCTTGATGGTTTGGCCGGCGCCAAGACAGCTCTCGCCAGAATTGACGAGTGTGTCGGCAAGCTCCGCGAGCGCGCGGCGGACATGCTTTCGCTTGAAAAAAATCCAGGAGAAAATTCCATCGTCAGCTTGTTGCCGGCGTTCACTGCTGCGCTGGAAGAAGATTTGAACATTTCCGGCGCCTGGGGCGCGGTGTTTGAATGGGTTCGCGAAATAAACCGCCGCCTTGCAGAACATTCTTTGAGTCCGACTGCTGCGGAACAAGCGTTGATCGGATGGAACAAAGTCGATTCTGTCTTCGGCATCGGCTTGCAAAGCGAAACGGAAATTGCCGCCGATATTTTAGCCCGGGCCGAAGCCCGTGCTGAAGCGAAGAAAGCCAGAGATTTCAAGCTTGCCGACGCCATCCGTGACGAATTAAAAGCCAAGGGCTGGGTCATCGAAGATTCGCCGAAGGGCTTCAAGTTGAAAAAATTGTGAGCAAAGGATTGTTCATCACGTTTGAAGGCACGGAAGGCTGCGGCAAGTCCACGCAGGTGAAGCTGCTCACCGAACGCCTGCGTGCGCTCGGCCATCCGGTGCGCACGTTGCGCGAGCCGGGCGGCACGCCCATCGGCGAGGAGATTCGCCACACGCTCAAGCACAGCAAGAACAACGAGGCCATGACCGCCGAGGCCGAACTGCTCCTGATGAACGCCAGCCGCGCACAGCTCGTCCGCGAAATCATCCAACCGGCGCTCGCCGCCGGTGAAATGGTTTTGTGCGACCGGTTTTACGATTCGACGACGGCGTATCAAGGTTTCGGCCGCGGACTGGATCTGGAAAAAGTGAGGGCCATCATCGGATTTGCCGTCGGCAAGACGAAGCCGGATTTGACCCTGCTGCTGCACGTCCCGCCGGAAGTCAGCGCCGAACGGCTCCGTTCGCGCCAGGAAAATCTGCCGTTCATCCGCGACCGCATCGAGGAGGCCGACCGGGCATTTTTTGAACGCGTCGCGCAAGGCTACGCCGTCATCGCCGCCACGGAGTCCGGGCGCGTCCAGCTCATCAACGGCGCGCAACCCGTTGAAAACGTCTGCGCCGCCATCTGGGAGCAGGTCCAGCCGCTGCTGCCGCGCGTTGGGCGCTGGTGAATTTGTTTGCCGGATTGGATTGGCAGGGTAAGTTGGCTTCAGACCATGATCGAAAAAACCATCGGCGAGATTGAGGCGAAAATCGGCGGCGCGGAATCCGTGAACGCCGAGCGCAAACAGGAACTGCTGAAACTGCTCGGCACGTTGAAGGCGGAGGTTGCCGCGCTGTCCAAAACGCACGGGGAACAGGCCGACAGCATCGCCGGTTTCGCGAGTGTTTCCGCGCACGAGGCCACGCGCACGACGCAAAATCCGCAGTCGCTCGAACATTCGCTGCAAGGCCTGCGCTCGTCGGTGGACGGCTTCGAGCAGTCGCATCCCCGGCTCGTCCAGATCGTCAACAGCATCAGCAACACGCTGTCGAACCTGGGGATTTAATCTTCGCGCGGCTCCAGCTTCGCGATCGCCGCCATGATTTCGTCCGCGACTTCCTGGTAGATTTCCTTCAAGCGCGGCTTGGAACAGGTTTTCGCCTCGGCGCGCAGTTTTTCAAAACGCAGCGGCTCGCCGTATTTTACCGCGACCGGAACCGGGCGGGGAAATTTATGATTTCGGCCGAACGCCTCAAAGGTTCCAAACGTCCGCACCGGAATCACCGGCACCTCGGACTTGATCACGGTCAATCCGATGCCCGAACGCGCCGGCTGCAGGCGGCCATCTGGCGTCCGCGTGCCTTCGGGAAACAAAATGATGCCGCCGCCCGCAAGCAGCCGGTTCAGGATTTCCCGCAAGCCCGCCGCACCGCCGCCGTCGCGGTCCACCGGCACGGAATTCCACGAACGCAGCAGCGTGCCAATGCCCGGAAAGCGGAACAGGCTTTCGCGCGCGAGATAATTGATGTCGCGGGGCAATCCCGCACCGACCAGCGGCGGATCGAGAAAGCTCGCGTGGTTCGAGGCCAGAATCACGCCGCCAGACAACGGCACATGTCCGGCATTGAAAACGCGCCAGCGAAAATACGTCGCATAGACCGCACGAAACAGGTTCCAGCCGATGCGATAGGAAAGGTTCATTTTGCCGGCATCAACTTGCGGATTTCCTTGAGCAGCCACGCGCTCGTTTCGGCGGAGGTCATGTGCGAATTGTTCAGGACTTTTGCGCCGAGCGCGATCATGAGCGGCGCGACGGCGCGCTGGCTGTCGCGCTGGTCGCGCGCGGCAAGGTTTTCATTCACGCCGTCGGCGGCGCGGCGCGCGGAACGCTCGGCCAGCGAAGCGTCGAGGTAAAACTTGTAATCCGTTTCGGGAAACACATTCGTGCCGATGTCGCGGCCTTCCATCACGAGATCGCCGAACTGAAGGCATTCGCGCTGCGTCTTCTTCATCCACTCGCGCACCTTGGGGATCGCGGCGACATGCGGCACGGCGGCGGCGGTCTCCGGCGTGCGGATTTCTTTCTCGGGAAAATAACCGTCCACCAGCAGATGCACCTCGCGCAAACCATTTTTTTCGACGCATTCCAGTTTCGTTTTCCAGTTGCGGCAAAGAGCGGCGACGGCCTTCGCGTCGTCCACGTCCGTCTTTTTCCGGAGGCAATGCCACGCCAGCGTGCGATACATCGCGCCCGTGTCCACATAAACATAGCCGAGCGCCCGGGCCACGAGCCTGGCATTCGTGCTCTTGCCGCTCGCGCTCGTGCCGTCAATGGCAATGACAATGTTTTTCAAATTTGTTAAATCGTTGAATAGTTACATGGTTGAATTATGAAATCGTGAACAGCCACATCCCATTTAACGATTCAAAAATTTAACTATTCAACGGCTTTTATTCTGCAAACAACTCTTCGTGCGTCAATTTTCTGCCCGACTTCACATCCAAAATTTCCGCGCCCAGACCACTGGGCGGTGGCGCAGCCAGCTTCTGAAAAAAATTCGGAAACGTCTTCTTCACGCAGGCGGGATTTTTAATTTTTATGCCGGGAACTTTCAATCCTAGAATCGCAAAACACATCGCCATGCGATGGTCGTTGTAGGTTTCAATCTCCGCGCCGTGCAACGGCGACGGCCAGACCGTCAGCGTGTCGCCTTCCTCGACCACCTCCGCGCCGCATCTGGTCAACTCCGTCCGCAATGCGACGACGCGCTCGGTTTCCTGGACGCGCAAGCGACCGAGGTCGGTGAATTGCGCTTTTTGATTTGTAAATGGTGCGACTACTACGGCGGTCATGATGCTATCACCCAATTCCCGGCTGCGTGATATTTGACCTGGCCATGTC
>Ga0302324_100016602_pt1 | contig 14658 bp, 13 predicted proteins | sample Palsa_T0_1_FD_201949 | JGI IMG/M metagenome (GOLD analysis project Ga0302324, IMG submission 201949) | Peat permafrost microbial communities from Stordalen Mire near Abisko, Sweden - Palsa_T0_1 | ecosystem: Environmental > Terrestrial > Soil > Palsa > Peat permafrost | place: Sweden: Abisko...
CTTGGCTTGCGTCATCCGGCTGGATGAAGGCCACGCGGGTGCCCGCGAGACGCACCAGGATGCGGCGCCCAGGCTGCGGTAGGGCGATGCGCTCATCGGCAAGCAGCTCGCCGTCGAGGAGCTCCGTGAAGAATACGAGTGCGCGAGCGGCGTCGGGTATGACGCAGGCGATGTGATCGAGGCCAGCAATGGTCGTCGGATGGCGGCCCGCCCAATCGGCGCGAAAGTTGGAGCGCTCATAGGGATCGTTGGGCATCGGCCTATCGCACACCTCGAGCAGGACACCGCCCGTCGATTCCTGGCGCACGTAAAAAAAGAAACCGTACTCTGCCGACAGCTTGCAGCCACGCTCTTTGAGCTTGGCGGCGACGGCCGGCCCATCGTCGATTTTGATCTCGAACGAATGAAAGCCGGGGCCGTAGCGATTCAGGTAGCGGGCGAAGTGCTTGTCGAGCCGTGCGGGATCTCGCGGCGACATGGGCTCGATCATGTGATCTGCTACATAGAGGAGCGCCATGTCGCGGTCTTCGGCCTCGAAATATCCCTCCGCGAAGATGAGTCCCCCGAGCACGTCCATATATTGTGCTCGGCAAACCGCGATGTTCGCCGCGGCATGGATGGTGTGGATGATCCGGCGCACCTTCACCCGCGAATCGACCATCGATGTATCCCCCATTGAGTCCGCCGTCGTTATAGTATCGATCCTATGTTCGGTATGCGCTTCGACTTGAGAGCTCCGGGTATGAGTCCCGCCGAGATCGCCCGGGAATATCGGGCGGCTATCGAAATGGCGCAATGGGCCGACGAGAAGGGCGCCTTGAACATCGGCCTCTCGGAGCATCACTGCTCGGAGGACGGCTACCTCCCGGCCCCGCTCATCGTGGCTGCGGCAATGGCGGCGGTGACGCGAAACGTGCAGATCCTGGTGGCGGCGGCGCTGCTGCCGATGTATGACGCCGTGCGTCTCGCCGAGGAGATGATCGTGCTCGACTACGTGAGTCAGGGTCGGGTGAGTTACATCCTCGGCATCGGCTACCGTCCGGTCGAATACGATCTCTACGGGCTGGACTACGAGGAGCGCGGTGCGATCGCCGATCGCAAGCTTGGGGAGTTGCTTCACGTGCTGCGTCAGGCTTCCGAAGCACAGGCGATGCCGCGGGTGACGCCCGCCTCTTTTACTCCCGGACGCCCAAAAATCATGTGGGGCGGCGCGACCAAGGCGGCCGCCCGCCGCGCGGGGCGCAACGGTCTGCCCTTCATCGCGCAAACCAACACCCCGGGACTCGCCGAGACCTACTCGGCGGCGGCGCGCGAAGCCGGCTTCGAGCCGGGTCAGTGCGTGCTGCCCTCCCCTGAGATGCCGAGCATCGTGTTCGTCCACCCCGATCTCGATGTCGGCTGGCAAGAAGTGGGGCCCTACATGCTCGCGGACGCCACGGCGTATGCCGAGTGGAACAAGGACGCCGATCGACCCACGGTCAGCTTGTCGAAGGGCAAGACGATCGAGGCGCTCCGCGCCGAGGGAGGCGCTCATCGGGTCGTCCATGTGGAAGGCGCGATCGCATTGGTGAAGCGCTGGGGCCGTCTGCCGCTGCATCCGTTGTGCGGCGGCTGTCCACCGGACCTTGCCTGGACCTATCTGCGACGCGTGGCGGATCAAGTGCTGCCGGCCATCAGGCTTCAAGGCGGATAGAGCGTCAGCGGATCATTGCGGGCGTCCGGCGTCTCCGCGCGCCATCGCACCGAGCCGAACGGACGCTCGAGAAGCCGACGCACGCGTCGAGCATCGCGCGCTCCGTTGAAAGCATCCGCCGCCGCCTGCAGCGCCCGATCGGCGTGCGTGAAGCGGCTGCGCAGGCGCAGATAGTCCAACCAAGTAGGCAAGTGATAGCGCTCGGTCCACTGCGCGGGATTCGCCAGATCGCGCGCCAACGACCATTGGTAGGCGCCGTTGCGCAGCCGGGCGCGTTGCAGCTTCAACATCACCTCGTAGAACTTACGCGCCTCCGCGGGATCCACCTGATAGTCGATCTCGATGACGATGGGACCTGAGCGCGCGGTGATGTCGAGCGCGACCTCGGGCTCGGATCCGATCTCGATCATCTCGACGTCGGTCGGCGAGGTGCGCCGCATCGGCATGAGCAGTCCGATCAACGGAGTGAGGCAGAGCGCAACGCCGGAGGCGAAGTAGGCAAGCTCGATGCTCCAGTGCGCGGCTACTCGCCCCCAGAGCCAAGCGCCCAGCGCGATTCCTCCGGTGAGTGAGGCCTGGTATCCGGCAATCGCCCGGGCTGCGACCCAACGCGGCACGGAAAGCTGCACGCTGACGCTGATGAGCGCGATGCTGAGCATGTTCGCTACCCCGGCGACGACCATCGCGGCCGCGGTGAGCACGAGAACGCGGCTCGCGCCGATCACCAACAGCATCAACCCTGCCGTGCACGCGCACAGCCCAAAGGCTTGCTCGGCGCTTAAGCGCTCCCGCGCCCGGTTGACGAGCAGCGCCCCAACCACTGCGCCCACGCCTGTGCAGCCGAGCAGGAGTCCATAGGTGCTGGCGTTGCCTTTCAGCAGATCGCGCGCGACCAGCGGGACCAGTGCGGCGGCCGCCGCGCCGGCGAGTCCGAATGCGAAGGAACGGACCATGGCGGCGCGCACCGGCGGCGAATGCTGCGCGTAGCGCGCACCCGCGACGAGTGCGCCGCCGATCCGCTCCGCTGGAAGCCTCGCAGCGACTTTCTTGCGCCGCCAGAATGCGAATGCGGTCAGCAGCGGCAAGTACGCAAGCGCGTTGATGAGGAATGCGGCCGAGACACCGAACGCCAACACCACCAGCCCCCCCACCGCGGGACCGAAACTGCGCGCCAAGTTGTAGCTGATGGACCCTAACGCGACGGCGGCAGGCAGATGCTCGGGGCTCACCTGCTCGCCGATGGATGCAGCCCAAGCGGGATTATAAAGAGCGACGCCGCCGCCGATGAGCGAGCAGAAAATGAGCAGCACCCACGGGGTCGTGAGTCCGGCGAGCGAAAGCGTCGTTAAGGTGGCGGCGCAGAGGCTGGCGAACCCCAGTCCGACGAGCGCGATCTTGCGCCGATCGAACATGTCGGCGATGGCGCCCGCCGGCACCGATACCAGCATCAACGGCACCATGAGCGCGGTTTGCACCAGCGCGACCATCCCGGGGGATGAGGTGAGCCGCGTCATTTCCCATGCGGCACCGACGCCCAGGATGAGCTGGCCGAAGTTCGAGATCACACTCGCCGACCAGATCCTGCGGTACACACGCTCGCGTAGCGGCTCGAGCGGCGCCCAGATTCGCCTCGCCTCGACGCGGCTTGCGGTCACGGGTCAGCGGAGCTTCGCAATGATCTCGGCACCGTAGCGCTCCGCATTTGCGCACCACTCGGCGCGGCTCGCGCCGTCGATGGTCGCGCCGACCGTGGTGACGCCGAGCTCGCGCATCTTGGCGATCTTTTCGAGCAGCGCCTGCGCATTCCACGCCTCGTTCGGTTGATTGACGGCACCCAGAACGATCTGCGGGGGCTGCGCCCGTCCGACCTTCTCGCAATGCGCATGCATGTAGGCGATGCCCTCGGCCAGATCCATCTCATCGGTCATCGCCGTCGTGCGGGTCGTCGCCGACACCGCGGCGGAGGTGATGAACGGATTCCACGCATCGCCCAGCTCGACGGCACGACGGATCGCGCGCCGCGAATTGCCGCCGATCAGAAGCGGCGGATGCGGCTGCTGAATCGGGCGCGGCAGAATGCGGTTACCGAGCGCCTGGTAGCCGGTGCCCTGAAAGGTGAATTCGTCCGCGCTCCAGGCGGCTTTCATCGCCTTCAGGTACTCATCCATGATCTCGTTGCGGCGCTCGAAGTCGACCCCCAACGCCTTGTACTCTCCCTTGAGATAGCCGGCGCCTAAGCCCAACGTGACGCGCCCACCGGATACGAAATCAAGTGTCGCCACCGCGCGTGCGGTAATGAAAGGATTACGGTAAGGCAGCACGAGGATCCCGGTCTGCAGCCGCAGTGTGCGGGTGGCCGCCGCAACGAAAGTCAGTATTACGAACGGATCCTGCGCGTGATGGCCGCCTGCATCGAGCCAGCGCCCCGTCGGCACCGGATGATCGGTATCGCAGCCGGCGCTGAAGCCGGCGCGCTCGGCCGTGCGGGCAATTTCCGCAATCGCGTCGGCACGCAGGAATTCATCCGGAAGCTGGATCTTGTCGAAAGGCAACGAGACGTTGACTTTCATTCGACCAGCACCCACTTGGCGCTGTCGGCGCGGCTGCGCACCCAGCCGCCCGACCCGGAAGTCCCCCCGTCGACGGGCATGATGATGCCGGTGATGTAACTGCTCAACCGGGAGGCCAGGAAGACGGCGGCGTTGCCGCATTCCGTATCGATTCCCGGACGTCCCAGCGGAATGCGCCGCGCCATTGCGTTTTTTTGCTCGTCGGTGAACTCGATCCACGTCGACGAATCGACCGGTCCTGCGCGATTGCCTCGAATCCCCGGCGTATCGGTCATATCGGGAGCGATGGCATTGACGCGGATGCGATGATCGGCAAGCTCCACGGCCAATGTGCGGGTGAAGTTGTTGAGACCGGCCTTGCAGGCGGCATAGACGGAGTAGCTCGGCGCCGCGCGCGAGGCTTCGATGCTGGTGACGTTGATGATGGAGCCGCCCTGCCCGCCCTTGATCATGATCGGCACCGTGGCCGAGGTCGCCGCCAGCACGCTCACGAGATTGAGGTCGATATGCCGGCGCCATGAGCGTTCCGACTGCTCGATGAAGGGCCGCGGACTCACACCGCCCGCATTGTTGACGAGGATGTCGATCCGGCCGAACTCGCTCGCAGCCCGCTCGATGAGCGCGTGAATCTGCGCAGTCTCCAGAACATCGGTCGGCACCGCGAGCGCCCTGCGGCCGAGCTCGCGCACGCGGGTCGCGGTCTCCTCGCAGCGTTCGGGGACGATGTCGCCGATCACCACGTCCGCCCCCACCGATGCAAATGCGAGAGCAATCGCTCGTCCGATACCGCCGCCGCCGCCGGTGACGAGGGCGACCTGAGCGGTCAGCAGTATGTCGCTGGCGTCCAAGCGCTCACCGCGGCGCCTTCGCCTCGAGCGTGCGCCGGATTGCCGATTCGATTTCAGTGGGCTTGTAGAGATACTCCGTTTCCAACACTTTGGCGAACGGCACCGTGACGTCGCGAGAGGCGACCCGCAGCACGGGCGCGGCGAGCTGGCCGTAGAGGTGTTCCTGGATGCGCGCGGCGACTTCCGCGCCGACTCCGAAGCTGCGCGGGGCCTCGTGAACCACTACGGCGCGGCGCGTCTTCGCGACCGATTTCAGAATGCCGTCGGTGTCGAGCGGTGAAACCGTCCGCAAGTCGACGACCTCGACCTGGATTCCTTCTTGAGCCAGCCGTTCGGCAATCACCAGTGTATCGCGCAGCGGTCGCCCGTAGCCGATCACCGATACGTCACTCCCGCTGCGCGCGACATGCGCCTTGCCGAGCGGCAGGCGATGTCCGGGCGGCGGCGCCGGACCCGTCATCGCGCGCGTCAGGCCATCCTCGATGAAAAGACAGGGGTCATCGTCGAAGATGCACGCGGTCAACAATCCCTTTGCATCGGCCGGAGTCGAGGGCACCACGACTTTCATTCCGGCGACGTGCGCGAACCACGCCTCGAGCATGTCCGAATGCTGCCCGGCCGTACCGGCGCCCGCTCCGGTGCGTGTGCGAATGGTGATCGGAACACCGGTCTGTCCGCCGGACATGAAGCGCAGCTTGGCCGCATGGTTGACGATCTGATCCATCGCGACGGTGATGAAATTCATGAGCATGATCTCGGCGATCGGCCGCATGCCGGCCAGCGCCGCGCCAACGGCTGCACCGAGAATGGCCTGTTCGGAGATCGGGGTCGTACGCACGCGATGCGCGCCGTATTTCGTGGAGAGACCCTTGGTCACCTTGAATACGCCACCGCCTTCCTTGTCGCCGATGTCCTCGCCGAGCAGCAGGACGCCAGGATCGCTCTCCAATGCCTCGTCCAACGCCATGCGGTAGGCGTCCGTGAAGCTCATAGTCTGCGGGGCAGCGGTTACGGTGCTCATGCGGGCGCTCCCGGGGCATAAATGTCTTTGTTGATCTCATCGGGGTCCGGCGCGCTCGACTCCGCCGCGAACTTCACCGCGTCGTCGATTTGTGCATTGATGTCGCGCGCGATCGTCTCGAGATCGGCCTCGCTCGCGGCCTTCGCTTGCAGCAGCGCCGCCTTGGTCGCGGGCATGGGATCGCGCGCGAGCGCCGCGGCGTACTCATCTTTTGGTATATATGCGCCCGGATCGCCGAAATAATGGCCCATGAAGCGAAAGGTCAATGCCTCGAGGAGCGTCGGGCCGTCGCCTGAGCGCGCGCGCTCGACCGCTTCCCGCGAGGCCTGCCACATGGCCGCCGGATCGTTGCCGTCGACGGTGACGCCGCGCATGCCATAAGAAGCGGCGCGATCCGCGATGTGGGCGACGGTCGTGCCGTCCTCATAGCGCGTGCATTCGGCGAAGTGATTATTTTGGCAGAGGAAGATGACCGGCAACTTCCACAGCGACGCCATGTTGAGCGCCTCGTGAAATGCCCCGATGTTGGAAGCTCCGTCACCGAAATTGCACAGCGTCACGCGGCCATCGCCCTTCAGCTGCGATGCCAGCGCGAGGCCATTGGCGATCGGCAGACCGCTTCCCACCACGCCGGTCGTCACCATGATTCCGGCCTTTGGATAGGTGATGTGCATGGCGCCGCCCTTGCCCTTGCACGCGCCGGTGGCTTTGCCCGAGTACTCTGCGACCATTTGCCGCAGCGGCATACCCTTCGCCAACTGGTCGTGAACGCCGCGGTAAGTCGTGACCAGATAATCGGTCGTCTCGAGGTTCACCCCCATCGCCGCCGCCAAGATTTCCTGGCCCCGGGGAGAGTAATAAACCGCCGCCATCCGGCCGGTCGAAATCAACGCACGCATGCGCTCGTCGAACAGCTGAATCAGCAACGCCTTACGGTAAATGTCCAGCAATATCCGGGGACTGAACCCGTCCGACTTGGTCATTGGCATGCTCTTCTCCCCCGCGCACGCGATTGCGCAACGGTGATGTTCATTATCTGCGCCGCCTCTTAAGGTGTAAACGCTCGCGGCCGCCCCTGCAATTGCCAGCCAGCCATTGCTGAGCTAGCTTAGCATCATAGCAAAAGTGCCGGCCGCATGAGAGGCCCCGGGCGGGGGGATTCGATATCATCGGCGCACGCCTAGGCAACGATGGGGGTAGTTATGTCGCTGGTTATGAAAGGGATCAGGGTACTGGAGGTCGCGCAGTTCACGTTCGTCCCTGCCGCCGGCGCCATCTTGGCCGACTGGGGCGCGGACGTCATCAAGATCGAGCATCCCGTGCGCGGCGATACCCAGCGCGGTTTCATCAATCTCGGAGGCATGAAGCTCGACCCCATGCGCAACACGCTGATGGAGCACCCGAACCGAGGCAAGCGCAGTGTCGGTCTCGATTTCTCGACTGCCGGGGGCGTGGAGCTGCTCTACGAGATCGCCAAGACCTGCGACGTCTTCCTCACCAATTATTTGCCTTCGCAGCGTCAGAAGCTCAAGTTCGATATCGAACACATCCGCGCGGTGAATCCCAAGATCATCTATGCCCGGGGCAGCGCGTACGGCGACAAGGGACCGGAGCGCGATATCGGCGGCTTCGACGGGACGGCCTTCTGGTCGCGCAGCGGCATTGGTTATTCCATGTCGCCGAAAGAGCTCGAGGGTCCGCTCACGCAGGGCATTGCCGCATTCGGAGACTCGATCGGCGGCATGAACATCGCCGGTGGAATCGCCGCGGCCCTGTTCCATCGGGAGCGCACCGGAGAAGCGCTGGAGCTCGACGTGTCGCTCCTGAGCACGGCTTGGTGGGCGGCCGGCACCGCGGTCGATCAATTCATCGAGAGCGGCAATGTGATTCGCAACCCCATGCCCCGGTCCGGCGGCCAGCCGACCAACCCCTTCTCCGGCAATTACCGGACTTCGGACGGTGGCACGATAAATCTGTGCATTCTCACCCCAGGGCCGCATATCCGCGACACGTTCGAGCATCTGGGCCTTCCTGAACTTGCCGAGGACCCGCGCTTCAGCGAGACCCGAGCGCTCATCGAGAATTCCAAGGCAGCAAGCGAGCTCATTGCCCAGGCGTTCGCCAAGCACCCGTTCGCTTACTGGCGCCAGCATCTGAAAACGCTCAAGGGGCAATGGGCGCCCGTGCAGAGCCTGCTCGACCTCGCCAACGACGAACAGGCGCTCGCCAACGACATGCTCTTCGAGGTGGAAGCCGCCGACGGCGGCCGCCCGCTGAAGCTGGTGCGCGGTCCCGTGCAATTCAACCACACAGCGGTGACGACCACGCGCGCGCCGCAGGCCTCGGAACACACCGAGTCGTTTCTCATGGAGCTCGGCCTGCCATGGGAGCGCATCGAGAGCCTGAAAGCCGCCGGAGCGATCTCCTGATGAAACCGGGTACCAAGCTCAAAAGCGCGGTGTGCGACACCGAAGTCATGGTCATTCGCGGCGGTGCCGATACGGTGGTGGAATGCGGCGGCGCGCCCATGGCCGAGCAAGCGCCGGCCGAGCGCAAGCCGATCAATGCCGATTTCGCGCAAGGCACACGCATCGGCAAGCGCTACGTCGACGCCGACGGCAAGACCGAGCTTTTGTGCGTGAAGGCGGGCCAGGGATCGCTTGCCATCTCAGGCGTCCTGCTGCAGACCAAGGACGCAAAGCCGTTACCCTCCTCCGACTGACGAACCGATGAATATATCGCTCGTGCTGCAGATGGCGGCCGATGCCGAGCCCGAACGCATCGGTCTCGTTTGCGCAGGTCGACGCTGGTCCTACGGTGCGCTGCTGCAGGCCGCGCGGGCTGCGGCTGCCGACATTGCAAGCTCGGGTTGCTCGCATGTCGCGCTGCTCGATGAGAGCAGCGCAGCCGCCGCCATCGCGTTATTCGGCGCCGCGCTGGCGGGCGTCCCCTACGTACCCCTCAACTATCGCCTCGCCGATCTCGACCTCGCATCCCTGTTGAGTCGCATCGCCCCCGCGTACCTCGTCGGCGACGCGGAGCGCATCGAGCGAGTGGACCCGGACCTCGGCCATCGAATCCTAAGTCGCACCGCCTTCCTCACCACGGCCGCGGCGTCCGCAACCCTCTCGAGCATGGACGAGCCCGCCGAGGACATCGCGGTTCAGCTGTTCACCAGCGGCACGACGGCCGCCCCTAAGGCCGCGATCCTGCGGCATGCCAACTTGCTCTCGTACATTCTCGGCACCATCGAGTTCGGAGCCGCGGGCGAGGAGGAGGCTGCGCTGGTGAGCGTGCCGCCCTACCACATTGCCGGGATCGCAGCCCTGTTGAGCTCCGTCTATGCCATGCGACGGATTTTGCTGCTGCCCGCGTTCGATCCCGACGACTGGCTGAATCTCGCCTCCTCCGAGAGGGCAACCTACGCATTTCTGGTGCCAACGATGCTGGGTCGCGTCATCGCGCGACTGGACGCCGGTGCCCCAGCCGATCTGTCCGCGATGCGCGCCATCACCTACGGCGGCGGCCGCATGCCCACAGAGCTCATCGAGCGGGCGCTTGCACTGTTTCCAAAGACTGCTTTCACCAACGCCTACGGGCTCACCGAAACCAGTTCCACCATCGCGCTGCTCGGGCCCGCGGAGCACCGTGACGCGCTCTGCTCCGCCGATCCCGATGTGCGCGCGCGGCTCGGCTCCGTCGGGCGTCCACTGCCGACGGTGCAAGTTGAAATCCGTGATGAAGACGGCCGGCCGCTCCCCGTCGGCGAACGCGGCGAGATTTACGTGCGCGGCGAACAGGTGTCCGGCGAGTATCGCGAGCGCAGTGCGCTCGATGCGGCGGGCTGGTTTCCGACGCGTGATGCCGGCTGGCTCGATGCGGAGGGCTTTTTGTTTCTGGCCGGCCGTGCCGACGATGTGATCGTGCGCGGGGGCGAAAATATCTCTCCGGGTGAAATCGAGGACGTGCTGCTCACGCATACCGCCATCGCAGATGCGGCGGCCGTCGCAGTGCCCTCGGCGGAATGGGGTGAGACGGTCGGTGTTGCCGTTGTCGTCAGACCCGGGTCGCCCGCGCCGGAAGAAGAACAATTGCGCGCGCTGGTCAGGAGCCGCCTGCGCTCGTCGCGAGTGCCGGAAAGAATCGCGTTCTTGGACGCGTTGCCCTACAACGAAATGGGGAAGCTCCTCAGGCGCGAAATACGCGAGCTGTTCAAGGGCTAGCGCGCCCGCTCCCGCAGGAATTCACTTTTCGATGATGATGATGCGCTCAGGGCACGCGCGGGCGCCGCGCTCCGCCAGCTCCTCCATGCCCGGAGGCACGTCGATCTCTTCGACGGCGATATAGCCGTCCTCGTCCAGTGGAAACAGGTCGCCGGCCACCGCGGCACAGCGCGCGTTGCCGACGCAGGAAGCCTTGTCGATGCGAATCTTCATCCGCCACCCCCGGGCACATAATCGAAGTCGTGCGAGCCTCTCAAGTATGAGACGGCGCGACGGGCGCTGTAAAGCGCTGGGGGCGCCCAGCCGGGGCACCCCCTACAGAGCCAGCACCTGGTTCTTGCTGAGACTGGTCACGAGTCGGCCATCGACGCTCGACAGCGTGGAGGCGGGAACCGTGATCATCTTGCCGCCGAAGATCATCTGCACACCCCCGTCGGGAGCGACGCGATACACGGTGCCGAGGCGCGCGCCGTCGGCGGCAACCACGATCTGACCCTTCGCGGCGACCGGGGAGGTCGCATCGTCTTTCGCGGATGCCGGCCCGGCACCGGTGAGCATCAAGCCGCATACCACAATGGGCAACCATGAATTTTTCACGACGATCTCCTCGTTGGTCGATGATCCGAAAATACTAAGCTACGTTAGTAATTATAATAAGCTAGGTTAGTATCTGGGTCAAGATCGTATGCGTGAAGCGGCGCACAAATTGCTACCATGCTGCCGCACGTGACTTAATGCACGACCTATGCCGGACGAGACGCTAAGCCTCCAGACACTCACCGCCGAAGCGCTGCAACGGCCGTCCGCGCAACCCGTCGTGGAGTACCGGGGCGAATGGCGCACCTGGGGAGAAATCCGGCACGTTGCGGAAAGGCTGGCCGCGTTGATCGACGCGAGCGGCGCGCCGACGCAAGCACCGATCGCCTTCGTCGCCCGGAATCGCCCCTCCGCGATTGCCGCATTGCTCGGCTTGATCGCGCAAGGCCGTTCGATCTGCATGCTCTACGCTTATCAAGCGGGTGCGGCTCTGGCACGCGACGTCGAGCGGCTGAAGCCCGCCCTCCTCGTCGCGGCTCGTGAAGATTTCTCGGATGAGCTGAGCGCGGTGCTGCGGGCCGAAGGGATCGCCGCAATCGCGCTGTCCGATATGGATGCATGCGCGCTACCGGGGCTCGAGCGATGCCGCGCCGAAGCAACGTTGCAGCCGGCCGCTCCTCGTATCGAGCTCCTGACGAGCGGTACCACCGGTCCGCCGAAGCGGTTTGCCATCGGCTTCGACCTGATCGCGCGTCACTTCGTCGGTGCGAGCTTGACGCAATCGGGCGCAGCATCTGCCGGCAGCGCAGGCGGCGCCGAGCCGCCGCCGTTTCTCCTCTTCATGCCGCTCGGCAACATATCCGGCGTCTACACCACGATCCCGGTGATGTTGAAAGGCCAGCGCGCGGTGCTGCTCGAGCGCTTCACCGTGCGCGACTGGCACCGGCATGTGCTGCGCTACCGGCCGCAGGTCAGCGGCCTGCCGCCGGCGGGCGTGCAGATGGTGCTCGACGCCGACATACCACCGGCCGACCTCGCCTGTATCCGCAGCCTCGGCACCGGTGCGGCCCCTCTGGATCCCACCACGCACCGGGCTTTCGAGGAGCGCTATGCGATCCCGATACTGCTCTCGTACGGCGCCACGGAATTCGCCGGGCCCGTGACGGCGATGACGGCGAATTTGCACGCCGAGTGGGGCAAGAAAAAATTCGGCAGCGTCGGGCGGCCGATCGCGGGAGCGGAGCTGCGTGCGATCGATCCCGATACGGGTGAGGTTCTGGCTGCCGGGCAGGAGGGAATTCTCGAGGTAAAGGTTCCCCGCATGGGTACGGAGTGGATTCGAACGTCGGACATCGCGGTGATCGATGAGGACGGGTTCATGTACCACCGCGGCCGCGCGGACGGCGCCATCATGCGCGGCGGCTTTAAAATATTGCCGGAGACCATCGAGCGCGCGCTCCTTTTGCACGGCGCGATCTCCGCAGTCGCCGTGTTGGGGCTACAGGATCGGCGGCTCGGGCAGGTGCCGGCGGCGGCAATTCAACTGAAGCCCGGCGCAGTGCCGCCCGAGGTCGCTGATCTGGAAGCGCATTTGCGCGGGCATATCTATGCCACGCATATCCCCACGGTCTGGCGCATCGTCGATGAGTTGCCGCGCACACCCTCCTTGAAAATCGATCGACCCGCGGTGCGCCGTCTGTTCGAAGACATTGCCGATCAGCCAAGCTCGGGGGCAGATCGCGGCTAAGAGATGCTTTGTCCGCCGTCGACCGCGAGGCACGCACCGGTCGTAAAGGACGAAAGATCGCCCGCCAGGTAGAGCACCGCCCCCACGATCTCCGCGGGCTCGCCGGCGCGCTTAAGCGGCAAGGCGCTCTGCGCGTGGCGAGCGAACTCCTCGGATCGGGACCAGCCTGCAGTCGCGTCGGTGTGAAACGGGCCCGGCATCACTGTATTTACGCGCACCGCGGGCCCGAACTCTTTGGCAAACGTGGCGGTCAGCACATTGAGGCCCGCCTTGGCGGCCGCGTACGGGGCGAAGCCCGGCTGCGGTCTGAGTGAGCCGCTCGAAGAGATATTGACGATGGAGCCTCCGCCGCAGCCACGCATTTGATGGCCGAACAGTGCACACAATCGGAATGCGGCCCTCAAGTTGACCGCGACGATCTTGTCGAACAGCGCCTGGGTCGTCTCGAGCGACGACGGTGCGACGGGCGACATGCCGACATTGTTCACGAGTATGTGCGCGTTACCCCAGCGCTCCGTCACTTCCGCGAATAGGCGATCGCAGTCTTCCCACCGCCCGGCATCGAACGTGTGCGCGGAAGCGCCAGCGCCGGAAGTGCCGAGCTCGTCGGCGGCGGCTTGGCAGGCTGCGCGCTTGCGACTCGCAATGGCAACCGAGGCGCCCGCGCGGGCGAGGCCGCGCGCGATCGCAAGCCCCAGGCCTCGGCTCGCACCCGTGACGACGGCGACCTTCCCCGTAAGCCCGATTACCTTCACACCTTCGACGCCAAGGCGGCCTCGGTGGCGGCGATCTCGGACTTCAGCCACATCGTTTCGCTCAAGTTTGCGCCGCCCGATTCGCGCAATAACACTTCGAGCGCGTGCTTCTTCACCGCAAGCGCGCCGGCGTGCGCAGCATCCGCACCGAGCGCGATATCGAGCAGATGAATGGCCTCTAGAGGCCGCCCCTCCGTCAACTTCTTGCCGGCGCGATCCGCGAGCACGCCCGCTCCCCCGGCGAGGTCCACGAGGTCGGGATCGATGCTCGATCGCGGCACGCCATAGAGCGAGGCGGTGGAATCGTAGTGAAACCAGCTCGAATACTCTTCCCAAATCGCGCGCACATCCCACGAGACCTTGCCGTGAAACTCGCCGATCTTGAGCTCAGCCGGCAACTGAATCTCACGCATGAGCGTATGCACGTCCTTGCCGGCGTTCATGCCGCTGATGGTCGCATCCCTTACGAAGGAAACCGCGGCATGCATTTTGTCGAGATCCGCGCGGATCTTTTCGGCCCCACGGATCGGCTCGCCATGACCGGTGATGATCATTTCGGCACCGAGCTTGCGCACCTTGTCGAGCGAATGGAGATATCGCTCGACGGAGCGCGGCTTGTCGCCGCGTATGGTGCACAAGTTGGGCACCGACGAGAACACGGGACCGAAAAGATTACCGGTGAAGGCAATCCGCTCGTGCGGCATCCAGACGGTGAGGGAATCGAGGGACTCTCCGCCCGGCGTCGAGATGACCTCGAAGCGCCGGCCGCCTAGATCGAACGCGTACTGCCGGTCCACTGCGATGTGCGGCACGACCTCGGGCGGCGGTGGCGAGTTCGCGGCACGCTTGATCGTGCTGGCCCAGAGCTTGCGCGACCGGCGGCCGAGATACGGCGCGAGCTTGTTGAAGTATTGCCAGGTATCGACGAACCGACGCTCCCCGATGACCTGCGTCTCGGGATCGCTCATCACCGGTACGCCACCATAATGATCGGCGTGAGCCTGCGTGAGAATGATGTAGCGCAGCGGCCCCGCGCGATGGGGGGCCAGCAGGCTCTTGGTACGCTGCGCGTTGTCCATGAACCCGGTGTTGACCATGACATCGCCCGCCGCGGTCGTCACCAGATAGGCGTTGGAGATGTCCTTCGCCATGAAGATGAAATCGGTGATCGCCTGCGCTTCCTTCTGCTGATCACCGGCGAGCACCAGGCCTGCGAGCGGCGGCTTGTCGTCGGGTGCGCTCACCTCGCGGGACCTTCGAAATC
>Ga0302324_100016604_pt1 | contig 14657 bp, 16 predicted proteins | sample Palsa_T0_1_FD_201949 | JGI IMG/M metagenome (GOLD analysis project Ga0302324, IMG submission 201949) | Peat permafrost microbial communities from Stordalen Mire near Abisko, Sweden - Palsa_T0_1 | ecosystem: Environmental > Terrestrial > Soil > Palsa > Peat permafrost | place: Sweden: Abisko...
GGGGCTTGGCCCCTCTTGCGGGGGGAGCCGGTCGCACGGCAGTGCCAGCGCTTTTTTGCTGGCGCGCGACGTGCCCTCCGGCGTGGGGGGAACCCGCCCGCCCCGGCTTTCCCCGGAGGGGAAACGGGAAAGGGGAGATACAGGATTTCAATCAATCCGGAGGTGACAGATTATCGTTGCAGTTATGGGGACATTTTATCGTTGCAGCAACATTGGCGGAGATGGGAGGTGGGTTGTGGGTGGTGGCGGCGCGGTGTTGGGCCCGATGAAACATCCAGGTTCAGACTAGCTGACGCAAGCGCGTTTCCAAGGAGAGAACCGCACCTAAACGGAGAAGGCTGCCTACTCCAACTGCTTCAACCTGTTCGCCAGCAATTCCTGCTCCCGCAGGTTCTTCGTCATCGCGATGGCGCGTTGGATTTCTTCACGCGCCTCAGAGAGCCTGCCCATTTTCATCAGCAGGTCTCCGCGAACGCTGGGAAAGAGATGGTAGCCGGCTAGCGCAGAGTCACCGGCGAGGGTGGCGGCTGCGTCGAGTGCGTCGAGTCCCGCGGCTGGGCCTTGGACCATGCCGATGGCGACTGCGCGATTGAGTGCCACGATTGGAGATGGATTGATTTGCAGCAAGGCGTCGTAGAGCAGAACGATGCGGTCCCAGTCTGTCTCTTCGGCGGTGCGGGCGCGCATGTGACATGCGGCAATGGCTGCCTGCAACGCGTAGGGTTTCGCACCACCGCCTAGTCTTTGCGCTTGTTCGAGCGCGGTCATTCCTCGCTGGATCCGAGCGTAGTCCCACAAGGAGCGGTCCTGATCCGGCAATAAGACCGCCTCGCCGTTTTTGCCCCGGCGCGCTGCGTTGCGGGATGCCTGCAACTCCATCAATGCCACAAGGGCATGAACTTCCGATTCGCCCGGGAGAAGTTGCCCCAGCATGCGCCCTAGGCGCAGCGCCTCTTCAGAGAGAGCCGCCCGCATCCATTCATCGCCCGAGGTCGCGGTGTAGCCCTCATTGAAAATCAGGTAGACCACCATGAGCACGGACTCAACCCTGCGCCGCAACTCGTCCCCGCTCGGCGTCTCAAAGGGAACGTGTGCCTCCGAGAGGGTCTTCTTGGCGCGAGAGATCCGCTGGCCCAGCGTCTTTTCCGGCACAAGAAACGCACGCGCGATCTCGGCCGTGGTGAGGGCGCCGATCAGGCGCAACGTGAGCGCGATGCGTCCTTCCACCGCAAGCACGGGATGGCACGCGGTGAAGATGAGCCGCAGCACGTCATCATCGATCACCTGATCCAGCGAGCGCTCCAAAGCGTCTCCAAGCCGCTGCTGTTGCCACTCCAGTCCGCGGGCAATCTCTTCATGCTTTTGTACGAGCATGCGGCCGCGCCGCAACGAATCGATCGCGCGCCGCTTCGCCGCCTTCATCAGCCATGCCCCGGGATTGTCGGGGATGCCTTCATCGGGCCAAGCTTCAAGGGCAGTCACGAGCGCATCCTGCGCCAGCTCCTCGGCGATGCCGATATCGTGGGTGACTCGGGCAATCGCGGCGATGAGGCGTGTGGACTCAATCTTCCACACGGCCTCAATTGTCTTAGCTACATCGCTCATGCGGCCTAGGCTAGGACGTTCCGGTGCTCGAAGCCTTCGGCCGTTTTTTGAACGTCCTCGGGGAAGTCGGCCATCTCGAAGATCTGGCGGACTTCGATGATGTCGTTGTTGGACATTGGCGCCCGCTTGAACCATTCGATGGCTTCTTCGCGCGAGCGGACCTGGATGATCCAGTAGCCGCCGACTGCTTCCTTAGCCTCTGCGAACGGCCCGTCAGTTACCGTGACTTTGCCATCGCAATACGAAATGCGCGCCCCCGCGGAAGGCGGAAGCAGCCCATCTAGCGCGAGCAGGACACCCGCTTTTTGCAGGCTCACGTTGTACTCCATCATCTTCGCTGCCGCTTCCGCACTGGGAAGTGCATCGGGTGCGGCCGATTCATACCCTTTGGGGATCAAAATCATTATGAAACGCATTGAGTTTCTCCTTATGGTTGGTTCTTCAGAGGATCAGGTCAGGGCCGTTGTGCGGCTTGATGCGGCGAATGTCCTCGACGATGTCCGGCCCAAGGCGCTCGAACAGGCCCCATTCAAGGCTTTCCGGCCGGTAGGTCGCGATGTATTTCGTCGCGGCGTTATAGGTGCGCCGGCTGCGATAGGGTGCTGTCCAGTCGCCGTTGTGTTCGATTTGAGCTTTCTCATTGCGAGTCTCCGTCGCTAAGTGATTTTCTATTCGGCCGGATTTTGAGGAACGCTCGCACCTCGACAGGAACCCGGCAGGCGACGACGGCTTTGCGTCCCCAGGCCAGCGCTTCGTCCAAGTCGGCGCACTGGAGGATCCAGAAGCCGCCGATGTGTTCCTTGGCTTCGAGGTAGGGGCCGTCGGTCATGGAGACGTTGCCGTCGGGCTGCCTGCGCAGCGATTTAGCGTGGCTTGCCGATTCCAGACCGCCTGCGAAGAACCGGGCGCCCGCGGCATCCATCTCTTCGTTGAGCGCGCCGATGTCGCGAATCATCGCTTCACCTTCCAGCGACGGGTCGTAGTTGTTGGGGTGTTGAATTGAAACCAGATATTGCGGCATGTCTTCTCCTGTAATAGTCCTTGAGGCGGGTTCTCTGCCCGGCCTTCACTAAAACGACGAACGGCCAGACCGGAATTCTACAAGCCGTCTGGAAAATTTTATTCTGGGAAGTTTTTAGTTCTGGCCGCGGCTTACAGCGAACAATTTGGCGCTTAGGGGCTGGTTATTGCCGCCGGGTCGGAAGGGGCTTCCTTCCCTTGCAGAAACTTTGACAGACTTCCTGCCATGTGAACAAACTCGGCGGGCATCATAATCACAGTAGTACTGTTGTTCTCCGCGCCCACCTCGGCCACCATCTGCATGCGGCGCAATTCGAGCGCGGCGGGGTTGCCAACCATCAACTGTGCTGCTTCCGCCAGTTTCTTGGACGCCTCCAGTTCGGCGTCCGCTTTGATGATACGGGCGCGCTTCTCCCGCATCGCCTCAGCTTCCATGGCCATGACGCGCTGCATGTCCTGAGGAATCTCCACATCCTTCATCTCCAGCAATTCGACGGCTACTCCCCAGGGAGTGATATTCTCGACCACGTTCTTGCTCAATATCCTGTTGATCTGGTCGCGCGCCTTCAGAACTTCGTCCAGATCATGCTGGCCGATAACGTTTCGCAGGCTAGTGAGGGCGACCTGCTGGACGGCAACACGGAAATTCTCGACATTTAGAACGGCCTTCTGCGGGTCGCTGACGCGATACCAGAGTACGGCGTTCACCTTCACAGTCACGCTGTCGCGCGTGATGGTTTCCTGCTGCTCGATAGGAGAGGTGACCACCCGGAGGTCGATGCGGGTTTCGTTTTCGATGCCAAGCGGAATCAGCCAGAACAGGCCCGGACCGCGCAGCCCGGTGTAGCGTCCCAATCGAAACACGACCGCGCGCTGGTATTCTCTGGCGATCCGCAGACCCGACAGCAGGACCAACAGCACGACGAGCGCGATGCCGGGCAAAATCATACGAGCTAGCGTAGCATGCAAATGGGCTGTCGATGGATCACCTGCAGGACGTTGGGGAAGAGCAGTCAAACCTGCCCGCGGCCCTTGCAATCCGTGCGCGAATATGAGAACCTGAATTCAGGTTCATATTATGCAGCGCCGTCTCCTTCTTTACGGGTTTGTTGGCTGGCTAGCAGCCACCCTTGCGTTGCGGGTGGGGGGACAGTACCTGCTGCGTCCGGGCGATTGGGCGGGAACTCTGATTCTGTTCGCCGTCAGCTTTCCGCTTATGGCTTTCCTGGTGCCCCGCCTATCTGGCGGGCTGGGCGGAGCGGTGACGGTTCTCGCGCCCACCCTCCTGCTGGATCCGTTTTCGAGTGCGTTCTTCCCGGTGGTCTTCCCGAACATGGCTCCGGAGGTCGCTGGCGTCTTTGGGGGATGGATGCTGTGGTGTTGCGCCGGAGGCCTGCTGGGAGCCTTCCGCCGGTCGACGCCAGCGTGAGGAAGCGTCCCAACCTGCTCGCGGATGAAGACCTTCCGCCAGCGCCGCATCAAAAGCGCAGCATTAACAAGCGAGCGCGGTTGAAAGCGGCCGGCCTCGCCCTGTTCGGCGAAAAGGGTTACGAGGCCACATCGATCAACGATATTGCGGGGCGCGCGAAACTCGCGGTGGGGGGCTTCTATCAACACTTCCGTTCCAAGCGGCAACTGCTGCTGGCGCTTATGGATGAGTTGTTGGAGCACTTGAGCCGGATCGATCTTCGTCCGAAAGCGTTCGCCGATGTTCAGGCAGGTTTGCGCGAGTTGCTATCGGCCGCCTTTTCAAGGGACTTGAAATACCTGGGAGCATACCGCGCCTGGCAGGAGGCGACGCTCTCCGATCCGGATCTGGCGCGCAAGGAAGCCCAGATTCACGCCTGGACGACGGCCCGGGTCTTGACGGTGTTTCAGCTGCTGCAGCAAATGCCAGGCGCGCGGCCGGATGTCGACATTCGCGCGCTGGCGCGCGTGATGGACGGTTTTTTCTGGAGCCTTCTAGCGCGAGCCGTGAAAATGCGCAGAGGGGAACTGGATCGGTGGATCGATACGTCCGCGCACCTCATCTTCCATGCGATGTTTCTGGACTAAGGCTCCGGCAGAGAAACGCAAATGCCCGCGCCATCGAAGGACGCAGAGCCTCCCACGCTGACCGTCAGATTCGTGTTGACAAGGCCCGGTCCATCTCCGGGAGCACACGGGGCCAGACCGGCCGGCACGCCAGGAACGGCGAAGTTGATCTGGTACAAGCCGGGATATCGGGGTGTCAGTCCTGTAAACAAGGGAACCGGTGGCTGGTAGCCAATTGGGAGCACGTTCGATGGGAACGGTTTGGAGGCCAGAGCATCGGGGTGGAAATTAAAATCCAGTCCGAACGTCTGGGCGGTGGGCACCGGCTTCGCGGCGGGTTGGCCAGTCGGCACCGCAGGATTGGTGGCGCCCAGGCCGACTGCGTATGCGACCAGTTCCTCGCCTGTGAAGGCCGGGTTCATGTTCGACACCAGCGTGCCGTCGGCATGTGCCACCTCCGGCTGGCAGGGCAGCCCGTCACCGGGAACATAACCCGAACCTCCCGGCAGGACCGTGTCGCAGACCGTCAAAATATGCACTTGGTCGGGCAGTGGATTCAACTGGCTCAGAGCTCCGGCCACGCCATTATCGGTGACGAAGTACTCGGTTAATACCAAGACGTTGGAGTTGGAGCAGACCATCAGAGACGGGCCGCAGGCCGTGAAAAGCCCATAGGGGATTTGTACGGTAATGGCGGTAATCGCCGCACACCCGCTACAAGCAGTGAGCGGGTTCACTTCGAAGATCGGCGCTGGAATGTCCGTTCCTTGCCGGATCGTGACACCGATTCCAGCCAGCGAAGTGGGCCAGTTGCCGGCTCCGGCGAACACCGGCTGCGTGAGATTGCTGCCCACTCCGGCCGCGAATACGGTGATGATTTGGCCGGGAGCGACGTTGAGCGGAGTGGGGAGCAGATATCCGGCTCCGATAATGGTGCTGGGACTGGAGCTCTGGCCCAGGGCTGACAGCGCGCTAGCGCTCGCGATAAGCAGGCAGCGGATTGCCGGTTGAATCGTCAGTTTCATTTCTTTTCGAGTGGCGCCGAGATGAGGGAGATCAAATCGGGCGCGGCGCTATCGCGCTCCAAGTGCGGGTATCGTTCGCCGCCGCGATATTCGATCCTGTAGGTTTTATAATATTCGCCCGTTTTGATCAGCAGTTCAAGCGGCGTGGTGGATGCCGCGGTTTGCTGCACCGCTTCCCTCAGCGTCGTCAGATCGAATTGACGGCCATTTACGGCGATCACTTTCGTGCTGGGAACCACGCCTGCCTTGGCTGAGGCTCCGTTGAACGAAACGTCTTCAATAGTGCCGTCTTCCTTCACTTTCAAACCGATGGAAAAACTGAGGTCGATCTGTTTGCCGTATTGCTCGAAAGCCTTCCATGGGTCGGACGGCATGCTGCTATATGTAAGCTTCCAGCCCCCGCCGGTGATGCCGCCCAGCGGTGCGTGGGGCTCGGTGGAGCGCAGGCGCGCCTGGAAAAACCCGGCCCAGTCGTAGGGCTGAACGGCGTTGAGAGCCGTGACCAATTCGTCGAAGTTATAGGGCTTCAGCGCGGGTGCGCCGCCAGGGCCGCCGTGAAATGATCGGCAAAAATCGTTCAGGGATTTCGCGCCGTGGCTGAGGCGGCGGATTGTGACGTCGGCTTCGAGCCAAATGAGCGAGCCCTCGGGATAATAGTCGACGGACCGCCGATACTCGGAGTAGTCGTCCCCGGCGGCATAGAGGAGTTGCGCGGCGACAGCGGTGTCTTCCAGCGGGCGCCAAGCGCGCCCGGACTCGGTGTCGAGCTGCGCGGCGGTCATCGCCAGCGAGTCCCGATAGTCCTTCGGGGTCCAAAGCCCGCTGCGGGCAGCCAGCACCTCACCGAGATAATTCGTTAGCCCCTCGTATACCCAGAGCAGATCGCCCTGCATCGGCGCATCGTAACCACCCGTGGCGAGGCCGGAGGGACGGCGGTACTTGCCGTTCCAGGAATGCGTCATTTCGTGAGAAAGCAGAGAGCCATCGGCCTTCAGAAGCGCCGGGTCGATCAAGGTGCGCTCGTAGTCGCGATCGTCACTGGATTCGTGGTGCTCAATGCCGATGCGGACTGTGTAATCGCTGAGGGTGAACAGAAAATGATAGCTGCGATAGTGCCGGGAGCCAAACAGCGCGCCGGTCTCGGCCACCAGATTCTTCCAATGCGCGATGGTGTCCGGTGTGGCGTCGAGGGCGTGCTCGCTATCGGCGGCGATGTGAATGTAGTGCTGCGCTCCGCCGTTGTTGCCCAGATCGATCGTTCGGTAATGCATGCCGGTGGAGATCGGCGAATCGATAAGAGTGGTGAGCGGGGCGGGTTGAAACTCGACCTGGTTGCCGGATTCGCGCGCAATCGGCAATGCCGTTCCATAACGCCAGCCGGCGGGGACTTGGAACGTCGCCTGATAATTCAAATGGTCCGGATCGGAACCTTCGGGGTACAGCAGCGTCTGGTTCCAATTGAGGACCGCCAATTCGCTGGTTGTGGAACTGCCGCTGGACGTGAACATGTTTGGGTCCGAGGCGGAGATGTAATCGAAGGCAACGTCCAAAGAAGTGGCGCCCTGCGGCACGTCCACGTGGAAGGCGTACATGTTGACGCTGTCGCGCCGCCAGGCGACGGGCTGGCCGGCAGCCGTTACTTTGAGGCCGACCAGGTTGGTGATCGGCCCAACCGGCATGTGCTCGCCAGGAATCCATTTTGGGTAGAGCAGCGTGAGCGGGCCGGGTTTGGCGGGCATGTTCATCCGCACGTGAAACAGGCGGCGGGGCGCGTCGGTGGCGTCTACTTTCAATGTGACCGTGGGGTCTTGCGCAGAGGCGCGGGTTAGAAGCAGCGGCAGCAGGCAGAATGCGTAGATTCGCATGCGACATTTTACAACGCGGGCGCGGAGCTGTGGGCAGGTGTGGTAAACGTGTTGGATACCGATGACCTTCGAAGCCGTTCGCAAGATGGCGCTGGCGCTGGACAGCGTCGAAGAGGGCACGTCCTACGGAACACCGGCGTTCAAGTTGCGAGGGGCGCTGATGGCGCGGCTGCGGGACGACCTCGGGGCGCTGGTGGTGCGCACGAGCATGGAGGAGCGCCAGGAATTGATGGCGGCCGATCCCGAGACGTACTTCATCACGGATCATTATCTGAACTACCCGTGGATACTGGTGAACTTGGCGCGCGTGCATCCGGACGCAATGCGGGATTTGTTGCGCGGGGCGTGGCGGTGGGCTGCGGCGGAGAAGAAGGGAACGGGGGGCAGCAAGGGCCCGACCAAGCAAGGGCGTACCAAGAGGTAAGCTAGTTAATTCCCCGAGATGAGGTCTCATGAGATGAAGTCCCTGCTGAACAAAATGGCGCTCTTAGTGGTTCTCGGCGGAATCCCTGCCGCCATGTTCGCGCAGTGGCCGAATTATCCGACGCCGGGCGTTCCGAAGGGACCCGATGGAAAGCCGGACCTAACCGGGCCGGTGCCGAGGACGGCCGACGGGCATCCGGATCTGTCCGGGATTTGGGAAATAGCTCGGCCGCCGAGACCGGCGCCCACCGATGGAAGCATCCCAGGGCAACTGCCGCCGTCGCCGCCGTCGCCGCCGCCTGCGCCGGTCGCAGGAACCGCGCCGGGAGCGCGCCCCGCCCCTCCGGGGTTTGGTGGCGGACAGTTCTTCAATATCGGGTCGACCTTGAAAGATGGCCTGCCGTTCACGCCTTGGGCCAAGGAGCTACGCGCACAGCGCAAGGGGGAGAACAACAAGGACAATCCCGATGCGCACTGCCTGCCGCTCGGCTTGATGCAACTGCACCTGCATCCGCAGCCGCGAAAGATTATTCAGCTGCCCAAGCTGATCGTGATCTTGTACGAGGCGCAGGGCGGCGTGCGGCAAATCTTCATGGATGGGCGTTCGCTACCGAAGGATGATCCGCAGCCGTGGTGGTATGGATACTCGATCGGGCATTGGGACGGCGACACGCTGGTGGTTGAGACCACCGGTTTCCGCGACGACGTCTGGCTGGACGTGGAGGGGAGTCCGCTGACCAATACCGGCAAGATGACCGAGCGGTTTCGGCGGGTCAACTACGGAAATTTGGAGATTGAGGTCACGGTGGAAGATCCTAAGGCGTACACCAAGCCTTGGACGGTGATGATAAAGCAGCGGGTGATGCTGGATACGGACCTGATCGAGTTCATCTGCAACGAGAACGAGAAGAGCGACGCGCATTTGGTGGGCAAATAGTAGGGCCCAGCTTGGGCAAAATCTGTTGGATAAAAGGAGCCGGCGGGAGCCGATCGGACCGATTCCGGTGGGAGGCAACATGGCGGTAAGCTAGATAAGTAAATTTCTAAGATGAGTACTCACGACATGAAATCTTTGGTCAGGGCAGCGGCGCTCTTAGTGACTCTCGGCGGAATCCCTACCGCCATGTTCGCGCAGTGGCCGAATTATCCCACGCCGGGGGTTCCTAAGGGACCCGATGGAAAGCCGGATCTAACCGGCCCGGCGCCCAGGACGGCCGACGGGCATCCGGATCTGTCCGGGGTCTGGGAATTTGTTAGAAATCGGCCGAAGCCCGGCACGCCGACACCCGCGGACGCGGGCAGAGTCGGCCTGGAACAGTTCTTCAACATCGGGTGGACATTGACAGACGGCCTGCCGTTTACGCCGTGGGCCAAGGAGCTGCGAGCCAAGCGCTTGGCGGACGAGAGCAAGGACAATCCCGATGCACACTGCCTGCCGCTCGGCCTGATGCAACTACACACGCATCCCCAGCCGAGAAAGATCGTTCAGACCCCGAAGCTGATCGTCATTTTGTATGAGGCGCAGACCGGTATCCGGCAGATCTTCATGGACGGGCGTCCGCTTCCCAACAACGATCCGCAGCCGTGGTGGTACGGCTACTCGGTTGGGCATTGGGAGGGCGACACGCTGGTGGTTCAGACCATCGGTTTCCGCGACGACGTGTGGCTGGATTTGGAGGGGAGTCCGCTCACCAGCACCGGTAAAATGACCGAGCGGTTCCGGCGGGTCAATTACGGAAACCTGGAGATCGAGGTCACGGTGGAAGATCCCAAGGCGTACACCAAGCCGTGGACCGTGACCATCAAACAGAGGGTAATACTGGACACGGACCTGATCGAGTTCATCTGCAACGAGAACGAGAAGAGCGACGCGCACCTGGTGGGCAAGTAAGGGGGCGGTGTAGCGATTATCTTGCGTCTGGGATGACGGCAGCCGATATCCTGGCCGACTTCCCGGACCTGACTTCCGAGGACATCCGCGCCTGCCTTGCGTTCGCTGCGGATCGTGAGCGCCGGCTCAGTCCATTTCGGTGTGAAGCTACTTTTTGAAGCACACGCGTAAAACGGAGCGCGGCGCGAAACAGTTCTTGATCTAGATGACCGTGCGCGCCACACCCTTTGCGCTTTCGACGAGAACCTCGCGCCCGCCCACGTGGACCGGGGAAGTCAGCGTTCTTTGTATTCGCCGAAGACGGCGCGCAGGCGATCCGAAATTTCGCCTACCGTCGCGTAGGCTTCCGCGCAGGCCAAAATGTGCGGCATCAGGTTGTCGCTCGAGCGCGCCGCCGCTTCGAGCGCCCACAACCGAGTCTCCACAGCGTGCCCATCGCGTGAGGCGCGCAACTCGCGGAGTCGCGCGATCTGCTGCGCTTCAAGCGCGGGGTCGAGGTGGAACGTCGTGGGGGACTCCTTCTCGTCCTGCTGAAACTTATTCACGCCGACCACCACCGCATCGCCGCGCTCCACGGACTGCTGATAGGCGTAGGCGGCGTTCTGAATTTCGGCCTGGATGAATCCCCGCTCGATGGCGGCCAGCGTACCGCCCATGCCGTCAATACGCTCGATGTAATCGATTGCGCCCCGTTCGATTTCGTCAGTAGCCCTCTCGATGTAAAGACTGCCTCCGAAAGGATCGGTCGTATTGGTTACGCCGGTTTCGTGCGCGATAATCTGCTGCGTGCGCAGTGCCAGGCGTGCGGCGTCCTCGGTGGGAAGGCCCAGCGCTTCGTCCTTGGCGTTGGTGTGCAGCGATTGCGCTCCGCCCAGCACCGCCGCGAGCGCCTGCATCGAGACCCGAACCACGTTGACATCCGGCTGCTGCGCGGTGAGCGTGGAGCCGGCCGTTTGCACGTGAAAGCGCAGCATCATCGACCGCGGATTCTTCGCGCCAAAGCGGTCGCGCATAATCTTCGCATAGAGCCGGCGCGCGGCCCGGAACTTTGCGATCTCCTCCAGGAAATTACTATGCGAGTTGAAGAAGAACGATAGCCGCGGCGCGAAGGCGTCCACATCCAGGCCCGCCTCGATGGCCGCGCTGACGTAGGCGATGGCATCGGCCAATGTGAACGCGACTTCCTGAATCGCAGTCGACCCGGCTTCGCGAATGTGATAGCCGCTGATGGAGATGGTGTTCCACTCGGGCAGCTCGCGGGCGGCCCAAGCGAACAGGTCGGTGATGATGCGCATCGCCGGGCGCGGCGGATAGATGTAAGTTCCGCGCGCGATGTATTCCTTCAAGATGTCGTTCTGGATGGTGCCGGAAATCTTGCGCAGCGCGGCGCCCTGGCTCTTGGCCACGAGCACGTAGAAGCTGAGGAGAATCGCCGCCGTGGAATTGATGGTCATCGACGTGGTGATGTCCGCCAGGCGAATGCCCTCGAAGAGACGCTGCATGTCGGCGAGCGAGCAGATGGCGACGCCCACGCGTCCTACTTCGCCGGCCGCGAGAGGATGATCGGAATCCATGCCCATTTGGGTCGGAAGATCAAACGCAACGGAGAGCCCGGTGATGCCTTGCGACAGCAGATAGCGGTAGCGGCGGTTGCTCTCTTCAGCGGTTCCGAAGCCGGCGTACTGGCGCATGGTCCAGAGGCGGCTGCGGTACATATCCGGATAGATCCCTCGGGTGAAGGGGTACTGGCCGGGCAGATCGCCGCCGAGTTTAGCGCTCATGACTTCGAGATTTTACGCGCGCGCATAAAAGAATGGATACCGAACCCGGCCATCAGCAGCGCGAACGGGATTTCCAGAGCCAGACGGGGTGCGGTTCCCTTGCGCCAGTCTTTGATGATGTAGTTGACGGGCAGCACCGCCAAAACGATGAAAAAGAAGCCGATGACCTGATTCCAAAGGATGTGTATGGGGCGAATGATTCCGGGGATGACGTGCCCCAGAAACTTCTTGGCCATTGCAAACATGTACTAGTACCAGTGTAAGCGAAACGCTTCTTGGCCCTTCCGGTGGAATGCTACGGTGTAGTGTTAGGCCGAGGAATTGCTACTGTGAATTGAGGTTTGAGCCGATAAACGTATTGGAGAGCGAAAGTCGGTCGTTGGCCCACCTACCTTTTGGTGAAACTGTGCTTGCCTCTGCAACATCAAGAAGGTAGAGTGGGAGTGATAGTGTAGGAAGAAGCCCGCTGCAAGGAGAAAGGGGCAATGCGTGGAAGAGAAACTCAAAGAGTTGATGCAAGAGCTTGGCAATGCGATCAACGAATCGCTGTCCGACTCCGACCGCATTGCGGCTGCTATCGGAGAGATTAAACGGGCGGGGTACGACGTCTTCCTGGTGCTAGAAGCCACCATCGGATTCAACAAGCGCGAGGAAAATGGCGAGTACGAATCCGAGGATGGGGAAACCGAGGCATCGGAATCTGAAGCTCCCCCGAAGCGCAAGTTCGAATCCACCGGCAAAATTAAACTGACCTCGCAGGACCAAAAATTCCTGAAGGCTCTGAAGATCGCCATCGACGAGGAAAAGAGCTAAGGCAAAAAGCCAAGAGTTAAAGCAACTCTCCGTACACCTTCCAGGTTGCATCAACCGATTTCCCCCAACTGAATTCGTTTGCGCGCGCAAGCCCGGCGCGAGTGAGCTGTTCCCGCAAAGCGGCGTCGGCGGTCAGGCGGCGCAAGCCTTCCGCGATCGACGTGACATCGGCCGGGTCGATCAACAGCGCCGCGCCGCCGGCGACTTCGGGCATCGCGGAAACATTGGAGGTCAGCACCGGAACGCCGCGCGCCATGGCGTCCAGCACGGGCATTCCGAAGCCCTCGTCCAAAGACGGGAACGCGAAGATCGCCGCGCACCGGTAAAGTTCTTCGAGATCGGGGCCGGGTACGTAGCCGAGCACTTGGATGTCCTGTCTGCGCGGGCTGCCTTCGATGCGCTGGAGGGCAGCCTGCGAATCGAATCCGTATGAGCCGGCCAGGACCAGCTTCCATCCCTGGTCGAGTTGCTCGAAAGCTTCCACCAAGCGGATGGTGTTCTTGCGGCGCTGGATGGCGCCGACGCTCAAGATGATTGGTTCGCTTGCTGTGGGCCGCGCGGTTAGCGCCGCGGGGCGAACGCCGTGGTGGATGACGCGGATCCTCGACGGCTCGACGTGCAGCAGTTGTTCAACCTGACGGGCGGTAAACGCCGAGACGGCGATGATCAGATCCGAACGCTCGGCGGCTGCGCGGGCCTGCGCGGTGAAGCGCTCTCGGAACTCGGGTGTGGAGTAAGCGCCTGAGATCACGAACAGATCGTGGAAGGTGGAGACGGCGCGGCGATGCCGGGCGGAGCCGAGCCGCTGGTTCAAACCATGGAACAGATCGGCGGATGGCGCGCGATTCTCGAGCAAGAGGCGGCGGCTGGCGTTTGGCGGGAGCGAATCGGCGAAGGAGCGCAGGAAACGGTGGGGCCGGTAACAAAACAGGTAGCTCGCCTCCGGGTGGGCGCGGGCGAGACCGTGCAGGATTTCGCGCGAGTACACGCCGACGCCGGAGAGATCCCGGGCCAGACTGTAGGTGGCGTCGACGGCGATTTTCAATCAGCCAGGATAGCGGGTTACGCCGTTGCCTGCACCGGCTGGGCTCGGCGCTGGCGTTCCACGGCGAAGCGAATGGAGCGGGCCAGCGGCGCGCACTCCAGTTCCGGCTTCACCAGGACGTCTTGCGCGCCCTCCCGCAGCAATCGATTCGCAAAGTTTTCGTCAGCCGCGTCGGCCAGGACCACGATGGGGACGCCGTGGGCGTTGGCGCGAATATCGAGGAACGAATCGAGCAAGGTCGGGCTATCGGGCAGGCTCAGATTGAGCAGGACGACGTCGAATGTGTCGTGCCCCAAACAGGCTTGGCGGAGACAGTCGACGGCGTCGGCCAGCCGTTCCACCTGCACGATGGCCGCACTTCGCCAGTTGCACCACTGGCGCTTTTCCTCGATCTCTAAGAAAGCCTCCGCCAGCAGATCTTCATCTTCCAGATCGTCTTCGATGAGCAGAATTTTGAGGATTCGCGGGTCCGGCACTCGTGGTAGTGCCGCAGTGGCTGGTTTTCTCTCGGCTCAGACGGCGAGCTGGTATTCCTTGAGCTTGCGGTAGAGCGTCGTGCGGCCGATGCCGAGCAAATTGGCGGCGATGGCGCGGTCCCCTTTGGTGTACTCCAGGGCTTCCAGGATGGCTCGCCGTTCGATCTGCGTCAGCGGGACGATGGGCGAGCGGTTGGGCTCCGGCGGTCCCCAGCGTTCGTGTGAACTGGCCTCGCCGGGCGGCTTGGACAGGGTTTGAAACCCCACCGCCGCTGCAAGGGCCTGAGCCTTTTTCACGATCAGATGATTTTGCAACATCGATGGCAACTCGGCGGCGTGCAGCAGCGGCCCGGTGTTGATGGCGACCATGTGCTGGATGCAATTCTCGAGCTCGCGCACGTTGCCCGGCCAATCGTAGGAGAGCATGGCCTCCAGCGTCTCCTGCGTCAAGGTGTGACCTATGCCGTGGCGGGCCAGGAAGTGCGCAAGCAGCGCCGGAATGTCCTCTTTGCGGTCACGCAGCGGGGCCAGTCGAAGGTTCACCACGTTGAGCCGGTAGAACAGGTCCTGGCGGAATGTCCCCTTTTCCACTTCCTTCGCCAGATCGCGATTGGTGGCGGCGATGACGCGGAAGTCGGAGCGCTTTTGCGTCAGCGAACCAACTGGCCGGAATTCCTTC
>Ga0302324_100016606_pt1 | contig 14656 bp, 21 predicted proteins | sample Palsa_T0_1_FD_201949 | JGI IMG/M metagenome (GOLD analysis project Ga0302324, IMG submission 201949) | Peat permafrost microbial communities from Stordalen Mire near Abisko, Sweden - Palsa_T0_1 | ecosystem: Environmental > Terrestrial > Soil > Palsa > Peat permafrost | place: Sweden: Abisko...
GGCAGCGGCACGACCGGCTGCTCCCCGGATACCGGCAGATGGCTCATGAAACCGATGCTAACGTACCCCTCCGACAGCCCGCAGGCTTCAAGCCGGCTCAGGCGCATTGGCTCCCAGGAGCACCCCCTAAGCGCAAGCACAGCAGATAACCAGCCATTCCATCCAGGCAGAAGACTAAATAGCGAACGCATGTCTGGATACCTAGGACCGCTCGCCCACGCTGTGTTACTCCTATTGCGTGATTTCCCCGATCCGGGGAGATCTCCCCGGTTTCCGTGTTCAAGTCCCCCCTCGGACACCGATGCAAGTCTCTGACCTGGGTATATTCAAACATCAGCCAGATGTGCAACGTCACAGGCATGCGGGTTCAAGTCCCTCCCGGACACTGCCCTACGTACATGCCCTCCGCAGTGGCGTCACTATGGGACCGCTTCGTACCCGATACCAGACTGCTCTGGCGCGAGCTTGATCAGGCGTTCGAGGACTGGTTCGGTGTTCCGGCCCCACATCTTCGTCAGGATCCATGTGCGTCCCTCGTCATGGATCGGGCTCTCCATGAACCAGCGGCCGGGTCGCCCTTCGGGTAGGTGCGGGCGAATGCCTCCCTCAGGTCCGCCCCGGCGAGCGTGCCGTCCACCGAGAGGAACCGCGAAGGCGGAATGGCCTTGGCTATCTCCCTGGCGGGCACGCCAGCGGCACGCAGCGTGGTGACCATGGTCAAGATGGCTTGCCTCTTGCGGAGCGGTTCGCTCTCGCCGGCTGAGCCGGTGATTACGTACTGGGTCCAGTCGCGGCCGTCGGTACTGCGTACCGCGCGCTCCTGGGTTGCCTTCCGCTGGAGCTGGATGGTCAGCTCGCTGGCTTCAGGCAACGGAATCACCTGCTGTACGTCGAGCAGAAGCCGGTCGCCGACCCGGTACGGAGTGAGCCGGACGCACCGGATGTCCAGCCCGTACAAGTCCGTGAGCCACAGGACCGTCGTGGTGATCTCCCGGTCGAACCCGGCGGACACGAGCACGATGCGCACGTGCCTGCTGATCACGGTACTGTCGCCGTCTTCGAGCCAGTTCGCCAGGCGACCCTGAGCCTCGTCGGCTGCCTCCGGCTCGACCGCCGTCAGGTAGTTCTCGTAATGGCCAACCAGGTCGTCGAACGTCATCGTGGAGATCATCGCCGCGTAGCGGAGTGCCTGGAGTTCCAGGTGGCCGCCGTCCAGGGTGCGCTTGAGCTCGAAAACGACCAGCCGCCCTTCCCGGTCGATGCCGAGGAGGTCGATGCGTCGTTTCGCGTCATTTGATCTCGGACAGAACGGGCAAAAACTTGGGTGAGTTGCTGCGTTGAACTTTGACCCAAGATTCCCTTACGTCAGTGGCTGGTAATCTGACCTAGTTTAGAGGCCGTCCTGTATCAGATTCCCTGATGGGAGGGAATGTGCAGCTGCTGCTCAGTGAGAGCGAAGGGCGCGTGCGCGTGCCTATCGGCGGCTTGCCGAGTGGCGTGATGGCAGTTACGGTGCCGGTGCGCAAAGGCGGGGTGGTACGGCTGCCGGGGGACCGTCATCACAGGCTCAGGATTGATGAGGTCGATCTGATAGCTGACGTGCCCACAGATGCCTTCGATCCGCCCGGAGGCCTGCCGACCAGGGACCTGGTCTTTGTTCTTGAGGCCGGCCGCCGCGACTGGGCGACAATTGAGAAGTTTATCGGCCGGGAACGGGCGTGGGAGGTTGTGCCGCTCGAAAATAGGATTCGGCCGGTGACCTGCAGGTCTTCAGTGCGCTAGGCGGTGCGGGCATATTCGTTGATCAAGCCGTTGAGGACGGGTTTTCGACGGATCTGCCGTGCGTCGACGTTGGTTGCGGTCGCGGGCTGAATGTCGCATTCGGCGTCGGGGACGCGCTGGGCGATGCCCTGGTGCGGCCGGGCCGTGTTGTAGTGCACCTGGTATTCGGTCAAGATTGCGCGCAGGTGTGCCTCCCCGAGGATCAGCACGCGGTCCAGGAGTTCCCGGCGCAGGGTGCCGACAAGGCGCTCGCAGATCGCGTTCATCCGCGGAGCCTGGACAGCGGTGCGCAAGATCCTGGTGCCGGCGGCCTGGAAGACGGCGTCGAACGAGGTGGTGAAGTTCGATCCGCGATCGCGGATCAGGAACCTGATGCCCTCGAACCGCTCGCCGAGGGTGAGGGTGAGGGCGAGGTTGCGGGCCTGCTGCACTGTCCACTCGCCGGTGGGATGTGCGGTGACTCCGCCGAGGTGCATCCGGCGGGTCCCGTGCTCGATGAATACCAGGACGTACAGCCTGTTCAGCAGCACGGTGTCCACGTGCAGGAAATCCACGGCGAGGATCCCGGCGGCCTGGGCGTGCAGGAACTGCCGCCAGGTCGGGCCTGACCGGCGGGGAGCCGGATCGATGCCCGCGACATGCAGGATCTCCCACACGGTGGACGGTCCAACGGCGAGGCCGAGCTTCGTCAGTTCACCGTGGATCCGGCGGTATCCCCACAGCGGATTCTCCTTCGCCAGCCGGATGACGAGGCGTGCGATGCCCGGGGCCGTCGGCGGGCGGCCGGGCTTGAGCCGCTCGCTCGTGTCGTCCTTAGCCGCGGCCAGCTTGCGGTGCCAGGCTAGCAACGTCGCGGGTGTCACGGGAAAGATCTCTGTCCAGCGCCTGCGGGGAATGAGCCGAGCCAGCGCGGCGAACCACGCTCTGTCGGCCGGCTCGTACCGTGCGCGGCCGATATGGCGGCGCAGCACCGCGTTCTCGTGCCGGAGCACCAGCAGTTCAGCAGCCTTCACCCGGTCACCGCGAAACACCAGGACAGCCACGCCGAGTACCCGGCACGTCAGCAGGTAGACGATCTTGAGCAGCACCCGGCCAGCCAACCATCACCGCACCAAGCCTGCTGGCGATAGCGCAGTTCAGTCATTCAATCGAGTATTCGGGCGGCACAGCCAATTGAAGAGGACTGCAGGTCTGGCAAGGACTGCTTCGGCCTGGACCAATACCAGGTCAGGTTGTACGCCGCGATCCTCCGCCTCATAGTGCTGGTGATGGGCGCCCTGGCTATCTGCGCAGTCGCCGCCGCCCAGCTTAGGGACCGCACCGATACCCAGGCTCCGGCCCCGGTCACGCCTGACCAGGCACCGCCGCCGGACCCCGGGCAGATCCCGCTGACCGTCCTTGAGATGAGGCGGCTGCTGATCGCCGCCACCCAGCGGCACCATCCACCCGGCCAGCTACACGCTGGCTGCACTAGGGACACCAGCACCAGGCCCGATCTCGCTGGTTCCATAAGCGTGCACGGCTAAACCGGGACTACGCTCTGGTCAGCTACGTTAGCAATTGGCGGCTGCCCAACTACCAGACCGCGATCGAACACGACGCTGCGATCATCTCACCCCGAGCCTACAAGAACGCGCCGTTCTCCTTGCCATGTCGCCGACGAGGAGATCGAGCTGGAATAAATCGTCCACGTCCTGTACCTGGTCATAGTGGCGTCGTCGTCACCAGCACCGAGCCGCCGCCACTGGAACGAAATCACCGCAGCGGTAATGACGTGACTTCAGCCACCAGATCACGATCTATAGATGCCGTTTCAGATGCCAGCATGCGTTGAGGGCCAGGCGAACCGCGCGGGATTCAGCGTGGAAGAGTGCCTGCGAGGCAGCTCAGGCAACAGCGGTCAAGGATGTTCGCTGCGCTCGCGTTGCTGATGCGATGACGACGCTAGCGTGGAACGTATATATACATTATGCCCTAGCTTGGCCTTTTCATCGTAATATCGTCTAAGCTCAGGAAACAACTGTAGGTCAAGCGCTACTTGCCTGGTGGCCGCCACCAGAATTCCCGCTTTTCTTAGTTGGGCCTCTTTGTCAGGATTGTTCGTTAGAAGCTCGATTGAAGCCACTTTAAGGTCTATCAGGACTTCGGCGGCCTCCCCATAATCTCTGGCATCGGGGTCAAAGCCCAGCAGGCGATAGGCCTCGTCTTGAGTTATCGACTCTTCTGTTGCCTTGCGTGCAGCTAGGATTAGTGCTTGATGGCCATTTCCCTTTCCTTCCTGATCCAGTGCGATAACAAGCCCAAAGCCACTATCTGAGATATAGCGCTGCGCGATCTCCATCTGCTCTCGGCAATCACACTCGACACTGTTAAGGACATGCGCCGACAAGCACATCGAATGCACACGACATGGTACTTGTTCTCTCCCGTGCACATCTCCGAAAATCAGCACCATAATTTCTCGTCGGCCTCGGCGGTATAGAATCTCCTGCCAGTCTCCAAAGCGGGTGCGCAGTCTTCGTTCAGCTGCACGTTCCATGTCGGATGCCCCATTGCATGACATCGCGTGTAGACCTCCGCATCTCTTATGTCCATAATGATTATTTATGCCCTTATTCCGTAGTCTAGTTATCTCAAGCTACGCGGCATTACAACAATGAAACGCGTGGCGACAGCGGTCCGGGTTGGCTAGCTGTTTGATCATCTGGTTTGCAACGACTCGCGATGACCTTGCAGCGCCTGCTGACGACAGCATAGACCCTTGGACGCCAGGTTGGAGCCACGGCACTGGACTTCATGGACGGCTAGGCCTGCGGATCGGGGCTGTCGTCAGCTCCCGTCAGGCAGGCTGTACGCCCCGGTCAATGCAAGGTCTGTGCCTAAGCTCGCATCGGTAACTTTCGGAGAGCGGGGGGTAACCTCGAAGCGCGCGCTGTTGAGGAGCTGCTCGACGCGAGAGCGATTGGGCATTGAGGTGGTCAACGGCTTCGGCTTCTTGCCCGCGGGATAGTCAGCGGTTGCGGCAGCCATCGCCGCTGTCGCCCACAAGGCCACCTGTTCCGAGAACTCGCCATGCGCCTCGATCAATTTAGCTGCTAGTGCTGCACAGAAAGCATCACGCGCAGCCTGAGACTCCTTGTAAACTGGGACAAAAGTTGGTACGGCGAATGTGCCCAACCGTTTCGAATAGATGGTACAGCCACCCCCGGTTGGAACGCACAGTGTTCCCACTCCCAAAGCAATTATCCGCTGAGCAACAGTATCGAGATCAAACGGGGGCCGATTCGGAGGTGCGTATGGTCCAAGTTCCCATGGGTGAGCTACCAGATAATCGGTCATGGCCAACGCCTGCCCTGACATGCTCCCATTATCATATGGATGAGCGGGGACAACGATTTTCAACGGTCGATGTAGCTCGGGTCCGTGGGCCAGTTCCAATGTCCGCTCCATGCTCTCTAGCGGGAGCTCAAATGTCACAAGCACGGCGTCGCTCGCAAGCAAATGTGATCCAAATTGCTCGACATCGCGAATATTCAGCCGCACCTCCTCCTCGTTACGCCAGTTTACCGCGATACTGTCTCCTTGTTCGAATTCAATAACTCCAGTGAAAGGCGATTTCGCGTCGCTCACATACTTCAACATGGACGTGTCTACGCCCTGGTCTTCCAGGTACTCAACAATCTCTTGCCCGAAACGGTCTTCCGCTACTGCGGCGAGGAGCGACACGTCCAACCCCAAGCGTGCCGCTGCGACTGCCTGAGTCAACCCTTTGCCGCCCGGTGACAGGACGAAGCCGTACGCCTCCCGCGTCGTGTCCCGTTCAGGAAGCGCCCTCGTGCGGAACGTAGCATCCATGACTGCAGCACCGACCACTATGACGCGCCCTTTTGGCCGCTGAGCGTCCAGCCTTGTTGAGAGGTCGCCCGGACCGGGCGCTGTGCTCTCGTAAGCACGCGAGGAGACCTCACGCCTAATGAGCAGACGGGCAAGTTCTGCAAGAACAGCGCCTTCCAGGCTTCCGCGCAGTGCCCGATCACTAGGAGCATCCACGGGCACAACACCGAGGGCCTCATGTAGGCGAGGCCAGTTCGTAAGCAGTGCTCTCCGTCGCCGACTTAGCAGATCAGAGCGCAGCGCATCCAGCACTCGCGCCTCGACATAATGGCGATAATTCTCTTCAGCGAAGATCCCCAGCGCTAGAATAGCATCGGCTACAATGCGATGGCTTCCAGCGAGACCGTCTCGTACGCACTCGGTCACCACAGCGAGGGCTGCCCGGCTAAGCTCGACATTGTGAATGGTGGCATATCGCCGGACTGCAGTCAGGTTTAGCAGTGGCTCCGCAACTCCATGTGCGTCGCCTTCCAACCTTGCCAGGGTCACTCCTTCTCGTGCCCGCAACTTTTCAAGCGCGTGCGTCAACACCACTACGTCGGCTGACCCGTGACCCTTCACATGCTCTCCGCGTATGTCTCGATTCAACGAGTTAACAGTATGCGACCTTTTTTCTCGTATGAAAAGCGTCCCAACCCTCGCGGATGCGACCGAAAGGCCACACCACACCTGGGTGCCGTGCGGGGGTCGGCCGGTGATGTCGGTCCGCTGCGCGAGCGACTGACGGGTCAGAATCGTCGGCGCAGTGTCCTACGGGCCTGGGGCCGTCCCCACCCGTACACCAGCTAACGACGTACCATCGCCGTGAGGGCGAGGCCAAGCGCTTTCCCCGGATCGACCACTGGGACCTCATCGTCGCCACCTGCCGCCAGCTGTCCGCGCCGCTGGTCTGGTCCTGTGAACCTCAACCAATACGCCTGTATGCGACCGTTAGCGCCGACGAGGGTCGGTTCCGGGCCAGCCGGCCGGGACTCCGGTGGCGCAACGCATCGGCACCTACCCTGGCTCACAGGAACTCCCGTCCAACCGCCGGCATGGGTAGCGGCAGGCGATATTCGCTGCCAAGATCGGCAAAGGAAGCCAACGATAGGGCGTGTTGCAAATTACTTTTGGGTGTTTTGCCTGGTAAAACGGTGTTCATGGCGCACAGGTATCTTCCGGTGGACCGGGATCAGCCCTCCTTTTTGCCCCTGAATATGTATGACTGGGTACCGAAGGACCATGTGGTCTGGCTGGTGACCGACACGGTAGGGGAGCTGGGCACGCCGGAGCTGGCGGCGCGGCTGGCGGGCGGGACGCGGAAGTCGGCGCGGGGCCGCCGGGCGTATGACCCGGTGATGCTGCTGACGTTGCTGGTGTACTCGTACTGCTGCGGGGTGCTGTCGACCCGGGCGATCGAGGCGCGGTGCCGGGTCGATGCGACGTTCCGGCTGGCATGTGCCGGGCTGGTGCCCGATCATTCGACGATCTCGCGGTTCCGGCAGCGGGGCGTGCGGGGACGGCGGCCCGGTGGGGGACGTGTTTTACGCGGTGCTGCGGGTCTGCGCGGCGGCGGGGCTGGGGCGGCTGAGCGTGGTGGCGGGGGACGGGGTCAAGATCGGCGCGAACGCGTCGAAGGAAGCGAACCGGACCGAGGCCGGGCTGCGGAAGCTGGCCGCGGCGATCATGGCCGGGGCCGCGGCGGCCGATGAGCCGGACGCGGCCGGGACCGCGGAGGACCTGCTGGGCGCGGACGCGCTGCCGGGCGGGTGGGCCGATCCGCGGTCACGGCTGGCCCGGGTGCAGGCGTGCCTGGCGGATTTCGCCGCGCAGCGGGAGGCCGCCGAGGCCAGGCGGCGGGGGCGGGCGCAGGCGTGGCTGGACGCGCAGGCCGCCGGGGAGCGGGTGACGAAGCCGCCGGTGGCGGCGGCGGCCGAGGCGGCGCGGATCGGGCTGGAAGAGCAGGTGGCCCGGCAGCAGGGGCTGGTCGGTGACTGGGACCGCAAGCGGGCCGCCGGGCAGAAGACGGGCCGCAAGCCGGTCCCGGTGGACCAGTCCCGCCGGGGCCCGGCAGCGGGACCGGCTGGCCCGCGCCGAGGCCGCCGCCGCGCAGCAGGACCAGCAGCAGGACGAGCAGCCTGAGGCCAGCCCGGAGCCCGGCCCGGCGGGGCGCAAGAAGAGGAAACCCAAGCCGGTACACAACATCACCGACCCGGACTCGGTGCTGATGCCGGTCCGCGGCGGCGGGCTGAAGCAGGGGTACAACTGCCAGGACGTGGCCGCTGATGCTCGGCGGGTTCGCCTCCTCCTGCGCCACCGGCACCGTGCACGCCGCCCGGCTTGAAGCCGCCGCGGTCAAGGGTGCCCGCGTCGTCGCCGAAGCGCACGCCGCGCCCGGCCACGACGTTTCCGGCTGCCACGCCCGGATGTGCACCGCGGAAGATCCCGCCGGTCCCGGCCACGACACCGCGGCCTGCCACGCGCAGATGACCGGCGCACCCGGCGCGCTCGTCCTGGACGCGGGGTACTGCTCCGAGGCCAACCTGACCGCCCCCGGCACCGTGGACCGGCTGATCGCCACCGGCAGCCGCCGGACCATGGGCAAGGCCGCCGCGGAGCACCCCGCAGCCGGGCCGCCGCCCGAAGGCGCCACCGCGACCGAGGCGATGGCCTGCCGGCTGCGCACCCCCGAGGGCCGCGCCGCGTACAAGCGCCGCGCTCCCGACGTCGAGGGCCTGCACGCCAGCATCGAGGACATCATCGGGCTGCGCTGCTTTTCCATGCGCGGCCTGGCCCTGGCCACCGGCGAATTCCTCCTCGCCGGGATATGCCACAACCTGCTGACGCTCTACCGCCGGACCTGACCCGGTCCCGGCCGCGGAAAGTTCTCCACAGGCAGCATCAGCCTGCCCGGAAACAATCCACAGCCCCCCAAACCGCCCGGAACCAGGCCCGACCCGCAACCGGAGCCGCCAGCAAGCCACCCGGCCCTCCCGGCACACAGGAATGAGCCCAAAGCTACGCAGAAAATCGCAACAGGCCCGATAGCCGCTTCGATGCGACCAGCATGCGCGCCACATTTCGGTTTCGGTCGTACCGGCCACGACGCACAACCGGGACGTGGACGCGCATACAATTGCGCCAATTGCATGCCAAATGGCATGTTTTATTTGCCATTTGAGCAATCATTGCCTTCAAAAGGCGGAGGCTTAATGCTAACTGGCGCCAAGGATGCAGTAAGGGTGCGATCAATCCGCCAACATTGCGTGTTGACAATCTATTGGCGAATCGTCTAATGAAGTTAGCAACGCGGAACTAGATGACAGCCCGATCCCACCCTAACGTGCCTATGAACGAAAGTAAACCTCATCCTAGGATCTCACGCCGCGGCAGGAGGAACGCCATGTCTCAGCATACTCTCATGATCGCTTTGGTGCTGGCTGCCATAGTAATGGCCTCGTTCTGGCGCCAGCTACTACAGCTGGTGCTGGCTCTGCTTGTAGCCGTACTTGGTCTTGGTCTCTATGAGTTGGCCGTCGTCATACATCACGCATGAAAATGTCAAGCGGCTTCAGCCAGACCAGGCTATGGCCTCGGCGACACTCGGCAGAGCGCTAGGAGCTCTCGTATGTGCCACGAGTCTCAAGCTCGCAGCCCTGAGCGCTGGATACACGCTTGCTGCTGCCATGCCTCGACCTGCACTCAACGGTGCTACGACATGATCGCCTGGGTATGCACTGTGGGTGCTGTAGTCGGCGTTGTCATCCTCGCCTCATTGGGCGATCTCGCCCGCAGGGAAATCCAAGGGCGGCTAGGACTCATCCCTCAAGCCATCCTATGGGTCGCTTCGCGTTGGCTCGATCCTGTCCGACGCGTGACTTTGTACAATGAGCAGTGGCTCCCAGAGCTAACAGGCATCCTTCACGACGCAGAATCTGTACCTATTACTCGCTTGCTGATAGGCATTAGATTCGCCTTCAGGATAATTGTGGCGTCGCGGCGGGTAAAGCGGCAGCCCATCCGCGGGCCTCATAGTACAAAGCTAACCACATGGATGCGGCCTGATGCAGTTAATGATCTAGTAGCTCGTCGCGTCGGTACGCCTCCGCCTCTGTGGCGACTTCGCTCTCGGGAAGACCTTATAGGTCCCCGATCAATCAGACAAGTCGAGAAGATCCCAAGGGTTGCCTCGTGGCCCAGTCAGGGTGGCCGACCGCCGGTTCCCGCCGCTTACAGCGATATCATATTCAGGGACGCATAAGTTAGCTCGTGCATTAGCGCCAAGGTCGGGTCTAACGCTTGCTGTTTGATCAAACAGCAAGCGCTGGATGCGCTACCTATTGTCGGCCGTCAACTCGCTTTCGCTGGGTCGCAGTGGCTCGTCCGTCTGCTCTGGGGGCCATGGTTTAACCGTCGTTGGAATCCGGTCCCTCCGGACTTCATTTCGAACAGGGATCTCGAAGCCAGTGACAGACCAAGTGACAACGACCCCAGCCGACAGCAGGCGGAGCGCGACGCACCCAGACGCTGCAATTCCTCCTACCTGCAGTAATCCGACCCAATGCGATGCCATCGGACGAAACCGGCGTGCATGGTAAGGAGAAGGTCTACGGTTCGATTCCGTAACGAGGCTCCAGCTCATCGAGGTTTTTCGAACCCTTTATCTTTAGGTCAAGTGACTAAACAAGTGACGCGGCCCTAGCTGACGGCAGGCACGGGCGCGGCATACCCCGGACACATGTGGCTTTCTGGCCTGCGGTATCAGACTCAATGCGACGGCGTCAGACTTAACTGCCAGGCACAGTCACTTGGAAAAGCCCCACATGCCCGGGCTCGGCCACTGCCCGTCTCCGTTGCCGAGAGAATATGGTTCGCCTCCGGCCATACAGGCAGCTGGCGCATGAAGTTCGCGTCTGATTGCCGTCGAAGAAGCGCCGATCCCTCGTCCGCGGGGCGAGAACGGCGGAGCGTCCAGCTCGCCTCCACTCGGCTGTCCGGGGCGGAAGCGGAGCGGTGGGCAGTAGGGTCCCAATAGGACGTGCCGGCCGTCGGGAGCTCGAACCGGCGACTTATCTCTGGTACCTTTCAACCGTTAATGGTACCATGCATCCATGGCGCTGAATATCAAGGATCCCGAGACCGAACGCCTGGCGGCTGAGGTAGCTGCGTTGACGGGAACGACGAAGACCGGAGCGGTCCGGTACGCCCTACGCCAAGTTCTAGAGGCGCAGTCCCGTCCGTCCGTCCGGCAGCGGGAAGAACGCCTTACCCGGTTCCTCGAGGAGGAAATCTGGCCGCTGATGCCGCCCGATCAGCTCGGCAAGCCGGTGTCTAAAGCAGAACGCGAGGAGATCCTCGGTTTCGGCGAGCATGGCGCATGATCATCGACTCCTCCGCGATCCTCGCCGTCATCGGCAAGGAACCCCGGTACGAACGCATCATCTATGAGCTTGCGGCCTCACCGGTGACCCGGATCGGCGCCCCGACCCGGCTGGAGACGGGAATCGTGCTGACGGCGCGGTTCGGACCCCGGGGCAAGACAGCACTGGCGCGGTTCCTACAGGAAAACTCTGTGGAGACCGTGACCTTTGACGAGGCTCACGCCAGCGCGGCACTCGACGCCTACTCCCGGTTCGGCAAGGGCAGGCACCCGGCTGCTTTGAACTTCGGCGACTGCTGCACCTACGCGATTGCTTCCCTGGCGGGGGAGCCGCTCTTGTGTATCGGAGACGACTTCGCCAGGACCGATCTGCTGCTGGTCAGCCTCGCTTCCGGTGAGATGCCAGCCGACGCGGAACAATCCGGCGAGCCCACGAGCTGAGCCTCTCTGCTACTGATCTGAGGGATCAGCGCTTGCCGCCAGAACAGTCGAGGTGAAGACCTTCGTGTCCGCCCTGGATATCGCGGCCGATTATCAGCGTGACCGTGCCAAACTGTGCGCTGACTGCACCAGCCAATCATGTCCGGCCTGCGAATCACGCCTGCGGGACGCCCAGGCCTATGACCGCCTGAGCGCGCAGCTGGACCAAGCGGCCACCGTCGATGAGCTGTGCTGCTCCCGGGTTCTCGCAGGCCAAGGGCGTTATGTGATCATAGAGGCATGCCGAGGGGCGTGACGGCCCGAGCGTCCGCGACGGCGCCAGTGCTCTGGCCGGGTGCGGGCTCGGGCACGGCCACCGGCTCGGGTAGGAGCAGCTCGCCGAGCTCGCAGCCGAGGACGGCGCAGATGACATCCAGCTCATCGAGCCTGACGGTGTTCGGCTGGCCGGACCACAGGCCCGACATCTTCTCGGCACTGATCACCATGCCGCGTTCGGCGAGCAGGCGCTGCAGCTCGCTGGCCTTCCAGATGCCGCGGTTGGCGGCCGCGAGCCGCAGGTTCCACTTCATCTGACCAGTCCCCTCCACCGGTCGGCGGCGCGCTGCTGCCCCGACACCCAGGCGTCCTCGACGTGCGTGCCGTGCACGTGGATGTACCGCGCCGTGGTGCCGGTCCAGGCGTGACCGAGCAGTTCCTGGATGGCGAACAGGCTCATGCCCCCGAGGTAGAGCTGGGAGGCGCAGAAGTGCCGCAGCACATGCGGGGTGAGCCTGCCCGCCCAGGCCGGCAGGTGGCGGGCGGCGGCCTCGGCCAGCGACTGGCGGAACACGTCGGCAGTCGCCCGTGAACAGGAGCCATCCAGGCACTTGCGCTCGGAGGGGAACAACGGGGCTCCGGGCCAGTCGTGGTCGGCTGTCCAGCTGCTTGAATCGTGCTAACGATAGCCGGTGCCGCGACGGGATCGAGCCAGTGTTGTATGGGCAACTGGGGTACCGCACTGGGCCGCTGGTACCACCCACCGGGCGTCGGCCATGCGCGCACAACCTTCCCCGTCCCGCATGAAACTTGACGCAAACGTCCACAAACTCACGACCGAAGATCGCTAGTAATCAGCCCTAGCTTACCATGTGTGATGGTGGCATCAAGGCCATTTGCTTTTGTGAATTCGATAAACGCTTCGTAAGCGCCACCCCACTCGTCGCCTTGTTTGCAGTCATCAATGATGATGGTCCCGCCTGGGGAAACGAGGTCGTAAATTGCTTCCAGCGCGGCTAGGACCGGTCGATGCAGGTCCACATCGATAAGAACGAACCGGAAGGGTGCGATTTTCTTATAATCGAATGTAGCGGCGTCCGCGCGAAAGGATGTGACTCGTTCGACGTGATTGCGACGCATGGTCCGGTCGAACCACGCCTTGCTGTTCGCCTGGAAAGCAGCATCGTAATAATAACGACGACCGCGCTCATGTTCGGTTCGGATATCGTCGTCAGTAAAGCCTTCAAAAGTGTCGACCGTGTAGTAGTCGACGTCGAGGCCAAGTTCGTCGATATGGCGATTAAGAAAGACTGTCGTTGCGCCCCAGGCGCAACCAACTTCAAGGATCGAGCCGGGAACCTCTGCCGTATTCGTGATCTGCTGGCAGAGAAACTCGAGCTGTGACGGTGAGTACATATATTCATAATGCCGAAAGCCGAATATTTCTCTAGTGATGGGAACTTGATGCACGATTATATTGCGAATGCGCTTCCGTAGGGAATCCTTGTCAAGCATCGGCGAGGTCTCATATTTTTCCATGAATTCTCCCCCTCTAATTGTAGTCCCAAAGACATCCTGGCAGCCTGAGACGATCCTGTTACTATCAGATTTAGCTTCCGCACAGGCTAGTATCGTACTGATGCGCGGGTCCACGCCGAGCTTCCGATCAGGTCATGGTCGCTGGACGACCACCTCGATGATCTCTGGGCACACCGGCTGTGTAAGTATTCGGAAATCCCGTGATCGGGCATGCCAGCATGTGGCGTAACCGGTAACAGGGGTCGCCGTGGCGTGGGTAACGGTGCCGGTGTCAGCCGGGCGGGCGCGGTTGTGCCCAGGTGCGCAGGTCAGCGGGGGTCTGCGTTCCAGGGCAGGAACCGGTCCAGGTCCGGGCCAGTGAAGGGCTTGCCGTTGTTGCGGCCGCAGGCGTCGAGGTAGGCGATCAGGTCGCTCAGGACGTTTAGCCCGGCCTGTGGGGTTCCAAAATCGAGCATAAGTGGCTGACCTGCGAGTATTCCTGCCGTGATGGTCGCTCGGCTGGCAGGATGGACGGGTAGCGACCATACGAATGCTGTACTTAGTCTTCGTCCGACTGACCGGCTGGTGGCGCTTCTGGCACGCTCTGCCGCTTCGAAGGACGCCGAACTGTTGGTCCTGCGCCATGAAGTGGCCGTGCTGCGGCGGCAACACCCCAAACCGAAGCTGCACTGGGCCGACCGCGCAGTGATCGCCGCCCTGGCCCAGCTGCTCCCCAGACCGCTGCGGATGAGCTGGCTGGTGACCCCGGAGACCCTGTTGCGCTGGCACCGGCGGCTCGTCCGCTGGCGGTGGACCTATCCCACGTTACTGATCGAGCAGATGGCCCGGGGAACCGGGCGGGGGCCACAAGCGGATCCAGGGCGAGCTGCTCGGCCTGGGCTATAGGGTCGGGACCTCCACGGTGCGGCGGGTGCTGAAACGGCTGCGGATACCTCCCGCGCCGCAGCGCATCCGCACCACCTGGCGGCAGTTCTTGCGCACACAGGCGTCGAGGATGCTGGCGTGCGATTTCTTCCACGTCGACTGCGCGGTCACCTTGCTCCGCTTGTACGTGGTCTTCGTGATCGAGGTCGGCACCCGCCATGTGCATGTCCTGGGGGTGACCGCGCACCCCGACGGCGCCTGGACGGTGCAGCAGGCACGGAACCTGCTGATGGACTTGGGGAAGCGCGCCGCCAGATTCAGGTTCCTGATCCGGGACCGGGCCGGACGGTTCACCGAGGGGTTCGATGCTATGCTGCCGGCGCCGGGATCGAAGTGGTGAAGATCCCGCCGCGCAGCCCGAGAGCGAACGCTTATGCCGAGCGCTGGGTGCGCACAGCCCGCGCCGAGGTCACCGGCCGGATGCTGATCGCCGGGCCATGGCACCTGCGTGCGGTCCTGGAC
>Ga0302324_100016609_pt1 | contig 14655 bp, 15 predicted proteins | sample Palsa_T0_1_FD_201949 | JGI IMG/M metagenome (GOLD analysis project Ga0302324, IMG submission 201949) | Peat permafrost microbial communities from Stordalen Mire near Abisko, Sweden - Palsa_T0_1 | ecosystem: Environmental > Terrestrial > Soil > Palsa > Peat permafrost | place: Sweden: Abisko...
TTTTTCCGATCGCTTTTTCGATCGGCCGAACCGCGTAATCCAACGCGGCCGGATCGCCAGGGCCGTTGCTGACGAACAACCCATCGGGGCGATGTTTGAGAATTTCCTCGATGGCGGCATCCGGCGGGAGGATGGTGAGCTTGATTCCACGCTCGGTGAAATGCCGCAGGATGTTTTGCTTGGCTCCGCAATCCAGCGCGACAACGTGCAATCCATCGCCGCGCTCGACGGCTCCCAATCGCCAATCGCCCTGGTCCTGATCCCACGAATATTCCTTCGGCGGTTTGACGGCCTGCACCCAATCAGCGCCTTCCATACCGGCGGAATGCTTGGCGCGCCGAATCAGTTCCGCATCATCCGAAATCTCCGTGCTGAGAATCCCTCGCATCGCGCCGCCGATTCGCAGCTTGCGCGTCAGAGCGCGCGTGTCGATTCCCTCGATGCCGATGATGTTGTTCTCGCGCAAGTAGTCATCCAGCGACATGTCCGCGCGGTAATTGGAATAAATCGGAGAAAGTTCGCGAATCACAAATCCCGCAACATGCGGCCGGCGGCTTTCGACGTCCTGGCGATTGATGCCGTAGTTGCCGATCAGCGGGTACGTCATGGTGACGATCTGCCCCTTGTACGAGGGATCGGTGAGGATTTCCTGGTATCCCGTCATGGAAGTATTGAAAACGACTTCGCCTTCGCTGGTGCCGGCGGCGCCGAAGGCATGTCCGGTAAAAACGGTTCCGTCCTCGAGGGCGAGCTTGGCAGGGGACATCTGTCGCATGTTGGACGGATTATAGGACAACGGCAAACTTTGCGCAACTGCGGCGCTTAAGTTCCGGGGTGGAAGGGACCGATATACCGGTTGAGGCTGTGGGTCTCCGACCTTAATGGTCGGGCAGCCTGATTGAGGAGGCCGGTGTAACGGCGAGCACCGGCCTCTTTTTTTGCGCGCGGGGGTTTGATCATTTTCAAGCTGCGCGACCTCGCGCGCTTCCGGTCTCAACGCTAGCAATGTGAAGATACGAACAGAACTCCACGCGTTCTGACGGCCCGCCATTTTTTTCCGGCAGATTGATAACCAACGCGGTCTTGGTCAGCATGGCCATTTCCGGATGGCGAATCTCAGAAATCTCCCCATTGCTCATTTTCACGCGCAGCGGAAGAAATGGTCGTCGTGAAAGCATGGCCCTGATTGTTTCGAGCGTCATGAGCGGCATGATATATTCTCGAATGTGCCGAAGGCAAGATTTATCTCGAGGAGAAGCAAAACACCCAAACGATTTCAGAAAATGACATTGGCGGAACTGCGCGATGCTGCGAAGGAGTTCGATCAGGAATTCATCGCCGAAAAGGCTCGGCCCATGAGCGTCGCCGAGAGCGCCCGCAACCGAGAACTTCGGCGAGTTCGTCCATCTGAATATGAAGACACCGAGAAAATCAAACCTCGCCGTTGACGCGGCGATCCAGGAAGCGTGTTTCGTATGTCATCTGGTCCAGTGAAAGTCCAACGCAACGGACTGTGGCGAATCATAATCACTCTGGCGGCGATCTTGGTTCTCATCGTAGCGGGAGCAAGGATTAGGATCTGGTTTGCTCACGCGAGCACACAAGAGAAAATCTTGGCGAGCGAAACCAACCTGCATAACATCGGTATCTCAATTCTCAATTATGCCAACCACAACAACGGCGATTTGCCACCTGACCTGGGAGCGCTGGCGTCGGAATCGCCGCCCAACTATATGATTTTCTTTGATCCTCAGAATGTATTGAGTCCCCCCAACACCGATTCGATCAATTCGCTCGCGGATTTACATGATTGGATTAATTCTCACGCCGATTACGCCTACTGCGGAGCAGGATATGGTTACGCGAAATTGTGGGGAGTACCGCAGGTTCGTCGGTCCGAAACGGTCATTGCTTATGAGAAAGACTCAGCCAGAATAGGTGACGCTGTCAATGTTCTCTATCTCGATTTTCACGTGGGGCGACTTCCAGTCGATAAGGCCCGGCAAGCAATTTCGGCAAGCGCCACGCGATATGCGCAACCGCATTAGCGATGATTCACCCACGCTCCGGACTTCACTTCTTTAGCAACCTCCGCAACACCGTCTGAAGAATCCCGCCGTTGCGGTAGTATTCGATTTCCACCGGCGTGTCGATTCGGCAGATCGTCTGGAATTCTTTTGTCTCGCCGTTCTTGAACGTCGCGCGGACTTTGATTTCCTGTTTGGGCTGGACGCTGTCTTCGACCTGAATCTCGAATGTCTCTTCGCCCGTCAAACCCAAACTCGCGCGGGTCTGGCCGGATTTGTACACCAGAGGCAATACGCCCATGCCGACAAGATTGCTGCGGTGAATTCGCTCGAAACTCTCGGCGATCACGGCTTTTACGCCTAGCAAAAACACGCCCTTGGCGGCCCAGTCGCGGCTGGAGCCCATGCCGTAATCTTTGCCGGCCAGCACGATCAGCGGAACTTTGTCTGCCTGATATTTCTGGCTTGCGTCGTAGATGGGCATGACTTCGCCGGTGGGGAGATATTTGGTCACGCCGCCTTCGGTGCCGGGGGCGAGGAGATTTTTCAGGCGGATATTTGCGAAGGTGCCGCGGGTCATCACCCGGTCGTTGCCCCGGCGCGAGCCGTATTGATTGAAGTCGGCGGGTTGCACGCCGTGCTCCATCAGATATTTTCCAGCCGGGCTGTCTTTCTTGATCGAGCCGGCGGGGGAAATGTGATCGGTGGTCACGCTGTCGCCGGCGATGACCAGCACGCGGGCGCCTTTGATCGGTTGAATCTTTCCGACCGATTCGGAGAGATTGGTGAAGAACGGCGGCTCTTGGATGTATGTGCTGTCTGGTTCGAAATTGAAAAGCTCGCCGCCTTTGACGGGGATTTTGTTCCAGTCGTCGTTACCGTTTTCGACATTGGAATATTGCTTGCGGAACATCTGGGGATTGAGACATTGCTCGATGGTTTGGTTGACTTCAGCGGCGCTGGGCCAAATTTCGCGGAGAAACACCGGCTTGCCATCTCGATCACGGCCGATCGGCTCGTCCATCAGATCGATATCCATCGTGCCGGCCAGGGCGTACGCCACCACCAATGGCGGGCTGGCGAGGTAATTCGCTTTGACATTCGGATTGATCCGGCCCTCGAAATTGCGGTTGCCGGAGAGAACGGCACAAACCACCAGATCGCGGCCCTCAACCGTTTTGGAAATAGGCTCCGGAAGCGGGCCGCTGTTGCCAATGCAGGTGGTGCATCCGTATCCGACAGTGTTAAAGCCGAGGGCATCGAGAGATTCGCTGAGGCCGGCCTTGTCCAGATAATCGGTGACCACCCGGCTGCCGGGGGCGAGCGATGTCTTCACATACGGCGGCACGCGCATGCCGCGCTGCACCGCTTTTTTCGCCAGCAATCCGGCGGCAACCATCACCGATGGATTGCTCGTATTGGTGCAACTGGTGATGGCGGCGATCACGATGTCGCCATGCGTGAGCTTCACCCAGCGATCGTCGATTTGCAGGGTTGCGGTTTCGGTCTTGGTGCGAATTTGTTGCGTGTTATCCGCCTCGCGCTCGTCTTCTTTGTGATTCACGGCGGCGGGGCTGCGGGCTTCATCCGACCATCGATCCAGCCGTGGTGTCACGCTCTGGCCCATGTCTTTCTTGAACACATCCACCAGGGCCGAGCGAAATGATTGTTTCACCCCGCGAACTTCCACCCGGTCCTGCGGCCGACGCGGCCCAGCCACTGAGGGAGTCACCGTCGCGAGGTTGAGTTCCATAAGCTCATTGAAAACCGGCGCGGATTTGCTGGTTCTCCACAAACCCTGCTCCTTGGCATAGCGCTCGACGAGGTCGATCTGTTTGTCCTCGCGGCCGGTGAGACGCAAGTAGGCCAGGGTTTGGTCGTCGATGGGAAAGAATCCCATGGTTGCGCCATATTCCGGGGCCATGTTGGCGATGGTGGCGCGATCCGCGACCGACATGGTGGAAAGCCCGTCGCCGTAGAATTCCACGAATTTATCCACGACATTGTGCGAGCGGAGAATTTGCGTGATGACCAGCACCAGATCCGTGGCGGTTGTGCCTTCGGGCAGCGCGCCGTAAAGACGAAATCCGACGACCTGCGGCATAACCATGTAAATCGCCTGGCCAAGCATACACGCCTCGGCCTCGATCCCGCCGACACCCCAACCGAGGACGCCCAAGCCGTTGATCATCGTCGTGTGGCTGTCGGTGCCGACGAGGCTGTCGGGGAACGCCACACCGTCGCGCACCTGTACCACCTTGGCGAGATATTCCAGATTGACCTGGTGCACGATTCCCGTTGCCGGCGGAACGACACGAAAATTCTTAAACGCCTTCTGACCCCATTTGAGAAATTCATAGCGTTCGCGGTTGCGTTCAAATTCCTTTTCGGAGTTGTGCAGCAGCGCCAAGCGGGTGCCGAAATCATCCACCTGAACGCTGTGATCGATAACCAGATCGACGGGGACAAGCGGGTTGATGCGCTGCCGCTCGCCGCCGGCGCGCTTCATGGCGCTGCGCATCGAAGCCAGATCGACGACGCAGGGGACGCCGGTGAAATCCTGGAGGATCACCCGTGCCGGTTTGAAAGGGACTTCCGATTGGTCGTTCTTTGCGGGATTCCATGCCGCCAGCCTGCGGACATCATCTTCCATCACCTCGAAGTTGTCGGCATTGCGCAAACAACTTTCCAGCAGTACTTTGATCGAGAAGGGAAGCCGGGCGATGTCCCCCAATTTCAGTTCCGCCAACCGGTCGAGCCGGAAGATCGTCGTTTCGCCAACTGCCGATTTAAGTTTGGATGCCGCACCGAAGAGGTTTTTGTTGTCAGCCATGGTGTTTGCTCACTTTTGTTGAAGTCCAAAACGGATGATAGACGCAAGAGCGGGCGGTAAAAAGAGGCATTGGGGAATCCCCTGTCGCTGAAGAGGCATTTTTTTGCGTTTGGAAGGTCCGATCCACTAACATCGCCCGATTAACGAAAAGCGAAAGGAGCTTCCATGCCCGTACAAGGGGCTAGTGATATACCGCCGTTCAAGAATCCGCCCATATTGGTGCTGATTCTTGGCCTGTGCACCTGTGGCCTTTACATGATCTATTGGAATATGAAAACCGCCGAGGTGCTGAACAAAGTCGCGGGCAAGGAAGTCATTCCAGTCTATGTCGCGATCCTGTCTGGGTTTTGTGCGCCGCTGAACGCCTACTTCTATTATTTGGCTGGCGAGACTCTGGCGGATGTGGGTAAACTGATCGGCAAAGAGGAAGAGCTGAAAGGAAAGGGAACGCTGTTGCTCATTCTCGGCCTCTTCGTTCCGCCCGTGGCCGCCATGATTGTGCAGGGACATCTCAATGATCTGTGGCCAGACGCACCCGCATCAATGTGAATGTGCCGCGACTCTGAGCGCCGGCGAGTGGCGTCGCAGCGCGCGCCTGGCCAGCGCGGGTGCGGCCGTCATCGCGGCAAGTTTTGCGTACGCGCCATGGGTCAATCATGGGCCAGTCATCTGTCCGATGCGCTTAATCTTTGGAATTCCGTGTCCGGGCTGTGGGTTGACGAGATCATTCTGCGCCATCGCCCGTGGAAATTTATCCGCTGCCTTCGGATATCACGCGCTGGGGCCCGTGCTTTATCTGGTGTTACTCATTGCCGTGCCGCTATTGGCATATCAGGCGATCACCCATCGGCGCGTGAGATTCCTCAATGATTGGTTATTCGGCAGACGGCCGGCGTACGCATTTGCGGCCGTGCTGTTTGCATATCATGCGGCTAGATTGTCGACGATGATCGTGTCCGGTCAGTTGTGGGGGGATATGCAAAGCTCACTGTTCGGACACGGATTGCGAATGGCGATGCATCTGGCGTAGGAATCAGACGCTCATTCCACTATCGGCATCGTGTTGGGTCTGGGCACGCATTGCTTCCCATTCTTCGACGTTGATCAGGGCTTCGCGGGCCTGGCTTCCCTTGTAACTGCCGACGATCCCAGCGGCCGCCATGGCTTCGATGAGCCGGCTGGCGCGGGCGTAGCCGATCGTCAACCGCCGCTGCAGAAGGCTCACGCTGCCACGGCGGGTTTCCAATACCACACGCACGGCGGCGTCGAACATCTCATCTTTCGCCGCCTCGTCATCGACGCTGGTGGCGACTTTAATTTGCATCAATTCCGGCTCGTACTGCGCCTCAGCCAAATCCTTCACCATTTTTACGCTCTCACGCATTTCACGGTCGTCGATGAATGTCCCTTGCCCACGCGTCGGCTTGCCGGCGCCGGGTGGCATGAAAAGCATGTCACCCTGGCCCAGCAGCAGATCGGCGCCGTTCTGGTCGAGCACGATTCGGCTGTCCATCTTGCTGGCCACTCGGAACGCAATTCGGCTGGGCATGTTGCTCTTGATCAATCCCGTCACCACGTTCGCCTGTGGCCGTTGGGTGGCGACGATCAGGTGAATCCCCACCGCGCGGGATTTCTGTGCCAGACGAACGATGAATGCTTCCACTTCCTTACCGCTGGTCATCATCAGGTCGGCCAACTCGTCGATGATGATGACGATGTAGGGCAGATGCTTGGGAATCTTGGCTTCCTCTTCCTCCGTGGCAGGATTGAATCGAGCGATCAATTCCTCGCGTGGCAGGGCGTTGTAGCCTTTGATGTTCCGCACACCGGCCTCGGCGAGGAATTCATACCGCTCGTCCATCTTTTCGCACGCCCATTCCAAAACGCTGGTGGCGCGGCTGGCGTCGTTGATGACCGGGCACATCAGATGCGGAATTTCCTTGAATGGCGCCATCTCCACGACTTTCGGATCGACCAGGATCAGCTTCACGATGTCCGGCCGCTGATGGTAGAGGATGGACATAATAATGCTGTTGATGCAGACCGATTTTCCCGAACCCGTGGTACCGGCGATCAGGCAGTGGGGCATGGAGGTCAAGTCGGTGATGAGCGGCTCGCCGCTGGCGTCCTTGCCGAGGAAGAGCGGGATCGCCATTTTCTGCGTCGCATCCGGCGCGGTTTGCATCAATTCCTTGAGACGGACCTTTTCCTTCTCGGCATTGGGCGCTTCGATGCCAACGGTATTTTTCCCCGGCACAGGCGCGACGATGCGGACGCTTTCGGCCTTGAGCGCTCGCATGATGTCATTCGACAGTGCAGTGATGGAAGAAACCTTGATGCCCGGCGCGAGTTCCAATTCATACATCGTAATAACCGGGCCGGTGTCGATCTCGACGACTCGGGCATCGATGTTGAATTCGCGCATCGCCTGCTCGAGAACAGCCGCTTTTTCCCGGACGAATTTCTCCTGGCTCTCGGCGAATCCGTGTTCGGCCTCGGCCAGACAATCCCAGGGCGGCAAATGATATTCGCCCAATTCCTTCGGCGGCGGCGGGGCGGTTTGCCGGGGTTTCATCATGCTCGGGAGTTTCACGATGATCTCCGCGCGCGGCTTCGGTGGCGGGGCGGGCGTTTCTTCCTCGATCATCGGGGCGACCTGATCTTCTCCCTCATCTTCAGTAATCTTCTTCGCTTTGGAGGCCGGAGTTTTTAGTGGCTCGTCATCCTCAGGTTCGACAGTCTTGGATTCGCGCTTTTTCGGAACGAGCTTGGTGGTCACCGGGGTTCGGGCAAAGAATTTGGGAAGTTTCAACAGCGGCGAAAAGTCGGGAAACGTAAAGAACTTCTTTGGCTTCGCGGCCTTCACCGATCCGATGGCAGCCGCGGCCAAGGCCGGCGCGCCTAGCACCAAATCATCGGCGGCTAGTAGCAGGCCGACAAAGATTGCAGTCGCCAGCACCAACCGAGTTCCAACGGTGTTGAAATGCTCTTGCAAGAACGCCGCCGCGGCGATTCCGATCACGCCGCCGTGGCCCTCGGGGAATCCGCTGTTGGAGCCGGGCTTGAAATGGTGCACAAACGCGGCGAAGGAAACTGAGAGGATCAACAATCCGGCGATGCGAAACCAGATGTCGGTCAACTTGCTTTGATAAACCAGCAGCGCCAGACAAACGCCACTGAAAAATAGCAGTGGGAAAACGCCCTGGCCGATCGCCAGAAAACACCAGTATGCCGCGAATGCTCCCACCGATCCGCAGACATTCTGGATCGGAGGATACGGGTAAACCGCATGACTGGGCCAATCGGTGGGGTGAAAGCTGCCCAGGGCGAACAGCATGAACACCCACGCCGCGCAGCCGAGGAACAGCATCATCGGCCGAAGAAGATTGGATCGTTGCAGCATCAGATTAGTGATCGGTGTGTCCGAATCCGCCTTGACCCCTCTCGGTGAAATCGAGATCGTCCACTTCGATGATTTTCACGGCGGGGACGGGGAAGACGAGCATCTGGGCGATTCGCATGCCGCGCTCGACGATGAATGGCGATTTGCCGAGGTTGATCAGCGGCACGCGGACTTCGCCGCGGTAATCGGCGTCGATGGTTCCGGGAGTATTGATCATGGTGATACCGTGCTTCGACGCCAACCCGCTACGAGGGCGGACCTGCGCTTCGTAACCCGGCGGCAGCGCCATCGCAAAGCCGCAGGGGATCAGGCGAATCTCGCCAACCGCGATCGTCAGCGGCGAATCCACCGCCGCCGGCAGATCAAAGCCGGCCGACTGGGCCGTCATCCGGCTGGGCAAGGACAGACCCGCTCCATTAACCAGACGCTTGATCCTTACTGTTATCGGGCGGGGCAAAGGTGAAACTCCAATCGGATATGATCCCCGATCATGCACCAAACAGGGCGATCGATTTTTGCAGCAAAATATCGGCGAAATCGGTCTTGGACAACGTGGGCAGCTTTTCCTCCCGACCGTCGGGATAGAGCAGGCTGGCAGTGACGGTCTGGCTGCCCAGGGTGCTCACGGGGTTGTACACCATCAGGTCGAGCTTTTTGTCCACCAGTTTTCGACGCGCGCGGGCGAAATTGCCGCCGGTTTCGAGGCTGAAGCCGACCGTTCGTTGATCCCAGCGTTTGAGAAGAGTGGCCAGAATGTCCTGCGTTGGTTCCAGTTCCAAAGTGAGGGAATCCGCGCGGTCGATTTTCTGGCGGCTGGCAGCCTTCGGCCGAAAATCCGCCACGGCTGCCGCCATGATCAAAAGATCGTGCTGCGGAAATTCACCCTGCACGGCTTGGAGCATCTGCTCGGTATCTTCAACATCGATCCGTCGATCAATCTTCGGCATCTGTGTCGAAACTGGCCCGGCGATGAGCGTAACTTCATTCCCACCTTTGACCGCCGCTTTTACGAGAGCCGCCCCCATCTTCCCGCTGCTGCGATTGCCGATGAACCGCACCGGATCAATCGGCTCAAACGTCGGCCCGGCGGTGATGAGGATACGCATGGTGCAAACTGTAACGGCGAGAAAATGCAGATTCCACAACCGCGGGGGTGGAATTTGACTATCAATGCCGCAAGCTGGCGCAACTAAACTTTGGCGGGGTGAGGCTCTCGCGGGGCGAGGAGTTTGGCCACTTCGGCGACGATGGTTTCCGTTTCGCTCATCCGGCCCATGCCGACGTTGCGGCAAGCGAGCCAGCCAGGTTCGGGGCCGATGAATTGGTAGCCGAGCTTTTTGAGCTTTGTCACGTTTTCCTGAGTGACGGGATTGTCCCACATGCGATGGTTCATCGACGGCGCCAGCACCACCGGGCACGCCGACGCGCAGATCATCAGGCTCAGCAGATCGTCCGTCAGTCCACATGCGATTTTGGCGAGCATATTGCTCGTGGCCGGCGCGACCAGCAGCAGGTCCGATTTTTCCGTCAGTGAAATGTGCTGGGGATCGGAGCTGTCAACTAAATTAAAAGTGCCAGTGCGCACGGGCCGGCCGGAGAGGGCTTCGAAGGTCAGTGGGGCGACAAATTTCTGGGCCTCGTCGGTCATGACGACGGTCACACCAGCGCCGGCCTGCACCAGCTTGCTGACGACATCGGCCGTCTTGTAGCAGGCGATTCCGCCGCAGACGCCGACGATTATCTCGTGGCCCTTCATAGGTTAATTTTTTCCCGGATCGACCAACCCGCTGGCCTCGTAGTCGATGGCGATTTTGTCCTGCACGATCTCTTCGATGACCACTTCCAGATCGGTCCGGCCGCCGCGCTCGACCAGCGGGCGCGCGCCGTCCATGAGTTCGAGCATGCGCTTTTGGATCAGCGCGGTCAGCTTAAAACGGCCGCCGACTTTGGCCACCACGTCGTCGCTCTTCAATGCTTCAATCATGTTCACCTCTAAAAACAACCAGATCATTCAAATACTGTTAGTTCAAATTCCGCCACTGCGTTTGTGCCGGATGATTTTGACAATTTCACCCACCGCACGGTCCAGATCGTCGTTGATCACCATGTAATCAAATGCCCGCGATCCCTTAGCCATGTGAATTTCGCGCTTGGCGGCGCGAAATCGCTTGGCGATCTCTTCGGCACTCTCCCGGGCGCGGGCTTGCAGCCGATGCAATAGTGTAGGCTCATCCGGCGGAAGAATGAAGATCGTCAGCGCTTCGGGGTACTGATGCTTTACTTGCAAGGCCCCCTGCACGTCAATTTCGAGCAAAACATCCTTCCCCGCGGCCAGATCGTCCAAAGCGGGGTGCTTGGGCGTGCCATAGTATACATCGTAAACTTGGGCATATTCCAGAAATTCATCAGCGTCCAGCCGGCGGAAGAATTCCTCCCGGCCGATGTGATCGTAGCGCTTCCCCTTTTCATCCCCCTCGCGCTTGGGGCGGGTCGTGGCGCTGACGATGTATTCCAGGCCGTGCTTTTCTTCCAGAACACGCGCGATGGTGCTTTTGCCGACCCCGGAAGGTCCGCACAGAACAACCAAAAGCCCGGAATGTTTTTGTCGCGCCGGCATTTCAATTCACTCGATGTTCTGCACCTGTTCCTTGAGTCGGTCAATAGCGCCCTTGATTTCGACAATCGCCTTGGCGATGTCCGCATCGTTGGCTTTGCTTGCGATGGTGTTCGCCTCGCGCAGCATTTCCTGGGTGATGAAATCCAATTTGCGGCCTGCGTGCTCGCCGGTGCGGCAGGAATTTTCGAAGGATTCCAGATGGCTGGTCAATCGCTGAATCTCCTCGCTGATATCCGCTCGTTCAGCAAACACGGCGACTTCCCTGAGCAAATCCAATTGGCTCACCTGTAGCTCGGCCTTACTCAATAATTGATTCACCCGCTGCAGCAACCGCTTGTGATAATCTTCAATCACGGCGGGGGCGCGCTTCTGAATTTCCGAAAGGTGCGAGCCAATCAACCGAGTGTGCTTCATCAGGTCGGTCATCAGCGATTGGCCCTCACGTCCGCGCATGGCAGTTACGCGCACCAAAGCTTGCGCGGTCAGTTCACGAATCACCGGGCCATGCTTTTCGATTTCATCCGTATCATCGCGCGGTTCCTGACAGACGCCGGGCAGTTGCATCAAACTGCCCAGATCAATCTGTGCCGAGGCAGTCCATATCCCGCGCACCTGTTTGAGTTGCTCGAGGTATGCCGTCAACGCCGCGGTGTTAATGTGATATGCCGCCTCGGGGCTATCCGACCGCATCTTCAAAATAAATGTGATCGATCCGCGCCCCAGCGCTTCTCGCAACAACGTTTCGATCTCCGGCTCCAAACCACTCACCGATTCGGGCAACTTAATAACCGCCTTGAAAAAACGGTTGTTCAGCGACCGGATTTCGACGGCATAGTGCGTCCCATCGCGCTCGGCACGGGCGTCGCCAAAGCCGGTCATGCTGACGATCATGCGATCACCTGAAACCCCGGGTTTGGGGTTTCGGGTTTGGGGTTTCGGGTAAAAGCCAAAACGCCCGTGCGTTGTTCTTCACCCGATACCCGAAACCCGATACCCGAAACCCGCATCTTATTTCCCCGGCGTATTTGACGAATTCGATGAACTGACTGAATTCATCGGCGCGTTTGGCGGGGCGTTAATTTTGTCGGCTAGGAGATTCATGGAAACAAGCAGGATGATGAAGAGGGCGAAGACGACGCTGGTGGCCCAGGTGAGCACGTCGCCGGTCTTGGTGCCGAAGGCCGTATTGCCACCGCCGCCGCCGAAGGCGCTGGACATTCCGCCGCCTCGGCCCTTTTGGATCAGCACCAGGCCGATCAGAAGCAGGCAGACCAGAATGAATAGCCACATGAGAACGTAATAGAAATAAATCATGGTCACTCCGCGATCGAATTTATCGCATCAAAATTTCGCCGCCGCGGCGATGGCCAGGAAGCTGTCGGCTTTGAGCGATGCGCCGCCGACGAGGCCGCCATCCACATCCGGTTGTGACAGCAGTCCCTTTGCGTTCGTTGCATTCATGCTGCCGCCGTATTGGATTCGCACTTGCTGTGCGAAATCCGCATTCCACCATTCGGCCATAAATTGCCGGATGTACGCATGAACTTCTTGGGCTTGCGTGTCGCTGGCATTGCGACCGGTACCGATGGCCCACACAGGTTCGTAGGCGATCACCAGCCTCTGCGGGTCCTGGATTTTATCGCTCAATTCCGAGATTTGCTCGCGAACGACGGAAAATGTCTGATTAGCGTCGCGCTGCTCGAGTTTCTCGCCAACGCAATGCACCAGCGTCAGCCCGCCGGCATAAACGGCGTGGGCTTTTTTGCTGATGAGGTCCGGTTTCTCGCCCAAAACGTGCCGGCGTTCGCTGTGGCCGGTGAGGACGAATTTAACGCCAATGTCCTTGAGCATATCCACGGAAATCTCGCCGGTGAAAGCGCCATGCTTCTCGAAATAAACATCCTGCGCCCCAAGCAGTAAGTTCGAATTTGAAATGGCCTCGCCAACAACATCGAGATAAACGAACGGCGGGGCGATGCCAACCGTGACGCCATCCGGCGCCCCAGCCGCGACCGCCATGGCTAAATCCACCGCCGACGCTTTGGTGGTGTTCATTTTCCAGTTGCCGGCAACAAAGGGTATGCGATTCATTGGATCTCTCGATTCGATCTTAGGCGGTGACCAGCGCGGCTGGTTCGGCGAATTCTTTTCCGAAGATGGCGGCGATCTTGCGCAATTGTCCCATCAATTCGGCAAATGTTTCCGGCAGGAGCGCCTGCGGGCCATCGCACTGGGCTTCGGACGGGCAGTAATGGACCTCGACAATGATCCCGTGCGCTCCGGCGGCCATTCCGGCGGTTGCGATGGAGCAGACATATTCTCGTTTTCCGGCCGCATGGCTTGGATCGACAATCACCGGCAAATGCGACCATGCCTTCAGCACCGGGAGACTCGTAATGTCCAGCGTGTAGCGAACGCTGTCCTCGAATGTTTTGATACCGCGCTCGCAGAGGATCAGCGAGCGATTGCCCTGGCTCAGAACGTATTCGGCGGAGAGGAGCCAATCCTTGACGGTCGCCGCCAGGCCGCGCTTGAGCAGGACGGCTTTGCGAGTTTTGCCTACTTCCCGAAGAAGGTCGAAATTTTGCATGTTCCGCGCGCCGATCTGGAAGCAATCGACGTATTTTTCCATCTGCTCGACTTGGCGCGTGTCCATGACTTCGACGCAAATGGGCATTCCAAGCTCATCGCCGATATCGCGCATCAATTTCAGCGCGGGTTCGCCAAGTCCCTGAAAGGAATAGGGGCTGGTGCGCGGCTTGTAGACTCCGCCACGAAGGATGGTCGCGCCGCCGTCGCGGACGTGGCGGGCAATGATGCGGAGCATCTTTTCATTTTCCACGGCGCATGGGCCGGAGATGCATGCGGCATTACTCCCGCCGATTTTGACGGCTGGTGTCGATGAGCCGCCCACCTCCACCACCGTGTCATCCTCATGAAACTCGCGGCTGGCGAGTTTATATGGCTTCATGATCGGAACGACTTTTTCCACGCCATCCAGGGCAGCCAGATGATTCTGATCGATCAGCCCCTCTTCCCCAACCGCCCCAATGACGGTGCGGAATCGCCCCTGACTCAGATGCGGCTGGCAGCCCATGCGGACGATCTCCGCGACCACTCGGTCGATGGCGGCCTGCCCGGCGTTGGAATTCATCACGATGATCAAACGAATCTCCAAAATCCAAGTTTCAGAGGAAAGTCGGGCAGTTTAGCCCATTTGGCGGTAATGGCAACAGTTCGCGGGCACGGATTTAGTGATTTCAGCGCACGTTTAGAAGCTGTTTCAGAGCCCTCTTTCTTGCGGCGGACTCGACATTGAGAACCGCGGGATTCCTTGAGAGTCCTGACAAGCGATCTCGACTGATGAAGCGGGTTCTGAAACAGCTTCTTAGCGGCGGGGCTTGCCCCGAGTTGGATCGTCGAGTGACGTTCCCAGCGCGGGGCAAGCCCCGCCGCTAAACTCGTCCTCAGGGGTCCCAGCCATACCGAACAAAAATATAATTTTTTCACTTAACAAAACACGAATTCGTGGTATACTCAATTGAACAATCGGTCCCCGCTCTCTCGCGAGGCGGGCGCTGCCAGGACTTGGCGATGATGCCAGGCTTGTTGGTGGGGTCATGGCCGATCAGAACCTATATCTGGAGAAACCCGCGCACATCCACTGGCGCGGTGGAACCTCCAAGGCCCGCGTGTCGGCGATCGGGTGATAACCCCGATCTCACGCCACGGGGATGCTCCTGGAGCCATCTGACTCGTGTTGGACGGTCCACCG
>Ga0302324_100016610_pt1 | contig 14655 bp, 10 predicted proteins | sample Palsa_T0_1_FD_201949 | JGI IMG/M metagenome (GOLD analysis project Ga0302324, IMG submission 201949) | Peat permafrost microbial communities from Stordalen Mire near Abisko, Sweden - Palsa_T0_1 | ecosystem: Environmental > Terrestrial > Soil > Palsa > Peat permafrost | place: Sweden: Abisko...
CCGGAAACAACTCGCCCGTTTCGGCTGGCAGCAAGCCCCAGTCCCCCTCAGCGCCTCCGGCCACGCCCGCGCAGCCGCCCGCCGCGCCCGATACCTCCGGCAGCGATGATGCTTTCAAAGTCCAGAAGATAGTCAATGAAGTTCGTGTCGTGTTTACAGTGACTGACCGGCATGGGCGCTACATCAAGGATCTGAGGGAAAACGACTTCCGGGTGATGGACGATCAAAGGCCGGCGGAGTTGCACAGCTTCCATAGCGAGACCGATCTGCCGCTGCAGGTCGGTTTGCTCGTCGATGCCAGCAACTCTGTGCGCGACCGCTTCAAGTTCGAGCAGGAAGCGGCGATCGAGTTTCTGAACTCCATCATTCGTCCCGGCTATGACAAGGCCTTCGTGGTCGGCTTTGACGCCACCCCCGAAGTTACGCAGGATTTCACCGATAACACGGAACATCTTTCTAACGGCGTGCGCATGTTGCGGGCGGGCGGCGGGACCGCCATGTACGACGCGCTTTACTTCGCGTGCCGCGACAAGCTGATGAAGCAGGAGCAGACGGGGCCGGTGCGGCGCGCCATCATTCTGCTTAGCGACGGCGACGACAATCTCAGCCACGTGACCCGCGAAGAAGCCATCGACATGGCCGCGCGCGCCGAGGTGATCGTCTACACCATCAGCACCAACATCAGCGGCATGAAAGGCAAAGGCGACAAGACGCTGGAGCGCATTGCGGACGCAACCGGCGGCCGCGCTTTTTTTCCCTTCCAGATGCGCGAAGTGTCGGATTCATTTCTCTCCATCCAGGAGGAGTTGCGCAGCCAGTACGCGGTCGCCTACAAGCCCGCAAATTTTCTCGCGGATGGACGCTACCGCACGATCGAAATTTTTGCGCAGGACAGAAATCTGAAGGTGCGCACCCGCCGGGGATACTACGCTCCGAAGCCGTAACCGGCGAATTCAGACTCGTTATGCCCGGATATTCTGGAACTCCGCTGGCCAAGAAGCTCGGCATCAAAGATGATTTTCGCGTCGCCCTGCTGCATGTCCCCGACGAAGTGAAAACCGCGCTTCACGCCGCATTCGCGAAATGCAAAACCCAGCCCATTGCCCAGAGAGACCTTGATTTCATCTTCCTCTTTGCCAGGTCGCGCGCGGGCCTGGAGACGGAACTGCGGCCTGCGGCAAAAGCGCTCGCGCCCGCCGGAATGCTTTGGATCTCTTGGCCCAAGAAAAGTTCCGGCGTCGCCACAGATCTCACCGAAGATGTAGTGCGCCAGGGCGGCCTTGACGTTGGCCTGGTCGATGTGAAAGTCTGCGCCGTGACCGACGTCTGGTCGGGATTGAAATTCGTGATCCCGGTCAAGAATCGGCCAAGAAAATAAACGCAGGGACAGCCGCCCTCGGCCGTTCAGGCGACCGCAGCTCGTGTGGCGCGGACACTTTTGTCCGCGTGCTGCTTACGCCGAGTCAGAACCTCCTCGACAAAGAGTGTCCGCACGACACCGCGGCTCCAACCTGGTGTCGCGCAGCCAAATTTCTCGCTATTTCTCGGCGCAACTTGACTCCGGAGACAGGGTTTATGACTGGTCATAAGCTCTCATGCAGTTATGCGACGTTGGTAACTTGCCGATTTGTCGTGGGCCGGGTTCTATTGGGTTCAGATAAAACGAGCAGAGCGATGACTATGCGAATCGGGACTCGCCTGACAACCACAGCGGTGATGGCAGTCATGCTCTGCTGCTGGCCGGCATACAGCCAGACACCAGCGGTCCGTGCGGAGCGGGAGTTGTTCGCCGCAGTCAACCAGGCGCGGCGGGCACAGGGACTGCAGCCGTTGCGGTGGGATGAATCGTTGGCCGCAGCGGCGCGGCGTCACGCGACGTGGATGGCGGAGCGCGGATCGGCGCAGCATGGCTTCGAGGGCGAACCGATCTTGTCGACGAGGGCGAAACAGGCTGGCGCGCGCTTCACTTGGCTTTCCGAAAATGTAACGCAGGGTCCGACACCGGAATTTATCCACGTGCAGCTGATGAAATCGCCTCCACATCGCGCCAATATTCTGGACCGCGATATGGATTCGATTGGGATCGGTGTGGTGGAGGAGGGCGGACAGTTATTCGCCGTGGAGGATCTTTCTCAGGCCCGTTAGGGCTAGTGGTCGATGGGGCACTGCCCGTGCTAGTGGACGGTCCCGTTCAGCATGATCACGGTCGGACTTAGGGGCGCACTCTCGTTCACGTCGCAATCGCAGCCAACTTCAAAATCGATCCACGATCATAATCAACGACAATAATCAACGATAATAATTGACAGCAGGTCGCTTTAGGCGGCACACTTCGAAACTACGTTTAAACTCTAAAATCATGCCGTGCGTTCTTCGAATCTCCGGCCGCGGTTTTACCTGACGTTAGTCCGCCTAAAACGTCCGTCGGCCGTTTCCCTGTTTTCAGCTGGAGATTCTCAGTGATTCAAGTAAAAGGATGCACTATGAGGCGTCGATTTGTGCCTTTCGTGTTGCTTGCGTTGTTCTCTCTGCCCGCCCTCGCCGAGACCGCTCCAGTGCAAAACGAGCGCCATTTCAACTTCCATTACACATTCACGGTAAAAAACGTTACCCCGAGCGAGCGCGTGCGAGTCTGGATTCCTCTGGCCCACTCCGACTCCTTTCAAGTAGTGAAGGTTGTTTCCTTGGATGGCGACTTGCCGTTGAAACAGGTTCACCAGCCGGAATACGGGAACGAGGTTCTGTACGCCGAGACCGGAAAAGCCGACAAGGCTGAGTACAAGTTCTCTGTGCAGTATGATGTCGTGCGGCGAGAGCACGTGGTACTGGTGAACGGCAAACCGCTTGCCGGCACGCAGGCCGCAAAAGCTTCGCGCGTCGAGCTGGTGCGTTTTCTCGAGCCCGACCGGCTGGTCCCGGTTACCGGAGTCCCGGCGCAACTGGCCGAGCAGGAAACCAAAGGCGCGATCACGCCGCTTGAAAAAGCGCGTGACATTTACGAATACGTTTTTCGCACCATGAAATATGACAAGAGCGGCGACGGATGGGGACATGGCGATTCTCTCTGGGCATGCACCTCGAAGCATGGCAACTGCACCGATTTCCACTCGGTTTTCATTTCCATGGTGCGGGCCGAAAAAATTCCAGCACGCTTTGAGATCGGTTTCCCGATCCCGGCGGACAAGCATTTGGCTGATATTCCCGGCTATCACTGCTGGGCCGAGTTCTATCTCGATTCGACCGGCTGGGTCCCTGTAGACATCTCGGAGGCCTGGAAACATCCGGAAAGGCAGGATTACTTTTTCGGCGCGCACGATGTAAATCGGGTGCAATTCACAGAAGGACGCGATCTGAAACTTAAGCCGGCGCAGGATGGCCCGCCGCTGAATTATTTTGTCTATCCCTATGTAGAGATCGGCGGAAAAGAATATCCGAATGTCTCGATTGCCTTCTCGTTTGAGGATGTCAACTCTGCGCCGACAAAAGTGAGCGCTCTGCGGTAGAACTGTCGCGGTGCCGGGGAGAGTTTGCGCGGTGCTAGAATTCTCCAGTAGTTGCAGCATCCAGAACTTCAACCAGAGGAATGCATCGATGCCGAAATGTTATTGAACGCGAGATTCCTAATGCCGGCAAATTGCGCCAGTAGGAGGTTCAAGCCATCTCCCAGAAATCCTGCGGCATTTTGCGGAAGATTGGTTCCAATGTGCAGTGGCTCGAAAAGCTTCGTTGCCGACGACAAGATGTACTGCGGTCTACATCGCTCCCAATGAAGAGAGGGTCCCCGAACACGCCCGCCAGGGAGGTTTCCCGGCAAACCGAGTTTCCTTAGTCCGGTCGGTCATCGGTCCCACCACGGGGGAAGGCTGATTCGCCGGCAGCACTCAGTTGATCGCGCAGACCAAAGATTCGGTATGGGTCAGTTTCGCAATAGCACAAAGAAGCATCGTCAACCACCGATGACACTCAGGACCGCCAAGGCTTTTTCGCCTCAAGAATTTCCGTCGGGCGGCTTCCTGCCCTTGGTGGTGAAGGGTTTTGCAAGCTGACCCGCAATCCAAAAATCGGCGTATTCGACTCCGGCGTAGGCGGACTAACCGTCCTGCGCGCGCTCATCGACCGCCTTCCCAACGCCGACTATCTCTACTTCGGCGACACCGCCCGCCTTCCCTACGGGTCAAAATCGGCGGCCACCGTGGCCCATTACGCCGTTGGAGCCGTGCGCTACCTGCAGGCTCAAGGAGCGGAACTCCTCGTGATCGCCTGCAACACGGCGACCGCGCTGGCGCTCGACGAAATCAAGGCGTCCGCGGGCGTCGAGGTCATTGGCGTGGTCGAACCTGGAGCGGCAGCCGCAACCGCAGCCACCAGGAAACATCAAGTGGTTGTCATCGGCACGGAGGCGACCGTCAGCAGCCACGCTTACCGGCGGGCGCTCGAAGTCCGCAAAGTCACAGTGCATGAGAAAGCTTGTCCTCTGTTTGTGCCGCTCGTTGAAGAGGGCTGGGTGGAGCACCCAGTGACCGAGCAGGTGGCAAGGATTTATCTATCGGAGGCGTTTTCCAAAGACGCCCGCGAGGCTGACGTGCTCGTGCTCGGCTGCACTCACTACCCCCTGATCAAGCCCCTGCTGCGCCGAATCGCGCCCGACCACGTCACCATCGTGGACTCCGCCGAGTCAACCGCCGAGGAGGTCGCGCATCAACTGGAAAACCGACCGAATCGTAAATCGCTGGCGTTGTCAGCTCCAGCGGAGAGCGAACCCGAAAGCGTTCCGCAGATCAAGTTTTTTGCGACCGACTCAGCCGAAAAATTCAGCCTGATGGGAACCCGATTCCTGGGACTTCCGGTGGAAGATGTGGTGCACGTAGACCTCAAGGAATAGCGACGCCGGATCCTGCTGGGTACAGGCTTACACCTAACCGCGTACGCAAAGAGACCTTAAAACTAGCCGTACAGTGAAAATCTAGAGATTCGTATCAGGGTACCGCTTGAAAGCTACCGCAAGTCCTGCGAAATCAGACGCCCCTTCAGGGCCGCCCGCAAACAAAAACGGCCGCAAAGCACGGCCGTTTTCTGGGCTCCTGACGTTTTGACTCTCTTAATACAAGCGGAAACTAACTTCCACGTTAATCGGCACTGACACCGGCTTGCCGTCTTTATACGCCGGCTCGAAGCGCCAATTTTTTACCGCTTCGATGGCTTTTTCATCCAGACCCAGCCCTAACGTTCGAGCCACCCGAACGTCGCGCGGCCTGCCATCCGGACCAACGATCAGCCAGAGCACGCAAGTGCCTTGAAACTTGGCCTTGCGCGCCTCCTCCGAATACTCAGGATCGGGTTGATAGATCACCTTCGGAGCAGAAACACCGCCACCGACGTGGAAGAGCCCACCACCAGTGCCACCACCCTCACCCGCGCCGACGCCGGGGCCCGTACCCGAACCGACGCCGCCTCCGCTGCCGGAGCCGATGCCGCCGCCCGATCCGGTGCCATTCGACGGCACAGACGGCAGGTGCGAAAGGGGATTGCCCAGGTCGGGAACGTTCGGTTGCGGAATCTTGATATCGGGAGGCACCACGACCGTCGGTTCCATCGGCAACTTCGGGTCGGGATTGCGCACCACCGCCACCGGCGGAGTGAACTGCTGCATCGACTGCTTCGGCAAACGGCCCGCCGACGCATCAAGTTTGTCGCGGTCTCCGCCACCACCACCGCCGCCGCTCCTGGTTTTCGAAGGCGGCAGCATGGGAATGTCATCGGGCGCTATCAGCACCACCGTTTCTTTCGGCTTAGCGACATCGACGATTTTTCGTCCCAGATAAGTCGCCGCAATGATCAAAGAAATCGCCAGCACATGGATGGCTGTCGAGCCGGCGGCGCCGCGCCCTTTGTAATTGTAGAAGCCCCAGATGTCGCGCACCGCGACGGGCTTCGATGTCAACACCAATGGCGGGAGCTTCTTCGGAAAGAAGAATTCATCAACGTTGCGAGACAGCGATTTCCACAACGGCTCGTCCAGAGTCTGATTCGTCAGGAGGAGATGCAGCTCCGGCTCTGGGCTTAGAACTTGCGGATTCTGCGGCGTCTGAAGATCTGCCATATTTTCCCGGGCGGCAAACAAATTCGATTAACGCGATTCACAAAACATGGTTTGCGGAACAGCTCGCGGACCTGCAGCCGATGACTTAGATGCGCGAGCGCTCAGCAAAGGTCGCATGTAAAAACGTCGCACGCAGAACAAACGAGCTTCGCCACACAAACATTCCGCCGTTGGGTGCGCGCGCAGGACTTCAACCTACTAGAAATTGTACACGCTTTCCCCGCACGCAATGCAGTACTTTTTGCATTCTTCGCCGGTCCTCCGCCCGCTTGGGCGCGTCCTTTGGGGCTGCCTATATAATGAAAAGATTCAATCAGTTGGGAGAACCTGTGCCAGTGCAGATGGATCTGAAATCCACCATCAATTTGCCCAAAACCAACTTCCCCATGAAGGCCGGGCTGCCTCAGAACGAGCCCAAAATGCTCGAACGCTGGGAGCGGATGGGCCTCTACCAGCGCATCCGCGAGACTCGGAAGGGCCGGCCCAAGTACATCCTGCACGACGGCCCTCCCTACACCAGCGGCCCCATCCACCTCGGCACCGCGATGAACAAGTGCCTCAAGGATTTCATCGTGAAGTCGAAAACCATGTCCGGCTTCGACGCGCCCTACGTTCCCGGCTGGGACTGCCACGGCCTGCCCATCGAAATCAAGGTCGACAAAGAACTTGGCGGCAAGAAACTGCAGATGCGCCCCACCGACGTCCGCGCCGAGTGCCGCAAATACGCGCAGAAGTTCCTCGACCTGCAGCGCCAGCAATTCAAGCGCATAGGTGTCTTCGGCCGCTTCGACCGCCCCTATGCCACCATGAATCCGCAATACGAATCGGTCGTGCTCGAAACTTTCTTTTCATTTTATGAAAACGGATTCGTCTACAAAGGCTTGCGCGCCGTCTATTGGTGCATGCACGACGAAACCGCGTTAGCCGAAGCCGAAGTTGAATACGAAAATCACACCAGTCCAACCGTCTGGGTAAAATATGCGCTGCTCGGTGCTCCGGACAACGATCCCGCGACCATTGACCCCGCGCTGGCCGGAAAGAAAGTCAACACCATCATCTGGACCACCACCCCCTGGACCCTCCCCGCTTCCATGGCCGTGGCCTTCCATCCTGACGAAGAATACGTAGCGCTCGAATCCGGCGCCGAAGTCTACATAGTCGCCTCCAAGCTAGCCAAAGACGTCGCCGACAAATGCGGCCTGGCTAGCCCCCGCGAGCTCGCCCACTTCCCCGGCCGCAAACTGGAGCACCTCAACTTCCAGCATCCTTTCCTGGACCGCAAAGTTCTAGGCGTGCTGGCCGACTACGTCACCATGGACACCGGCACCGGCGTGGTTCACACCGCTCCCTCGCACGGCGCCGAAGATTTCCTCACCGGCGTCAAATATGGCCTCGACGCTACCAGCAACGTCGACGAAAAAGGCATCCTGCGCAACGGCTTGCCCGAATACACCGGCAAGCGCGTGTGGGACGCCAATCAGCCCATCATCGACCTGGTCAAAAGCCGCGGCGCTCTGCTCCACGCCGAAAAGACTGAGCACTCGTATCCCCATTGCTGGCGCTGCCACAATCCCGTGATCTTCCGCGCCACCGAGCAGTGGTTCATCTCCATGGAAACGCCCATGCCCTGCGGACAGGGTAAAGAAGACACCTTGCGCACCCGCACGCTAAGCGAAATCAAGAACGTGAAATGGGATCCCGCCTGGGGCGAAGAGCGACTCTCCAACATGATCCAAACCCGCCCCGACTGGTGCATCTCGCGCCAGCGCGTATGGGGCGTGCCCATCGCCGTCTTTCTATGCGAAGCGTGCGGCAAGCCGCTCAACGACCACGCCACCAATCGCAAAGTCGTGGAACTCTTCGCCCGCTCCGGAGCCGACGCCTGGTTTACCGACGAACCCGATACCATCGTAGCCGCCGGCACCAGTTGCCCGCACTGCGGCGCAACCAAGTTCGAAAAAGAAACCGACATCTTCGACGTCTGGCTGGAATCTGGAGCAAGCTACCTGGCCTTGATAGCCGATGAGCCCGACGATCGCTATCCTTGGCCCTCCGACCTCTACCTCGAAGGCGGCGACCAATACCGCGGATGGTTCCAGTCCTCGCTCCTCTGCGCCATGGGCGCGCGCGCCACGCCTCCCTATCGCGGCGTGGTCACCCCCGGCTGGACCCTCGATGAAAAAGGCCAGGCCATGTCGAAGTCGCGCGGCAACGATGTAGACCCGGTCGACGTCGCCAGCCGCCTCGGCGGCGAGATCGTGCGTCTATGGACCGCATCGGTCGACTTCCGCGAGGACGTCGTCGGCTCCGAAGCCCTGATGCAGCGCCTCGGCGACAACTACAAAAAGATTCGCAACACCTTTCGCTACATCCTGAGTAACCTCTACGATTTCGATCCGTTAAACGACGCGGTGCCTTTCGAAGAGATGGAGGACCTTGACCAATACATCCTTCGCCAGACCTGCGCTTTCGCCGAGGACGTGCGCAAAGGCTACGACGATTTCGCCTTCCACAAGATCTACCATCGCGTGAACCATTTCTGCATCGTGGACCTAAGCGCTTTTTATTTCGATGTGCTCAAAGATCGCCTCTACATTTCCGCGCCCAAGTCCAGGTCTCGCCGCTCTGCCCAGACCGCGGTCTGGCGAATCGGAGAAGCGCTCGTCCGCCTGCTCGCTCCCATCATGACCTTCACCTGCGAAGAAATCTGGCAACATCTGCCGCAGATCGCCGGCCGCGAAGAAAGCGTGCACCTGGCGCCATTCCCTTCCCCGTCCGAGATCGCAGCAGCGGCCGATTCCAGGTCCTCCGCACTCGACGCCGATTGGACCAATCTCCGCTCCGTCCGCGACGACGTGCTAAAAGCGCTGGAAGAGGCTCGCAACAATAAGCTGATCGGCACCGGCCTGGAAGCGCAAGTCTTCATCACCACTTCCGGTCCGCTGCACGCACTTCTGAAACGCCACGAGGCCGAATTGCGCTACCTGTTCATCGTGTCGGCCGTAGAAACTAGACTTGCCGCGTCTCCGGACGGCGCAGACGCTGTCCAAGCAGAAGTGAAGAAAGCCGACGGCCAGAAATGCGACCGCTGCTGGAACTACTCAATCCACGTGGGCGAAGACAAGAACTATCCCACGGTCTGTGAGCGCTGCAGCGCCGTGCTCAAAGAAATTGGCGGGGAATGAACGCGGCCTCCCTAAACGCGATACCCTATAGGGAAGAGCCGAGTTGGAGAGCAGCACCCATGTAACACTCTTCATGGACACCGCCTTGAAGGGTCGCCTCACCTCGGGTAACCAGAAGAAAAGAAGCCGTTGGAGTCATGCGCAAATATCATTTCCTGATCGCATTCTTCGTCATCGCTCTCGATCGCATCACCAAGATTGCGATCGAGCACCGTCTTTCCCTGCATGACAGCATTCCTGTCATCCCCGGATTCTTTCGCATCATCCACGCCGAAAACCCCGGTGCCGCCTTTGGCATCTTCGCCGATTCACCCTCAGGATGGAAGGTCGGAATGCTGATTGGATTCTCTATGGTTGCGCTGGTGATTGTCTCCGTGCTCCTCTGGAAAAACAGCCACAGCCTGACCTCAACCGGAATTGGACTGTCCTTGATCCTGGGCGGCGCGATCGGCAATCTGTGGGACCGACTGGTCAGCCGCCACGTGGTCGATTTTCTTCTCTTCTATATCGGCCCGCACCAATGGCCCGCCTTCAACGTGGCCGACAGCGCGATTGTAGTGGGAGCTGGACTGCTGGTGTTCGAGATTGCGTTCACCAAATCGCCCAGCCAACAGTCCGCCTAAAGAGTGGTTCCTTCCCTGCGCTCCCCGCGTTTACCATTATTTACATTCCCGCCTCGCCCCGATTCCACACCCCGTCACATATCCTGCAAGTTCCTGAGGGCACTCCGTTCTTCTACTGGAACGCTCCGCGACCCGGCGGCCCGCACCAAGGTACGTCCCCCACCCCTGTACTAACGGACATCGGGCGTAGGCCGAACGTTCTGCTAAAATCACAGTATCCGAGGCCTCTAATTTATGTTTGTTGGGCGAAAACTATGGTTAACGCTGGGTTTCACCGGTCTAATCGCGCTTGCTTTTGGGGTCAGCTGCCGGGGATTCTTCCAGCCGAACGTTCTCGAGTCGATTGTTATCCAGCCTCCGAGCGTCAATCTTTCGGTGAACGCCGTACAGCAGTTCACCGCCTACGGAACGTACGAGGATGGCACCCGGTCGCTGATCAGCACCGGGCTGGTATGGACCAGCAGTTCACCGTCCATAGCGATTACCGCCGGGGGGAGCGCAACTGGCCTGAGCGTGACTAGCGCAGCGGCGACGATCACTGGATCCGCTCAGGGTCTTAGCGGCACAGCTACCGCCACCGTCATCGGAGACGTCACGTCCATCTCGGTAAGCCCCACTTCAGCCACCATAACGCCCGGCGGGAACTCCGTGACGTTCACTTTTGCTGCGACCCCGGGCCCACCCACCTTCATCAACGAGAACAACGGTGGTACATTGACGATTACGACGCAAGATAGTTTTCTCACCTGCACTGGTGAAACCAATGACGCCAATGATCCGGTAGAAGTCTGCTCACTGGCTCAGGGCACTACCGCTACCTCATATCAGCTCCAAATGAGCTACCCGAGCACTTCCGGCGGAACGGTGACCTCGCCAATAGCGACGCTGACGGTGACCGGTAGCTAGCTGGATTTTCGATTGATGGTGCGCCGGATGCCACATCCTAACGTCGGTCTTTTGGCGTTGGAGAGGCTTACAATGCAACTTGTCATCGGTGCAAGTTGTCATTCTGAGTGCAAGTTGTTGTCATCCTGAGCCGAGCGGCCGCTTCGCGAAGCGAAGCGGCTGCGCAGTCGCAGGACCCCTGCACCTTGTTCGCTCCTGACCACCCGCAAGGCATCGTCACGATGTCCTGTACGTGGCCGAGTGCCACGAACCGCGTCTCAGGTTTTTCATCATAATCCCCCACGCCAGCGTGAAGCTCGGGATTTCCAACGCTCTTGCAGGATCGGCGATCCGGCCACTCTCTGAGTGCCGCGCCAATTACAATGTCCCTCATGTCTCACGATTTTCTGAACACTGATCTTCCTGGCGACGACCTTCCGACCAACGGTCTTGGGAACGATGCTCTCCTCCGCTATCGTTCCGAATTCCCCATTCTCGAGCGCACCAACTACATGATCTCCAATTCCCTCGGAGCCATGCCCCGCGCCGTTTACGACGCCCTCCACGCCTACGCCGACATCTGGGCAACCCGCGGAGTTCGCGCCTGGGAAGAACGCTGGTGGATGCTGGCCCTCGAAGTCGGCAACGAACTAGGCGCCCTGATGAACGCGCCCAAAAATTCCATCTCGCTCCATCAGAACGTCACCACCTGCCAGGCCGTCGTCGCCTCCTGCTTCGACTTCTCCGGTCCGCGCAACAAAGTCGTCTATAGCGACATGAACTTCCCCTCCGTAATGTATTTCTGGGAAGCGCAACGGCACTACGGCGCGAAGGTTCACATGGTGAAGACAGACGACGGCATCACCGTCCCCACCGACCGCCTGCTAGACGCAATCGACGACCAAACTCTAATCGTCCCCATCTCTCACGTCATTTTTCGCAGCTCCTATATCAACGACGCCCAAGCCATCATCGACAAAGCCCACAAAGTCGGAGCCCACGTCGTTCTCGACACCTTTCAGTCTTTGGGCACCGTCCCCGTCGACGTTCAGTCGCTCAACGTAGACTTCGCCTGCGGAGGCGTACTCAAGTGGCTCTGCGGAGGCCCCGGAGTCGCCTACCTTTATGTTCGCCCCGACGTCGGCAAGAAACTGGAGCCGAAACTCACCGGATGGTTCGCCCACGAAAATTCTTTCGCTTTCGCCACCGGCCCCATCCGTTATGCCGATCCTCCTTTCCGATTCATGAGTGGAACCACCCACATTCCCGCCATCGAGGCCGCGCGTCCCGGCATCAAAATCATTCAGGAAGTTGGCATAAACAAAATCCGCGAGAAGTCCAAACGCCAGACCGCTCGCCTGATCGAACTGGCCGACCATCACGGATGGCGCATCAACACTCCCCGCGATCCCGAAAGACGCGGCGGAACCGTCTCCATCGACATGCCCGATTCTCAAGCCGTAAGCCGCGAACTCCTCGCCCGCGACATTCTCGTAGACTGGCGTCCTAAAGCAGGAGTCCGCTTCTCCCCGCACTTCTACAACACCGACGCCGAAATAGTAGCCGCCATAGCAGTGGCGGCCGAAATTCTGAAGTCGCGCACCGAAACCGCATAACGCCGGCTGTGTCAAAAACCCTCTAGAGGCGCAGCTAGCCGCGTCTCCGCGTGTAGCGCTTGCCGTAACGTTACTTTCGTAAGGTCGCTCTGTGCCTTTCGACATGCCATTCTTCAAACCCGTTCCTTATCCTCATAGCAGGTGCTCCGATGCCCTGCAGGAAAGTACTGTGACCGTCTGCTTATCCCTCTACGTTCCGGTGAGCTTACCAACAATTCTTTCGTCGGCGGCGATTGCCGGCGGTTTGTATCTTCTCTTCGTCGGATTCCATCTCCTGGCCCGCGAGCGTTCCTTGCTCGCCATCCCCATCTCGAAGATTGGCAGCGCCTCTCCGGGTCTGGTTGAGATCAGCGGCATGGCTGCCGGCCTTCTTACCATAACGGCGCCGATCAGCGGCGAACCCTGCTTTCTCTATCGGACCACCGCCTGGCAGAGGGGCGAGAGCAACAAGCAAAACTGGGAGAAAGTTGCCGAGGAAAATCTGTACCTGCCCTTTTTCATCAACGACTCTACCGGCCAGTTGCTCATCGAACCTCCAGGAGCCGATCTCGACCTGCTCCGCAATTTTCACGAAGAGTACGAAGCATCGTTTTTCTCTTCGAACGCCCCCCAAGGCGAAGACAAAAATAAAGAGAATGATCAGAACAGAAATAAAGAAGAAAGCAAAGAGGACCACCTTCCGTCCCGCGTACGCGCTTTTCTCTTGCGTCACGGGATAGTTCCGGTCCGGCGTCTGCGCATCGAAGAATGCTCGATCAAGCTCAAGGACGCGCTCTTCGTCTCCGGAACACTCATGGAAAATCCGGCCGTTCAGTTGCACTCGTTTTCCCCGAATAGCGGGAAGTGCGATAGCGCGATGAGCGCTGCTCTCAATCCTGAAGCCAGTAACCACGACTCGCGCGATGACGACAACGATTCTCCGGCCCTTCCCGTGCCCGACACTCTTGCGGAGCAATTCCCTGCGCCCCAGGTCATCAGACTTGCCTTTGGCGCTGCCGCCTCCGGCAGCCAGCAAATGACCCAGCAGGGGAAAATCGCGGCTGCACTCAATCGCGTCGGGGCCTCTGAAATGGAGGTGCGGTCGGCCACGGAAGTCTCGTACGCAAGTACACCTGTCGAAAACAACATAGCGGACACTAACAATGTGGGCCTTCACGAACTGCACGCGCGCGAAGCATCTTCAAACCAGCAACGTTCGAACGAAGACGCCGCCTTCGCCGCTCTCAACCTCACGCCACCCATCGTCTTGAGGAAGGGCACGGACGATTCCACGTTCGTGATTTCCTTTCGTAGCCAAAAAGAATTCTGCAGCGCGCTCGCGCGGAAATCCGCTGCCTCGCTTTTGGGAGGCGCCGCCATCACTCTCGTCGGCGTCTGCGGACTCCTGGCGCAGTGGGTAATACTCCAGTGACTGGGGCTATCACGGCATCCACGGTTCAGCCCTCACCCGTAAACTTGGCATTCGGACCGCGAAGCCAACTGCTCAACGTCCTATGCGAAGCGCTAATTTAGAATATTCTCGTGAACGAGCCTGTCCGAATCGGAATTCTCGGCGACTTCAATCCGGAATTCCGTTCGCATCACGCGATCAACAATTCGCTCCAGCACGCTGCGCTGAAGCTCCAACTACGAGTGGAATCGGCCTGGCTTCCCACCCCTCCGCTCCTCGAACCGGCCGCCGCCGCTAAACTTGATTCCTTCGACGGCCTGTTTGCCTCCTCGGGCAGTCCCTACAAGAGTTTCGATGGCATACTCAAGGGCATCGAGTTCGCCCGCGTCCATGATCGGCCATTTCTCGGCACTTGTTCAGGCTTCCAGTACGCGCTGATCGAGTGCGCCCGCAACGTCCTCGGCCTCCGCGACGCCACCACCGCGGAAGAAGACCCGCACGCTGAAAATATTGTGATCTATCCCGTAGCCTGCGCCGTTCCCAACCGCGCTCCGAATGCGCCCAAGCTCTCCGGACTAATCAGCCAGATCCGTCTTCGTCCCGGCTCCTATCTCGCGTCGTATTACGGAAAGGAACTGATCGAGGAAGAATTTTTCTGCAACTACGAGATGAACCCCGAGTTTGAATGGATGGCGATGGAAGCCGGCTTTCCGGTGGTCGCCCGCGGCTTCGAGGGAGAATGCCGGGCCATCGAATCTCCCGCGCACCACTTCTTCATCGCGACCCTGTTCCAGCCACAGCTCTCGTCCCGCGAGGATAGCCCACATCCATTAATCGTGGCTTTCCTGCAGCACGT